>JAABVA010006138.1_pt1 | contig 10701 bp, 14 predicted proteins | sample 5560331 | NCBI WGS metagenome assembly JAABVA01 (sample SAMN12812661, study PRJNA571458) | rock metagenome | isolation source: Antarctica rocks | place: Antarctica: Victoria Land, Mt New Zealand sud | collected 2016-01-07 | reverse complement strand
GCTGCTTCACAGGACATGGTGACTGCTGGTGTGCGCCTGCCGGACCTGGTCGGTCGCTTCCTGAGCTTTTGAGCTTGTCGACGAGGACCTGAGACGCAAGCGGGCTGTCATGCTGGCTCCTCCTGGGCACTGGGTAAGGGTGTGCGCGCTGTCGACCGCAATGCAGCTGTGCCGGGACAGGTTTCTGTACTCCTGACATGTATGTGGGTTAGATTTTGCGCAAGCAGGGTAGTACACATATCGCCTGTCCAGTGTCAGAACCAAAAACGCATGCTGCTCCCTGGCCACTCGTGGTGCTTTATCAAATGTTTCATTATGCACCTTTCGTCGCACTCAACATGGCGTCAAACTGTAATGCGACACTCGACTCGCTTGTTCTGCACTTGCGGCGCTCGACATTGCTCGCCCCAACACACACGGGCGCCACACAACACACACAGAAAGTCGCTCACCGGACACGACGTCTCAACACCAAGCGCGCAATCAACCTGCGGGCTGTCACACCAGGACACAAAACCTTCGGCCATGACACACGCATGCAGCCAAAAAGCAGGCCCTGGCAGGTCAGAAGCTATGCCTCCCATCCTATCATTTCCTCAACCTCCTTGTAAAGCTGCCTCGCATCTCGTGCTGCGCCAGCACTCAGTCCACAGCCCCCCGCAGCGATATCCAGGTCAGCGTCCGCGGGCGGCGGCCTCGGCGACAGGATGCCGCACGGCGCGCAGGGGCGGCACGAGGCACAGGCAGCAGCAGTGATGCCCTCCGATATCCTCACAGTCATTCCCACCGCGTCCGCCCCCTAGGGCGCGATGGCCTCGGCGTCCGCGGGCCGCTCAGGCGCCGCGGCGGCCTCCAGCGCCAGCGGCGCCACGCCCTTGAATGCGGGGTCCTTGATGCGAAAGATGCGCTCCAGCACGTCCTCCACCGCGCGGTCCGGCTGCGCGCGCGCGGCCCACCTGCTTCAGCGGCTCCACATACATACTTTTCCCCAACACTGCTGCATTACAAGCCGTTGCCAGAGTGCTCTGCTCGGTCAGGCCGGGCGGCGCGGTGGCGCGTGTGCAGAGGCAGCGAGGACACTGCGCAGCCCCTGGTAGGCTGATGAGCCCACCCAAGACGCATTGCGGCTGGGCGAGCCTTGAAAGTGGGGAGGCGCATCGCGCCGTGCGCGGGCGGCGGCGGGGCGCGGGGCGTGGAAGCCGCGGGCGCACCGTGGAGGCGCCGGAGGTGACGCCGACGCTGAGCGGGCCCTCGCGCAGCCAGGGGCCGGTCTCGACCAGCTCCCCCGCGGCCGTCTTGTGCGTGATCGCGTTGCGCGCCACGTCGATGCAGGCCGCCGAGTTGACCCAGTAGGACGGCACGCCGTTCAGCTCTGGGATTTCCTGCGCGGCCCCGCGCAGCCCGCCGGATTGAGGCTGCGCGCACATGGCCCACCAGCACACCGGCACCATGCTCTGCCGCGCTCAACCCAAGACACGTACTGGAGAGGCAGCCCCGGGCAGCAGCCTAGCGCCGGACGCGGCCGCGCCCGCCACCCAGCAGCTGCGGCCTGGCGGCGCCCGCACGCCAGCGCATCGCGAGCCGCTCGCAGCCTGTGCGCGCCGCGGAGCCATGCACGCTGCGGGAGAGCCCGGCCGCCAATGCATGGCACCCGTGCCATGCTGCAGCCACTGCGGCGGGCGCTCCGCCGCGGGCCGGACGTGCAGGTGAGAGGTGTTGGAGGAGTGATGGTGCTGACCCTACCCTGACCCTACCCTAACCCTGCAGGGCCGGACCTGCAGGTGCGACGTGTTGGACGAGTTGAAGCCGCCGACGACCATCATGAGGTCCACCTTCATGGCCGGGTCGGACTGCTGGTTCACCAGCTGCGTCACCGCATCCTGGCGCTCCTGCGCGCGCGCGGATGCAACAGGCTGTGAATGCAGCTTCCAGGAGGTCTCACATGGATGCGCGTTCCAGCGTCAGAAAAGGTGATGATGCCGTGCGATGAAAGCAGGCCCAAGAGCAGAGCCCCGCTCGCGGGCCCGCCGCCTTGCAGCGCCGCCCCAGCGCCGTCGCACCACGGCCCTCAGCCCAGGCCGGGGCCGCTCGGCGCAGACCGCCGCAGCGGCCCGGGGTCAGCGCGGCGCGCCGAGCCCGGCCGAGCGACACGGGCGCTCGAACCTGCAGCAGCTGCAGGCCGATCGACTGGCCGCCCGGCCGGCTCGCCAAGGCTGGGCGTAGCGTTCGGGACACAGGGTCAGGGTTGGGGCCCGCGCCTGCGTGGCGTCGCAGATGGTGTCCATAACCATGTAGTGCTGCTGCAGCGCGGCCGGGCCGTGCTTCTCCATCATCGTCTTCTCCAGCATCTTGCCGATCGCGAGCGTCTCGTCGCGCAGCCTGCGCGTCGCACGCCGTCAGTGCGTGCGCCGGGCTGGTAGCGTGATGTTGCGCGACCCGCCACACGCGCCGGCGTCAGGCTCCGTACGCGCCCGCCTGCGCTGTGCGGCCGTCGGCTGACGCCCCCGCATGCTCTCATCCTGGGGCGCGGGGCCGGCTGGTGATGGCGGGGCAGGCAAGCTTGGGCGGCCGGGGTGTGCAAGATCGTGCTGAAGGTGCAGGCTGCGAAACCGGGCAGGCATCGGGGCCGGGGGAGGGGCACTGCGCGTGCACACATGGTGGTCTGGTTGGCGAGCCCGACGCGCTGCAGGTCGGCGTCAGGGTCGAAGCCCACGCTGATCGCCTTGGCGAACTTGGCCAGGAACTCGGCGCGGTCGCCGCCGTGCAGGATGTAGTCGCACACGTAGCGCGCCTGCGCAGGTGCGAGCTGACCGCATGGAGGCCCTGCGGTCCGACCCTGCAGCCCGACCTACTTCACGTGCGCTCATGTGCTGCAAAGAATCTCCCAGCCAGGTACAAAACGCCCAGTGGAGCATGGGTGATCCGCCACGAGGGCGGCCGCCGGCCACACAGCCGCCGCAGCAAGCCGGCGCGCGCGCAGCGTGCACAGCCGGCCCTGGCCACGCAGGCCGGCACAGCATCATGCGCCCAGGGCGCGCGCGCCTCGGCCAGGTCGCGGACGATGAGGTAGGTGGTCGCGAAGCTGGCGGTCGCGACGGTCTCCTCGTGGCTGTACTTGCCGTGGATGATGCTCGTGTGCGCCTTGCGCGCCTGGTTGTCCACCGCGTTCCAGACCTGCGCGGCCGCCAGGGCTGGTCAGGGCCCCGGCCGGCCTGCCCACGCCCTCCTGAGACCCCATGGGTTCAGGTCGCGCTATGCCTGATTGCCCACCTGCAACCCACACCTCCTGCGCGGCTGAGCGACCCCATCAGTCTGCCCATGCCCTCCAAGACCCAGCCCAGGCCGGTTCAGGGCTGCACGGGCGCCGCCAGGCGGGCTCAGGCGCCCGATCAAAGCCACAGGCGCGGCCTTCACCCAGGCTCTGCCAAGACAACAATCTGTTGTATGCAGCCAGGCTCTGAATGGCTAAGCCTCAAGGGCAGCCTAGCGCTCACCCGCAGCCCCTCACAGTCCCCCCAAAAAGCAGCTCCACACAAAGGTGAGAGCGAGCCACACCGCCCCCGCACCGCACCGACAGAGCCACCGCCGTCCCGGCGCGCAAGGCCCAAGATCAGCCTTGCTGCAAGCACCGTCGCAGAGCCCGCGCTCCCCAGGGGCAGGGCCGCGCCTTGGCGACCCAGGGGCAGGTGGTGTCCACAATGCGCACGCCGCGGTCGTTGAGCAGGCCCATCTCCTGCACGCTCGCGCCAAACGCGGGCAGGATCACGACGTCCTCCGCGCGCACGCCGCCAAAGTCCTTGCCGCCGCCGCCGTCCTCGATGATCTCGATGTCCATCTCCTTCAGCCGCTGTGCGCGCGGGGGCGGCGCCTATTTAGGAGCGCGCACGCTCGACGCGCAGACGCAGCCGTGGCGGTTGCGGTACTCGAGCAAACAGCCTGCACGCCGCTCTCTGAGCATGGCGGGCGCACGCTCAGCCCGCAGGCGCAGCCGTGGCGGTGCACAAGGGGGCAGCCTGCACGCCGCTCTGAGTATGGCGGCCGCGCCGCTGCCCTGGCCGTAGCCCGCCTTCTGAGCAGCATCACCGCCCGCCGCCTGCGGCGCCTGAGCGCCCTAGCAGGGGCAGCGCCCGCGCGCGGCGCGGCCGCGCGGGCGCGCCTGGTTGACGGCAGGGTTGTGGATGATCTCGTTGGTCACGTGCAGCTTGGCGCCGGGGTACTGCTTGCGCGCCTCGTACGCCATCTGCACCGCGCGCTCCACGCCCCAGCAGTAGCCGTACGCCTGCGCCAGCCGCACCGTGACGTCCTGCGCCGCCGCGCGCGCGCGCCAGTCAGCCGCCACGGTGTGCGTGCGGCAGCCCGCTACAGCCTGCTGCCGCCGCCTGCCCGGCGCTTGGGTCCCTGCCGACAGCCACGCGGCGAGCCCCTGCAGCGCAACCGGTGGTGGGGTGCTAAAGGCACTTGTTGCCCAGCCCGGTGCTCTGTAAAACAATTTGGCCTTGCACAGCTGCTGAGGACAGTGCGGCAGGTGCGGCAGGCGCGGGCGCGCACGCCCTGCTGCCACAGGTTGCCGTTGAGCCGCATCTGCGCGATGAGGCCTGTGGACGAGTAGCCCACGCCGTGCTCCTCCATCAGCGCCAGGCTAGCCGGGTCGTTGATCGGGTTGCGCTGGTAGCGGCCCGTCTTGCCCAGCGAGCGCCGGAACGCGCGGCCGTCAAAAGGCTTCTTCGCGGCCGCGCCGTCGGCGCCGCCGCTGCCATTCCCGCCGCTACCATTCCCGCTGCTGGCCGCGCGCTGCAGCAGCTCCTCCGCGGTCTCCGTGCCTGGCGCAGGAGACCATGAGCGCGCAGGCAGATGCCTGTGGGACGGCGCGTCGACGTGCCAGGAGCATGCGCAAGTGGTGCAGCACAATACTGCCATGGCCTTTTCAGGTGCCAGCTGCGCCCCTCGGCAACTCCTGCGGAGTCTGGTAGTTTGGATGAGGTACACAGCGCGGAGCACACCAGGGACTGTGAACGAGAGCCAAGATGGAGCTCCCGGCGCGCATGCAAACCGTGCGAGAAGCCTGGCCAAGCTGCTTGGGCAAGCGGCGCACCTGCGGCGGCATGAACAGCCCAAGCCGCGCTGCGCCTGCGCGCGCCCGGCTGCCAGGCCCCAGTCGGCGTCGGCGCGGGACTGCTGCGCAGCGCAAGCCTGCCTGAGGTGCTCGCCCCCGAGCACACACAACGTGGTTGCGCCTGCATTGTAAGCGTGCCCCTGACACAGAACTGAGGTTGTATCAGGAGGAAGTAAAAAGGGAGTGATAATCCCCCCCATCACTAGAGCCCAGCTATAAATCGGGGTTTGGAAAGGGTCTTCGATGCAGGACTTGTTTTTGTACTCGAGTGTGGTCGTATGAAGGACGAAGGCTATCCTTCAGTTTCACTGGTTTGTCTGAGCTGGAACACAGTCCCTTGTGTCGCTCGTCACTTGCGCGAAGGCTAGCATCAGCAAGCATATGTAAAGCCATGCTGGTGTGGGCATGCATAATGTAACCGCAAGAGCAAAGTCGAGTTCAAGTATGTTATTGTAGCTGAGCCCCGAGAGACTTCACGCCTTCTGGCAATCCGCAACTCGGCGGCAATGGCGGACTTCCAGGCCTTCACAGGTGCTGCAGTCAAAGCAATGCAGTTTGTAGCCAAGGCTGAGCAAGTGCTCTGGTGTGTGTGGAAACTTTTTTTTTTTGGTTGCAAAGTTGCAACCTTGCAGGCCTCCTGAGTGCGCGGTTTGCACCGCAGCCGAGGTCGTGCTGGACAACTTCCAAAAGAAGATCGAGGCGCTGGAGGTGTGGGACGGCCGCGTGCTGGCCGGGCTGGCAGACGGCACGCTGATGGTGCTGCAGAAAGAGCCCGGCGGCGGCGAGGGGCCGCGCTGGCAGGTCACGCAGGCCGTCAAGGGCTTTGGGCAGAAGCGGATCCTGCAGCTGCAGGCGCGCCTGCCCAACTGCACGCTCACTGTCCCGCTGTGCTTGCTCCGCGCGCGTTCAGAGTGCGCCCTTGCGAAATATGTGCAGCAGGCAAGCAGACGCCTGTGCGACTCTTGCGATAACAGGCTCTGCTTATCAGCAGGAGTATGGTGTGAAGGGGGGCGCTCCTTGAGCATGTTTGCACACGCGCGGTGTCCAGCCCACTGGCAGGGCAGCAGCTGGGCCGCGGCGCCCCCCTGCGCCCGTGCAGCAGACGGCCGGCGCCCCACGCCGCGCGCGCGCGCGCGCAGGCCTGGCCCGAGCGCGCGCTGCTGCTGTGCCTGTGCGAGGACGGCGTCAGCGCGCACCGGCTGCCCAGCCTGGCGCTGGCCTGCCAGGCGGCGCGCACGCGCGGCGCGGGCCGCTTCGCGCTGAACGCGCCGCGCGACATGCTGGCGGTTGCGCTCAAGCGCCGCCTGCTGCTGCTGCACTTCAACGGCAACGAGTTCGCGGAGGCCAAGGAGCTGGGCCTGCCGGACGCGGCGCTCGCGCTCGGCTGGTGCGGCGGCAGCGTCTGCCTGGGCTTCAAGCGCGAGTGCGCGGCCCGCCTTTTTCCCCAGGCCCCTCGCAAGCGCTGCCCCCTCGCGCAGCGCTGCCAGGCAGCAGCGCGGCCCAGCTGTGCGCCCCCTCACAAGCGGCCTCACACATGCTGCCCAGCTGCCTGTCTGCTGCTCTGTGTGTAATGCAGCCAGGGCGTCGCTTGAGGCTGCGGTATTGAGGCCGCTCGGCGCAGCGCTCACCTTGCTGCGGCAGCGGCTGCCTGGCTTTCAGCAATGATGCCGCCCAGCGAGCGCTGCAACCACACTCTTCGCACCGTCCAGCATGCTTTTCTGAGTCGTGCAATGCTGCTGGGCCGTGAATGAATGCCCGGCGCCAACGAGCTCGGCTGGTAAGGTCAATGCGAGGCTCGCCCTAATGTGAGGCTCACTCTACCCTAATGCGCGCAGGTACGCAACCGTGGACACCGCGACAGGTGCGCTCGCGGAGCTGTTCACGACGGGCCGGCCGGGCGCGCCGGTCATTGCGCCGCTCGGCGGCGGCGAGCTGCTGCTGCTCAAGGACAGCGTCGGCCTCGCGGTCGGCGCCGACGGCCGCCCCGCGCGCCGCCCGCCGCTCAACTGGTCGGACGCGCCGGCGGCGGTTGCAGTGTCTGCGCCGTACGCGCTCGCGCTGCTGCCGGGCTTCGTGGAGGTCCGCGGCGTGGCGCGCGCGGCCGCCGGCGGGCCTGCGCAGGTGCGGCGTACGCGCGGGCACCCGCCTGGTTGCACTCGCCTTGCGTATTGCACATCGTGAGGCCTGAAGACGCCTGGTTTGCACGTATGCATGGCGTGGTGCCTATTAGCTTGCAGAGCGGCAGCGCCGCTGTGGGACTTTGCGGACGCTTGCAGCTTTTTGGCAATGCTGGTTGGGTCTCTCCTGCGCAGAGTGTAGCTCCAGCTAGAGTGTGGCCTGAGCTACCAGCTAGAGTGTGGCCTGAGCTACTGCATGAGCTCGGGCTAGGCTGGCATAAAAGTCGCACACTGTCTGGCTTCGCCGGCTCTATGCATGGCCTGCACACATCGCACACACTAGAGCTGTGTGCATGTGTGGGATGTCAGCATGCCACCTACGCGCGCGTGGGTGCGCGCAGGTGCTGCCGCTGCCCGACATGGCGACCGCGGCGCCCTCCACCGGCCCGGATGGCAGCGTGTTTGTCGCCGCGCGGGGCAATGCGGACGTGCGCCGCCTCGTGCCCGTCCCCTTTGCTGCGCAGGTGTGCACCCATCTGATGCTGCCTCAACCTTAGCCCGTGCGACGAGACGGGCGATGCAGTGGCAGTGTGACTGCGGCACCCGCTGGAGCGTGTCAGGATGCACTGCCCGTGCATGTCACGACCCGGGTGTGGGTCGTGTGCATATCGTTCGTGACTGTGGTCTTTGCAAACCCCTCAACAGCCTCACACTCGCCGAAGAGCGCGTGTCTGAAAACCGCCGCGCGCAGGCGCGCGCGCTGGCGGACGTGGGCGAATATGCAGAGGCGCTGGAGCTCGCCGCGCTCGTGCCCGCCTCCCAGGTGCGGCCGCCCCTGCACGGGACGCGCGCTGCTCCTGCTCCCTAGAGAGGCACACCTGCTCCTGCCACACGGCCGGCCAGCGTGCGTGCTGTTCATTGGCACGACACGCACTGTGATGTGCTGCACTATTATGGCAGGAGCCGCTTGGCGACCAAGCCTACCATGCTCACAACACGTCATCGTTTTCAGCGCCATGTGCCCGCACGTCCATGTCTCTCAGTTGCCTGGCGCTGCCTGCTTGCACACACCACCCTGCAGCTGAGTCGCTGCGCAATAGCGCGCACGCCAGCCCTAGCCCCAGCCGTATCCCTGTCGCCGCAGGGCGCCGCGGCGGCCGAGCGCGCGGAGCTGGCGGACATGCTGCACATGCGCTACGCGCACCAGCTGTTCGCCGCCGGCGACCATGACGGCGCGTTTGCGCACTTTGGCATGGTCTCCGCGGCCAGCCCGCTGGTGCTGCTGCGGCTGTTCCCGTCGCTCGCGCCGCGCGCGCTGCTCGAGAGCGTCCGGCCCAACACGCGCGGTGCCGCCCTCGCCTCTGAAGAGTGGTGATGCTGTGTCTGGTTCTTGCTATGCAGCGCAAGCCTGCCCCACCATGGCAGTGCTCGTGCCATGGCCATGTCGCCGCTGCTGGTGCGGCTGTCGTCAGCCTTCGCGCCGGCCATGTTGCTGGGCAATGGGCCTTGGGCCTAGTGCGCACGATTGCCCGGGCGCCCGGGTCAGGGATGCTGAGCCTCCTGCGTACTATGAGCACGTCTTTGTATCTTGTGTGTGCCTTGGACTGTTGCAGGCGAGCGCGGCCAAGCCTGTTGCCTGCGCTGATGCCGACAGCCATGCGTGCTTCGGCTGCAGGGTACGACCTGCCGGACGTGCCGGAGCCGAGCGGCGACGCGTTTGCCAAGGCCGTCTCCCTGCTGCTGCCGTACCTGCTGAGCCACCGCTCGCGCCTGGCCTCGGCGGGTGGCGAGCGCAGCGAGGACGGCGAGCGCGGCGGGGCCGGCGCGCCCGGCGGCGCCGCGGCATACGCGCCGGCAGGAGGAGGCAGCGCAGGCCGCGCCGCGCGCGGCGCAGACACTGAACAGAGCCTTGGGCAGGAGCGGCCTGGACCCTCCAGCGCGCCTCGCGAGGCGCCCAGCGGAGCTGGTGACGGGGAAGCGGGCGCGGAAACGGAGGGCGACGAGGCGGCGGACGCGGGCCGGGGAGGAGCAGGCGGCGACGGTCCTGACGGCGCTGGCGAGCTGGCAGACATGAGCCCGCAGCAGCGCCAGCAGCTTGCAGAGGCGGTGGACACTGCCATCTTGAAGGTGCACCCCAGTTATTTTCTATGAGCTCAGCATGGTTAGAGATCGCTCTCGACGAGTTTTCATAGGCAATTCGCTTCTAGTCACACTTTGCACCATGTCGTGCTGGTTACATGCGCAGTCCCTGATATGATGCTGGGTATAGCAAGCTTGGCTTCCAACAACGACCCGCGCGCAGACCCAGGCAGTAGGAAAAATATTGCAATGGGCGCGCGCTTCAAGTGCCCAGAAAGCGAGGCTGTGATCACCGCAGGTAGAGCCGCAGGCATGCCATCGGAGCGGGCTGACGCGCGCGCGCGCGCCCGCCAGGCGATGCTGGCGATGGACGACACGGGCGCGCTGCTGCGCTTCGTGCAGCGCCCCAACGCGGCCTCGCTGGCGGAGGGCCGCGCGGCGCTGCAGGCGGCCGGGCGCTACTCGGAGCTGGTCGCGCTGTACCAGCGCCGCGGGCCGCACCAGGCCGCGCTCGGCCTGCTGCGCGCGCTGTCGCAGGCGCGCCGCGGCGCCTGCCGGCTGGCGCAGCGGGGGGCGCGCGGCGGGGGTGCGGGAGCCGTGCAGGTCGTGTCAGGCCGCCCGTTGCTGGCTGGGTCGTCCATCTGGGCTAGGGCGGGAGCATGCCGAGGCGAGCTGAGCGCGATGCGATGCAGGCGCTTGAGGTTGCTGGAGAGCCGTGTCTTATTACAAGCTCGCCGAGAGTTAACGATCGACAGGCTGGCTGTGCGGACGTAGATCCTTGTAGGGCCAGCGTGTGAGCTTCTGTCGACAGCATGCTGTGCCCCTCGCCCGGGCGCGAGCGTCGCGCAATGCCGCGCGCGGCCAAGTGCCGCCCCCGCGCGCAGGCGCCCGAGGAGCTGGAGGTGCCGCCGCGCGGCGCGGCCGCCGAGCTGGCGGGCCTGACGGGCGTGTGGGCGGCCGTCAAGTACCTCGTATCCGTTGGCGCGCAGCACATGGACCTGATCCAGGCGCATGCGCAGTGCGCCGCCATTTCCCTAAGCCTTCTCCTGAGCGGCTGCGCTGCTGCCGCGGCGGATGCTGCTCCCGCGCGCCCTGCATGGCGCAAAAGGAGCGCTCCGGGGCGCGGCCGAAGCGGTAGGTCGGCAGGGCGTAGGGGGCTGTCCTGCACGGATGCAGCGGTGTGCATGGCAGCTTGCAGGTCATGACAGAGGGAGCTTACAGCGCGGGATTGTGAGCAGCGCTGCGCTCGGATGCAGCTTGTGGGCGCTGTCTCACTGCGTGTGTGGACCATCACGCCAAAAGCCCGGCAGGGGTGAGGCTTCCCACTGGCCTGCCATGCGCAGGTGGATCCTGAGCGCGGACCCCGAGGCGGGCCTGGAGATGCTGGTGCAG
>JAABVA010006132.1_pt1 | contig 10706 bp, 12 predicted proteins | sample 5560331 | NCBI WGS metagenome assembly JAABVA01 (sample SAMN12812661, study PRJNA571458) | rock metagenome | isolation source: Antarctica rocks | place: Antarctica: Victoria Land, Mt New Zealand sud | collected 2016-01-07 | reverse complement strand
CTGAGCATGGTGCACAGCTTGCCCCGCTAGCCTGTTGCACGTGTAAACCAACAGTCAGACATGTACTGCACATGACAGTCAGCAGGCAATGAGTTTGCCAATTCACTTATTGCTTTGCAAATGGCCCCTTCCTTGCTTTCCTACCAAGGCATCACGACAACTTATTTCATGCCTGGCATGTTTCACGTGAGTATCATTTCAAGCCTCAACATGAGCTCACGCTTTGTTTGTAGGGTTTTGCAATGTGGCCTTCCTAGCATGACATATCAGGACACACGCCAGGACACATGTCATGACTAGCAGTAGAGCTAGTCAACACAGGAGTCCCAGCAGCACTCACGCTTGTCTGTGGGCAGCTCTGGCTTGAGCCTTTTCCATTTCATGCAGCAGGTGCTCCCTCAGTTCCAAAGCCTTCAAGGCCTGCAGCTCCCTCAGGCCCCTCTCAGGGCTGATTGACCCCCCATCAGAGCCTTCCCCCCTTGCAGGGCTGTGGCCCCGAGCACCTGGGGCAGACTGGGGCCTGCCCCTGCTTTGTGGGAGTGAGCGGTGAGGCGGTGAATCACCGTGGGTTTGGTGGTTGTAGGTGGCTAGATCTGAGATGGCCATGAGAAGGCCCTGCCTGTGACCCAGTGGAGCAATTCCCATCTCCTCCTGCAGATGGTGGTTTCACCATGATGACATGTTCCGCTGTGCTTATGCTCTGATGATGACCGCGCTGATGTGGACAATCATGATGACATGTGATGGCAGTGACGCTGTACACTATCATGCCGTAAGGCCATGAATGTGATGATGTCTGAACCACGGTGATGATGTAGGATGATCACATAGAAGTGGGGTCACGGCTGTGAACATAGAGCGATGCTGTGTGGTGATCATGATGACTCATAGCAGCAACCTCTCTTTGCACATGGTATGAGCTGCTGATAGCTTTGCTGGGAGCCACAGCTGATGTCTGTGAACACTTGCATGAGTCTCATTCAGACAATCCTCACAGCACAACAGGCATGAACGACCATTGCACAGTAATGCAGAGCTATGTCCAGACCTTGAAGATCTGCGCTGTTACTTGGCGGCGCCTTTGGCAGTACAAGAGCCACTGGGTCACACAGACTGCCACATATTGCAGGCCAGGCTGCCAGCACAATGCACAATGCACAATGCACAATGCACAATGCTACTCAGCGTCTGCATTTGACTACCTTGAGATCCTTGTCACTCAGTCTCAAGAGCAGCCTGCCGTCAATGCAATGATGCACAAACTTCTTGCGGTACTGGCCCAGGCCTATGTAGTCGGACCAGTCACACACTTCAGCCACCGCCCAGTGGTTCACATTATGCTGCATGGACTGCTGCACTGCAGCCTCCAGCCTTGCCCTGCTTGCCTGCATCAGCAACCAGTTGTGTCAGATCATTTACATCAGAATTAAACAGGTCAGTTGTTGGTGTTCTCTGCACGACTTGAAGCCGCTTATACATTGCAGCTGCAGCAGATGATGTATGTGTACATACCAAAGCCCATTGCATTACAAACACGATCCATGATGTCAGCATCAAAGTTGTGTTCAGAAGCAAGCTGCACCGGAGACCATGCAGTCTGGATAACAGCCGCTTTGCAGTTGCATGTAGACCATGAACAACATGTTCAAGTACAGCACAGCACAGCACAGCACAGCACAGCACAGCACAGCACAGCACAGCACAGCACAGGCTCACCATAGCAGAGCCTGGTCGACTTCTGGGAGAGTGGATTGGGCCGGGCTCAGTGGGGTGATAAGCGGGTATGCTGCTACCAGCCAAGTCATCATCATAATATCCATCTGCAGTTCATAGAGAAGATAGTAATATTAGACAGTGAGCTTTGAGTGCGCTGTCACAGCTCTTCTAGCAACGTTATGCTGCTTTGAAAGCGCTCAGCGGTGACTAGACCTTGATGGAACATGCTGTGAGTCACACTTTGTTGGTATCAAACAGGGATGGCTGCGCCTGCCATTTGGGAAACGGGGGCGCCAAGTATTTAGCTGGGAGGCGTGAGCTGGGTCACATGAAAATGATAGATTGTCCGTTTTGAAATCAAGTCGGGTATTGGCAGAAGACCTCCCATTGGGGACCCAGAGGGTGTCTTGCATTTGTCAACACAATGAGATAAGTATCACAGCAACAACAGAGTTAATGCCTGTGTATCATGTAGCAGTTGCAGAGACGGTGGTGACTCCATCAACAGCAGGAACAGAATCAGCACTAGTACTCTCAAATGGCACAGGTACGCGCACCTGGAGCAGGTGAGTGAGGCCTAGGGGGGTATCCCCGGCTGTGACCCCTCTGCCTTGTTTGAGCAGACCCTGGCCGTGATGCCGGCGCTGCATACTGCTCGCTGTACTCTTCCTCTTGATGCTGGTATTCACTCCTGCTTCTTGCAGAACCCCCTCTGCTGTTGGCACCCCCCCTGCTCCTTGCATGTGCTGGCGCTGCTTCTGATGCTGCTGCTGGTGTTGGAGAATGTCCATATCTTTCTTCTTGGTACATTGCATGCACTGGTGCAGCAGGCTGCATGTCCTGCATTGGGCGATCTGAGCTCCTGCGTGAAGTTGGACCACTGTGGTGAGAGGCCAGCTGCACAGAAGAGGCTGACTGCGGTCTACTGCTTTGGTAGACAGTGCCTGCCTGGCTGCGGCTGGCCGGGGGGTAAGTTGGGACAAAGTCATGACATGGCTGAAAGCCGTGAACACTGTCTACTCCTCCAGGCGTTGTTGGAGAGGGACTCACAATCTCTGTTGTAGACCTGGCTGAGCGAGACCTGGAACCAGGCTGCTCTGAAACCATAGCAGGTTGACTGGGAGATTCAAAGCTTGACAGCTGACGAGTGTGACTGTTACTAGGAATTGACTCGGTGACCTGATGAGGGACTGAGAGCATGCTTGGCGGCTGAGAGTAGCCTGCTGACTCAGCATTGTGTTCCAAGCCACTCGTTGGATGGGCAGAGTATTGCTCATGAGAGTAGTCTCCGCCAGTGAATCTATTGGCTGCAACCTGCTCAGGGTAATTGACACCGTCCTGACTTGCTGCAGCAGCTGAGTAGTCCATGGCTGTTGGCTCAGCGCCATATTGCTCATCTGCATGGTCATACTGTATAGGTGCTGCATACGACTGCCCAAAGCCTTGCAATGTGACTGCTTCCGGTTCATCCACTAGGTCAGCTGCTGATTCCTCTCCATACAGTGGGTTTGACATGCCTGACTCCATTGCTGCAGCAGTGCTGTGAGCAGGAAACTCGGGCAGGGGTGGCAGACCCCCGCTTGAGAATGAGCCCTGCGTAAAGCTGCTGGGGTGGTCTTGCTCAGCTGGTCTAGAGAAGACCTGGCGCTCGCCGGGGATTGGTGAGTCCATGGGTGTGTATGAGTCATGCATGGATCGTGCGCTTGACCTAGCACTTGGCACCCTGTCGTGTGACACCTGCAGCAAGAGATAGCAACACAAGTTGCTATGTGGCAGGATGCCAGCTATTGCACAAGGTGAGGAGGGTGTTATGACTGTGACTTGTGTCCCGGGACTGACTGTTGAACAGCTTGAAGCTCTGCTACAAGCTGATGCTGACCTTGTCGGTATGCACAAGAGCAGTCTGCACATCCTCTTCGAAATCATGGTCCTGCACAGCCAAAACATGTGTCGAAGTGAGTGCAGAACATTAGTCAACGCGTCAAAGGACGCCGAACGACACTCTTGGTGGCGCGAGAGCAGAGAGGTACACTTACACTTTAAGTGGACAGCAACAGCCGGGCAGCAAATGTGCAGGCGTACCTCATAAGCTATGTCCTCCATCACAAAGGAATCCTCACTGTTGCCGTCCGCCATAAGCACCGCAGGGTCTCAACTCAGGCAAGCTTCGGCATGCCGCAGCAAAAATTTGCAGCGACGACAGTGCTAAGACAATTAAGACACAATACTGCCTACTTGGCACAAACCTTGCGTCGTCAACAGATTTGCTGAATGGTAACAACGCCGGGAATATGCTGTGCTGCCGTCTCACAAGACAAAGCAAACGAATTCAGGCGCCTTTACGGTGCAGCGCCATAGCGTATTATTTCGTTGACCGTACCGTACATACTTTGTCTTCAATGCGAACAGCATGGCCCTTCCCCTAGCCTGCAGCTGCTCACCCCTTCACTGCAAAACCTTGCTGCTATCGCAGCAACTACAGAACTAAACCTGTCTGCACTAATGACGTCGGGGAGTTTGTGCAGCTGATTCCGATCGGCCAACATATAGCTTGACCTTAGTACCGGACACAAATCTCTGTCTCGTTCGGTCCTGGCCTGTTATTGAAGTTGAGCGTCACCATGTCGAGCAGCGAACCTTTTGATCATCTTTTCAAGGCATGGCAGTGTGTGTCTTGATGCACGCTGTACTCTACGGTGGGGGCGAAGTTTGATTGTGTCGTGTCTACGTGTGCAGATCCTCCTCGTCGGAGACTCGGGCGTCGGTAAGAGCTCCCTTCTGATGAGATTCACAGCAGGACAGTTTGAAGAGTCAAGTGTTCCGACAATTGGTGAGTCTTTGTCATCGTCAACGTTTGTATGCAATAAGACAACGCAGCACAGCATGTCACCTCTTTGACCACCAGCTTGTCAGGTCGTCACCAGGCAGGTGCTGCAGACTGATGGTAATGTGTTTGTGATTGTGCAGGTGTTGACTTCAAACTGAAATTTGTGACTGTAAAGAATAAAAGGCTTAAGCTCACTGTATGGGACACGGCTGGGCAAGAGAGGTTTAGGACTTTGACCAGCAGCTATTATAGAGGAGCGCAGGGTATCATATATGGTATGTTCCAGTACAACTGAAACAGCTAGTAGCAAGCCAACTCCCCGTGAGCTGATGTACGGCAGCGAGTTGAAGGTCTCATTTACAATCACCTGCACTGTATGTTACAACATTGTGTCATCTGATCATGCTGATGACGTTTTGGCTTTGCAGCATACGATGTCACAAGACGAGAGACATTTGAGAGCTTAGACGACATTTGGATGCGAGAGGTTGACATGTACAGCACAGTAGAGGACTCTGTCAAGATGGTTGTGGCAAATAAACTGGACAAGGTAACCATTTGACCTATAAGCAATCCCACCACAATAGGCCTGTTATTCAAGCATTCAACGGCAGCCACTTAATTCTTGTTGGACTGAATATAGGAGTCACAGAGACAAGTCACCAGAGAGCAAGGACAGGAGTTTGCACGGCAGCACGGCTGCCTGTTTGTTGAGACAAGCGCAAAGACAAATCTGGCTGTCTCTCAAGCATTTGAAGAGCTTGTGCTCAAGATCTTGGATACACCAAGCTTGCTGGATCAGGCACCGGGGACCAAACTGCAAGCTTCCAAAGAGAAGCCATACTCATCAGGGTGCTGCTGAATAATGCTGCTTGAGACTTCTCAAGTTTGTTGTAGATGGGCTTTGTGTTCTGCAGCATGGCATGTACCATATTCAGTCTGTTTCCACTAAAGGTTAAGCATGTCCTGTTTGTCCCAGTTATAGTGAAGTACTTTCACCATGTCTAGCAGGCATGGTGGTCATAATTTGCTATGTGTACAGTGGGCAAGAGCAACTCATCAACAGCCAGGAACTTGGTGAGCAAGCACCTGTATGTCACTTCTTGCATACATTGTAAATTTTCAAGCCTATCGCAGTCTTTCCAAAGCGCTTGTCAAGCTGTATTCACTGACTGGACCAGGTGTTGATTGCCAGCAGCCTCTAGGTCCATAAGCATAGAGGCTGGCATGCAAAGCGTGCGTGCTGCTGAAAAAAGCAGGATTGTCATGCGATCATACATAAGTCAACCCACACTGGTTGTCGACATTTGCTGGAAACAACCATGATCAATCAAAATCAATCATGATCGTTGACATGATCTATACTGAAGTAACAACGCATACAAGCATGAGTAGTGTTGGGCACAGTTGCTGAGGCAAACACAATGTGTGATTTTGAAACACATCCCTAAAGCACGTCCCTGATCTGTTTCTTGTTGCTCTTGTAACCATTCCGCCAGATGGTTAGACGGACAAAATCAACTACCTGCAGTGCAGAAGTCATGTTATGTCTGATCAGCAAAAGACGCAAACTACAACAGCACTACAAAACAATACGCTGCAAGCCAATGAGAACAGAGACCACAGGGATATTCCTGCAGATACAAGAGCAAAAACAGACCATATATACTGTGAGGGTGCAGCGTCATTGTTTGACCTGTTTACATATCAATGCAGGCAAAAATGCATGGACAGGCATTTCAAGTTGAATGCTAGCTGAGAAACCACCTTTTGATCTTTGCCTGATGCAAACCTACAAATGGAGTTGAGAAATATTGATAAAGCAAATGGACCCATACCTTATTGGGATCCTTGTCTTTCTCCAGCTGCTGCTTCATCTCACGCACCCTCTTCAGAGTGCAAGGTCCATACTGTTTAGTCTGCAAGACGCACCACAAAGCGTTTACACAAGGTCGTAACCCCAAGGAGCGCTTGCTGATTTGCATTGCCAAGGTTGTCATATATTGTTGGGATGATCAGTGTAGAAATGGTCAGTTGCAACCCACATGTTTAGCATGACTGCTTCACCCACTGGGTAGAGAGGTAGAGAAGGACGTGTTGAGAATGTTGTGCTTGACCAGAACTGATACTTCTGCAGAGGTGCACAACACAGCAAACTCGTCATTGTAAAGTGTAGCAATGCTGTTCGTATGGCTCCCCTTTCATCAGACCAAACGTCTGTCAAAGTGTAATGCCAAGACTTCTGCTGTGCTGCCAGGACTATGATGAACTGACCTTGTCACGGTAGAACCATTCCTTTGCATCTTTATCTGAGACCTTGGAACCCTCGCCAGTCTGTCCATTGCGCACACTACCTGCCTTTGCATCATTCTTCTCTGCCTCAGAACTCACCCTCTTGGCACTTGAAGCCAAGGCATCACGTGCATCTGATGACTGGTCAGGTTTGGCACTGTCGCCGTTTGCCACGTGTGGCGATCTGCTGCGTGGTTGCTTCTGCCCACTTCTGCCACTAGAGGGTTTCTCAGAAGCCCTGTGGCCTTCCTTGCCTGCAGGTACTGTGCTGCCCTTGCCCTGTTCCCGGCCATCCCTTCTGCTGACTTCGGACTTTCCAGCTGCTTCGGACAGCTGCTCAACAGACTTGGGTTTCTGTACCTCACTTGTATCTGGCCCTGCACACAAGAAGCGTTTCTTGCAGGATTTCCAGGGGTTCTAGACATGGACAGACAGGTGAGCGCACTCAAGCAGTCAGCCAGTCAACAGACATGCTTGCACCCACAGCAAGCTGCAATCAGTAAACAGCTGCAGGGATGTCACATGCACATAAAAGTCGAGGCACATAACAGCCAAGCTGTGCATGCACCCATTTACACGGAAGCCCACCAGTGGCGTCCTGGCCTGCGCTGTTTGGCTTGTCCATGGTACTGAGCTTTGGGGGCGGGGGTGGCAATGGCAAGACAGTGCCATTTGGCAACTCCCCAGCAGATGCATCATCTCCTGTACCCTCAACTGACTCCTGCCTTGAGTCAGGCCTGTCAGCAAAGTACAATCACTTAATTTGGCTGTTCACAGCAGCAAGCGACGTGCAGAACATGAGGCGTGGAGCTGAGTCAAGCGAAGGGAGAAAGACAAGACAATACTACTCCACTCATAAGAGGGGCGTGGCATTGATGTCAAGTGAAGGGACAAATCTTAAAGCTTGTGTGGCTCCCAATCACACACTGCCTCCTTAGGCGCACAGGACATGCTTGTGCCTGTGCAACAAGCACAAAATTGGGACAGGTGTGGGAGTAGCTTGCAGGTGGCAAGCCCAGATGATCTGCCCAGGCTTACCGCACAGGGGGAGGTGGCAGCTTGTCTTCACTGAAGGCACTGCCAGGGCGAGCTGGGGGTGGAGGCAACGCCTGCCCTGCAGCATCACCTTCTGCTACTTGCTTTCTGCCTCCTGCAGTCTTACCTGCAGCATGTCAACAATGCTTGGCACCAGCTATGCAGATGCAACAAGTGTCTTTGATATGCAGTTTTTGGAGTAGCGAGGGGACGCACAAGTGATACAGAGAACAATCTGCACACTCCCTGAATCAGTTGCTTGCGGTGCTGAGGGTCTTGCCTGAGCTCACACTACTGAATACCTTCACATCAGGTTAGCGCACAGAAAGATATATCAAGTCTTGCAGTGCATTGGCAGACTCCCATCGGTTGTAACACTGCACATGCTGATTCCTTTTCGAAGAACTGCTTTTTACGCTGTACCAGACTGTGTTCGGGCTGTATACAACACGATCTACCTGAGCTATGTTTAGCAGGTGATGGAGCCTTGCGCTTGGGAGACCTGCTGCGCGCAGGTGACCTACTACGCCGCTTCTGTCCAGATTGCTTTGCCACCACAACCTCACGCCTACTGCCTTTGCTCTCCTTGTTTGGTGATCCATGCTTTGTTCTGGTGTCAGGCTGGCGCTCTGCAGCTTTGCTATCTCTGCCAGCCTCTGTTCTGTACTTGGCTGCTGGCAAGGCCTTTGCCTCATCAGCTTCAGCTCTAGTAGAGCCCTTGCCATCTGCAGCAGTACAACTTTATTAAAAGTTTGTGTATAGATGGGATGGTATACAGCATCTCACTGTGTTTTATGGATATGTGCTCCTGAGGTTCCATTTGTATGACCAAAAGCTTCTAGGACACAGCATACAATTTGGGCATTAAAGCAATGGTTGCATACAGGTCCCAATTCTGCCGAAAACAACATGTTATGATGCAGCAACAGCAATCATGCATTACCTCATGCGAGTAATGCACTCACATGCACAGATACATCTGCAATATGTGTGTGGTAGGGCGTGACTTTAATACCTATATTCGCAACCTTGCTTTTGGAGTTTGCAGCAGCAGAGGGCCCTTCATTGGCCCTTGACTTCTTTGCAGCCCCTCTGCCCTCACTGCGATCAGCCCTGTCCTTGCTTGACACTGTCCTAGCCGAAGCTTCAGTTGTCCCTTGGTGACCATCATTCCTGTGCCTGCCGCCAGACTCCTTGCTCCGGTGCCCTGACTCTATGCGCCGTTCGATGGTGTCCTCACGAGAGATCAAAGGAGCATGCCGTGGCTGTGCATCTGACCGACGTCTCAGGGGCGACACTTTGGGAGCAGATGACTGATCCTTGCTGCTGCGATCTGTGTTCCTTCTGTCACTGCGCTGGCCTGAGTTTTTGGCCTGGCTGACGCTGCTGTGCTGGTATAGGTCACCATCATTGGCCAAGTTCAGCTTTGCAGGTGCTTCCTGAGTTGTGTGGCCGCGCTGGAAGGCTCTGCCGCGGGTGGCGGGGGGGTCAGCAGGGGCTTGCAGGAAGCCCTGCTCCACATTGAGCTCAGGGGAGCTGTCACCAGCAGTCTCCTTCTCCACCTGGGTTTCCGGCTCAGCTTTGGGGCAGACAAGAACAGAAGCCCGACTGGGCTTTGGCAGATCTCTTGGCCTGTCCTGCATGATTAAGAGGTTGTGTTATTGGCTTGTAGCCCCATCATACGACAGGTTTGAGCGCTCCACATCCTGAGCTTTCTCGACTTGCAACTGAGTGGGTGAGTGATTGAGTGAGTGCACAGACAATTGCCTGATGAATGTATATATGTATGATTTGAGCAAGTAGCGCTAATAAGTGAACAAAGGAATCAACATATCAACGTGTGTATCAACATGAGAGCAAGCCAGCAACATGTTGCGCAATGAGCCACAGAAGGGCCATTATGAACAGCTTGAATCTGCAACAGTAGGATACATTAGCAAGCCTGCTCATACCAATGAGGCGGTTTTGAATGGGGGAGGAGGTAGATCCCCGCTGTTCACAACCTCAGCGCCGTGTCGGGGTGCACCGTCCTTGGCAGCTGCCTCTATGGCAAAGGAGCGGCTGGTGAGCTTCAGAGCATCCACTCCTGCAGGCTCCCGAGGCTCTGCCCTGTCTGGACGGTGCCTGCCCCTGTCAGAAGCCCCTTCAACCTCACGATGGGTCTTCCGTGCAGCTTCTCTACCCCTGCAGTGTGATGAGATACATGAGCACGAAATTAATTTGTGCGAGCAGTCTAGCAGAAATGGACCAGGGAGCACATCGTCCTGGCTCACATGCTCTACGCATCAAGCAAGCCAGTGTAAGTCTTGCTTGAGGACACCTGTGTGACTACAAATGCAAAACTGCCATCAGATTTTGCATGCCAAACGATCCCAATGCTAGATGCAGTGTACACACCAAACGCCAAAGCAGAGACAGTTCACCTGTATTTATCAGATGCATGTTCACTCCTGCGTGGGCGTCTGCCGCGAGGAGATGCATGCCTGGCAGCAGGTGGTGGTGGTGGGGGTGCGCCCCCTCCCCAATATGGATCCCGGGAGCGGCCAGGACGAGTTGGGTATTCCTCAGCAAACCTGCAGTCACAACATTGCAGGGTCCACTTTTGCATTTGGGCCAGACAGCTGCCATTTGTGCACCGATCCTGGACTAAATATGCAGGCAAGCTTTGTACGTCACCGCTTGTAAGCAGCCAAGTATCTGCATGTACTGCATGAGCACCCCAGGAACTATGATGCAGTTGTCTGTCATGCTCAGACTCGGTTCTCAGCGAGAAATGACTACATGTGTCTCACAACAGAGCCACCACAAGAGTTGCTGTGCTTGATCACCTAGGTGC
>JAABVA010006129.1_pt1 | contig 10709 bp, 13 predicted proteins | sample 5560331 | NCBI WGS metagenome assembly JAABVA01 (sample SAMN12812661, study PRJNA571458) | rock metagenome | isolation source: Antarctica rocks | place: Antarctica: Victoria Land, Mt New Zealand sud | collected 2016-01-07 | reverse complement strand
ATATCAAACCCTAACCCGGTAGCATACTTGCCTCAGCTTGGGTCAGGGTTGGCGCCCAGTATGGTGAGGCACATGCAAAGATCATACTGCATTGTGCTGGTCAATTGCCACACCATGTTTTGCTCTTCAACGCTGGATTTGCAACAGCAGTCACAACACACAGCTAAGCAGCTGAATGCTTATTGCCCTGCTTGTTTACCTAAGGAGCTCTCACCTGTAATGGTCATTGATAAAAGCCTACATGCCTGATCATTCACTTGCTCACTCAGTGACTGCTGCAGAGTTTCTGGCAAAGGTGCCAAAACTATCTGCAGAAGATCAAGTTTGAGCAATTTGCTATGTGTGCAATCAGCAACAATCAGAAGAGGTTCATGAGGGAGTCCGGCCTGCGCGTGCGCACCTATGAGCAGGGCTTCACTACCTCTCAAGCCCTTTGCCTGCAGATGTAAAGATATCTGTTTACTGCAGCTGACTTGGACTATGGCTTCGACCAACTCTGACTGATTCTGACTACCCCTAGCTGCCTTAGACTGACCCCAGTCCATGTCGACAGAAGCTCTGTACCCTGCATGTGGCTGACACAACACAGTGTTCGATGAATCAGGTTGAGGAAGACGCTCGTCAGGTCAATGCACAGTTCAGCTTTGAGGCTCACAGCATGCGCACCTTCACATCTACGACTTGCATACTGCGCTGTTGGCCGCTGTCAGCGGTTGTCATGCACATGCTGTCAAACAGCTATATGGCAGCAACAGTTGGGCACACTCTAGTCTGGCACTCTGTTCAAGACAAGGGTGTGGCTTGTTGATTGCAGGCAGCTTACCATGGCTTTCACAGTGACACCAGACAAGCTTACAAGCAGCAACAAAGCTATGTCCCAAGCCGTCAATAGGGTGCTGAATGAGCCCAAGTTCATGGTAAGTCACATGGACGGCCACCATTTTCATGGCGCTTTTGCTGCTATATGCAACTGTGTTGGGTGTCAGATAACATGATGAGCTAGGTTTTCCCAAAAGCGTCTCAGGCTTGCATTATGATATTCAATTGCATGTGCATATAAGATTATGTAAGCCTGTGCATAGTGGGGTGTACAATGTTGCTGACGTTTCAGTACCACAATACCGCCCAGCTTCTGACTCACAGCAAAACACAGCACAGGCGCTAGCTGCTTCTTTGCCATACTCTATTCTGCTTGGGTTGTCACATGAGTCAGACTGCTTGTGGCTGCCCTGTAGATAGAAACTACCTGTCTTGAGTGTGTGCTTGGGCACATTGCAGGCCAATGTACAGAAGGTGCAGAAGCGGATGATCAACAAGCCTCGCCACCCAGCAGACTTGGCAGCAGATGTTGTGGAGCGTGTCATAGCAACTGCTGGCGATCCTTACCTGGAGACCAAGATGCATTCTCTGTCATGGTGGCAGCTGTCCATGCTGGATGTCAGACTGTTCCTGGCAAGTGCTGTTGCGGCGATTGTTGCGGTGTTGGGGTGTGTACTATGGCTTCTTGTCAAGTTGCTTGTGGGTGCAATGAGGTATGCTGCGCACCACCGGCAGCAATCGCACAAATCAGCGCACAGCAAGAAAAACTGACCACCTGGTGTATGTGACAAGCCTGAAGGACATGTACAGTTTGCAGCAAGCCTCTTCAGAGAGTGAGACAACAGCACTGCAGCGTCCTCACAAATTGGCGGCACTCTTGTCTGCCTATGTTTCTCTGCAACCAAGCTCTACATCCAGACCGTTTGTTTTCACAACATTGACCACCGCTGCATCTGTATAGCCCCCCACATTCCCGTATGTATATTTCTTGGAGCCTGGTTTGCTGATCCTGACAATTATGATAGGGCCTTTATCATTGTACTCTCTGCAAACAATACTCCATAGCATGCACACAGGACAGACAAGCAAATTCAGTATTCACTGCAATGTCCTCTTGAAACTTGCAGCACTTTGTTTGCAAGTCTCACTGCCATCTAAGGGCCTCAGTCTGCATTATGTGGACGTCTGATTGAGATAGAGAACATGTTGCTACGAGTCTAACGCTTTGATCATGCAGCAGGTGACGATGATCGTGTACATGTCATGATCTATTTCCACGTCATGGTATCGTACTGATTGTCTGTACATAACATTGGGCGAATTTCTTTGTGTGAACACAAACATAGCTTCAAAGCAATGCCAGCGGTGTCAGGCCACATGTCTGTAGTGCTGGCATTGCTTTGATTGATTGCTTGACTAGCCTGACACTGCGGAAATTTTCCTCTCGAACTATACATATCAGCAGCTGCTATCAGCCATTGTGTTTTGTGCCGCCTATTAGGGTGTTATTGACAAATCATCGTCCTTGGTCAGTCTGTTATGTGTGCGGTGGTGCTTTGTAGGTGTCTGTAGGACTTCAGCACTTCAGTCTACAATTTCTGCATATCAGATTCTGTCCAAGAGTATCTTTATTTTTTGACCTCTGACTGTAGTACTGCTGGTTTGTGCATGTGTGTGCATGACACATGTCTACATGACCATACCCTTGTTGGGGGACCACGGCACAAGCAAGAAATTGTCTGTAGTTTCCCTGTGGAGGTGGCTTGAGGCACTGACTGCACACACAGACACATGCATATATGCCGCCATGCATGTTGGGTGTCAGCACAGCTGGTTGCAGATACATGCCTTGATGAAGATGGCTGGTTTATTAGAACCAACAATGTTGAGTTACATACACCAATTTTGAGCTGAGTCTCTGAACCTGAACAGTGGCTTGCGTACAAGCACTTGTGTTCCACCACGCATATGCATCGGCATGGACGCAAGCATGGACGTGCAAATTGTGTCCAGGGCGAGTGCAAAATTTGATTTAATGCGTTCTCTGTGGTTCACCTTGCTTGGCTCCTGAACAGGAACGATGTGCTGCAGGAGTGGCCGCGAGCTTGTTGTGCGTTGGTGACTTCCCTGATCATACCGTGTGAACAATGCTCCAAGCATTCTGCAAGGCGTTGTGCACTGCACTTGAATTCTGTCAAATGTGTCATGGTTGCCCTGGCGGAGCAGCTACTCAAACAGGTCGAAGATCGTCGAGATCACTGCAAAGCGAGACTGTCACCGTGTAAGCATAGACCATGTCGTAGTCATGCTGTTTACGTTTGCCTGCAGATATCGCGGAAGACTGGAGAAACGTTGTAGGCATCCGCTGTGTTTGTACGCAAAGCTGCGCTCTATACTTGGTACAACCTTACTGCACTGTAACAGTTGCTAGCGTTGTCCGAGCAGCCAGCTGTGACAGCCGCTTGGCAAGCAGCTATTAGCCATTTGAGTGGCTTCCCCCTTTGTTCATGCAACTGACATGGCAGTTCTATCTTGCCTGACACATGTGTAGGCCTCAAACAAGAGCTATACACAACCTTATGCCCGCAGCTGAAGTAGGTGACAGTAGCCGGCCAGACTGAGCATGTTGCAAGTGGCATCACATGCCTCATGCTATTTCTCCACAGAATATGGCAACATGCCGCAAAAAGTTTTGAGATGCACAGCAAACAGCGACAGATGCTCCTAAGGAGCTCCTTGTAACAGACTACAGCATCTGTGAGTCAAGCTCAGGAAATCTTGCCAATGAGTTCGGGGAAACTGCCAACAGCTGCGAATATGCAGGACCTTGCACCGTATGCTGATGACAGTCAATCACCAAGCTGTTGCTCTTGAGATTGATAAACAAGGCAAGGTTTCCTGCTGATGCATCAAGTATCTTGCAATATGCTTTTGTAAGGCGTGGACCTTCAACTGTGTCTGTCAATTATAGTCAAATACGCACTGTTGCTGCTTTGAACTTTGCTAAACACAAAATGACTGTCAAACACACCATTTCTCCTGCCCAGCCAGAATGTCATAGCCAACCTACACATTGCGTTCCACTTCTACTCGCAGCTCAGCACTCAGCAGCTTGTACTCCTCAGAGTCCTTGATCATCCAGTGCCCTCGCTTGATGAAGTGCAGACAGCGCGCCCGTAGCTGCATAGCCTGGTGGTGGTCAGCTACAGCCAAGATGCTGCAGCAGTTCTCTGTGCCTAGCATGTACTGCAGAGCCATCTCTGCAATGCAGACCAGGTGCTGCATATCATACATGCAAGCCATCACCAGCAGCTCAAGCGCACAGCCCAACTGTGCCTGCCCAGCTGCCCACTTGACACCCCCTGTGTAGAAATACTCCAGGAACAGCAGAGCTGTCCTGTAGGAGGGTTGCACACTGCAGGCTTCACAGCACAGGCTCTTGTCCATGGCAATGGGCTTGCTGGTTGCAGACCACAAGGGATCCCAGCGCCTGGCTAGCACTTTGCAGGCCTTGGCCACCACCTGCCTGTGGACATGGATCTCTAGACCAGCTAGGGTGACTACAGCATCCGGGTAGGCAGCGGGGTTGTTGAAGTCGCCTTCAAGGTACTTGCCACGCTTGTGCTTGCTGTGACAGGGTTGTCATGCAGCTGTCTGATAGCAGGAGCACCGTCATGCAGGTCTGTGACCTTCAGCTGATCAATGAACCACCTCTTGATTGCTGGCTCCTTGCTGAGGATCCTCATCAGCATCTGTGGCACTTGATAGCCTACAAGGTAAAGCTTAAAATTGCCACATTTCTTTCATGAGTGCTGCTGCTTGATCAATTGATGCTTCTGTACACAAAATGTATAACTGCTTGTGGCATGACTTTACATGCACCAGTGGCAAGACTGCAGCCTACCCCTGGCACGTTCTGCGGAAGTTTTCTCAATTGAGATCTGCTGGAAAACAGTTAGTTATGCTGTCCACACATATACATGTGCCTGTAATGCGTATACTCTCCAAATGCAGTACACAATTGACTACAGTCACAGTGTGGTATTACCATGATTGGCGTCCTCCTCCAGGTCAAAGCAGAGCTCACTTGGCCTCACAAACTTGCAGCCCTGCACCACAATTTTCCCTTGTTTCTCATGCAATGGGCTTAGGGTTGGAGTAGGGTTTTGCAACTTTGACAACTTAGTTTGTACAGTACATTCATGTTAGCTTGATAGGGTTTTAGCGGCAGACTGTAGAATTAAGGATTTAGGGTCAGGTCGCACGAGAAGTAAGGAATACCTGCACCAGGACCCAAGGCTCTTCTGCAAGCAGTTTTGTCACCCTGTGCAGCTCTGGGTCTGTCTGATATGCTGCTGCCAGCTTCTGCTTGATGCCATTGACAATGAACTCATATGCATGCTCAATGTCCTCCAGTAGGATCTCAGAGAATGGGTGGCTGGTCTGCCTTGACAGTGCCTGGAGGTGCCCAGCAGCAGCCATCTTCAGCATATGATCCACTACACGCTCCAGCTTGGGCTCCCTTGACAGTCCAAGCTGGGCACGCAGCTCCTTGGTGTCCCCATGTGCATTGTCAATGACAGGCACCGCAAGAGCCACCAGCCGGTAATGGTCATGGTCTGCGCTGCCTGCCAATGAAACATAGGTGGGGTGGGTGCTGATGTAGGGCAACTGCAGCTCTGCGCTCTTGAAGATTGGGCATGTTGATACCTGATCACTCACCCCCATGCTGTTGTGGGCTCCCTGGTATGCGCTTAGATTGGCATGCAGCATGTTGACAAGGCCCCTGGACACCCTTTTGCTGTCATCTCTGCTCATGCTGCTCCTCAGTGCTGAAAAGCGTTCAGCACATGTCAAGAAGAAGGATGCATCAGACATGCCTTCATGAGCCAGGCCGTGTCGCTTCAGCACTGCAAGACGCTGGGGCGTAGCATACGCCTCGGGGAGCAAAGTAAAGTCTGAGCTGCCCTGGCTGAATAGACTCTTGCACAAGGCGCTTGTGCTGTCCACAACCTGCTTGATGGAGTGCAGTCTGCCGCTGACATAGATCTTGGTCAGTGTGCTGAGGCTCTGGGTTGGATATGCAGCTAGCTCATCAAGAGCTTGCAGCAGCAACCCCTCTCTCCTGTAGGTGCTGCTGTTGATGGCAGGAAGCAAGCTGTAGCGCAAGAAGTCTGGCAGCGTCGGCGCCTGCAAGTCTGAGTGCTTCAGCAGCTGCTGTTGTGTGGCTGAAGCTGTGTGATACTTCAGAGGCTTCCATTGCAGCAGCTGGTTAAGCTCTGTCATGTAGCCCTCCCAGTTGGCATTGGGCAGAAGCTGAATCTGCCCAGTTGGTAGAAGCGATGCTGTACCACCACTGTCATCTTCAAAGATTGGCAACTGCCTCAGGATCTGCCACACTGATGCAGCTACACTGATGCGGGTGGGCTTGCAAACGTGGTATGCAAGCAACTGCCTGGCTTGGGCAAAGGTGGAGCTGCCGAGTCTCTGGAGTGACACCAGCTGCTGTAGGGGAACACCAAGGCGGTTGGAGGTGCTTTGCAAGGCACTGGTAAGTGGCTCAGACCCATTTGGCACGGCACTGGCAGTGTCTGCCCTCTCCTCTCCTATGCACAGGCACCCAATTGTGGAAAGGGTGGCTGCTGCTGTGCTTGGCAAGCTGTACAGGTGCTTGTGACTGAGTGCGCTGCTGTTGATGCAGTGATCAACTGATGCCAAGCAGTTGCCGGTGATGGGCACCAAGGCAAAGGATTGCAGCTCAGCTGGGACTCCATTCATGGTTCTGGCTGCTAAGCTCCAGAAATCCTCCAGCCACCCGCGATTTGGGTGACTCTTGCCGCCTGCTCCTGAGTAGTCGCAGATGTCCTTTCTCCATGCAGTGGGCAGGCTGTCGGCCAAGTCTGGGATTGTGGGCACTGACACATTCAGCATGTTGCTCCCCAATAAGGGTACACCCTTGTACTTTGCCCTGCAGTATATACAGCAGTGAATGTGAATGCATGAACTTGAGTCTTGAAGCAGCATGTTGGGACCAGATTGTTGCATGCAAATGATGCCAGTGCCTCAAATGACTGAGTCAAGTAACAATCGCATGTGATTTTGTTGATGCTGCATGCATGTGCGTTCTGTTGTTGACGGTGAACGGACTGCATGTTGCCACAGTAGCAGCATGCCAGCAACAAGTCCCACTGCCATACAGAGTTGTGAGTACACACACACACGCACACACACCACATGCAGTGGGGCTTATTGCTTGACATAGGAAGCAACATCAACAGTACAGCCTCACCTTGACATGTCTGCCCAAGCAGGTGCATGCTCTACCAGCTGGTGCTTGTTGGCTGTCATCAAATCAAAGATGCTCTGCGACTTGGAGTCTGTGAACACAAAGTATTTTGGGCTCCTTGGTGCATTCCACTTGATCTGCTGAACAGAGCCATTGCTGAGCAAAACCAGGTACAGATCGTGCAGCTCTTCAAAGTTGCCATCTTTGATGACGTAGGCAAGGACTTCAGGAATCTCTGTTGATCTGACAATGTTGCCCTGGGACCTCAGAGCGTCGCGCAGCTTATTTGGACTGAAGAAGTCAAGCTGCGTCGTGTTGCTTGCAGACGCTGACTTGATGGCCTGCATGTCAGCAAAGCAGCATGCGGCACGTCTGTCTACCATTGCATAAATGTATGCATATCTGCATACGTATCTATACCTGGGGTCTGTCATCTTTGGGGGTGTGTCAGCTGTTTTTAATGCACGCCAAATGCACCAAACTGACATTTGTAGTTTTTGCCTTTGCTAAGCAGCTTGTGCAAAGATTGTTCTGTGCATCGACAAGCAATTTGATTGCAACGAGAACAAACGTCTCCTCCATGTGCATGTCTAGGGAAACCTGAAGGGCAAACTCCTGTGACTTCTGCAAACAGCACAGCGTACCTGAAAGGCATGATCTGGAACATCTGGAATGCACAGCCCTGCCCGTCTTGCTACCTTCAGAACGCACTCAGAGGCTGCATCATGTGACTGCAGGAAGCAAGCACCAGCCACCGGCACCCACTTGCCATGAACAGCCAAGCCCTGCTGTGTTGCCGTTGGGGTGTGATCAGCTGCCGGAGTCCACAAGACCTTGCTTTTGTTGCTGATCAAATGCGCCACAGTTGCAGCGGTAACAGAGTCAAGTAGCTTGGGCTGAAAGGAGTGAGCACTGGGCCATACCCTGCAACCAGATGAGATATGATCATGTGGGCGGCATCTGCATTGCAGATGCTCTTTGCCACAGGGTCAATCATAGGGTTGTCAGGATGCAGCTTTAGAGACGCAGGTCTAAACGTTCAGGGAATCAACAATGGCAGGTTGCGTTGATAGCATTTAGCACATCATTACTAAAGCCACACTGGTGCTTAGACAGGCTTCACTTGGCGGGCAAAGATGTTGACCTGTACACATTTGCTGCAGATGCGCCCTTCTGACTGCAGCTATATGCAATGGCGGCAGCATATGCTGGTGCGATGTCCTCTTTCAGCACTCGCACGTTTTCAGCTTCCTGCAAGCATACACTCAGTAACAAACATTCATTCAAGAGACCACATGAAACGTATTTTGCCACGCGTGACTGTCACACAACTAGCGGGCAGATCATTGTGTCAAAATTTTGCAGATCCTTGCTATGCGTTCTGCAAGCAATTACAAAGCATCTGATGAATGCAGTGCAGCTACGGCAGCACACTCAAACCCCAGCTTTTGCAGAGTTGTGCTGTAGCTGACCTGACCCCGGTTGCCTTCTCCTGTCCAAAGAGTGCGCCTGTCAGAGGACATACGAAAGCCCCCATTGATGTGCACAGGCAACCCCGTCCTCTCCAGTGGCAAAGCCATGATGCTGTACACCAAGCCCGCAATAGTAGGCAATGTTTGAGAGTTGCCCGATGAGTCATCTTGTAGCAACACTGCTACACCACCTCCGGGTCTGCCAGCTGTTGCAGGATGTGTGGACTTCACCCATACTCTCTTTGTTTTGGTCTCATTTGCATCTTGTATGCTGATGCTGACACTTTGTGGATCTGATGACGTGCTGATCATGCTGTACACATTGAATGCATATTTTGCTGCGCATTCATGGATCAGTTTGCATGGGCCCTCCGCAGCCTCCTTGACATACACTGAGATGTGCTTGACATGCCTGGTGAACAACAGCAGATCTGGTGCAATTTGAATGAATGTGGATAGGGTCTTGAGAAAGCTGTCTGCCGTAAAGCTGTCGCCGCTGATTCTGCTGACTTGAGCAGCTGATTGGGTGCGCAGAGCTAGCCTGAACAAGGTACCCGGGTAATGCTTTCCCTGAGCTAGCGTGTGTACAGATGGACAGGTGTTGGTGAAGGACATGAAGGGGTGGAGCTGGCCTGGATGGTCATGAGCAACATTGACAAAATGTTTGTCATGTGGGTCGACCAGGTTCCCAAAGATAGATTCCAGCTGATCAGGCAGATGGGTGCCATGGGGGTCCAATGTCAGCAGGCAGTCTCCGCTGAGAAGCTGAATGACGTCGCCTAGGCTGTAAGCTGTGAGGGCACCCTTGCCAAATTCGCCGATCGTTTCGCTGTCGTTGGCCTTTGCGCTCTCGCCCACATTCCGGGTATAGTTCTCCCAATCTGTGGAGCTGAATTTGGCATTGTTGCAAACCCACAGGGCAAGGCCTTGCAAGACCGCCATGCCGTCGCTCAACAGGCCATCAGTTTGATACTGAGACTTGTCCAGGCACACTGTCAAGTGCGTAGCTTTGGCGTCGTCAGCGTTAGCTAGCAGCTCCTTCAGGCATGTAATGCCACCGCCATACATACTGACATTGTTGTTAATGCAAACTGTGAACTTTTCTCGCTGTTGCAGCCTGGTATTCCAAGTGCCGCGCGGACGTCCGCCCGCGGACGTCATGGCCTAACAGATAGCCTGGTCAGGACAAAGTGCTGCTGGTATTCTGTGTCGGGGTTCAGTGACTTTGCAAACAACCAATACGAAACAATGAGCGCGCGTCGGCCCCAGGAAAGATACCGCGCAAACTGCACTGTTGATTACTCGTTGCATTGCATTGGACTGGCCATGGCCGGCGCCGTGCTCAACACGGCGGCATGACTTAGCATTGAGTCGTGCAACCTGTGTCTGACAGTTGCCCGCATGTTCAGGTGGCAAACGAGATGGCCAAGCTGGTATAACACATGCCGTGGCGAAGCTTATAGCCTGCATGTGCCGCATTCACCAGTGTTGATTTTGACAGCTTTCATGTGCTGTTCAATCTGGTCTCGGAGCAACTTTCAGGCACTAACGCAGCTACTGGAACTTCGGGGTATTTTGCCCTGTTGTTAGCTACTCAAAGTTCAGTGGCTTTCAAGCTCACGCAGGCGACAAGCGCCAGAGACTGGCAAGAAGTCGATACTTGACTCAGTCATGTCCAGCCAAGGCGCTGATCGAAGCTGGAACGCGGTGACCCACAGCGCGAGCCCTTCAAGTATGGAAGACAGCGACTCGCAGGAATGCCTTGTTAGTTTGTGTCAGGGCGACACAGAGGGCTGTTGCCAGCTAGTCATAGGTTAACACGATATAAGCCAAGCTGTGATACAGGCACCGATCATATCGCACAACATGTCCTCTGCACGCACAGACGACGAACTTGGGAGCAAGCTTCAGCGCGACCAAAGCAAACAGGTAAACAGCCATCTGCTGACAACCTTGCGCATGTTTGTTTGTCTAGTCTGCGCTGCAGTGACATAGTAGACAACCTGTTCCTTTTTTGGCTTGTGTGAAGTCTAGTATGCTGGCAAGATATATATGTGAACATATACATATATACATATACATATATATGTGTGTCTCTCTGTTGATGCTGGACGGAGATAGCACCATTTGTT
>JAABVA010006127.1_pt1 | contig 10709 bp, 15 predicted proteins | sample 5560331 | NCBI WGS metagenome assembly JAABVA01 (sample SAMN12812661, study PRJNA571458) | rock metagenome | isolation source: Antarctica rocks | place: Antarctica: Victoria Land, Mt New Zealand sud | collected 2016-01-07 | reverse complement strand
AAGAACGCGCTCAAGGCCGCCAACCACAAGATCGAGGAGCTGCACGCCGCGCTGCGCGCCCAGACCGCGCTGCAGGTGGCGCTCGCCAGCCCACGCACGTATCTGTCGGAAGAGCATCGCATATTCGCTATTTTGCACTGTACTGCTTACAAACTGAAAATCTTTGCGTTGCCTTGTACACCCTTTCTGAACGGTGTCCGCATGCCAGATGACTTGACGCTGACCAAGCTTTGACATGCAAGATTGTTGAGCGGTGATGAGGTGCATGCTTGTGCTGCACACCCGTGGCGCTGCGCACGCAGCGCAGCTCTGCAGCCCGATCGCTGGCGGGCAGCCCGGTTGACGCCGTGCCCGGCGCGGCGCAGAGCTATGCGCAGCGGCTGGAGGGCGCGCTGGCGGACAAGGCGGACGAGGTGAGCGCGCTGCGCGGGCAGCTGGCCTGCGCGCCCTACCCCGACCCTCTGGACAGCCCCGAGCACCCGCAGGCCATCGAGGCCGAGCTGTTCTAGGGCGTGCAGGCGCGCGCATGTGCGCCCAGGGGTCCCTGTGCAGCTGGGCAGGAGGAGGGCGGGGGAGGGGTCCGGGTGTGCTGGGCGAGGCCCTGCCCACCCTCCCATACCCCCATGTATGTTTTACGGTGTGGCCGATGCGCGCGCGGAGGCGGGCGGTCCGCTGCTTGTAGCTGTGCTACTTGCAGACGGCTTCGCGCACGGACAGTGCCCAGCGCCTGAGCGCGCACTTGAAGAGACCAATCTGGGCAGTCAAGCTGAGGGAGCGCCGCCCGCTGCTGGGCGGGCCCGGTGCTGCGGCTCACCGGGCAACGGTACAGCCCTTTGTGGGGCTTGGTTTGAGGAGGGGCATGCATAATCCATCCCATGCTGGCGCCTCTGCGCGCTGTAAGCAAGAGGCGCCTTGGACGCCCATGCTGGGTTTCCTCTAAGCCCCCGTGTGCCATGGAGCAGGATGATAGGCAAGCCGTTAGCGCCAGTTGCTGGCGGGACGCCCGTGTTTGGCGGATGGCAATGCTGTGCAGGCGTGCGCAAGCCCCTGCATATGCGATGACACAGCTTAGGTTGCACGAGAGCAGACCGCCAGAGTGCTCACGTATGTATGGGTTTCTTTTAAGCTACGCAGGCGCCTTGGCGCATCAGGCAAGCACTCGATGACGATAGCGCCAGCCAGCTGCAAGTTGCCAGAGTCCGGGTGCAAGTCTGCTGCTGCCATGCTGGCAGCAGCGGCCTTGAACGTCTTTCAGCAGTCCTCCATGCCCGGCTTCCCGGGCTGGGGGACTGCTCCACTGCTGTGCTTCGGCGGAAGGCCCTAGGAGCCTGCGGCTCCTTGCGCGTCGCCCCGCCACTGGGTTTCAACTTAACTTTTACAGTAGCTCCCCGCATACTATGACGTGCAGCACGCAGCCCTTCAAGCAGACTGCAGATGGCCCGCTTGCCGCTTTCTTGGATGCTGGGCTTGCAGCACAGCTGTGCCGCCCCACAGGCGACGGCACCAGCAGGCGACAACCCTGCTGCTTGGCCTTGCGCGCCTGGGGGGCCTCGGCGCACCCGCTGCTCGCTGCTGTTTTGTGGGTCTGCTAGGAGACGGGTTTGCGCATGTGAGTCTAGTATTTGCACTCCTGCAACTACTGCGAAGAGGCCCATCCCATTTGTTCGCGGCGCCGGCTGGGCGCCGCGCAGGGCCGGGCCAATCCGGGGTGCTACAGGGATGTAGACATAGGGTTACGGGTTCATGAGGGTGACATAGGGTTGGCGCCACAACGCGGGCATGGGGCACCCCCTCACACTTGCTGTCAACTTCCCCTTGCGCGGCCGTGCGGCACCAAGCCCCCGCCGCGCGGTCTGTGTCATGTGCACCCAAAGTCTCCACGCCAGCAAGCGACCAGCACTTTCGGCTTAGCACTTGCGTCTGGGAGCAAAGGCTGTAACAGCTATGGGCAGAGAGGCGGGCGACAAGTCACCGGCTGCTGGTCAGGCCGGCGATATGTGCGTGAGTGCATGTGCCAGCAGGGTGGGGGCCTTGCTTGCCATGCCTGCCCGTGCCCCTCAGCCAATAGCCACTTAAGGACATCTTTGCTCCTTTGTTATCTTTTCTTTACCTTTTCACTCCGACGGGTCCTACCATATCGCCAGCTGGCCACATGCGCACAGGCTGCGCAAGCAAGCGCCCTCCTGAACGGACGACCTGGTGAGGGCAGCCAGCCGCGCGCCCTTTCTGGGTCCATGCCCTATGCAGGCCCTAGTGATGGGGCGCAGCAGGCGGGGCTGCGCCGGTAACGGGAGGACCAGGCCGTGAGCTAGAGTCAGGATGGGCCCCGGAGATCAAATGGAGGAGGAATTTCTGTTACGGTGCAAGATTGCACCGTCCTGCCTCAAAGTACATGTGCAAGTCAGGACATGCTTACAAGTACATAGGCTGAGGTCCATGACTTGTAACCCCTGCATCACGCCTCCTTTGCAAGCAAAGAAACAACCAGGTCTCATTGAAAAAAATGCACTGCACAGCACAATACAAAGCGCAATTGCCTGATCAGCGCCCCAAGCGAGATGAAGGTTTGTAGCAGTGGCAAAGGCTGACACGATGCAGCACCGTTTTCAATGCGGGCCTGATGTTCTGGCAGATATTCCCCCCTGCTGCCCTGGGACTGGGGCAAGCAGTCTCGCTGTTGCACACGCTTGAAGTCTTCCTCCATTCCAGAAGCTCTCACCGCGTGTTCCACCTCCAGGTCATTCCCGTTTTGGCTCTGTCAAAAGCCGGGCTTCAGAGCAGTGAGCATACACGGCAGTGACCATACAGGCTTGCCACCACACTCCTGGTGCACTCGTGGCAGGAAACGCACCAAGCTGGGCATGCAGGGCCGCAAACCCAACCAACACTCTTCGTCCGAAGACGGACCCAGCCGCTTGGCACCCCTGCATGTTGCAGCCCAGCAGGCCTCACCAGCAGCTGCAAGACAAAGCTGCACGCCCTAGCACGCATCATCTGGATGCGGACCAAGCCTCCTTGGTCCCCTGCAGGCAGAGACATGAGCGCTTTGCGGTACGACCAGCATGCACACCGTGTAATAAGGGGTGCGGGTCTATTAGTGTACGTCACTCACTCTCTGGCGAGGTTCAAGAACCAAGTGAACCATACACCTAACACCTGATCCCTTGCAATTGTGTCATAATCTGGCGCCATTTGCAACCTTCAGAGTTTGTGAACAGTGACTGACGCCGTGTGACACTCGCGTGTGTGCAAAGGGCCAGTCCCAATCCCGAGCCAAAATGTTTTAAACACGTGAAGATACCCGGAGACACTGGAGAAGCCCTGCAATTCCGTGGATCTCATTGGCAGGACGCCATCCCCCAAACATTGGGAGGGACGTCCCATGTGCCCATGCACCATGCACGCCCAGGGCGCGCCTCTCTAGCCGCAGTATCCATGTTGGGTCACCCAGCAGCGTCTGACGCGGGTCCTGCTGCGGCACGTAGCGCTGCAGGTCTGCGAGCGCCTCGACGACAGCCTCCCGATCCAACAACCTGCACGCCTCTTCACAGTCATTTGCGGAAGTTCATCTCTCAGCTAAGTGATGCTATGAGCCCTTCCATGCGCCTTGCAGCAAGTCAAAGTGACAGAGCGCCAGCTGCAGCGTTATTCCTCCAAAGACAAGCCGCACTGAGTGATCACCCAGGAGGTCATGTACTTGAGTACCACCGCATATGCGTCTGCCATGCTCATCTGCAACTGGCACAGCCCAATGGCATGCTGCAGTGCGTGAGCAGACCACAGTGCTGTGAAGCTCAGACCACTTGGGTGGCAGCAGTGCATGCGCTGTGCCGTGATGGGCCGACAGGCCACCCTTCCCTGGCAAGGCCACCTGGTGGTCGCACTGTGGTGATCAACATCCAGTGCGTGCTCATTGGTCACGTGCGCTCCCTGAGCGGGGCGGACCGCGGGTGTGCAGACGCTAGTGCCTGTACTTCAGCGCTGCTTGTGCCCAGCAGTCCCGCCACCGCATCGATGTCTGCTTTCAGCTTGTCCGCGTCCTGATGCAGCAGGTCTGGGTGTCAGCAGTCGCCGCTGCACTCCAGCGCCGCGCGTGGCCCTTGACACTGCTGATGTTGCATGCAGGCCAGGCAACCAAGGACACAGCCACAGTCACATATTCTACAATCCCACAAGCACCGCAGCGTGTTGAGACAAAGCCAGGCTTTGCAGTAAGTCATGGGCAATGCAGCTGTCCTTGATCCATGCACGGGCATGCAATGCACGCGGAAGGTGAGGTACGGAACAATGCCAATCAAGCAACACCCAGGATACCATTAGGATGGCTAGACATGGTTGTCCTGTAGAATCACGCTTGGCTATCATGCGCGCCTGCAGAAGCAGCTCCGGCTGCTGTACAAACAGCAAGGCCGGATCGACGCCTGGCAGCAGCACGCGGCACTGCACCAGGCGCTGCGCGACCGCGCTCAAGTCGCGCAGTAACGCTGCCAGCAGCGCAGGCCGCATGCTTGCTGCCCTGGTGCCTGCGTGGGCAGGCAGATCATCTGTGAGCTGTGCTCAAGCTATGCATCCCTTTTTAGACGCATGTCCCAGCTGGCGCATGCACACCGTGCTACAAGTAGTAGTATTTCTTACACAGTCGCGCTGCCTGGCTCCCGACGCATGCATTCCTGACGCATACGGCACACAGCATTTCCACTGAGGTGGCCAGGCAGTGTGTGCACGATAAGGAGCTGTGCAGTATGCCTCGAGCGCAGGCACAACAAGTGCAGCCCTTCCGTCCCTGCTGGGTCAAGTGCGATCTTGGTAGAGACGGGACGTACGCAGGGGTGGCAGCAGGACGACAAGTGCTTGAAGCCGCTCCTGCAACTCGTCCACATCCAGTCCCAGCTCTTTGCCTGCAAAGGTTGCCACCAGGCGCTCCTGCACAGTTGCCACGCTGCCTCTCACGAGGATGTGGAGAGGTCCTAAGAGCAAGTGCTTGCAAGGAAGGCAAGCACCTGCAGTTCATCGCTCCATAGCATGTCGCGCTCTCTCACGTCAAACAGCGGCTGCCATGGGATCGGCCTGCTTGTCGCCGCAGGCCTTTCCACGCTCTGGCTATCATTATCAGCGCTTGCTCTGGCAACATGACACTGCGCTGCACGTGCATGCTGGCAAGCTCGGTGCCTGCAGAAACAGCGTGGCAGCTGGACGCCGGTGTAACCTGCGAGCCAGGCTGGTGTCTGTGACACTTGCCTGTGAGACAGGCAACGACCAGGCCTCATGCTAAGCGCGCGGCCTCACCGGACGCTACCAGCTGCCTGTGTGCAGGGCTTGATAACAACGTCTGCATGCCACTGTCTCGTTACAGTGTTGTGGTCGCTGAACGTCTACCTTGCTGGTCCTGGTGCATAACATGCCATCGTCATGCTCACTGTAAGAGCAGTGGTAGTATCACAGAAAGAGGACACGTGGTATGTGCCTGTATCAGCCAGATAGGCTAGTGGTGCTCCTGCGCGTACGAGTGGGTGCTTCTAGCGCAGGGATGGAGATGTAACTGTGCCTACATTGGCACTTGCATGCAGCCTGTTGAAGGCATTAGAATAGAACGCTAGAGGCATGCCTGGACGAAGCAAACTAACTCTGCAAGAGTCGCGCTGCTGCAGGGAATGACGCATGGTGCGTTGCAGCAAGATACGCGCACGTGCTCAGCATGCAGCCAGGTGTTTTGCTTGCTCTGTAAGCGGGCCGCATGCAAACCATGCTATGCACTGGCTGACCCCAATATGACCACAGTGGGATACAGCACGCAGCGTGCTTATGTGCTTGTGTTGCTGTGCATGCATGTCTCTCCTCTGTGTTCACTCGCAACTCTTTGACAAAGCCTGAGCTGTGGATAATATTGAGGCGTGTGGCACGCTTGAAGCGGGGAAGATGTTGCTGAAGCAGGCAAGTTTTGTTAAATTTGACCGTACGACATGTGTTATCTGATGGCCACACGTCAGTACTGTCCCACAGTCGCAGACCTGATTGGTCATGAACAACCACACACACACACACACACACACACACGCACACACATACACGGCTGTGCGCTACGCTGCGCACACATTGCCGCCTAAACACAGGTCCCTCCGGGCCGCAGGGCACGGCATGGGATTCTGCTGTGCTGCACCTTTCAATTCCGCATAACGTGTACTTGCATGCATGCGCATGATACATCGTACAGCAACCCCATATCTAAAGCCTGCTGCAGAGCCTCCATACCAGCACCCTTGCATAACTTCACAGCGCTTCTCCAGACGCGCACGCACGAGCTGTCTAGGCAGCACCCCCGGGCAAGCGAAGAGGTTGGGGGTTTGCGCGCGCACGAGCACAGAGCCAACCTCGCGTAAGTCGTGGTTTCGCTGAGCCAGGGGGCCGCAACCGCAAAAAGAGGGCAGGTGCTGAAAAGCAACAGAGTGGTACACACATCCTAGAGCAACACTGCAAAATGTGTCACCCGTAACGACGCAACCTTGTGACGAAGTTCCAGCCTTCAGCAAGACACACACCTGACCGACCGGGCGGCACCTTGCCATCCCACTGCACACTGCAGCACATTTGTGACCAGACGCATACAAACCCCATTGCACACCGGTGCAGCAAAGACGCTGCCAAGGCATCCGTAGGAAGAGCACGGTTTGCAACACCGCTTCCATGCGCCGCATCACAATCTTATCGACTCGACACCAGCAGCCAGCTTCAGTTAGTTGCACACTGCCCACAAAGTGTAAGCATACCCGCCTTAGATTGGCGTTCTTGGCACCGGTGACAGGCCAGCTGCCGCACACCTGCCACTGCAGACGTGCACGCTCAGCCGCAGCCTGCACAGTCCTGCCACAGGGTGGCACATGCATGACAGGGTCAACCTAGCACAGGCCCCCAGGGTGGCACATGCATTGCATAGCTAGGGCTCTGCGCAAGATTATAAAACGCAGACGCTCACATGGCGACCCGGCCCCAGCAGCCCGCCTGGCATCGCGGCCTGCCTGGCAATGCCGTCCTGAAGCCCTGCAATTGCTGACGCGCCTCTGCGTGCTAGCTGACCGCCGCAGCCTGGTGCTGCGTGCACGGGTAGACGTCAGGTGCCCGTTCTTGGCCTTGCATGGGCCGGGGCCGCCCCGGCCTACACACTCCACGCCCTCAGCAGCCGCAGACGCCTTTTCAGGCGCTCCCTGTGCAGCGCCAGGGCCCACGCTGCCAAATCGAAGGCCCGGGCCTTGTATGCCCATGGCTGGACAGGCATGCATGCCCGCTCCGCCAGGATCTGCCGCCCATCCCTGCAAGCCGGTGGTCGCTGCACGTACACCACGGTGAACTTCGGGGCGCATGCCCGCCGGCCCGTGCTCCGCCGCGGGCACGGCTGCTGTGCGGCCTGCATGCAGCCAGCATGGCACGCCGCGCGCATGCGCAGCCCCGGCCATGCGCGTCCAGAACGGGCCCAGGCACGCCAGCGGCTGGTGGTGCGCGCACAGGAACCAGGCGCGCATGCGTGCCTGGGCGCCAAAAATACCATCACTGACTAACAGCGACCAGGGCGTGCAGTGACGGCGAGTCAGACATACGCAGAAGGCCCATCCAGGTATGTGACCCAAGGCGCTCGTGTAACCCTGGCCCTGTCAAGGGGCTAGCAGCTGGGTTTGTTATGCTTTCGCGCCTCACGCTGACCATGAATATTGCTGAGACAAGAAGGCACTGCGCCGCAGGTGGAGCTGCCCACGCTACACGCTGTCGCCTGTCGGCATAGGCATAGGGGCGCTGGTCCCCAGCAGGGTAGGGTATGGTATCCTACCCTAGGGTCAAGCCTACTCTAGCGCGCACCTCCCAGCATGCGGACACCGCCAGGGGCGCCGCAAATGCCAGCGCAAAGCCGAACGCCATGTCCACCGCGAACGCGCCGGCCGGTGTGGTTGCCATCACGCGGCCCAGCGTGGGCCGTAAACGCGGCTTGAACAGCGTGGTACTTGCCACCTGCACGCAGCCAAAGCGGTCAGTGAGCACGGTTTCCCCTCAGTCCGGCCGCCAGGCTGCGCTTGACAATCGATCTCACTGACCAGCCGCCGTTCACCTAGGTGCCAACCCCGCGCTGATTCAGACGCTGGCACACCACCCAACTTGGCGCCTCCCTGCCCAGTCTGCTCACTGCCAGTTTCCAAACGGGGAGGGCCACCCGGTGTTGGGCACACATGCAGAGCTAACAAGCGCTGCCGGTCACATTTGCTCCGACGCTTGCTGAGCTCCCCGGAGCGCTGCCTTCAGAGACCCTGCACAGTCTCTGCACCGAGCCGCACCTGGATAGCGTATATCAAGTACATGAGCGCCATCAAGCGCCACGACTCGGCGATCCGCACCTGCCGCCGCCGGCAACCCCGAGGTGAGACGCCGCGGCGCGTGCTCGAGAGCTCACTGTTAAGCAGGCACTGTGCGACTGCATGCATCGGGCCCATGCATGTGCGACCGCAGGCGCGGCCCGCGCCTGGTCGAGCAGGTTGAGGTAGTTGGTGATCAGCATGCACAACAGGGTATAGGGTTAGGGTGCATGTGCGACCGCAGGCGCGCCCCGCGCCTGGTCGAGCAGGTTGAGGTAGTTGGTGATCAGCATGCACACCAGCGGCCCCGCGATGCCCGCCTCGTCTGCGCGCCAAGCCCGAGGGCCTTCAGCCGCGCGACCACCGCGCAAGGCGACAGCAATCTCCCGGCACGCAGCCGAATCGCGCACACCGGCAGGCAACAGCGGGCGCGGCGAGAGGCGCGGCAAAACGAGTGGCCACCTGTTTCCAGCAGCACAATGGTGGCCAGAGAGCACAGCCCCGCGGCCAGCGTACAGCGCTGCAGCCTCTCCTCCTGCCGCATCAGGCTCCTGCACGCACACCGAAGCGCGCGTGGCCGTGCTGTGAGCTTAACGGAGCTTGCTCGCCCTGCACCGCCTAGCAGCGCCAGTGCGGATGCGAGTCCTGTGTGCACGTGCTGCAGCGCGTGCCGGCGCTGCGACACCCGCCATCGACAGCAGACGCCGGGAGGAGCGGGGCAGCGCGTTCACTCACAACACCACGGCGCGCGTGGCCTGAGACGCCGCAAACGGGTTCCAGGCGCAGCCGCGGGCGCTGGCGCAGCCTTGCCGCGCCGCACACCTGACTGAGCCCTGGCTGGCGCGCGACAGGAACCAGGCCGCGCGCAGGTGTATGTACATGGATGCGCCGTATGCCACGCACAGGATCGCAAACCGCAGCTGGTGGAGCGGGCTCCTGCGCAGCGCAGGCACCCGCTTCAGTTGTCGTCTCCTCTGTCGCGGGGGCACTGCGTCGCATACGGTGCACAGCAGGGAACCGCAGGCATGGGGTCCTCGGACGTCGCGCGCTGCAGCGAGCGCGCGCAGTCCCCACGCGCCTGGCGAGCGGCGAGCGGCAAAAGTTGTCACCAAGCTGCAGCAGCGAGACGCCCCACACCAGCACCATCACGCAGCGCACGCGCGCGGCAGAGAGCCTGGTGTTGTTTGATACAAACAGCACGAACGCGGCCTCGTCGCGCGGGCTCGCAAACGTCAGCTGCGGCTGCTTCAGCGCTGCCAGCCAGGCGCCCAAGAGGGGCTTGGCCTCCATGAGGCCCGCTACCAGCGGCATGGTGCTTGCCTGAGGGAGGCCTGGAGAGCGAGATTTTGTTGCTAGGGGCCAAAGGGGGGACGCCTCGAGCAGCATCTGGCCTTAGGATGTAACTCATGCCCTGATTGCGATCGTTACGCGATCGCAATGGGACACCCAGCATGGGGCACGCGATCGCAATGGGACACCCAGCATGGGACACCCAGCATGGGGCACCCTTGCACGCCACGAACCGGTAAAGCGGCTGCCGGTAAAGCAACAGCCGCGCTCACTTGATGGGGCGGCGCAGACACCACGGGACTGGGTATGCCACAGAGCGCTGAGCCGGCTGCCCCTGTGTGCCTACCCCCGCGTCGCCGCGGCCTGCGCGCGCGTGCGGCTCGCGGCAAGCAGCGCGCTCAGCTCGGCGCTGCCGCGCCGCGCGGGCTCGCTGGCCGTGGCGGGCTCCCACCGGGCGCCTGCCTGATCAGGCTCCTGGCCGCCGCCGCTGCACCGCCCGTGCCCCCACCCTCCTTCGTGTGCGTCGGCCGGCGTCTCTGTGCGCACGGAGGGACTGCGGGCCTGGTCAGGGCTAGGCTGATCAGGCTCGCTGCCGCGCTCGCACGCGAGCGCCTGCTCGGGCACAGCCACGCCCGTCGCGCTTACAGCCGCCCCCCACGGCAGCGCCGCCAGCTCAGCCAGCCTGAGCACGGGGTAGGGTAGGGTAGCGCCCACCGCCGGCCCCGCCTCCCGCCTCCCGCCGCGCGCCCAGCCCGCGCCCGGCCCGGCGGGCTGCGCCAGCGCAGATCCGTCGGCGCAGGGCCGGCCAGGGCGGGCGGACCCTGCGCTGCCCGCCGCATGAGCGCGCTCCTGCACCACAGCCGGGGCAGCATCGGCCGCCGGGCACGGGGGGTGCGCTCCCGCGGCGGCCGCATGCGCCCGAGCCGGCGCTTCGCCGCCCGCCGGGTCGCGCGCAGCGTCGCTCGCCCCCGTTCTGCGACCAGCGCGGCATGTTGGGACTGGCGCCGGAGTCTGCGTCGCAGCGTCGGTGCGCCGCTTGGCCGCCGGGCGCCCGCCGCCCGCCCCGGCTCCTGCACCCTGCGGCCG
>JAABVA010006123.1_pt1 | contig 10713 bp, 12 predicted proteins | sample 5560331 | NCBI WGS metagenome assembly JAABVA01 (sample SAMN12812661, study PRJNA571458) | rock metagenome | isolation source: Antarctica rocks | place: Antarctica: Victoria Land, Mt New Zealand sud | collected 2016-01-07 | reverse complement strand
CCACGTCGCCATCGAGAACTTCGGGCACGACCACAACATCGGCACCGTGGTGCGCACCGCGAACGCGTTCGCGGCCGCGGAGGTGCACATCGTCGGTCGCCGGCGCTGGAATCGCCGGGGAGCGATGGCGAATTGACACGTAGACGACAATAGAACGCATGAGCACGAAACGGGCAGCGATCTACTGCAGGATCTCCAGTGATCGTCGCGGCGACGGCGCAGGCGTCGAGCGCCAACGTGGCGATCTCGTGTCGTTGTGCGAGGCGCGTGGGTGGGAGTCAGCACCGCACCTAATCTACGAGGAGAACGACCGATCGGCGTTCGGCGCGAAGGAACGACCGGCCTGGCGGCGGATGCTGAACGATGCAGATCGCGGCCTGTTTGACATCCTCGTGGCGTGGCACGACGACCGGCTGTGGCGCGACGTCACCGAGCAGCAACTTGTGTTCGGCCTCCTGGGTGACTGTGGCGTGAAGACCATCGCCACCCCGGGCCGTGACTACGACACAGCCAGCGGTGACGATCTTGTGATGTCGGGTGTCGGCGCTCTGTTCGCACAGAAGGAGTCGATGGACAAGCGTCGTCGGCTGGTGCGCAAGATGGACGAGCTGGCGCACCAGGGCAAGTGGAGCGGCGGATTCCGCGGCTTCGGCTACAGCGACGACCACATGGAGATCAACGAGGTCGAGGCCAACCTGCTGCGCGATGCCGCGCGCCGGATCGTGGCCGGAGAGACAGCCGATTCCATCACGCAGGAGTGGAACGTGGCTGGGATCGTGACGGTCACCGGCAAGCCGTGGCGCGGTAAGTCGTTGCGGCGCATCCTTGCGTCACCCACTATCGCTGGGCTCCGTATCCATCGCGGCGAGATCGTCGGTGATGCCTTGTGGCCAGCAATCCTCGACCGAGCCAAGTGGGAAGCTGTCCGTGATGCCGTCGAGTCAAGGCCGGAGGCCAGAGTGGGCAGCCCGCGACACAAGTATCTGCTGTCCAGTGGTCTGCTGCACTGTTCCCTGTGCGATTGCCCCATGCGAGCACGTCCCCGTAGCGACAAGGTGCGCAGCTACGTCTGCGTCAAGGAGACACTGGACGGCGTGACGATCAAGGGTTGTGGTGGCATACGTGTCGTCTCGGAGCCGCTGGAAGCCGCCGTGGTCGAGGCGGTGTTCGGCGCATTCGAGGACGGAGCGCTGGACAGGCTGCGCGCCGCCGAGGTGGACCACGACGCTGAGCGGCGTGACGCGCTGGCTCAACTTCAGGCGGCCGAGGCCAAGCTGCTGCAAGTCGAGGAGCGCTACCTGCTGGGCGACGTCTCCAGGCAGGCGTACTTGGGGGTTAGGGACAGGCTGACGGCCGAACGGGACGCGTTGCGTAGTCGTCTGGCGCGCAGCCAAAGCCAGGCGTTCAGCGATGATCTACCACGCGGTGGCGCTGACGAGCTACGTACGTGGTGGAATAACGCCAATATCGACCGTAAGCGCGCTTTTATGCGTCTTTTCTTCGAATACGTAACAGTTAAGCGTGCCGCGCATCGCGGTGCGCGCTTCTCCAAGGACCGGATCGACATTCGCTGGCTGATCTAGTTGCAACTCCGGCGCCTGTCGGATATATTCGATAGCGAGCAATTCGATCGACTCTGAGGTGAGTCTCACTCCCTCATCGATCGCTCACAGGAATTAGGAAGCAGTACGCCACGCAAGTGGTGGAGCGGGGCAACGTACCCGGCGCCGCTTCCTACTTGTGAGCCTGGCGGCAGCGTCCTATCCGAGGGGTACCTCCACACTGGAGGTCATAGTGCCCAAAGTTGCCGGGCAGACCGCGCTAGCGCGGCGGGCCAAACAGCCCATGTATTTTCTTATGAAAGACCAAGGCCGGTCAATCGGCGCTATTGCCGAGGTCATCGGTGTGTCCTATCTGCACCTTCGTGGCGCAATGTATGGCACGACGTACCCGTCGACGGTCCTGCGCGACAAGCTGCCGAAATTCTTCGGCGTGCCACTCAGCGAACTGTTTGATGCCGACATTCTCGCGGGCGAGCATGATCACCGCAAGGCCGGACGGTGGGCCAAATGACCGCCGAGGAGCGCGCCGAGCTGCGCGAATGGGTGACGGCCAGCAGACGGGCACAGGGACTACCAGACAGGATCAGTGATCCGGCAGTGCTGGCACGTGCTCGTGAGATTCTGCGACCGAGCCCAATGACGGCATCGCTTCCGGCCCCACAGCTGAAGCCGGAAGCGATGCGCTGTCCCCAACAGCCGGAACGCAACACGCCGCTAGTCGCGCGCGTCCCTTCGGTCAGCAATGGTGGACTGCCCGATGAGTAATCGTAATCCACAGTCTGACCCTGTGTCGAACGGTGACCAGCAAAGCATTGACTCCGGATCATTGCGGCTCGTGGCAGCACAGTTCTTTACCGAAGAACTTCGCATGCTGGTGCAGCCGGACTGGGGCGTGCTGGTGAACGGCGCGTGCCAATGCCTCGCGGGGGTTGATTGCAACCACCCCGGTAAGCATCCGTCCGTCAGTAATCCGCGCGGGCACGCCACCGGAAACATGAACACCATCGCGGGATGGATTCGAGCGGGCCGCAATCTTGCGGTGGTGCCCGAGCGATACATCGTCATCGACATCGAGATCAAGGCCGCGCACGACGGTTTAACGCCGTTCGTGAAGTGGTGCGAACTGGCCGGGCTCGACGTCCAGTTGATGCTGTCGACCTTCACGGTCCGATCCGGTGGCGGTGGCTTGCACCTCTACTTCTGGCTTCCGCGCGACGTGGTGCCGCCCAAGGGCATGGACGGTTGGTTGCCGGACGTCGACATCAAGACGTCGGCGAAGCGTTCGGACAAGGCGACGATCCCAGGTTCACGGCACGGGTCGGGCCGTCTGTACGAGTTCGAGCTGAACGAGGGCAACAGCACCGGGTTCAACATGCCGCTGCGGGCGCCCCAGGTCCTCCTGGACGAGGTCGCTGCTGGCCGCGCGTGGGAACTACGGCCGGAGACGGAGCGGCCGCCATGGGGGAAGTCCAGCACGGAGGGTGGGGCCGTCAACTTCAGTGACTTCATCGACGCGTCCGCTCTCTGGCACCGGGCCCGCATCCTTGCTCCCGGCGCGCCGCGGCCGAAGTCGGACTTCGCGGGTATGGCCCTGGGGAGCCTCAGCGACATGCACATGGCGTGGGTCAGGAGCACGTCGTGACTGCGCCGTGGGACGAGCCCGGAGGCGACCCGTGGGGGGAAGCTGATCTCACGCGGTACTTGGACAGCCCGGCGCAACCAGAGCCGTCTGTGCTGTGCCGCAGTGACGGGGCACTTCTGCTGTACGCAGGTGAGACGGCGTGGATGTTCGGTGAACCCGGTTGCGGCAAGACATGGACCATGCTGCTCGCCGCAGCACAAGAGATCAAACAGGGCCACCACGTCGTTTGGTTCGATTTCGAAGGTCAAGGCGCAGCGGTGGTCTCTCGGCTGCTGGTGCTGGGCCGAACCCATGACGAACTCCGTGGGTACCTGCATCTAGTCGAGCCGGAAACACCATATGTGGACACAATGCGCGGACAGCTCGACGCGCTCATCGTGCACCGTCCGACGCTAGTCGTGTTCGATGCTGCCAACGACGTGCTGACGCTGCAGGGTGGTCGTCTCAACGACCCAGATGCCATCGCCAAGTTCGACATCATGCTGCTGTTGTCGTTCAAGCGCGCCGGGGCAGCGGTGGCTGTCATCGATCACGTGCCCAAGAGTGCCGAGAACCGGGAGTGGCCGATCAACTCCGGTCACAAAATGGCATGCACGACCGTGGCGTACAGCATCACGGCGCGGCACCAGTTCCGACCGGACCGGGACGGCGCATCAATGATCACCGTGCGCAAGGACCGTCACGGCAACGCGCCAGCGCCGAAGGGCCAAGCCGCCGGGTACCTCGTGGTGCGTGCCGGTGAGTTCGCGCTGACGGCGAGCCTCGACATGGCGCAGTTGTCCAAGGACGTCAACGGGGACGGCGACCACGGCGCGGCGGCGGCGATGGTTGTCGCCAGTGAGCCCGGCGTCTACTACGTCAAGTCGCTGGCCGACAAGCTGACCGGCGACTACGGCCGTTCGGTGGCTACGTGGACGCGACTCATCAACAAGATGCTGCAATCCGATTCTCCACCCATTGCCAAACGCGACGACCGGTTGTGGCCGGTAAGTGAGGACTGCTCATGAACAGCCGAGCCATTAGGCGCAAAGCCGTTGTCAGAGCCGTTGTCACGCTCATTGTCAGTGCAGATGACAATGACTGGCAACGGAATGGTCGTCAACCAGCGTCTACCAGGGGAAACGCATTGTCACGTCGCTGACAACAATCTGATAACGCCACGTTGTCACGTAGCGCTACCCCCGTAGGGGGGAGCGTGACAACGGTAGGTCCAATAATTCCGAAACCAGGAGAAACAAGATGCCCGAAGTACATGAAGCACAAGCGTTCACAGGCACGGCAGCCGAGCCGTTGGCGGAACTGAACGATCTGCTGAGGCTGAGCGGGCGGGTCGTCCGAGTCGAAGACCGGTTGAGCAAGCAGACGTCGCGGCGCGTGGGGATAGCCAGATGGTACCTGACGGTGCGGCCAGTGCCAGAAGCTGCCGATCCGTGGCGGATACCCGTCCAGTCGAGCGCGGACCTGCGCAATACGGGCTACCTCAATCGGTGGGCGGACTGCTGGGGCCGCGATCCCGGGCTACCGCTGCTGACGGCTGAGGACGGCCGAACGGCGCTGCGATTGATGCATGAAGTGGTCGAAGCATGGCAGGCAGTGAACAACCGGAACGACACAGGTACGGACATCAACATCAACACGGAAGAGGTAGCGGGATGATGCACGGAACAGTCACTGATGCGGAAATGGTCGCGCTGGAGAACATCTCGGCGAAGCCCGGCATCATGAAATTGGGTGCGCTGTTGGCGCTGGCGGTAGAGGACGAGTTGGCCCCGGCGCTAAAGAACGAGCGCGTGCGCTCGTGTTTGCACGCTTTGGACGAGGCCAACGCGAGGGGCCTTCTTCCCCTCGGTGGACACCGCGTTCTGGAGACCCGGCAGGCGCTGCTGTGCCCGTTCCACCCCGATCGGATGCTTTGCAACCAGTGTGCGGCTGCGCATCTTGCGCATTACCACAACACACCCGAACACCAAGCGGTGGGCTGCTTCGTGTGTGAGGCCCCATGGCGGGAGGACTTCGAGGGGCTAATTGCGCAGGTTCAGCTGCACCGGCCGGTGCCGTTCTACGACGACCACCGGGCACGCGGCCAGTGGTTCACATACTCCGGCGACCTGTGGACGTTGCCGCTGGCGTGGCTGTGCCCCCGGCATGAGGGCGCGGTGGATCTGCCCTTGAAGATGGCGTGGCCGACGGTCGCGGATGACGCAGCGCTGGAGTCGATCACTCGCGCTTGAGGTGATGCACGTCTAGCCAGTGACAGCACGCAGGTCGCCACCATGTGTAGAACATGAACCACGTACACCTCCGGACTTGCTCACCGTGCCGTCGCTGCATTCCTCCATGTAGCCTCTGCCATTGGGAAAGTTTGCGATGCACCTGAAGTAAGTGCAGACATCGCTGGGCGGACTGGTGACATTTGCTCCACGACCGCAGTAGTTGTAGCCGTACGGATTCTGTGGTGCGCCACACAGGTCGACTTGCTGTGCTGGCGGGGTAGAAGGCTGAACTGGGGGTGCCGCTCCCACGGGACTGAGCTTGGCAGCAGTGATGACCCCGTTAGCCGCGGTGTAGGTGCCTTGAAATTGCTGTTGGCTGCCGTCGGTGTTCGTTGCGACGAACCGCACTGTCACGGTTTGGTCAGTGGCGTTGAGGATGGTCAAGTCGTCGTGGTCTGTGTTGGCGAAGCCACTGGCGAACTTCGTGTAGGAGGAGCCAAGATTGTGGCCTCCGAGGTCCCACGCGCGCTGATAGTCGCGGTTGTTTATGGCCTGAAAGTACGCTTGGACAACAGCGGACGGGTCAGACGGCGCGGGAGCAGTTGTGGTCGTCGTCGGCAGCGGAGTCGTGGTCGGCTCTGTCGTGTCCGATGGGGTTAGGACGTTGACCGTTTGGTGTTCAGTGCTCGTGCTCGCGGTCGCCGGTGCTCCTGTCGCAGTCTTCGTGGAGGACGGCGATGCCGCGGTGTTGGACGGACCACATGCCACTAAGACGGCACCCAACGCCGCAACGGCGATTCCAGTTCGTGTCCTCATAAGTGCCCCAATCGTCGCGGGCTTAGCCTGGCCCCTATGTGATTGATCGTTTCGTTAGGACTGGATACTAGATTCTTCACGGAAGTCTTACTCGCTGACAATCCACTTGGCAAGAGGGCAGCGACGTGGCCGAGAGTAAGCGGCAAGCACCCTCCCACCCGGCCACCCCTTGCACCACATCCCTCGCGTCCGTCGATCTTTACTGCCCACGCTGGACCGCTGAGCGCACGCGAGCGCCCTCCACTTGCCGAGCGCGTGCTACCGACGTCCCCTGAGGTCACAAGCCGTCTGGTGTCCTTTGAGGACATGGTCAATGTTTCTCTAGATCCGTTGACATCCAACACGTTTGAGCCGATCGTTGTCGCGTACTTGTTTATCCACAAAGGACACGAGACGGACGAAGGAAGATCGAATGAGGAATCGGGAACTGACCGAGGACGGCCTGGCTTGCGTGGTCTGCGGGCTGGACGACACCAGCGTCGAGGCGCTCGACGTTCGGCAGGTGCCCGTCGGACGGGACGCAGAGACCGGTGCGCAGGTGTTCGCGTGCGCCACCTGCTGTGGCGAAGCCGATTCGGTGGAGGACGAGCGGCTATGAAGGTCGTCGCGTACCTGCGAGTCTCGACCAATGGTCAGGCCGAGCACGGGTTCGGCATGGACGTGCAAGACGGACAGGTCAGGGAGTGGGCCATGGCGCACGGGCACGACGTCGTGCGCGTCTGTCGGGACGAAGCCGTGTCCGGCGCAGCGGATGCAGTCGACCGTCCCGGCCTGGCGTGTGCCATGGGCGCGGTCCCCGCCGACGCAGATGCCGTCGTCGTGGCGCGACTCGACCGGCTGGCCCGCTCACTGACGATCCAAGAGGCCCTCCTCGCCGCCATCTGGCGCGACGGCGGTGCCGTCCACTCGGTCGATCAGGGTGAGGTGAAGCAAGACGACCCCGACGACCCCTTCCGCACCGCCATGAGGCAGATGGCCGGCGTCTTTGCACAGCTCGACCGCGCCATGATCGTCAAGCGCCTACGCGACGGACGCAAGGCCAAGACAGCAGCAGGTGGACACGGGGTCGGCCAGTACCCGTTCGGCCACTCGAAGGACGGTCCGGTCGAGCGCGAGCAAGGCGTGCTCGACCGCGTGCGCATCCTCCGCGCGGCGGGTACTTCATGGTCGCGGGTAGCGGACGACCTAAACGGACGCGTCAGCTTCGGCCCGCGCACCGCCGACCGCTGGACTGCCGCCACAGCAGCGCACCTCGGCCGAAAGGCCAGCATCGCCTGACCGTGACGCGAGCGGCGGGTACTCCGTGGTGCCCGCCAGGCTCCGGCAGCCGGGCTGACGAACGACGACGCGCGACCTCGGCCGCGCGCCTGTCCAGGAGGACGCCAGGGCCGTCTCCGGAGATCGCTGGGCCAGTCGGTCGGCTGGCAAACGGTCGGGCTGCTTGCAAGTCGAGGCCATCAAAGACAAGCGACTGGTCGCGCGCAGAAATTTCTCGTTTAGGTTTCGTCCCACTCGTCGTCGCCGGCTCCTTCGGGTAGGCCCCTGACGCCTTGCCACTCAACATGTTTCACGCGTTCGGCCATGACGCCAATCCTCCCACGCTGCGATACGATCGACGCAGAGCGACGGCCTGGCGCGAACGCAGCGAGGGCACGAACTGGTGAACCGGCGGCAGCCCAACTGCCGTGGCGGCCCTCCCGGTGGAGTCGATCACACGTGATCACACCCCTGGAGCCCCACATGTCGAGCCCACTTCCTCCCGCACCGCCGATCCCCGCCGATGACCCCGGCGACCAGCGGATCCAAGAATTGCTCAGTCGCATCACTGACCTCAGTGATGATGAGCTGAACGAGCTTCGCGACCTCATCCTGCAAGAGTTTGAGGAACAGGCCAATCCGGCTGCCGACGTTCGGATGGATGAAGCTTCCCTATATCAACTTGAGGAATTGGCCGCTGCCGCGACCGCCGTCAAGCGGGAGGATTCCCGCCGGGACAACAACGTCACGCGCAGCCATGATGCCCAGCAAGTTCTCGCGGCTCTCCGCGCCGACGGCCGCAACCCTGGCACCCAAGCAACCGTCCCTGCCGCGTACCGGCCCCGCGTTTCTGCATCGTCCCGAAGCAGTGCCCGTGCGATCACGGCCTCCGGTCACCCGATCGGCAATCGCGACGATCTGGCGGAGGAATTCATCACCGCCATGCGCACCCAGCGGATGCCCACCTCCCGCGACGGACGCGTGCTCGTGGCGACCATCAACGCGGACCGCCCACAGTCCCGAATCCTTCGGCGTGACGATTCGCCAGAGGCCGTCACCGCCGCACTCGACGCCGCCGCCGAGTCCCATGCGCAGCGGGCTATCACGGCCGCTGGCGGCCTTGCGGCACCGGAGCAGGTGGACTACTCGCTGATCGGCTTCGAGGTGGTTGACCGACCCGTCACGGCGAGTCTTCCCGTCTTCACCGCGCAGCGCGGCGGGGTGCGGTTCATTCGACCACCCACGCTGGCGCAGGCGCAGGGTGCCATCGGCATCTGGACCGTTCCGATGGACCTCGATGCCGTCACGAACCCGGCTACCCGCAAGCCCAGTCTGCGGGTTTCAGTGAACACGGAGATCGTGGTCGACACGCAAGCCGTGACCAATATCTTGACTTTCGGAAATCTGACTGCCCGGGCTTATCCCGAACTCGTGGCACGCGTCACCGAGCTGGCGCTGGCGGCCCATTCCCGGCTCGCCGAACAGCAAGTACTTACGCAAATTGGCGCACTTTCGACCTCCGTCACGGGACTCGCCAACGAAGGTGGCAACTTGGGTGCGACTCGTGTCCTGCTCCCGCTGCTGGACCGAGCCGCGTCCGGGATGCGGGATCGGCTGCGCACCACACCCGATGACCAGCTCCAGCTCGTCCTTCCCCATTGGGCGCGCGGCATTCTCCGATCCGACCTGGCGATCCAGGAGCCCGGCGATGCTCGCGTTGGTGTCACCGACAGCGACCTCTTGTCCTACTTCGCGGCCCGCAATCTGCGGCCCACGTGGTCGCTGGAAGGGGAAGCCGGGCAGCAGTTCAACGTCCAAGCACCGGGCGCAGTCAACGCGTGGCCTGATCACATCGTCAGCTACCTGTTCCCAGCCGGGGCAATGCAATTCTTGGACGGTGGAACCCTCGACTTGGGTCTGGTCCGCGACTCCACACTCAACGCAGCGAACGACTACCAAATGTTCTCGGAGTCGTTCGAGGCCGTCCTGTTCAGGGGTGGTGAATCGCTGCGCATCTCGCAGGCCGTCAGCCCAAGCGGCATTGCGCGGGCGGCTGCGTAGTGTCCGGCACCGAGCACCTTCGGCCCTGCGGTGCACGCCGCAAGTACGACGGCGGCCCCTGCCAGCAACCGGCGATGCGGGGAAGCAACCGATGTCGGATGCACGGTGGCGGCGCACCACAGGTCCGCAAGGCTGCAGCGCAGCGGGTCACCGAGGCCGCCACGCTGGAAGTGGCGCGCCAGTACGGCAAGCCGCGTGCGATCGATGCTGGCGACGCTCTGCAGGAGGAACTGCACCGAACGCAAGGGCACGTGGACTGGCTGAACGATCAGGTGTCGAACCACCCGCATGATCCCGGCTGGTTGGCTGTTTACCAGTCAGAACGCGCACACCTGGCGAAGCTCTCAAACCAGATCATCACCAGCAATGTGGCCGAACGGCGCACCGTGCTGGCCGAGCGGTCGGTCGACGCGCTGGAGGTTGCGATGACGGGCATCCTGCACGACCTGGGCCACGACCCCCACGACGGGTACGTCCGAGGGGTCGTCGCCAAGCATCTTCGGGAGCCCATCACAGGGGCGGGCGAATCGACAGCGACGGTCGACGCCGACGACGGCACAAACTACGGACCGGACAACGTGCGGCCGCTGCCTGTGGCCTTCTGACTACCACGCGGTCGAGAGGTCCGCGTGCTGGCTGATCCACGCATGCATCGCCACTCCGGCGGCCACTCCGGCGTTGATCGAGCGCGTCGAGCCGAACTGCGCGATGGAAACCGTGAGGGCTGCACCCTCCCGTGCCTCGGCGGTGAGTCCGGGACCTTCTGAGCCGAACAGCAGCAGACACTGCCGAGGGAGTACGGCGGTCTCCAATGGGACAGCACCCGGCGAGTTGTCCACCGCGACGACGACCAAGCCGAGCGACGCGGTGTAGGTCAGCAACGCGGTGACGTCCGCATGGTGTCGCAGGTGCTGATATTTGTCCGTAATCATCGCTCCCCGGCGATTCCAGCGTCGTTTGCCGACGATGTGCACCTCCGCGACGGCGAACGCGTTCGCGGTTCGGACGACAGTGCCGATGTTGTGGTCGTGCCCGAAGTTCTCAATGGCGACGTGGAACGGGTGGCGGCGGGTGTCCAGATCTGCGACGACGGCGTCGCGCCGCCAGTACCGGTAGACGTCCACGACGTTGCGTCGGTCGCCGTCGCGCAGGAGCTCGGGGT
>JAABVA010006122.1_pt1 | contig 10713 bp, 10 predicted proteins | sample 5560331 | NCBI WGS metagenome assembly JAABVA01 (sample SAMN12812661, study PRJNA571458) | rock metagenome | isolation source: Antarctica rocks | place: Antarctica: Victoria Land, Mt New Zealand sud | collected 2016-01-07 | reverse complement strand
CGCGGGGCGCGCGCGCGCGCGGCGGCCGCGCGCCTTGGCGCAGGCCACGCCCTCCAGCGACGCGCCGGCCCAGACCGCGTCGCCGGACACGCGCGCGAGCTCGAGCGCGGTCGCGTAGTGGTCGGCTGCGTCGCTCGGCGACCCGGCCAGCAGGGACACGTCGCCCATGGCCTTCTGCAGGCGCCCGTACCGCCGCTTGCGCGACACCTCCTGCGCGCGCGCACCCGCGCTGCGCCGCGGCCCTCTGGTGTTGCCGCGTGCACGCGCCGCCACCGCGAGCAAGCGGCTCTGGAGCGCGCGCTGGGCAGGGCGCCGCGGCGGGCGGCGGCCCAGGGGGGCACCTCGTCGGTGTGCAGGCGGCGCTGCACCTCCTCCACCACCGACACGGGCCCCACGAGCTTGTCGGAGGTGTCGCAGAAGGTGTTGAGGTCCACCATTGCGGGGCTGGCGGTCAGCATCCAGCGCTCCAGCTCCGCCAGCAGGCTGGCCGCAAAGTCTAGCATGACCACCTCCGCGTGGCTCTCCAGGCTCTGCAGGCCGCCTGCGCGGGCGGCCGGGCTGCAGGCGCCGCGCAGGGGGCGCCCGGACCAGACCGGACCGGGAGGCGGGCGGGGCGGGGCGGGGGCGGCGCGCCGTCCTGCGCGGGCGGGAACACGAGCAGGTGCTTCTTGTCCGCCTTGTCCTCCTCAACCTGCGCGTCGCTGGGCTGGAACGCGAAGCAGCGCAGCGTGAAGGCCTCGGGGTACGAACTGCCGCGGCGCGCGCGGCGCTCGCTGCGCGCCGGGCGTCGGCGCACGGCGCCGCCAGCTGCACCGGCACAGCCGCGGCGCACCGGCAGAGCCGCTCAAACTCCTCGTAGGCGGCGCCGATGCTCGTGATGGACGGGCAGTGGCAGACCCCGATCACGCCCAGCACGTTGCGGTGCTTGTGCAGCTGCGCCAGCACGCTGGCCTGCTGCACCGCCTCCGCCTGCCGCAGGCGCACCGCGTCACGCTGCTCGGCACGGCGCCGGGCAGGGCAGCACGCGCGCGAGGCCCGGGGCGCGCCGGCGCGAAGCGGAAGTGCAGCGCGCCGCTCTTCCACGGCAGGAACTTGAAGGGGCTCTTCTGCTGCTCCTTGTAGAACGAGCGCACCAGCTGCAGCTCCACCTGCCGGTGCCGCGCTATGAGGCTGTGGTACTGCGGCAGCACCGCCCCCGGCACCGCGCCGACCGGCACGACCACCTGCGGCGGGCATCGGTCGCGTGCAGCGCGCGCATGCTGCTGCGGCGTCAACCTGGCGGGACCGGCGGGCGCCGCCGCGCACCACGCATATCTCAGAGGATGAAAATAGGCTGAGGCCGGCCGTGATTGTGGACGTGGGCTCCATGCTCCGGACTGAGAGTGGTGTGGTGCCGGGGGCGGGCGGCAGCGCTTCTTACATCCGGTGGTGCCTGCCCAGCTGCATCCTGCAGGTAGGCGCAGCCAGGCAGGATGGCTTCATGCGCCACCTTTGCTCCATGCAGCAAGTTCATGCAGCAAGTTCAAACGGGCTGTTGCCAGCTGCTGCGGCTACGCCTTGGGCGCCTTGGGCTTGCGCACAAAGGGGTTGGCGGCCGGCGCCTTGCGCTTGCCCGCCGTGTCCTCGTCGCACACCGTGCGCAGGGCAGCCAAGCCGGGCTTGGCAACCGCGCCGGCTGCCTTGGGCGGCCTGCAGATGCAAGGTGTGAGCAGGTCGCCGCTGGAAGCGGCAGCTCCGCCAGCCCCACCTCGCGCACTGGGGCGTGCAGGTTTGGCATGAGGGGGCGCGCCTGCTTGGCACCACGGCCGCCACCTGGCTGGCATAGGCGGTGCATGGCGCAGGCTCTGCTGCGCCCGCGTCACGCGCGTGCACCTCTACATGCACAGAGGCCTGCGCGGCGCCGTCACACGTCTGTGCCTGAGGCCGCATGCACACACGACGTGCTCGTGACAGCCGTGGGAGCAGGTCGGGCCGCACGTCTGGGGGAGCTTCGGCGTCACACGCGGCTATCTCATCCTCCTCGGCCTCCCGCAGCTGCTGCTGCAAGATCTGCAGGCGCTCGACCAGGGACGGTGCCCTGGACGCGCACAGGCGCTCTCAGCCTGGCCGCTGCCAAAGCCGCGCTGGGGCGCCAGCTGCCGAGCAGCGTGGCACCACCTGTGGTGGCGCGCGAGGCGCAGCGCGCCCTCCAGGCTCCGAGGCAGCGCCAGGCAGGCCGCCAGGTCCAGCGCGCGCCCCAGCCGCTCGGCCTTGAGCGCGGCCTGGTACAAGCGCAGCAGGGCGCGGTCGGCTGCCGCCTGCTCTTCCGCCAGGCGCGCCTCGCTGTCCCCCCGCTCACCCAAGGCGCCCTGCGCCGCAGGCCGCAGCATGGGCATGGGTCGCGTCGGGCCTGCGAAGCAAAGGGCCTGCTGGTGCAGCCGATGCGGGTGCGCGCCGCGGGCCCGCGCAGGTGAGAGGCCAGCGCGGTCGTGCGCAGCATGACAGCCTCCAGGTCCGCCTCGGCATCGGCGCCGCCGGGCAGCACCGGCACGCGCAGCGGCAGCCGGCTCAGGGCGGGCCGCGGGATCACCTGCGGCGGGCGCCCCGTCACGACACCGGCAGCGCGGGGCGGCGCATGCATCCGGCCCGGCGCACCCTGGGGTGCTGCGCAGCAGCGCTGCAGATGATGCACGCCAGCTCGCCTCCCAGCACGCCCACCGGCCAGTAGACCTCGCCGGGCCTGCCGTGGGCGTCGGAGCTGAACATCGGCACCCACGCGCCGCCCATGTCGCCCGTCTGCATGCGCAGCACGCCCTGCACGCGGCACGGGCCCGCTCGTGCTCTCCTGCCAGCTGCGAACGCCAGGGCTGGTGCGAGCACCCGCGCGCGCCTGCGTGTCGTACGCGAGCAGCTCGCCGTCCTCGCCAAAGCCGAGCCACGACAGGCCCGCCCCTGCGCTCAAGGGCATGCGCCCGCCGGCCACCTTGGCGCGCACGGCCAGGTCGTACAGGGCGCAGTCCAGGATCTGGCCGCCTGCCGCGTCGGGCGCGGCCGCATGCCAGACGGCCGCCAGCGCGGCGCCCTGCATGGCCAGCGCGACCGGGGCGCCTGGCAGGCTGGTGATCAACACCTGCACGCCTGCGTCGCCCCCACACAAGCCACGAGTGTTGCTGGGCGCCGAATCAGGAAGTTCCTGTCACACGAGCTCGCTGGCGCGCAGGCGCGGCGTGCCGCTGAGCGTGAGCACGCGCAGCAGGCGGTCGGAAGTGGCGGCCGCGCAGTAGCTGCGGCCTACGGCGACGCACAGCGCGCTGCTGCCGGCGGGCAGGGTCAGCGACCAGTCGCCGCCGGCCGTCCAGCTCTGGAACGGCCTGTAGACGAGCGCAGACGGCGAGCGCGGAGCGGCTGCGCTGGCGTACAGGGCGCCCTGCGCACGGCGCGCGCGCAGCGTGAGGCGAGTACACACAGAATGCATGATGTGCCAAAAACAGCCGCGGCGTCACCTTTGGCCCCAGAGAGGCCTGGCAGAAGTCGCGAAAGTCGCTGAACAACGGCACGCGCTTGTGGCTCGCGGCATCGTGGAAGGCCACCTCGATGACGCTGTGGCCCTCCTCCACCCGGCTGCTGATGCAGCCCAGCAGGCTGAATGCCAGCCAGCGCCGCTTGTGGTCGCCTGCGCCAGCCGCGCGAAGAGGCGCTCGGGCGGCGGCCGCAAGCAGCCCGGGCAGGCGTAAACGACGGCCGGCGCGCGCGCACCCGCGGGCGTCGCCCCTGGCTGGATCGCACACTGCGGCAGTGGCCACGGCTGCGGGCCAGGCTGCCCAGCTGCACCGGCCCTGCAAGCCACACGCTTGGCCGGCTTTGCCGCGCCCTCTGCTGTGACATCGCGCTCGAGGTCTTCGCCGTCCTTGGACGCGTCCAGGAGGCTGGACGCGCGCCCGTCTGCACGGCCGCTCGAGCTCAGCGTGGCCGCCTCAGGGGAGCACAGGCGCACGCCCCACGCTATGGGACCAGCACGCGCACCGTCGGAGCCGGCGACGCTCTGCCCGGGCGCGCCCCCGGTCGCCCGCACCTCCTCTGGCAGCACGCCCTCCCACACCACCACGCCGCCGCTCTCTGTGATGCATGCGAGCGCATTGGCGTCCGCCTGCCAGGCCATGCCGGACACGGTGTGCGGCACGGTGCGCGCGGCTGCAAGCCTCCGCTGCCGCACATCCCAGAGGAGTAGGCGGCAGTCTTGCCCGGCCGTCACCAGGTGTGAGCCTGCCGCGCGCGTCACCTCAGCCCAGCCACATGGGGCCGTTGAATACCTACCTGGAAGGTTCGGGGCGCAGCACGCACCGTCTGGAGAGAAGGAGACGGCGTTGACGGGCGCGCTGTGCTGCCCCGCCAGGGAAAAGACGGGCTCCCAGGACAGCCGCTCAAAGAGCGTCACGTCGTTGTCGCGGCCTGGCACGGCCAGCAGGCTCCCATCCGGGTTCCAGGCGGGAGCGCTGCGCGCCGCGGACGCCGTGTCCACCTGCACGCGGCGACCCGCCTCGCGCGCAGCACACGGCAGCGAGCGAGGGGCGGGCGCGTGGGCGGGCGCGCGCGCCTTGGGCGCCGTGCGGGGCAGCCGCAACTCCGCCTTGCCGCTCGTATGCCAAACCTGCAGGCAGCCTTCTGCAGACACGGCTGCGATGTACTCGCCCTCCGGGTCATACGCCAGGCCGCGCGTGTACGGCCCGACCTTGAGCGTCCTCAGCACCTGCGCAGCCGGCCACAGTGTGCGCGCCGCATGCGCCGCACGCGCGTCGCACCGCAGGTGCACCGCGCGGCAGCAGCGCAGGCGCCTGCCTTTGTGTCGGCCACGTTCACAAGTTTGATACCATCGTCGTCGCCAGCCGCTGCGAGCCTGGTCCCGTCCGGGCTGAAGGCCACCGCGCGCACTGGCAGCGTGAACCTGGTCGCCACGGCTACCTCTTCCAGGCCCGGGAGCCTGTAGATCTGCGCGCACGCACGCGTTATGCGCTGCAACACGCTTCCTGTGCTGGACAGGTGCGCGGCCCGGCGCACACCCGGACAAAGTGACTGTCATCGGCGACCGCGACGTGCGCGCTGGCTGGGTCCACAGCCAGGCAGTGCACGGGCACGCCCAGCGCGACCTGTCGACTGACCTCGGCGGCGGCCTCGCTGCCGCGCAGGGCCAGGGACCCGCCAGCGCCGCAGGTGATCAGGCAGCTGCCAGCACCGGCGCCCGCCGCCCTGACACAGCCGATGCTGGCCATACCAGAGGCGTCGCCCTGTGAGACATATTGGAGCGCCTCCATGGCTGGACAGCGCCGCTGGCCGCGCTCTGCGCCAACCCGCTAAGCCCAGCTAAGCAGAAGCCTGGCTGCCGGCTGAGCTGCTGCGCAGGATCTCCAGCGTGAGCTCTGCAGGTCAGTTGCTGAGGCTAGCACGTCCAGGAGTCTTAGCGAGGTACCTTTGATGCAAGGTCCAAGGCTCTGGCATGCATCACCCAGTTTGAATTTGAACCTGGTCTCCATCTTTCGAGAGATGACAGGTGTGATCAGGTAGCATCGGATATCGAGGCTTATGACGACTCAACACTGCAAGCATAGTTTGCTATTGCAGTCCTTCTCAAAGCATCAGAAGCTGTAAAAGCACACTTCTGCCAGCAGTGCAGTGGGCCTGGTCCCTCAGGCATGGAGGCATCGGATGTGTTGCCAAGCAGGCGCTGCCACACAAGGGAGCCACCTAGTAGTGGGCTTGATGGCGCCGCCCAACTGCGATGCGGCGCCTCAGTACCACTGCATACGTGGATGTCACGACCTGCTGGCTGGTAGTCGGCGCCCTAGAAAGCCACACTGCATGCTGGGCGCTGCGCCTTGGCCATGAGATGCAGCCTACCGTTGGCGCCTGGGGACCCAAATTTGATGGACCTGGACTTGCACTCATGGGGCCCTGCGGGCGCAGCACTATACGCCTCCTGTCTGAGGGTCATTGACTTGTTCACCGAGTGGGTGTGCGGCTCGCCAACGTGGCAGGCCGCTGGCCCATGCGCGCCTGCGCGCCTCAAACGCCTGGGGCCAGGACACAACAGCCCTCTCCGCCACTGGTTCTCATGCGCTGCGTCACACCGGCTTCGACTGCCAGTGGCAACACAGCTGCGCGCTGCAGCCCCATCGTATCTGTACAACCGCGCCTGTACAATGATCATCACTGAGCACAGTACATTCCTGTATCCTAAAGACGGCACAGCGCCGGGCGCGCGCAGCGCCTCTGCTTGTTCCCTGTAGGGCCCATCTGCATGAAGTGTGACACTGGCACCCTGGGCAATGAGCAGCACCTTCATTTCGACTGTCCTTTTGTTGCCTGCAGGTATGCTGAGTATGCGCAGCTCCCGACGCCTGGGTGCCTGTCATTGGACTGTTGCACCACGCTGGGGTTCATGCAGAAGCAGGACATTCGCGGCATTGCCTGCTTCATCCTGGCATGCCTCAAGCTTTACTTCTACCCGGCACCCGACGTCACCTGCCTCCTTGTGGGTCTGGGATGAGTACTTGCTTGCGTTACAACGGGGTTGCCTGAGCACCCGTAGCTGGCTGCACCAGGCTTTCAACGTAACATGTTTGGGTGCACGGAAGGGTGCGCGCACTCACAGCCTCTCCTTTTCTGCTTGATCCCTGCTCATTTGGCAGTGGTGGCCGACGCTGGCCTCGGCCACCCACGCCGCGTCTGGCTGGCCGCCGCTGGTGGCCGCTCAAGCCAACAAGCTGCAGCACGGAGCGCGCTGCACCGCCGGCATACATGGCGATGCCGCAGCGCACGCCGGCCTTCCCGTGAGTGGCTTACCCTGCTTTCCTCTGACCGTCAAGCGGGCCCTCCCTGGGCCACGGCTTCTATTTGGCGCCTGAGTGGAGTCTGGAGCAGTCTAGTGCAAGATAATCAGTAGGTATAGAACCTAAGGACTCCCACCCACTTGCAGCACCGGACTGGCCCGGGGCCCTGACGCTGGCCGCTGTATGTATTTTACGCCTTGGCTTTGACGCTTTGCGCCGCTGACGGACCACGTCTCGCTGAGCATCGCCCATGCTTCGGTTTTGCTGTAAGAGCCTGCGCACCTGTAAATATGCAAAGAGGATGCCGGCCCTGTGCTGATCCCACTCGGGCGGAACCGCACCTGGTGAGCGCAGAGCTTAAGGCAGCGCGGACCGACTGGGAGTATCTTCCTGCTGCTATGCTGTTGCGGCTACTTCCCCGATAGCGTTGGTTTTCACCCACGTTTTCTGCCTTGCGCTTGCATGTTGCAAAGCCGCTGCCCGGGGCCAGACGCAGCCGCTCTTGAAGCCAATGCAGCTGCGCATGTTAGGGAGTGGGCTGGCTGGCGCGAGTGCTTCATATGCGTGCATGCAGCCATGCAAAGCCTGGTAGCGCACTGCCTGATCTGAAGCTCTGCTTGGCACGATACGCGCTGCAGGATCGGGGCGTCTGTGCGACTTCTTGTCATCACGAATCATGACTTGTATCCGAGAATGTGTTTTTGGGGAGCGACCCTGGGGAGCGACCCGGGGAGCGCCATCCTTGGGGAGCGACCTTGGGTGGGTAGAATCCGTACGAGCTAGCTCTTTCATATTCCGCTCAAGCTGTCCATCGACTTCTGCGAAAGGCGGTGACATGTCGGTCAACCTATCTTGCGCCCTGCCAATGGTTTCCACCAACGCCCTTGCACATGGTGACACCCTCCAGAGCTAGCGCTGCTGACTTACTGCTAAAACCAACGCATGCTTCTCAATCACCTACCTCTTTGCAGCCTTTTTCCTTGGCTGTCTACACAACTCAAGTGACCCGGCCCATCCGCCTAATTCTGTCCTCTTCGAGGATGTCCCCACTGCAGCAACTAGCACTACCTGCTCTTCGGCATCCATGCGCAGTCCCAAGCAAGCCAACCTGATACAGCCAACCAGGCACCCAGCAACAGACTCATTACGGTAAGTCGTCAAATGGACAAAGTGATGAGACAACGAGCCTGCACATCAGCGAATCAGTGGTAATGGCACACTTCGGCAGAGGCTAGTGCTCAAGTTACTGTGAAGTCAAGGCGCATCCCATACACTGTGACCTGCTTGACGTGACTCTGTTCTCAGGCAACGCCCTCTGCCGCGACTCGGGCTCGGCCACGGCACAAAGCAAGCCGAGGTGACACCTGCGGGCGGCCCTGCAAGGCCTCGAACGTCAGGCCCAACGACTGTATGCGTAAATAACAGGCTAGTCATCGTAAAATCACATGCGCCGCGAAGCACGCCTGCCGTTGCACCTTGCACTATTGCACCGCCGTACGGCAACTCGCAGTTGCGGCCAGTCATCAGCTTTGCTTTGGGCAGAGGCTTGCCTGTGACGGCAGCGCCCCGCCGCATACCAGAGTTGCCAGAGGGTGGCATTGAGCAGGCGTGTCTACAGCGCCGCAGCGCACGCTCCAGCAGCCAGTACCGCCCTAGTCCGCGGCCAACAGGGAACAGCTGTGAGCGCTGCACCGCCTGTCCACTTGCTGCGCGAAGAATCGCACTCTTTTGTAGCACTTGGCCGTATCCAGCCGGAGCACAGTAGATGCCAATGCCACAATCGCGCGGGACTTGCCAAGGGGCTGGCCCCGTTGCCAGGCGGGCAGACAATGCTAACCCCCTAGGCCAGCGGGCTCATGACGTCTGCTAAGTATGCAGGGCCACAGGGAATACGGTCGCTGGGGCCACGTCCCAGCCATGCGTCGCTCAGCACGACAAGCGCGCCATGCGTGACGACCGCGCTTACGTGCGCGGTCTGTACTATCATACCGCCGTAGGGCATGTGCTGCTGCTGCAGTCGTCGCTGCAGAAGGCGCTGGTCGTGCGGCTGGCGCGCCGCCCGGCGATCCTGCCACTCTGCCACTCACGAACATGTGTTTCCAGCAGCACTCCCACGTTACCTCATGTCTGTCGATGTTATAACATCGCATGTATGCATGCACATCGCTACCAGGTGCGCCAATGCGTGCTAGAGCCAGTGTAAATGATGCGTCTTCAGTGTTGGGTGAGCAGCTCCTGGCTTTCAGCATGTCGCGGCTGCCCCTGGCGGCGTCGTGCAGAACGGGCTGCCCCTGCCGTGCATGCATTCGTATGATGAAGGGCCGCGCCGTCTGTCGCAGCATCCAGGCACAATGCGCTAGGGCCTACGTCGAGTGGGCCACGCGCCACCAATCCTGGCACAGCCGCAGCCACTTGCGAGCCTTCACTGCAAGCGACCAGCCCATGCCTCCAGATGCGCGGGTGCATGGGGTTGGTAAAGGGCTGCGCGTTGCCTCTGGCCAGTTGCTGGCCTCCTGCAGGCAGCCGTGACGCATCAGTAGCTACAGGCAGCGGTCCTGCTGTTCGTGCCCTGTCATGTGCTCCTGCCAAACACGGGTGTGTTGCCAAGTACTTCCGAAGTACTCCCCATGCGAACTGCCCTTGTTTAAGGACGACAGGGAGTTGCGCGCTGCAGCCTGCCGCCGCGCCTGGCATGCTGACTCCAGTGTTGTGGGCCGCCCCTTCATGACACCAGGCAGCTGCAGCCTCATGCGCACGCAGCGACATTCCAAGCATGGTCATTGAGTTGGTGTATCACAGATGGCACCTTCCATTTTTCATTCTGCTGCGGGTGGACAAACTCCTGTGCCAATCTCCCGCAGGAGCTGTGCGCGGCTGTGGCTACGGGCGCGCTGCCGCACCTGCCGGCCGCGGTGGACGCGCTGGGCGCGGAGCCGCCGGAGCTCCTGGCCCCGTGCGCGGCGCCATCGCCGCGTTACCACGACCGCACCGTCCGCCTTGGCAGGTCGAGCGCCTGGCGCGCGCGCTCACGGCGTTCGGCGCTGGCATTGGCGCTGTGACGGATGCTGCGCGGGTGGGCCGCAGCCCTGCTCTTCCGTAAATGTCTCCCTGTGCTGCGGGGTTCACAGGCGAGCGTGCCTGTGCGCGCTGTCTGGGCCTTGACACCAAACTCAGGGCAAGGTGCCCTAACCCAGTAGGATTGGGTACAAGCCCGCCCAGGCAGAGGAGCCGCGCAGGCGGGGACGGCGAGCGAGGTGGCTGCGCTGCTGCTTGCCGCACTGGACGCATTTGCGCACGCGGAGGGCAGCACGCGCAGCCTGCGCAGCAGCTGGCGCACGCGCACGGCGCTCGCGCACGCCGCGCTGGCTGTCCTGCAGGTGCGAGCGTGCGCTCAGGGACGGCGTGGTGCAGCGCGGGTCGGTGTCTTTGCACGGGCCGCTGCTTTGCCCGAGTGTCGCGCGCTGAAGTGGACAGGGGGAGGGGCGCCAGGCACAGGCCGAGGTCAGGACGAAGTGCGCTGCGCGCTGCAGATACACGCCGATGTGGAGGGGCTCGCGGAGGGGCCGGACCTGGGCGACGACTGGGTCGCGAAATGCCAGGCCGCCGTGGCCGGCCTGCTGCAGGACGACGCCTACGCCGCTCGCTGTGTGGCTGCTCGCCTCGTCCCGCGCCTCTTCCCACTCTTCCTGGACCTCCAGGCGCGCGCCCCTGCGTTTGTCACGGGGGCCACCGTGTCTGTGGGTTGAGAATGGTCTGCACCCATTCTGCATGGGTGGGTCCAAATCACATCCAGACTATTCCGTTATCAGCACAGAACGCCTGCAGAGAGCACTGCCTGGGGTTGCTAAGCTTTGCACATGCGCAGCAACCGGAAGAAAGAAAGCGGATTATGCAACCGGACGTCAGGCTG
>JAABVA010006121.1_pt1 | contig 10715 bp, 8 predicted proteins | sample 5560331 | NCBI WGS metagenome assembly JAABVA01 (sample SAMN12812661, study PRJNA571458) | rock metagenome | isolation source: Antarctica rocks | place: Antarctica: Victoria Land, Mt New Zealand sud | collected 2016-01-07 | reverse complement strand
GTGCACGTGAGCCCCACCACCACGCTCAACGGGCTCGTGCTGGACAGCAGCTCGTCCTGGGGTCTGGACAAGTGGCGCGGCGTGCTCGACCCGCTGCTGGAGGAGGGCAGCGTGGATGCGTGATGCGGCTGCCTGTCCACAGCAGGAGACGCGGGGGGTGCTGACCTGGTATATCTTGCAACTCACATGTGGCACCCGACATTGATGTGAGAATTGAGAGACTTGTTGAGCGAAGCCTGCAGCGTGGCTGAGGGGCTGAAAGGTTTTGATAGATGCCTGTGCGGACGACGCACTGGCTGTTGGCTTCAGGCGCTCTGCTAGGTCGCCTATTGCCTAGAGTTGCCACCTCTGTTAATGGTTTTTGGTAGCCTCAGATAAATCTCGCCACGGACAGCGCAAGTCCCTAGTTGTGCTGCCCGTGACGCACACAGCGTGGTGCTGAGTCTGGTGCTGGAGCCGGCTGCTTTACACATGGTGCATCTCTCTAGGCTAGCAGCCATGGACATGTGTGGCGGGACAGCGTAGAGGTCTTTACAAGCGCGCAATCGAGCACGTGCTGAACGCTCCGACAACAGGGCACAGGTCTTCTCCGTGCTACAGACACACAGCAGTCAAAGACGTGACACATGACACACTCGCTCGAGGACCTCAGCTCTCGCCCCCGCTCTCGCTGCCCGCGTCTGATGCGTGCGCCGCCCGGATGTGCTGGTGGTAGTAGCACCGCCCGCACTCGCGGCAGGGTTCGCGCCAGTCGGCGTCTGTCTCCTCGCCGTCGTCCTGGCCTTCGTCCTGGCGCGCCCACCGGGTCCAGGGTCAGATCCAATCAGATTACAGGGCCCCCAGTCTGCATTCGTTTCCGTCCGCCTCTGCTCCACGTGGCACCCGAGCACATGGAATCAGCCAGACTGCCAAGGTCTGGAATGAAAGCTAGTGTAGGTGGCAGGTGGCATGCAGGGACCCGCCACCGACACATCCGCGGGACGTAGCAGCGGGCCCATGCCTCCCGGCACACAGCATCCTGCACGCAGCCACCTCCACCCTACACGCGCCAGCCACCCTGCATGGGAAACCCCCGACACGCCCGCCAACTGCACCGCACCTCGGACGCAGCGGCGGCGCCGCCGCCGCCGGCCGCGCCCTGGCCCGGAGCGCGCAGCGCGCGCGCGCGCCGCAGCCACGCGCTCACGTCCTCCTCGCGCAGGTCCGCGCCGTCGCTGAAGGCGTACGCGGGCGCGCGCGCGGCCGCCGCGCCGCGCTCAAACACCACCAGCGCTGCCGGCGTGCAGGCGGCCTGTCAGACCCTAACCATACCCTATGGCCAGCATCTTCCTGCTTGTGCGCCTGTGCGCCCCATGCATCAGAGCTGCCTCAGGCTGCAAGCGGCACGCGCTCATTTGGCAGCTGGGGCGGCCGGGCGCCCACGCCCGTCGGCCGCGCGGCGCACAGCTTGCCGGCACGCGTCCGCACGTGCAGCAGCGGTTGCCTGGCAGCCGCGCGCGGGGCCGGGCGCACCCGAGGCATGCTGCAGGCCCAGCGCGCGCGGCAGCGCCGAGCGCCGGGAGAGCGGCGCGCGCAGGAAGCGCGTGCCCTGGTGCGCGTGCGCCAGCGCGGCCAGGTGCTCGTCCATCTGCTCGCCCAGCTGCGCGCGGCGGGCGCGCGGCCGTCGACACACATATGAGCCCTGTCCTTCAGCATGCGCCGCACTGCAAGCCCTGGGGCGGCGCGCTGCACTCCGCCTGTCCGGCGCTGGCGTGCACCAAGTCCAGTCAGCTTGCAGCTCTGCCCGGACAAACGCACCATGCATGCAGCCCAAACAAGGGCTGCCCGCGGCGACCGCACGAGCCCCGCGAGCGCACAGCCCTGGGGCAGCAGCCTGGCGCGCGGCGGGGGGCGCGCCTGCGTGCCGGGGATGACGAGGTGGCACACCACTGCGTCTGCCTGCGCCCGCTCCACCTCGTCCTGCCGCGGCACGCCGCTCAGGCTCGCCCGCGCCGGCGCGTGGTGCCAGGCCTTGGGCTACAACCCTCTCCTGAACAACAGAACGGCCTCTGAGAAAGCCGGAGGCGCCCCGGCGAGCCAGCGCGCTCACCAAGAGGGCCGTTTCCGCGATGGTGGTCACGCCGCCGCGGCCCGCGGCGCGCAGCTCCGCCCGCAGCCGCGCCTGCTGCTGCAGCTCGCCCAACCGCTGCTCCCGCAGCCGCGCCAGCTCTGCGCGCCGCGCCAGGATCCCAGGGGGCCTCTCAGCGACCGCAGGCCCGAGACAGCGGCGCCCGAAGGCTCCCGGCAAGTTTGGGCCCACGTGCAAGGCCGACACAGCGCTTCGGCGAAGCGCCGGCAGTGCTGGCTGCTACAGAGGGACCGGGGCGCCCGCCGCCGCCCCGCTGCCTGTCGGGCTCGCCCTCTGCCCAGGCAAGGCGGCGCCTCACCAGACTGCAACACAACCCGTCGGCGGTGTCGCAGGTCGGTTCCCATCAGCGCACGCGTCTGGCCCGCCCGCGCACCGGGCGTCGCCTCATCGCTCGCCGACGAGAGGCTGTCTGCCGCGTCGTCGAGGCCGTCCGCGTCGCGCCGCACCGCCCGCTCGGCGAGCAGCCTGCGCTCGTCAGTGCGGTCGTGCGCGAGCAGCTGCTGCTTCACGCGCGCCACGTGCGCCTGCTCCCGCAGGTCGCGCTGGCAGCAGGCCTGCAGCGCCGGGTCGCACGCCAGGCCCTCCAGCTCGGCGGCAATCTCGTCTTGCGCCGCGCAGCACGGGTTCATCGCCTGGGGAAGGGGGTTGCGCTTGTCCGCCTGCTAACCTGTGCACGAGTGCGCTAAGGAAGCGGTGGTCACCACAGTGTGTCAGTTTTTTCCAAGGAAAAAGTTTTTTGCTGCTTCCTGCTGCCTCTCCCGAGTCCTTGGGGAGTGGCGGGGGCTGCGGCAGGGTTTGCTGTGTGTTCCTGTGGGCGGCTCGCAGAGCAACTTTATAACATCGATCGCAGCCAGACGAGGAGGGCCTGGCTGCGCCGTCTCTGAGGTACTCCTTGCGGCGCGGGCGGTGGCTGGGGCGGCGCGATGGTTTCCGACGCGAAGAAGAAGCGCGACGCAGCCAAGAAGGCAAAGGCCGGGAAGCCCGGCAGTGCCAAGGAGAGCCCGGCCGTGTCCACCAGCGCGGTGCGTGCCAGCGGGCGCCCAGCATATGCTGTGAACGGGTGGCTGCGTTCGGCGCAGCTGCTGTCACCAGCGGCTCTTGCAACGCAAGTCCGGCCACGTTTTAGCATGCATAGCAGTGTAGCACAGCACGGTGTCCAACTTCGCGGCGCTCTGTGCGTCAGAACGCCGCGGTCGTTGGTCTGACGCGACGCGATGTGAAAGCCACAAGAGTGGGCTGCCGGGCAGGAGTGTTTGAACATCCAGTGTGCGCGTGCTGAGGCTCGGCTGCTGCACAAACTCAATGAGTGCAGGCCGTTTGAGCGCGCTCCGGCGCTGCAAGTGTGCACTCCCGCGCCGTGCGGCGCCGGAGCGCTGCCTGCTGGGGGGCGGCACAGCAGGAGCGCCGTGCTCTGGTGCAGCAGCACCTGGGTGGGGCCTGCCGCGTGGTCGAGGGCCCAGGCGGCGAGTCGACGCTGTGCGCCGGGCGCTGATCACCGCGCGGCGGGCGTCCAGGCTCACAGCGCTGCGCGTCTCTGACCGCCGTGTTGCGCGCGTCTGACCCCCGTGTGGCGCGTGCAGAGCGAGCTGAGCCTGGCGAGCCTGGCTGTGGAGCCCAGCAACGGCCATGTGGACCCAGGTCTGCTAGCAGCCGCGCAGACGCGCACGGTGACCGGCGTGCTGACCTCGCGGCCGACGAGCCGCGACATCAAAATCGACGGCTTCAGCATGGGTCTTAACGGCGTGGAGCTCATACAGGCGCGCGGCGGCCCGGCCCGCGCCCGGCCCTTGAGTACAGCCTGCGGCCCTGGACGCACGCTGCTTCCGCCGCCCTTAGCACCTCGGCCGCCTGCGCTGTGTCTTGGGAAGCCCTTAAACGCCCCGAGCGACCTCCCCTGCCTCATCGTGCTCTGTCCTCCCAGGCACCCCAGCTGGGCGGGGCGCTGTAGCGATGCCTTGCAGCGTGAAGCAGGCCGGCCCGCCGCCCGCCCGCGCCGCCTGGCGAGCCTGACGCGTGAGGGGCGGCCCGCGCGCAGGACTGCTCGATCGAGCTGACGATCGGGCGGCGGTACGGCCTGCTGGGCTCCAACGGCAGCGGCAAGTCCAACTTCCTGCAGTGCCTGGCGGCGCGGGAGGCGCGCGCGCCCCCACCTTGCTCCCGCACCCTTCTACTCTGCCGCTGCGTGTCGCTCTTGGCCGCCCTCCTAAGGTCTTGTTTACAGGGACGGCTGCTGCAGCGCCTTCCGCCCACTGCGCAAACACGGTGTGCTGAGCACGTCGGCGTTTTTGACGCAGCGACCTGCGTGCACGCACCAGCATCCTGCCTGTCGCGCACCCGCCACAAAGGGCAACCCCGAGCGGTGGCCTTGGATGCACGCGCGTCAGGCGGTCAGCCAGCATGCGCTCAGTGCATAGCACCAGCGCGCTGCGGCGCTTGCGCCTAGAGGGTCATGTTAGGGTTAGGGTGATAGGGTGGTGACCCCACGCGACCCTGCGCCGCGGCAGGTGCCCATCCCGGAGCACATGGACCTGTACCACCTGCACCAGGAGGCCGAGCCCAGCGACCGCACCGCGCTCGAGGCCGTGGTGGTGCGCGCGCAGCTGCGCTTGCAGCACCGCGCTTTGAAACACCGGAGCCGCAGCCGTGTCCGTGTCTGTCCCCGGCGTTTCTCAAGGCGGGTGTCTTCTTGGGGTTGCTGGCACGCGCCTCAGCAACACTGTCGGGGCTAGCTGTAAAGGACGGCTCATCGTGTGCAGGCATGAGCACCGTGCTGTGGTGCGTGCGCTTTGCAGCTGCTGAAGTGTGTCGCGGGGGCTGACGGTGCAGGACCACATCAACGAGGAGATTGCGCGGTTGAATGCGCTGGAGGAGCGCATCATGAACGAGAGCGGCCCGGACGACGAGCGGTTACAGGTGGGGCGCCGGGCCCAGCCGTGCATACACGTTGTGTGGATTAGGCACAGACGTGTGCCGGGGCAGCCACCCCTGCTGGCTGACGCTGCGAGGAGCTCCCAGCGTCAGCTGGGCAGCTTGAATGCTTGCAGCGTCGCCTCTCGCGGCACTTTGGCAGACGCCGCGGGCCTCGCGTGGTGTAGGCGCCCGATGACTGCCTGCAAGCGTCACGCTGACTCGCGCTGCCCACCCAGGAAATCTACGAGCGGCTGGAGGAGTTGGATCCATCGACGTTCGAGACGACAGCGGCCAAGCTGCTGCATGGGCTGGGGTGCGCGCACTCCGAGGTCTCCAAGTCGCCCCCGGCTCCAGGGGCCTGCGTGCTGAAGCATGCAGCTGAGGAATTGTGGGCGGGCGGCCTGAAGGGGCAGGCCGGGCGCAGGTTCGAGCGGAAAATGATGGCCAAGTGCACAAAGGACATGAGCGGCGGCTGGCGCATGCGCGTGGCGCTCGCGCGCGCGCTCTTCGCCGCGCCGACGCTGCTGCTGCTGGACGAGCCCACCAACCACCTGGTGCGGCCCCGGCGCTCGGCGCGCCGGCGTGAGCCCGGACACTGGCAGCATCGCCGGCAGGAGCTTGGAGCGGCACGTGCAACCTTGCACTGTCTCTGTATGCGGAGCGGCCTGTGATTGCCTCTGGCAAGCTTGTACTTGACTTGGACCTATAGGAATAGACAAAGTGCAGTATCACCGTGCAATGAATGCAGAGTCGTAAGGGCTGGCGCTGACATTCAGCGCGCGCGCGCAGGACCTGGAGGCCTGCGTCTGGTGCGCACGCCGGGAAATCCTGCCCCTTGCTTTTGCGCCGTGCGTTGCTTCCAGCTCATGCCCGGCGCGGGTGTGATGCAGGTGGAGCAGCAGCAGCGGCGTCCTGGGCCCGCCCGCACTGTGGTCAGTTGGGGTTATACCCTACCTTTGCCCTGCAGGCTGGAGGAGTACCTGAAGACGTACAAGAAGTGCCTCGTGCTCGTCAGCCACAGCCAGGCGCGCGGTCCTGCGCGCGGCCCGGCTCCGCCCCGCCGCCGCCGCCGCATGCGCGCCGCCCTGTGCGAGTCACGTCGCAATTCACGCCGCTGAAGAGAGCCTGGCATGCACTGCGGCCTGCCTGCTGTGCCAGCAAGTGCCACGCAACACACCTGCCTGCTCCGTCTGCAAATGCTTGAGTGCGTCTCAAATGTGTCTCAAAAGCGGGGGCCGGGGCCGCGCACGCTGAGCCGACGCGCGCGCGCCGCAGGACTTCCTGAACGGCGTCTGCACGCACATCATCTGGCTGACGCAGAACCGGCTCACCTACTACACCGGCAACTACGACACGTACGTCAAGACGGTGCAGGAGAACGAGGTCATCCAGCAGAAGAAGCATGAGAAGGAGCAGGACGACATCAAGCACATCAAGCAGTTCATCGCCTCCTGCGGTGCGCCTGCCCCCCCGTGCCGCCCCTTGTTATCCATACGAGCGGACGCTGGTGCAGTGGCGGCGGCGACGCTGAGGGCCTTAGCAGCGGCGCACGCTGCGCTGCCCTACCTGCCGCCCTGCCCTCCTGCCGGCAGCTGCCAGTGGCGGAGGTGGGTGCTGTGTGAAAGCGAGGTCCGGCGCTGCATGCATGCCGCGCCGGGGGCGCTGGGCGGGCCGCGGCGCGCGCGGCTGCTCTTGGGCCCAAGCGCTGCTCATGCTGTGCGTCGGCCCGCGCGCAGGCACGTACAGCAACCTGGTCAAGCAGGCCAAGAGCAAGCAGAAGATCCTGGACAAGATGGAGGCGGACGGCCTGACGCCGCCGGTGGTGCACCACCGGCCGTTCGCGTTCTCGTTCCCGGACTGCGACAAGCTGCCGCCGCCGGTGCTGCCCTTCATCTCCGTCTCCTTCGCGTACAGCGGCCGCGAGGAGGACATGCTCTACCGGGTGCGCCGCCCAGAGCGGCGCGTTCGCCAGTCTGTGTGCATTTCGAAGTCTGTGTGTCAGTCCCTGTAAAGAGGACAAAAGCGCCGTTGAGCTCGCTTTTTTCTATGCGAAGTGCCATGTTTGGCCCCTCGCGACGGCCAAGATTGCCCTGCGTACGGGGTTGCAAAAGGACATCGATGCGCTGCGGCGGCGCATGTTCAGCTGCAAGGACTTCACGCTCACACATGTGTCACATGCCACTGCGGGCGCGCACCGAAGTTGAGCGCCGCGAGCCACCCTAAAGCACCCTGCCGCAGGATCTGGAGTTTGGCGTGGACTGCGACTCGCGCATCGCGCTGGTCGGCCCCAACGGCGCCGGCAAGAGCACGCTGCTCAAGCTCATGTGCGCCCCCGCCCCAAATGCGCGCCCGCGCCCCTGGACGGGGCGTGCATGCGCCGCGCCTGCTCTGCCACAGCCTGCGGCCATGACCCAGGCGCGCTGGGCAGCGCGTAGGCCTGGGCAATCATACCCGATTCGTGGGTGGAGTGGCGTGACCGCGCATTTGCGCAAGCCCCAGCCTGGTGTGTGGGGGGCTGGGTGGCACACTAGCAGGAAGGGGAGGCGCAGGCGAGGTTTAGGGTTTTGACAGGGTGAGGTAGCGCCTGGTGTAGCAGCGGTGGCGCCTGCGCCGCCCTGAGGCCGTGGCGCGTCCCGGCAGGACGGGCGACATCCAGCCGACGCGCGGCGAGGTGAAGCGCCACAGCCACCTGAGCATCGGGCGTTACCACCAGCACAGCGTGGATGTGCTGGACGAGAGCATGCGCGTGCTGGACTTCTTCATGCACACGTGCGCTTGCCCGCGCTCAATAGATCCCTGGTATGCTTGAGCATGTTAATCTGTCCAGGTAATGCGTGTTCTGGACTTCTTCATGCACACGTGCGCCGCCCGTGCTCGAAAGAAAGGTCCCGGCCTTTATCGAGCACGTTGGTGTCTCCTGCCTGAAACCAGCTCGGCAACGAGGATGGGTCATGCGCGTGTCGGAATCTGTTGAGCACGCGTGGCGCCGCCGCGCGGCAGCGCGCCTCCTCTGCAGCAGTTGCAGGTTGTGTGCCTGTTTTCATGCAAGACGCCATGGGCAGCGGCGCACTCTCATGGTATTGTCACAGCCGCGGTGTGGGTGCTGTCTGCGCCTTGTTGGCGCACACACAGCCTGGTGAGGTGTCAGTGCGCCAAATCATCGAGTGCGAGTACCCTCCTGCGTGAGATGGACAGGACGCGCTCGCGGCGCGCAGGTACCCGAACGACCCGCTGAGCAACCCGCCGTTCAAGCGCGAGCTGGACGAGTGGCGCGCCTACGTCGGCCGCTTCGGCATCACCGGCCGCATGCAGGTCGGCCCCGGGGCGCTGCTGTGCATGCTCGTGCGGCCGGCTGCTCGCCGCGGCCTCGCGCTCCCGCCCTGGCAGCCTCAGCACCAGGGGCGGGAGGCTGGGAGGGGCACAGGACCATGCTTGGGATGCCGCAGAGCAGGGCGGCAGCTGCGTGTAGCTGGCAAGCTCCTTAGGGTATAGGATAGGGTCCCTGTCCAGACCCTGTCCGTGCGCCTGGTGGACGCTGCAACAGAGGGGGGCGCGGCGCGGGCGCAGGCGTCCAAGATCGGCGAGCTGTCGGACGGCGTCAAGTCGCGCCTGGTGTTTGCCATGATCTGCATGGCCCGGCCCAACATGCTGCTGCTCGACGAGCCGACCAACCACCTGGTGCGCGCGCCCTCGGAGCTGCAATGCATCTGATGTCGCCGTGTGACGCGCACTGCGCCGTGCGCCTGCCATGCCGCTTGTCTTAGAAAGGCGAAGGCCTGTCAGGCTGTGCGCGCAGCGGGTTGCCTACCTTCTTTCTCCTTAACCCGGCGAGAAGTGCTTTGCTGAGGCCTTTGCCACGTCGGCAGTGCGGGCTGCTTGCGGCTGCACTTTTACATCATGATTGGCGCTCGGCATCAGCAGCGGATGCTCGGGCTGGGTGTTACGTGGCAGCGCTCCGCAAGAGCTCACCAGGCGGGGCTGGAGGGTGAGGCTGCGCATGGCAGGCGTCCCGCGGACACCCGCGGGGTTCGCCCCAGCCCTATGCCTCACGTCAGCGCGCGCGCGTGCGCCAGGACATCGAGTGCATCGACTCGCTGGCGGACGCGATCAAGCGCTTCAGGGGCGGCCTGGTGCTGGTCAGCCACGACTTCCGGCTCATTGACCAGGCGCGCGGCCCGCCCTAGGGCAGGGCGCCGCGGCCCGGACCCCTGTGCCCAGCTGTGGAGCGCGGGGTGGCCGGCCGCCGTGCCCGCGGTGGCTCGGCAGCTTGCGGCCTGCGGCCTGTGGTGGCGGCCTCGGGCTGCCGGGGGCCGGCGCGGCGGAGAGACTAGGGTGGGCCAGGGTTCTGAGGGCGGGCGCGCATGCGCGGCAGGTGGCCGAGGAGATCTGGGTGTGCGACAAGAAGACCATCACCACCTGGAAGGGCGACATCCGCGCCTACAAGCAGAAGCTGGCCAAGGGCGTCGCGCTGTGAGCAGCAGGGCGGGGTCGCGGCGGCACCCGTCGGGCCTGCAGCGCGGCTCGTAGGTTCCAGGGCTTCCGGCGTGCCGCTGCAACACGCAGCCGGAGCCGGCACGCCTTTGGGAGGCGCGCCTGCTGCAGCCTGCGCGCGCGGACGGGGGCGGGCACCCTCTGCGGAGCTGTGCAGCTGGCGCCGGGCTGGCAGCGACAGCGCCCTCAAGAGGAATGACCGCGTCCGCTGCCAGTGGCAGCTTGCCCGTATGAGGAGCACAGGCACCCCTTCACATTGCGGCGCTCAAGCTGGGCGGACGGCAATCGTGGCTGAGCGGGCCCGTCCTCGGCCATGCTGAACCTGCGGTCGGGCTGGGGCAGAACAACGCATGAACGTAGCAGTTGACCACTTGCGGCGTGCCGTGCCGGCATGCCGCTCAGCTCGCAAGGGGAGCCGGCCGGCTCTTCAACTTTAGGGTCAGCGCGGCGAGAGGTCCGCGTCTGTGGTGCGCAGCGCGCTTGGGAAGTGGGGCCGCTGCGACCTGTCTGTACCATTCTTTGGCGCCGCCGCGGGGCGGGCGCCCCTCGGGCTCGCTCAAGGCTCGCGTGCGCTGCTTATCTTTCTCTCTGTGCTAGAGCGTGCTGTTGGGGGTGCATACCCGCATGTGGCAGGCGCACCTGAGGCCTTGCTGCAGTGTGACACATGGCCTGGCGCCAGGAGCGACACGAGCTTGCCTTTGCAGCTGTCTGAGGTAGCCTGACGCAGCAGCAGAGGCGCAAGTGATTAGTTGCAACAAGCAGTGGTCTGCATGTGCTGTTGCTGAAACTGCATAATCCCCACTCTGACTGCAGTGCCACACACACTGGCACACAGGCGACAAGCAGACGGCACGATCACGTTGCCACAGATTGTTGCACATGCAGCCCAAAACTCTCAGCACACTTCGCTGCCCCGCATACACCACAGCCCTCTCCCCACAGCGTGATCCAATACAGCACTAGCCACACAGCGCCGCTGGCAGCGGAGCCACGATGCGCACGCAGAGCCTGCAGATCTGATGCAGCGTCAAAGCCGGCACGAGCGCCCCGGCCCCCATCACCGCAGCTTGCTCATGAAGCCGTCCAGCGACAGCTCCTCCGCATACTGCGCCTCGTCCCACAGCTCGCCCAGGCCCTCAAGCACGCCGCGCACGCCGCGGCCCCGCGGCGGCCCCGCGGTGCCGGC
>JAABVA010006120.1_pt1 | contig 10717 bp, 11 predicted proteins | sample 5560331 | NCBI WGS metagenome assembly JAABVA01 (sample SAMN12812661, study PRJNA571458) | rock metagenome | isolation source: Antarctica rocks | place: Antarctica: Victoria Land, Mt New Zealand sud | collected 2016-01-07 | reverse complement strand
GCGGCTCGGGCAGATCTGACCACGCTGATCTCAACTCTTCCAAGTAGTTGGCCGAAGACTGAACAGAGAATCCGGGATCGAACGCAGCTCGTGAGCTTACCTCATTGGCTGATGTGTCCATGGTCGCCAGGTCGACAAGGTCCGAGTCTTGCAGCACGAAGTGGTCTAGGTTCATATGCCCATACATTGATCCTACCACGATATCCCGGTATTGTCGCATCCAGAGAACGTACTTTTGCCAGCAAGTCTCATCCCAGCTCCGCTTACTGTCGGTCCTCGCCGGCGGCACGTGACCCGTAATGATAGCTTTCATCCCTCTGTCTCGGAGAAACTGTAGCTGAACACGCAACCACTCCATCTGCTCAGAGCCCGGTTCGGACCTGTCGGCACAGCCATCAACGGCTGAGTTGGAATCGAAGAAGTAGAGTGTGTTTAGGCTGAAAACAGCGAGTTGATGCGGGATGACTTCAACGTAGAACCAGCCCCCTCGCTCGAAGGCGTGCCGTTGCTCCTCTGGGATGAACCGGTTCCAAATGCTCGCATATTGTTTGGTCCAACGGTTTGGGCCCTTTGACAAGATGTTATGCGGTAGGATATCGTTGTTGCCGAACGTGGGGATGATGGGTATGACAAAGTCATTTTTTGGGTCTGTGTCATTGATATGGTCATCCTTCCCGAAGACCTCCATGAACTTCGTCACCAGTAATTTATTGAGGCCCGTGACCTGCTTGACCGTTCGGGGGATCTTCTCGTCGTTGTCGTGTCGTGCCGAGTCCCCAGTCCAGACGATGAAATCGATGGAGTCCTTCAGATTGGCATCGATCCACTTGAACGTCTCGTTGATCAGCGACACCGGAGTGTCGCACTCAGTGCCTGCGGCACCAAGCCAACCGGCGTCCCCCGTGCCCCGGTGACACGCCGTCTCGTCCTTGGTGGACGAGTTGACTCTATAAAATGGGTCGGGGTGGAAATCTATGCGGACGTCAGTTTGGAGATTCCGAATGCGCCCATTGAAGACTCGACTGACCTGTCAGATGCAAGAATCTTCCTTGCAACTGGCGTACGGGGTTCGGGGCAGTGGGAGAAGCAACAGACAGAAGTGCTGCAAATGCGAGCAGCCAGTACACGAGGGCCATCGTTCTGAGGGACTCCTTCGAATGACTTGGCGAGGTGTAGCATGATGGGATATTTTGTTTAGGAGTTGCAAATATATACATGAATCAGCGGCCAGCACGGTGGTTCCGTGTCTATGAAAACCTCACAATTACCTTATAAGGAAGGGCGCCTCGGGCAGTCATTAGTAATCGACCTCGAGCGAGCTAAGTCGGAGGTACCCATGGATCTGAGTTGTATACGAAATGATCGCGGAGCTCCTCAACAGTAAATATTGTATAGCTACCTAGTAGTCAAGAGGTTTCATTATAACTAGAGACCCTCCCATATGGTAAAGCTATGGTGTTGATGACTGATTTCCTCCCAGGCACTCAAGGCATCGCGCTTCCACTCTGGGACCCACCACTGCTGATATGGGCAGCTAACTCATGAATTCAGCGCTCAAGCAACAGCGGGTCACGAAAAACCAGATCATTGCTCTCCCCTGAGATGGGCGTGAGGGACTGGTGTATGTGAAACTTTGAACCCTAAAAAGTGCCAGCGATACTATGGCGCAGCAGTTCCACATCTTCTCATTTGACAGAAAGAAGCGCTCCATTTCGATGCTACCCATGCAAGCAAACATCCGCCCAAAAAAAAGTCCAGATCGACGTGAGCAAGATTTGAACTTGCGCCTCCGAAGAGATGTGCTTTCTAGGCACACGCCTTAACCGCTCGGCCATCACGCCTTTGATACAGAGTTTGAGCCGTAATATTATATTGATCCGAAAAACCCCGCTTGAGCCCGGTCCTACCGTATGCTCCTCCACGCTCTTGTACTTCGTACGTGATTGTCTAGTTCAGGATGAGCAATTCAAAGACATACAATATCCCGAAGACTGTCGTAGTATACACACGTTCAATATCTCTCTAAATTCTTCTCTTATCCTTCCATCTAGACATCCTTCTCCCTCCTTCCCTCGACCCCTGCTTTAGAGTTCCACATGCAAGACTCCGTCCAGAGCGCTGCGCGGAGCCAAAGCTGATCGACCGGTACAAGTCCACCACGACCGCCTTCCGCAAGATCGTGTTATGTCCGGTCTCCTTCTGTATTGACGCTGGGAACGTCATGTTGCAGTTGAGGGGTTTCGTTACTATTTACGAGGTACCTAGCCAGGTGGTTGTGCGAAGAGCTATTTTCTTGTGCCATGGTTTCTAGGTTTGGTGTGCTTTGTATAGAACGTGAGGGTCCTACTGTAGGGAGAGAATGATATAGAGAGGTTTAGAACTGTAACTGTTGAACCAAATAGGCACAGCGGTGGCTGTGATATAGAAATGCTGAAATCTTATGGCCGAATTGGACGCCCCAGTAGGAGAGAATGTATACGATAGTGACGAGAGAGAAAAAGGGAACAGTAGAGAGTAGAGTGATTGACAGCGGTGATGTTTCGCCCTATGATCCTGAGGGCTTCTTGCACAGGATCATAGTACAGGGGTTTACCGGGGACTGAGTACTGCTGCAATTATGATCACATCCGGTCAGACGACAGGACCATCGATCTACACACCAGGAGCGAGCTGTACTCCATTGATATCCTGCTGGGGGTAAATACATCAACTCGCCCTCCAGCGCCGCAGAATATACAATCAGTAGCCCCACGCTATCATAAGTCATACTCAGTAAAACAAAAGGCCAAGGGTCTCAAAACTCTAGAACCAGACAACTCCAGCAATCAGACCGACCGTCAGTCCGAGCCAGCTGCCACCCTCTTTCCTCGTCCCGGCGCTCTGCATCCCGAACGGCGATCCGTTCGTGCTAGCCGCTGGACTGTTGGCAGCGGCAACGGTAGCACTTGTGGTCGTAGTCGTCGTCATTGCGGTCGAGGAGGAAAGTGTGACGGTTGTAGTGCCCGTCGAGGTTGACAGCGTAGACGCGGCACTCCCGCTGGAACTTTGACTAGTCGTTGAGGTCGAACCCCCCGCTGCTCCTGCCAGAACAGTAGTAGTTGTTACACTACTCGTCACCGTAGCGGTACTTTGAGACCCGCTGACCGTTGATCCTTGGTGAACCGTGATTGGAACGAGGATGTAGAAAGTACTGCCTTGGCTGTCGGTTGTGGTGGAGATAGAGGTTGTGGTACGTATTGTAGGCGCGGCGGTGATCGTCTTGGTCGAGACCGCCTGGGAAGCTTCGGCCATCGTCGTTGGTACCGTCGTCTGAGCGGCATAACCTCCTGACGTTTCCACAAACTCGGCGTTCCGGATGGCTGCGGAGGAGATGGGCGTACCGGCAAGGCTACAGGCGATTTGGAGAGGCGTAATGAAAAGATTCGAGTCCAGCTGGTAGTCGCAGTTGCTTTTGACACAGGTCACAACGTCCGTAAGGAAGTTGCCATTCGAAAGGCGGCAGATACCTATAATTTTCGCGGGTGAAGCATCAGCGGATGTTGGTTGCGCGGTCGAAGGGTAAGCTTACATGGAATGTCAAGGTCGGCGCAGTTGAAGTCGCCAGAATTATGTATACAGCTCTGCCAACACTGTGGGAGGTTGCTGATGACTTGAGCGTAGGAGGTCGCCGCCAACAGGAAGACTGCCAGGATTGCGGGACGTCGCATGGTGGCGGCTCTAGACGGGATGGGAGGATAGGTGATTTGTTGCGCTGTTTATATATTTCTTTCTCGCCTGAAGCAACTATTGCGATGCCTGGTATTGATATACACGATCCATGCAGGGTTCAGGCTGAAGATATGTGGTATAAGGCAGTAGCAACATCGGACGGTAAAGTTTGGAGACGTTGGTTGTCGTGAGCGAGGCCCGACGCCGATGGATATGGGTTGCAGTGTTTCTTGGTAAGTTACGATGACTATGTACTTTACCATACGGTACTTTACCTTGTGTTGCAGCCGACCTTAGGTAGTTCATGAGTGGTGTTGTTGCGTCTACGCCAACATGGCACTGACGTCAGTTCTGTACTCTAAACTTATATTACCTTACATACAATACTTTACCTTACGCCTCCAAGCCTGTTTCCGTGCCACTTCGTTGGAACAGCTTCTGAAACTGAAACGCGGGCTAAGCAAGGGGTGCTGTGCCACAGGGTCTGTGGCTCAATCTCAGGCCTCGGCTTCTAGAATTTGGAGTTTGGAGTTTGGACCCTGGATTTTTGGTACGACCGAGTTAGATCTCCACCGTGATCTTGGAGTCTCCTCGTGCGATAAACACACACGTTCCTTACCAGGTATATAAGGTTCCCTGTGAACGCTGACTCGGGTCGACATGGAGATTTTGCGGTTGGCATGATGAATGAATTGCCGCTTGTTGATACATCAGATAAAGGCCAAAGATCGACTACTCATAGGAAATATGAGCCGGAAGACAGATGTGGTATTCCTCACTGTGCAGAGCCATGACTGTGCCTGCCGGTGATGGTGACAATGCTTCCAGGTATCTCGGCCCGTTCCCAGCTTGCCCGGCTGGTGGGATGCAAGGTAGATCAATTGCGGGGTACAAGATCCGGAGTGTCTGCTTCATGTCCAGCTATGTATAAGAAGACGCAGGGAGCGTCTGCCACATCTACCATTGGAGATCCCTTGTTTCCGTTCTCTCATACTCAATTCCTATCATCCAACCATCCAAGATGGCAGATTTCCCATCTCTTCAACCGGCCATGACCGTCCTGGTATACGCTCACCAGAGAGCCCTCGCTATACACCCAACAGACTGATGCATCGACTCCTAGGTCACCGCCGGCGCATTCACCAGTATCGGTAAACACGGTCCATTCGCGCTCTCTCATCGCATCGCAGGATCTCACATCCCCTGCAGGTAGTCATGCGAGAGGCACTGCGCTCACAGTCGCGGTACCTTGACCCCCACCCTCCACCATCGCTCATGCACAGCTGATGGCACACCAACGCCATAGGCCATGGTCGGAGGCACCGTGAAGAGCGAATCCGGCTTCTCGCCCGCCATCGACGCCGAATTCTTCGGCACGGGCGCCGACTACATCCACAACGACCCGGACGGGAAACGCATGCGACTGAACGCGCATGGGGTGCTGAAGTGGGTGGCGCCAGGGTACAAAGCGCAGCCCTTCTGCTAACCTGCAGGTGATTGCAGGAACAAGGACGGTGCGGTCAGTCTCGCGTGGTTAGGTCATGGTTACGTTACCCGACCTTGGAGCCTGATGCTCCGCGATAGATGATCTACCTCAACTACACCGGTATCGTCGACATCACTCCTGAACTCAGCACTCTTCTGGGAGGAGGCGCGGATGCGAAGTCAACTGAATTTGGGAATTCGTGTCTGTCCTGACCACTATCTGCGAACGCCGAATGCTGACAGGCTTCTCGCAGTCATAGAGATGCGGTTCGAGGTGAGCGGTGTTGCTCCTCCAACCTCTGTTTGAACCGCAGATTGACTGTCTTCCAGACTGGAGATGAGAAGCTAAAGGAACTGGAGACCAGCACGTTCGTGGGTGCGGGACGCTTCATATATGAGCAGGGGAAGCCGGTCGTGGTGGAGTACAAGGTGAGTAAAGTGGTCAAGGGCTAAGACTGCCGACATAGAGACCGTGTGTGAACATCGTCTATACACAAGCGTCCGTACATGTGTGCACTATATCTGTGGACTTACTATTAGATAAAGTACATAGATGGATTCAGATGTATTCGCTCCCTCCGGTGCGCCCTCAATTGTAGGAAGTTCGCGTCTGGTCGGGAAAGACGTTTCGTTCGCATCGTAGCGGAAATCAGGAGCTTTATAATGTGGCCGTGACGCGGCGGAAGTGCTGGTCTCGTTGGACATGGTGTTGGTGATGGCGAGGACAATAATTCTGATATTGGCGAAGACATAGTTCCGAACTGGGATGTGGAGGGTTATATGGCAGAATCCTCACTAGTGCCGAGTGTAGTCTGGTTTTCCTATCTGGTTATGGAGAATTCAGTCTCGTTTGCAGAGAAGAAACCGAGGGTTACCTAAAGTCAATCGTTGACCTGAATCGATGCCCCATAACGTTGGTCTCGGTGGTCTCGGCACTCAACCACCGGGTTACGAAACTTTCAAGTCAAGTCTAGGTACTCACAGACACAGAGCATGCTGGGAGACAGAATATGGACCACTTTTGCTTGATTCTTTGTAGTTCTGCCCCTCATGTTATACCCGGTGTTGATGATGTGTGATGGGACTCCGTATCAGTCCACATAATCGATGCATACAGCATCAATTGGTTTGTAAGAGCTATCTTTCGGTAGCAAGTACTGTAGGACTAGGGTTTTCCATTTTGTGGCCGTATCATGTAGTATTCATATTCCTCTTCTCAGATCAAGTCCAATGCAAGAAGTCGGGCATCTACCCATCAGGGCAACACCATCCGCTGTCTCCCGTCCTTCCTACTATTGACCTCTGGCAGGCCAACCTCCATCAATTCTTGACACATCCGGCTCCTCGCACGCATCTTGTTTCCATACCTGATGAAGATAAAAGGCACAACCCCCAGCGCCAAGCTGATCAGGCCCAGCAGAGAACAACCCCAAGCCACGCCCGTGCGCGTGAACATCGGCCCCGCGATCAGCGGCAGCACGGCCGAGCCGGCACTACGGCAGCAGCTCACGGCCGCCATCGCACTGGCCGAGAAGGTCTTGTACGCGTCGGCCAGGTAGTTCAGCAGCGCCATGAAGAGCAGGTAGAAGCCCATGCCGAAACACAGGCCTGCCGTCATGGGCACCGCCCAGTGGATCTGTGGGCTGGCCGTCCAACCCAGCCAGAAGAGGGAGGTGACGCACAGCGGCCCGCCGATGCAGGCGAGCGGCAGGCGGCGGTATTCTTCGACGGAGACCCAGGCCGACTCGCGCGCTTGTGCGCGGCGGAAGAAGAGGTCGTAAGTGAGGAAGACGCCGCAGCCGAGAAAGACGCCGAGGGCGACTGCGGCCGTGTTAGCAGCACGGAGTGGTCTCCTGTACGTGGGGAAGCGGCGTACTTGGGAGGTATGCTAGGCCGGAGATGCCAGGCCTCATGCCGTAAATGGTCTCGAAAATGATGGGATAGGCCTGGAAAAAGAGGTCTGGTGGGAGATCAGTAGTCGATGGCAGGAAAAAGACACGAGTTGACTAGACCTACAGTAGATACCCGTCTCAAAGGCCAGGTAGACGCAGGTGAAGGTGACGAGCGACTCGGTGAACATCATACGGATCGGCCTGGCCAAGAATACCATGATGATCTGTTTCCACCCCTTCTTCTCCAGCTCGATGGGTGCAAAAATGCTTGCGTCGCCCGTCTCCTTCCGCAGTTTCTGCGCTCGTTTGGCCAGGATCACAGGCGCATATGTCTCCGGCAAGAAAAAGAGAGGGACGAAGCACACCGCGGACGCCATGCCGGACACCCAGAATGTCCATTTCCAGCTGACTCTGGATAAGAAGCCTGCAATCATGGGGGCGAATTGCGGTCCCATTGTGATGGCCTCCAGGTTCATTAGCTGCCATATACTTCCTATGGATGAGGATGCAAGGATAAGCATACGGCAAGATACATTGCATTTGCCCTTCCTCGAGTGACGGGATCATCGTAGATGTCGGCATAGATGCCTCCTACCACCGACACCGCACTCGACGCACACAGACCGCACACGAAGCGGAAGAATATGAACGCCGACCAGTTCGGGGCCGATGCGCTAGCAATTGTAAAGACCGTAAAGACGCCGAACGGTCCGATCATCACCATGCGTCGGCCGTAGGTCTCACTCAATGGTCCTAGTAGAAGGGCGCCACAGACAAAGCCGACCTGATATACAGAGATTGGGAGTACCAATTGCGTTTTGCTCGTCACGTTGAAGTATGCTGCAAGATATGTTATAGCACCGCTTGGAATGGAAGACCCAAGTGTGCCATTCAAGATTGTGAATGATCCCGTGAGTACGATGACCGCTTTTCTAGTCTACACAAAACCATCAAGGTCCGATGCTTTGTAGATCGAAGAACGACGTACATTAGACCAATTGATGGGATTTGCAGAATCACCAGGTTCAAACCTGACGGGAGTAGCAGCAGCCTCATGTTGAGTGGCGTTGCGAACAGTGTCAGGAGTGACAGGCCTTTGCTGTTTGCCTTGGTGGCCCAATGTTGTAAGCTCCTGCTCCACCTTTGAGGCCTCTCTGATTCGCGTACCGTTGAGCATCATGCGGTGGGAGCATGTCTCTTTCCAATGAAGAAGACATGTACGTTTCTTTTGGAACACTGAATTGGTGGTACTGTGCCGCCGGACTAAGATTATAGGATGACCTCACATATCCCTGGAGTGCTCCCTAGATCCTGGGCTAGCGTAGCGGAGGATCACCTAATCTTTGGGTGTTTACCACGTTCTTCATCAAACTGAGTCACGATCTTCATCTTGGTTACACTTCCTGCCTTGCATTCTACAACACTTGAGATACCGAAACATACTACCCACACGTGCGATAGATCTCGATACACCACACCGGAACCACTCGCAATTGCTGTGCCTCAATCAGTCCCCATGGGGACCGCAAACTTCGCCCACGTCCCGCCGAGCAACGTCCTAACAAAGTCCGACACACTCTTTCCGCCATCCGCATCTTCCTGGAAAAGAACGTGGATTTCCTGCCCGCCCTCGGTGGTATTGAGGACGACGCTGCTGAATTTTGTACCGGCCATGGCCTCGATGTCGAGGTTGCCGACCTGGTAGAAGTCTTGCCAGGTCGTGTTCTCGGCCGCGCCGGTGGCGACGAGTTCGATGACTGTGCTGTTGGGGGCTTGGACGTGGACGTTTTTCGTAGAGGCGTAGTTGATGGCTGCAACGGAAGTGTTGGGGTGGGTTGGTCCGTAGGTCAGTTCTAGGCGGAGTTGTAAATTCATATTCGTGCTGATTAAAGGTAGAGGGGAGTTGTGGGGCGAGGGTATAATTACGTTTGATCCAAGTTCCGGCGCTGTGGACGGTGCTGTTTGCCGACAGGTTGAAGTCAAACCACCTCTGCTCTAATTCTCCCACCTCATTCAGTAGCCACAAGTTCGTGATACTCGAACCTCGGACTGTACACTCGCAACCGCCGTTAGGGTTGGAATCAGGGAAGGTGTATCCTTTGCTCCATGCGGTGTCTCCGAAGTTCCAATACACCTCTTGGACCGAGCCTTGCGCTGAGCCGTAGTAGAGACGGAGGCCATACGGGTCGCCGTACCAATGACCATTGAAGCAAGCGGTTAGACCGACATTGGCACTGGAGGAAGCTTCGAACCTGCTGGTGCCAAGCGGGCCTGTAGGATTCAGTAGCTGGAGGGTAATGGTCATGGTCATGGTCATGTTTACCTGAGGACCATCCGGTTGACTTGTTAGAATTGATCGATTCCTGAAGAATCCCCTCTCGATCAACGTAAAAAACTCTCCACTATGGCCAAACAGTTAGATTAGTGAGCAAGTCCCTTCCGCCGTAGACCGAGAACTTACAGTGAGTTCGTCGTCGTGCGTGTAGCTGACTGACATCAGCGGCGTACCAGATCGGGCATTGTCGCTGTATACTTCGTCACTCGAGTTGCCGCTGGCTATTGTCAGAGGTTGCGCCACATTAATTGCAGCAGGTATACATACCCAGTCCACACCCCGGCGTCGTACCGTGCTTCTCTAATTTTGCCAGAGTGATGCTGAAAGAACAATTTCATCCTCGGTGAGCCATCTGCTAGGTCAAGCGCCGAGATCCCAGATCCCGCGTCGGCTCCATGGGCTTTGTTACGCATTGTCAACCCGAGTCCTAGCCCCAGCGCCAACCCAACGACTGCTAGAAGAAGCACGAGGTGGAGAATCCAGTACCGTCGGACAAGGCGCGAGAGCCGACGCTTTGAAGTTGACGCCTTGTCTTCAGCGGTAGATTTATCCTCCGTAATTACTCCCAGCTGCTTGTTCGAGATGGACTGAAGCGTTTCAATCCGTACGGTATGAGCAGGAACAGTGACAATGGGGTCACTCGGGCGATGCTCAAAGGCACCAGGGTGCATCCCATCGTCCTGCTTCATGTCTTGGTACATGTTAAAGGACTCAACGCCTGCGTCTGTCTCTGGGCTGATCGCTTCACCAGGTTGTCTAAAAGGGATGTTTGTCCAAGGCAAAGTCATAATTGTCAGCTCCAAAGAAGCTTGAACAAGTATTGAGTGAAAGTGAAGTTCGGAGGTCTGATGTGTGGAGGAGAATGCCAGAGCGCGACCAACGTCATTCCGTTAACAATCGCCAGCGGAATAACACGACGACAAGGTAAACCAAATTCTGCAATTTTCGGATTTCGAGATTCAAATCAGAAGTAATTGGGCAAGATGTTAGGAGAAGAGATGGGACGAAGAGATCATATACGAAATACATATAAGGCTTGTTGCATCCCGCCTGATTTCTCTGCGAGTCAGAGCACATGCGGAAGGCACTGATGCAGCACATCCACATAATAGTACCTAGTCTGTCGCGGAAGACTATCGGTGATTCGCCGGACAATTGACGGGCAGTTGGGTTCACCAATCCGGCGAACATTGCACGTTCATGTACAGCCTTCTAAGGAGCCTTGCGCCACAAAGTGTGAGATGTGCATGGCTCCATTCCCTGTTGATTCTTGGATTCGCCTAAAGCCCGCCGTGAT
>JAABVA010006119.1_pt1 | contig 10718 bp, 9 predicted proteins | sample 5560331 | NCBI WGS metagenome assembly JAABVA01 (sample SAMN12812661, study PRJNA571458) | rock metagenome | isolation source: Antarctica rocks | place: Antarctica: Victoria Land, Mt New Zealand sud | collected 2016-01-07 | reverse complement strand
ATTAGCGGTGATACGGGGGACCAGCGGGGTTACGAGGGCTCAGTCGGCCGGCCGCAGGCTCATCGGGCCGTAGACGGCGCGCTCGCCATCGAGCAGGACCACCTGCTCCACGCCCGCGTGCAGCAGCTCCTGCCAGTTCTCGCCCAGCCACGACTCGGCGTCGGACTGGGAGGGGAACGTCTCCGCCCCCGGGGCAGCGGCTGGGTCGACACTTGACCCGGCACCGTCCTCGTACCGCCACATCCACGCCACCGGCTGCTCCTGTCGTCGTCGTGATCCCGCTCGGTGCCGCTGACCTACCCCAGCAGCATCGCGGATACTGCGACGGGTGCACATGCAGCTGCTCGGGACGGGCTCGTCCGACGGCTGGCCCAACCCCTGGTGCACCTGCGCATCCTGCGGCTGGGCCCGCAGCAGCGGCCAGCTGCGGGGGCATACGTCGCTGCTGCTCGATGGTGAGCTGCTCGTCGACTGCGGCCCCGATGTGCCCCGCTCGGCCTCGCGGTTGGGCATCTCGTTGAGGGGTGTTCGGACCCTGCTGCTGGGGCACGCGCACCCGGACCACACGGGCGCCGAGGCGCTGATGTGGCGGGGATGGTCGACCGCCGCGACGCAGCCGCTGCTCCTGCTCGGGCCGGCTGCCGCCCTTGAAGCCTGCCGCCGTTATGTCGGGCCGGACGACCCGGTGACCTTGCGGACCCTCGCGGCGGGCGACACGGTGACGGTGAACGGCTATCGCGTTGCCGCGCTGGCCGCCCGGCACAGCGGGCCGGAGGCAGGGCCGGCGCTGCTGTACGACATCACCGGACGTGATGGCACGCGGCTGCTGTACGCGACCGACACCGCCCCGCTGCCCGAGGACGAGCTGCCGCGCGGACCGTTCGACGCCGTGTTCCTCGAGTGCACCTTCGGCGACCGGCGCGGCGTCGGCGACCACCACGACCTCGACGACGTCGCCCGCTCGCTGGCCGCGCTCCGCCGCCGAGGGGCGGTCACCGGCGCCACCCGCGTCGTGGCCGTCCACCTCGGGCACGGCAACCCGCCCGAGCCAGAGCTCAGCCGCCGCCTGGCGCTGATGGGCGCGTCGGCGCTGGCCGACGGGGGGGTGGTCGGCGAGGAAGCGGTTCCGGCGCCGGTCAGCCGCCGGGTCCTGGTCACCGGTGGTACCCGCTCGGGCAAGTCGGTCGAGGCCGAGCGCCGCCTGCTCGCCGCGCCGACGGTCTGTTACGTGGCTACGGCCCCGCAGCTGCCGGACGACGAGGAGTGGACCGAACGCCTGGCCGAGCACCGGCGGCGCCGCCCCGCGCCCTGGCAGACGGTGGAGACAGCCGTCCTGGCCCCGCTGCTGACCGAGCCCGGGCCCCCCCTGCTCATCGACGACCTCGGCCTGTGGCTCACTCGCGGCGAGGAAGCGGCTGACGACCTGATAGCGGCGTGGCGCGACGCCGCACGTGACGTCGTGCTCGTGACCGCCGAGGTCGGCTCGGGCGTGGTGCCTGCAACCCCGGCCGGCCGCCGGTTCCGCGACGAGCTCGGGCGGCTCAACGCCCGGCTCGCTGCTGACGCCGACGAGGTGTGGCACTGCGTCGCGGGCGTCGCGGGGCGACTGCGGTGACGAACTCCGCGTGGCAGCCGTCGTTCGGGCCGGTCACCGCGCCGGATGCGGAGGCGCGCCGCCGGGCCGCGGCGCGGCTGCGCGAGGTGCTCGGGATGGATGCCGACGCGGGGCGCCTCGGCAATCTGGCCTGCTGGTGGGCGAGCGTCCGGGGTTGCTGCCCGGCGCCGGCGCCCGCGCGCATCCGGGCGGTGGTGCTCGACGCATGCTCGGACACCGGGTCGAAGGCCGCACCGGCTCGCGGTGAGCCGGGTGCCGTCGGCGCGGTTGCCCTTGGCGCGGCAAGGGCGAGCTTGGTGCGAGTCGTCGCTTCGCTGAGCGCTGTGGCTCCGGGCTCGCCTGATCACGAGCCGATCGCCCCGGTGCTGTCCGGCCAGCGCCTGGCTGACGCCGAGGTCGACGCCGGGGCCGACCTGCTCGTTGTCGCCGCCGCGCCCACCGCCCGGCGGCTCAACGACGCTGCAGCAACCGTGACCGCGGCACTGTTGGCCAAGGAGCCGGTCGATGTCGTCGGCACGAGGGTGCTTGACGGCAAGGTTGACGACGCCGCCTGGATGGCAGGTGTCGCGGCGGTTCGCGAGGGTTTGCGTGCCGTGCGCCACGCCGCCACGGCCTTCGATGCCGTCGCCGTGCTGCGCGCCGTCGACGCCCCCGGGCTCGGAGTGCTCGCCGGTCTGATCGGGCAGGCCGCAGCACGGCGGACGCCCGTACTGCTGGACGGGGTCGCGGCGTGCGCGGCGGGGTTGGTCGCCGTCCGGTGGCAGCCCGAGGTCGCCGGCTGGCTCTGCGCCGGCAGCCGTCCGACCAGCCCCGCAGGGCGGCTCGCACTCGACGCCGTCGACGTCGAGCCGGTGCTCGACCTGGGGCTGCACCTGGAGGACGCGGCGGGAGCCTTGCTCGTCGTCCCGCTGCTGCGTGCCGCAGTCGAGCTGCTGGGCGAGGAGGAGATCGGCGTCCAGACGGGTGGGGCTGGCGAGTTTCAGCCGGTCGAGGACCCTGTCGATGGTGTGACGTGACCCATCCGGATCGCGCGTCGGCAGCGGCCCGTAGCGGCGCGACGCGTACTCCCCCCGGCAGCGACGCGGTGGCCGGTCTCTGGCTCGCCGTGACGCTGCTGACGGTCGTCCGGCTGCGTGGCACCGTGCGCACCGACCGCGCGGTCGCCGGCTGGGCGATGACGTGGGCACCGCTCGTCGGCATCGGGCTGGGGCTCGCCTGCGACGCGCTCATGTTCCTGACCCGGGTGACGCTCGACCCGTCCGAGGCCAGCCTGATCCCGGCGATCGTCGGGCTGGGGGCGCTGGCCGTACTTACCAGAGGGCTGCACCTCGACGGGCTGGCCGACGCGGCGGACGGCCTCGGCGCCGGCCCGGACCGCGACCGCGCCCTGGCCGCAATGCACGACAGCAGCGTGGGCGCCTTCGGAGTCGTGACGGTGGTGTTCGTGCTGCTCACGCAGGTCACGACCCTGGCTCAGGCGATCTCGCTGCACCACGGGACGGTCTCGCTGCTGCTCGCGGCCGTGACGGGGCGGACGGCGGCGATGCTCGCCTGTGTCCAGGGGCTTCCTGCTGCTCGTTCGAGTGGCCTCGGAGCGAGTGTCGCGGGCACGGTGCCCCGCGTGCGGGCGGCGCTGGCCGTGCTGGCCGTGCTGGGGGTGGCGGTCGTCGCGGGCAAGCTCGACTACGACGGAGGGCGGCTGCTCGAGAGCCTCCGCGCCGTGGTCGCGGTGCTGGTCGGGCTGGCAGCTGCCTGGCTGGTGCGCGAGCGGGCGGTGCGGCGGTTCGGCGGCATCACCGGCGATGTGCTCGGCGCCATGGTCGAGGTGGCTGCTCTGGCGGTGCTCGTCGTCATGTCGACGCGGGTGCCGCACGTCCTCGTCAACTACGCGTAGCCCGGCTGGTCCGTCCGGGATCGGCGACGCGCTTCAGTAGCACCCTTCAGCGGTACCCGACGGGTTCAGCGGGTCGCGGGTCGGACGAACGGTGGCCGGATCACCTCCATGGCGGCCGGCCGTCCCCGGATGTCGACCGACACCTCGTCGCCCTCAAGCACGTCGCGGTCGAGCAGTGCGAGCGCGATGCCGACTTTGAGCGTCGGGGAGAAGGTGCCGCTGGTCACCTCCCCCACGGCCGAGCCGTCGGCACCGGTGACCGCCATGTGCGAGCGGGGTATCGCGCGGTCCTTGGCGCGCAGCCCCCACAGCATCCGGGCGGGTCCTTCGGCGCGCTCGCGCAACAGTTCCTCGCGGCCCCAGAAATGCGGTTTGTCCCAGCCAACCGCCCATCCGCACCGGGCCTGGACCGGAGTGACCTCCAGCGAGAGGTCCTGCCCGTGCAGCGGGTAGCCCATCTCGGTGCGCAGGGTGTCACGGGCTCCGAGTCCGCACGGCCGCGCGCCAGCGGCGACGACCGCGTCCCACAGCTCGCCCGTGTCGTCCCAGTGCGGCAGCAGCTCGAAGCCGCGCTCGCCGGTGTAGCCCGATCGGCAGACGACGACCGGACGGTCCTGCCACCGGCCGGCCGTGAACGACATGTAGTCGCCCGGGTGCGGGAGCCCCAGCCGGGCGAGCACCTCGTCGGCACGCGGGCCCTGCACCGCCAGCACGCCCAGCTCGTGATGCATGTCGTGCACCTCGACGTGCGACGGCGCGGCGTCGCGCAGCCGTCGGATGACCTCGGCTGTGTTGGCGGCGTTGGGCACCAGGAACACATCGTCGTCGGCGTGCAGGTAGGCAATGAGGTCGTCGACCACACCGCCCGACGCGGCGTCGCAGCACATCGTGTACTGGGCCTCACCGGGCCCGATCCGGTCGAGGTCGTTGGTGAGGGTCTCGTTGACGAAGGCGCGCGCCCGGTGGCCGGTCACCCTGCCCTTGCCGAGGTGGCTGACGTCGAAGACGCCGACGCCGGTGCGCACGGCTATGTGTTCCTCGACCGTGCCGGTGTAGGACAGCGGCATCTCCCAACCGCCGAAGGCGGCGAGCTTGGCCCCGAGCGCGGCGTGCCGGTCGGCGATGGGGGACTGCATGAGGTCGGCCACGGGCGGGACGATACGACCGTGGTCCGACAGATGCGCCGCCGGTGCCCTGAGCCGAGGTGATGTGGTGCGGCGCGCTGACAGGCACCCTTGCCTTGGCCGGGCCTCGTGGTCGGCGGTCTGATTCTGTCGGGTGCCGGCCGTACGCTGCGCGCATGGCTGATGTCACCTTCTCGTCCACCTCAACCGCCGAGGTCGAGGCCGACGCGCTGGTGATCGGGGTGGGCATGCGCGACGACTCCCCGGTGGCTCTGGCGGGCAGCGAGGCTGTCGACGCGGCGCTGGGTGGTCGGCTCGGGGCGGTGCTCGACGACCTGGGGGCAAGCGGCAAACCCGGCAGCGTGGTGCGCTTTGCCAGCCTCGGCAGCCTGCCGTGTCCCGTCGTCCTCGGCGTCGGGCTGGGCGACGCGGATGCTGACCTCGACACCGAGATCGTGCGCCGCGGTGCCGGGGCCGCGGTCCGTGCTCTGGCCGGCCGCTCCACGGTTGCGCTCTCGCTACCCGGTCCTGCTGACGTCGTCGCCGAGGGGGCGCTGCTCGGGGCGTACACGGTCCGGCCCGGCAAGGGCAAGCCGCCGGTCGAGCACGTCACCGTCCTCGTCGGCGACGAGCCGGCGGAACGGGAGGGGCTGCGGACCGCAGCCGTCAGCCAGGCTGTGAGCCTGGTGCGTGACCTCGTCAACCAGCCCGCCAACACCTTGTCCCCGCCGGCCCTCGCTGACCGGGCAGTAGCCGAGGCGCAGAACGCCGGGGTCGAGGTCAGCGTCCTCGACGAGGCGGAGCTGGCCGAGGCCGGGTTCGGCGGGATCCTCGCCGTCGGCACCGGCTCCAGCCGACCCCCGCGCCTGGTGCGGCTGCAGTGGCGGCCGGAGGGCGCAAGCCGCACCGTCGCCCTCGTCGGCAAGGGCATCACCTTCGATTCGGGGGGGCTGTCCCTCAAGCCGCCGGTGGGCATGGAGTACATGAAGAGCGACATGGCCGGGGCCGCCTCGGTGCTCGCCACGATCTGCGCGGTCGCCCGCCTGCAGGTGCCGGTTGCTGTCACCGCGTGGATGGCGGTCGCCGAGAACATGCCCTCGTCCACCGCCTACCGGCCGACCGACGTGGTCGCCATGTACGGCGGCACGACCGTCGAGGTGCTCAACACCGACGCCGAAGGGCGGATGGTGCTGGGCGATGCCCTCGCGCGCGCGGCAGAGGAGCAGCCAGATGCCATCGTCGACATCGCCACCCTCACCGGCGGCCAGGTCGTGGCGCTGGGTTCTCGGACCACCGGCCTGATGGGCAACGACGACGCGCTGCTGCGTGCCGTCGAGCGAGCCGCACAGCGCTCCGACGAGCCGGTGTGGGCCATGCCGATGCCGCCGGAGATTCGCACCAGCCTCGACAGCCCCGTCGCCGACCTGCGCAACGTCGCGGGCAACGGCAACCGCGACGGCCACATGCTCGTCGGCGGCATCTTCCTGCGGGAGTTCGTGCCTGAGGGCATGCCGTGGGTGCATCTCGACATCGCCGGGCCGTCGTGGAACGGCGGGGAGCCCTACGGCTACACCCCGAAGGGCGCCACCGGGGTCATGGTTCGCACGCTGCTCGCGCTGATCGAGGACACTGCCGAGCAAGAGCCGTCGGCCGAGTCGTCAGCGTCGTCAGCGTCGTCGGCGTCGTCAGCGCCGTCAGCGGACGGGTAGCCGGGTCGAGCCAGGCACGGCAGGGCGTGGGAGGATGGCCCGAGCACCTCATCCGCGTCCAGGACAAGGAGCAACTACGGTGACGGATCCGGTCGACCTGGTCATTCTCGGGGCCGGGAGCGGCGGCTACGCGGCCGCTCTTCGCGCGGCCGAGCTCGGCATGCAGGTCGTGATGGTCGAGCGCGACAAGGTCGGCGGGACCTGCCTGCACCGTGGGTGCATCCCCACCAAGGCACTGCTGCACGCGGCCGAGGTCGCTGACAGCGCCCGCGACGGCGCCAAGATCGGGGTGCGCAGCAGCCTCGACGGCATCGACATGGACGGCGTCAACGCCTACAAGGACGGCGTCGTCGGCAAGCTGTACAAGGGCTTGCAGGGCCTGGTCAAAGCTCGCAAGATCGAGGTCGTCGAGGGCGAGGGGCGGCTGTCGTCACCCACGTCGGTGACCGTCGGCGATCGCGTGATCGAAGCCAACCACGTGCTGCTCGCGACTGGTTCGGAGTCCAAGTCACTGCCCGGCCTGGAGCTCGACCACGAGCGGGTCCTGGCAAGCGAGGATGCGCTGAAGCTCGACCACGTCCCTGCATCCGGGATCGTTCTTGGTGCCGGCGCCATCGGCTGCGAGTTCGCGTCGGTGTGGGCCTCCTTCGGGACCGACGTCACGATTCTCGAGGCGCTGCCGCACCTTGTCCCGGCAGAGGAGGAGTCGTCCTCGAAGCTGCTCGAGCGCGCGTTCCGGCGGCGCGGGATCAAGCAGAAGCTCGGTGCCCGCTTCGCCGGGGTCAAGAGCGTCGGTGACGGCGTGGTCGTCACGCTTGAGGACGGGACGACGCTCGAGGCGGAGCTGCTGCTCGTGGCGGTCGGGCGCGGGCCGGTGTCGAAGGGGCTCGGGTACGAGGAGGCCGGGGTCGAGGTCGACCGCGGCTACGTCAAGGTCGATGCCTACTGCCAGACCAACGTGCCGACCATCTCCGCGCTCGGCGACCTGCGTCCGGGGTTGCAGCTCGCCCACGTCGGCTTTGCCGAGGGGATCCTGGTTGCCGAGCGCCTGGCTGGGCTCCCGGTCGTACCGATCGACTACGACGGCGTTCCGCGGGTGACATACTCGCACCCGGAGGTCGCGAGCGTCGGCCTGACCTCCGCCGTGGCCAAGGAGCGCGGCTACGACGTCGTCACCTTCACCTACGACCTGGCGGGCAACGGCAAGGCGCAGATCCTGCAGACGGCGGGGGCCGTCACGCTGGTCGCCGCCAAGGACGGGCCTGTGATCGGCGTGCACATGGTCGGTGAGCGAGTCGGAGAGCTCATCGCGGAGGCGCAGCTGATCGTCAACTGGGAGGCGCACGCGAGCGACGTCGCTCAGCTGGTGCACCCACACCCCACCATGTCCGAGGCCGTTGGCGAGGCACACCTCGCGCTCGCCGGCAAGCCCCTGCACTCGCACAACTGACAAGGAGTTCGACGACCATGGCGGTCTCTGTCACCATGCCTCGCCTCGGGGAGAGTGTCTCCGAGGGCACGGTCACGCGCTGGCTGAAGCAGGAGGGTGAGCAGGTCTCGGCCGACGAGCCGCTGCTCGAGGTGAGCACTGACAAGGTCGACACCGAGATCCCGGCCCCTGCTTCGGGCGTGCTGCAGTCGATCAAGGTGGCCGAGGACGAGACCGTCGAGGTCGGGGTCGAGCTGGCGATTATCGGCGATGCAGCCGACGACGCCGGCGCGAGCTCGGGTGGTGATGCTGAGCCCGCAGCGGCAGCGGAGCCGGCACCGCAAGAGGCTTCGTCGACGGCCCCCCCGGCCGCTGCCGAGCCGGAGCCGGAGCCCGAGCCCGAGCCCGAGCCCGAGCCAGCCCCGGTCGCGCAGGCGGAGCCGGCACCGCAAGCAGAGCCGGCCCCAGCGCCGCCACAGGAGACTGCCCCGGCAGCCAAGTCGCAGACCGCTCCTGCGCAGCCGGCGGCGTCGGAGCAGGGTGGGTCGAGCGACGACTCGCCATACGTCACGCCTCTCGTTCGGCGCCTGGCGGCCGAGAACGATGTCGATCTCTCCTCGCTTACTGGCACCGGTGTCGGCGGACGGATCCGCAAGCAAGACGTCCTCGACGCTGCTCGCAGCCGGTCGGTCACGGGGCCCCCGCCAGCCGCACCGGCGCCTGCCGGGCAGGGCGCCGGCGGGCAAGGCGCAGCGGCACAGGGTGCAGTAACACAGGGGGCAGCGCTTCAGGACGACTCGGCTGTGACCGGTGAGACCCCCGCCATCCGCCAGCCCGCTCCTGCGGCACCCTCCGCTCCTCAGGCCCCAGTTCGGCTTGCGGAGCCGGTGGCTGCGGCTGCCGCGACCCAGGCGCGCGGCAAGACCGAGAAGCTGTCGCGCCTGCGCGGGGTCATTGCGGCGCGGATGGTCGAGTCGCTACAGGTCAGTGCGCAGCTCACCACCGTGGTCGAGGTCGACGTGACGCGCATCGCCAGGCTGCGCGGGCGGGCGAAGTCGAGCTTCGAGGGCCGTGAAGGCGTCAAGCTGACGTTCCTGCCATTCTTCGCGCTGGCTGCCTGCGAAGCCCTCAAAGCGCACCCCAAAGTCAACGCCTCCATCGATCTGGAGAAGGGCACCGTCACCTACCACGAGGCCGAGCACCTGGGCATCGCGGTCGACACGGAGCGGGGGCTCCTCGTTCCGGTCATCCACGAGGCCGGCGACCTCAACATCGGCGGGATGGCGCGCAAGATCGCCGACCTGGCGGCCCGGACGCGCAACAACGACGTCACGCCCGACGAGCTCGGCGGAGGGACGTTCACGCTGACCAACACCGGCAGCCGCGGAGCCCTGTTCGACACGCCGATCATCAACCAGCCGCAGGTGGGCATCCTCGGCACGGGGACCGTCGTGAAGCGGCCGGTCGTCGTCAGCGACCCCGACCTCGGCGAGGTTGTAGCGGTGCGCTCGATGATGTACCTCGCACTGACCTACGACCACCGCATCGTTGACGGTGCCGATGCAGCCCGCTTCCTCACCACGGTGAAGGACCGGCTGGAGGAAGGCGCCTTCGACGCCGACCTCGGCCTGTGAAGGTCGCGGTCACAGGCGCGTCCGGTCTGATCGGCACCGCCCTGGTCGACGCCCTGCGTGGACAGGGTCACGAGGTGCTCACCCTGGTGCGGCGGGCGCCGACCCAGAGCAGCGAGATTCGGTGGGATCCGCACGCGGGGACGATCGAGGCGGAGCGACTGGACGGTGTGGACGCCGCCGTGCACCTGGCCGGCGCCGGCGTCGGCGACAAGCGGTGGAGCGCCAAGCACAAGCAGTCGATCCTCGACAGTCGGGTGTCGGGTACCACGCTGCTCGCGCAGACGTTGGCCGGGCTCGAGCGCAAGCCGCGGGTACTGCTGTCCGGCAGCGCCGTCGGCTGGTACGGCGACACCGGCGACAAGCTCGAGGACGAGTCAGGACCGCGCGGCCAAGGCTTTCTGGCTGAGGTCGTCGAGCAGTGGGAGGCAAGCACGGCGGCGGCTGAACGGGCCGGTATTCGCGTCTGTCACCTGCGCACGGGCATCGTGCTCAGCGCCAGGGGTGGCGCCCTGAAACCGCAGCTCCTGCTCTATCGGGCGGGCCTCGGTGGGCGGCTGGGCAGTGGCAAGCAGTGGCAGAGCTGGATCACTCTGGCCGATGAGGTAGCGGCCATCATCTTCCTGTTGGGTGCCGAGCAGGTCAGCGGTCCGGTCAACCTGGTAGCCCCCGCACCCGTCCGCCAGGGCGAGTTCGCCAAGGCGCTCGGACGCGCTCTGCACCGTCCTGCGGTCGTCCCTGCGCCCCCCTTTGCTCTGCGGCTGGTTCTGTCGGACTTCGCTGACGAGGGATTGCTCATCGGGCAGCGGCTGCAGCCTAAGGTGTTGCAGGACTCGGGTTACGCCTTCCAGCACTCGACGATTGACGCAGGCCTGGCGGTGGCGCTTCGGGACTGACCGCTGGCGCGCTCGGGGCGGCATCTCCCGGTTTCGGTTCGGGTGGGCGAGGTGTCGCGGACCGTGACCGCGATCCGAGATGTACGGCGCGGGGCGGTGGTCAGTTGTCGGTCAGCACCGCCCCGTAGGCGGCGACCGGCAGCAGCTGGCTGCTGACCCGCCGAACCTGCCCGTCCACGGCGCGTACGCCGGGGAACCCGGCCAGCTGCCAGGTCGCCGTCCACACCCCGGTGACCGTCACCCGCTGACCGGTCGACCGGGCCCGGTAGGTATGCGCCACATAGTGATCAGGGCTGGTCCGCGGGTCGAGCCCGTCATAGGCCCGCCCCGGCCAGCTCGACACCGCCGACCCACCGTCACCGAAGTCCCACTCCCAACGCACCCGCGCGTTGATCGTGATCCGCGGGAACGGCGCCTCAT
>JAABVA010006118.1_pt1 | contig 10719 bp, 10 predicted proteins | sample 5560331 | NCBI WGS metagenome assembly JAABVA01 (sample SAMN12812661, study PRJNA571458) | rock metagenome | isolation source: Antarctica rocks | place: Antarctica: Victoria Land, Mt New Zealand sud | collected 2016-01-07 | reverse complement strand
GCGGACGCTGGCCAACCGATCGGCATCCGCCACGCGGACATAAATGCCCTTCTTGCGCAGGTTGTATGGAGGGAGGAAGCCCGTGCGCACGCGCACCAGCAGGGCAATGTTGCCCGCGTGCGGCTCCTGTGCTGGCCGTTTAGTGTATCCATGCGACGATGTAATACACATCGTCGCATGGATACACTAAACGGCCAGCACAGCCCGCGCCCTCCTATCGGATCGTCCTCCTATGACTGCACATAGCTTTTTGGTATTTCACTACAACTGACGCAACCAATTCCGCACGTACTGGGCATCTGAGGACGCAGCACCCGTCCGCCGCTGGCAGCAGCACCCCACGACGTGTGCCACCTGTCAGACACTGGCAGCAGCGGCCCCCCAAGACGTACGGCGCTATACTGAGAGGCATGACTGACGCGCACAGGGACGAGACGGCCGGCACGGCCAGCGAGGCACCGCCAGGGGCTGTAACGCTGACCACGGGGCGGAGCGCGGGGGACACCGTCGGCGGGCTCGCTGACGCCTTGACGGCAGCCGGCGTCGTGGTCGAGCGGCGCGTGTTCCTGCCCACGCGCGACGACGAGACGTCCCCCCAGGGCGTGCTGTTGCTGGCCGTGGCCGGGCCACCGCTCTCGCTGGCTCGGCTCGTCGCCCCGGCGACGGCCCCGGCGGGTGTCGTCCCCGCGCTCGCCGCCACACTGAGGATCGGGCCGGACACAGACGCGCTGAGGATCGGGCTGGACGCAGACCAGGCCCCACGGACGGACCCGCAGACAGACCCAGTGACGGTCCCCGCCCCCGCTACTCTGCAACTCAAGGCGGAGGGAGTGTTCGTTGTCGTGCGCGTCCAGGATCGCGACGACCTCGCGTATGCGCTCGATGACCTCCCAGCCCAGATCGCGCGCCTGACGGTACGGCGCGCGGAACGCCGGCTCGTGTACGAGGCAGGCGGCTGGCGCATCGACCCGTGACAGGCGACACGTCATCAGACACGGTGGCATGGCGGCCGCGGCATCCAACCGTACGGTCCATCTCGCCGCCCGCGGCCGGTGGTTACGCTGCGGTCCATAGCGGTCCATAGCGGTCCACCGCGCTCCACCGACGCAGCGGCCTGTGTGACCCAGGCCGGGAGGCTATCGAACGCGGGGTCGCCCCTGCTCCGAAACATTATGTCAAACGCAAGGTCGGAGTGGAATGTTGCGGAGTCGGCGGTGCGCGTGGTACGCTAGACTTGCAGCGAAATCCGATAATCTAAGTTATCGGATTTACGGGGCAACGCAGGGCGCGGAGGCCGGTGCCAGTGGTGGCACCGCGGGGTGGTCTTGTACGCGGCGCGACGTAAGGATAGGGGGCGAGGGATGGGAATGGGGATGGAGGACGGGACGATCGCGGGCGCGCCGGCGGCCGCCGACGCTGGTGCGAACGCTGGCGCTGGAATAACTGCTGCCCCCACCGGCGCTGTTCGTGACGCCCGTGACGCCGACGCGTCCGCCGCTGCCATGGGGGGCGTGTCGGCGTTGCGGGCCGTCGTGCTGCACACGCGCGCGGGCGAGCTGCTCGGCCAGGCCACCGCCTGGGCCACGCTCCCCGACGACGAGCTCAAGCGGCGCGCCACCGCTGCGGCGCACGGGCACGACCGCGCCGCGCTCTGGAGCCTGGCCGAGGCCCACCTCACCCTGCAAGGCCGCAGCGGCGCCACGCTCTCCGCCCACACCCGTCGCTCCTACCGCGCCGGCGTCCTCGCCCTCGTCGACGCCTGGCGCCAGGAGAACCTGCTGCATCCTCGCCGCAACGCCGGCGCCCTCTGGTTGCGCACCCTGGAGGCCGAGGCCCTCTCCCCCGCCACGCTGCGCGTCCGCCTCGCCGCCGCCCGTACCTTATATAAGGCCTTGCGCTGGGCCGGCGCGACCGAGGCCGACCCCTTCGCCGGGGTCCGCCCGCCGCGCGACGCCACCGCCCCCTGGGACAAGGTGACGCCCTACAGCCCCGAGGAGGTGGAGGCGCTGCTCGCGCACGCCACGCTCGAGCTGCGCGTCCTCCTGCTGCTGTGCGCCCACGCCGGGTTGCGGCGGGGCGAGGCGCTGGCCCTGCGCTGGCGCGACGTCCACCCGGCCGGCCGCGCGCTCACCGTGCGCCGTGGCAAAGGCAACAAGGCGCGCACGGTCGCCCTCTCGGCCAGCCTCGTCGACACCCTGGAGGCGTGGCGCGCCGCGGGCGGCGGCGCCGACGGCCATGTCCTCCCCTACCGCAGCGAGACGCCCGCGAAGGCGCGGCTGGGCGACCTGTGCCGCCGCCTGGAAATCCCCTACCGCGGGCTGCACGCCCTGCGCCACACCTGCGGCACGCGGCTCGTCGCCGAGACGCATGGCAACCTGGAGGAGGCGGCGCGCCACCTCGGGCATGCGTCGCTCGAGACCACGCGCGTCTACGCCAAGTGGAGCAACGCGACCCTGCGCAAGACCGTCGGCTCCTGGTAGCGGCGCCGGTCGCGGCGGTAGCGGGCCTGGAGGCGGCCGTCTCACCGGCGCCCCCCTCTCCTTTCCTTCTCCCCCGGCGTCACGGCCTGGCTGTCCCGCGCATGGCTCGATCGTTCGCGCATCTCCCGCCGCTTTTGTGCTGCATAAACGCGTCACGGCATCGAAGGGCGCGCCTGGCGGCCATCACAGAGCCGTGGCGCGCCCCCCATCGCCCGAGGTCGCCGTGGCCATGACACCCGCCGAAAACGTCCCTGTGCGCCTCTCAGTGAAAGTGTCAGGGAGATGCTAAGACGAGATGCCGGGTCATCCGGACAACGAGGATGCCTCGCCACACCCGCCAGGCTATATCTTGGCCGCCACACGGCCCTCTGCACAGGGGACCGGATCGCACAGACACGTGACGGACGGAATGCGTCTATGTCTGGGTGGTGTCCTCACTCGCACTAACGGCCATCTGATGGCCCGGCCGCTCCGATCCGACGATCACTGAGCCGTCCCCTCCCGGATCCGGCGTATCTCCCGCCATAGCGTGACGACCCTGATGGGGGATACCGCGCCAACCGGGCAGATCCTCGGCGGCCGGCTGTCTGTGACCGAGGACGACGAGCCGTGCAAGGCACTCCCGTCGCGACGGACGGCGGACCCACCGTTGGGTGGTGCGTTGTCAGCGGTGCTCGATGTCGTGCAGGGCACTCAGGCCGAGAGCGATCGGTCCTCGCAGTTGATACCGCGTTGGGTTACGCGCGCGTGGTTCCCTGAGTCTGTGCGTGTGGATTGTGGGTGTCATAATCTATGTGCAGTACCTGTTCGGTAAGCGCGTCCCCCGGCGTTCCACACCCCTCCCCACTCTCCACCGACAGCCGGCAATCCACGACCGCCCACAATCTCCGCCCGTTCTTCGCGGCCGTCGAAGGCCTCGCGCGGCTCGACGGCCTCCTCCCCGCCGACGACGGTGACGACGCAACGCCGGCGCTCTTCCCCCGTGGACGCGCTCACCGAGCGCGGATCGCGGGCGACACCGCGTCGGGCACGGGAGGGCCAGGCGCCCCGACCACCGACACACAGGAAGACGCGGAACGGAGGTCGCTATGTGCAGACACGGAGAGACATGGACCCGACAACCGGCCGACGGACGACGGCACGCCGACCATAGAGGAGGGTGAAGGATTGCGCGCGGGAGGGATGAAGAATCTTTCACCCCAAGTAAACCCAATCGAAATAGAAAACTTCGATTTCGACTCGATACCCCCTACCCCCACTCAGGCGGCACAGACGACGAGTGGCGGTGACGGGCCAACGGCCGCCCCGGACCCGGACGACCAGGCGCTCGCGGCCGAGATCGCTGACCTGAGTGCCGAATTGGGGGATGATGCGCCGCGCTCGAGTCTCGGCCGTGCTCGCAATCTGTGCCGCGATGCCGGCGTGTCGCCCGCCCACTTCCTACACCTGCTCGACGAGGCGGCCGCCCGGACGCGCGCCCGCCAGGCCAGCATCGTCAAGCGCCGGCGCGACGGCCAGGCCTCCAACGGCATGCCCTACCTGTTCGCCGTCCTGACCGACCTGTTGCACCCCACGCCGCCCCAGCTGGCCGACGTCGGCCCGGACGCGGATCGCCGGCAAACTGGCCAGCCCGGTCGTCGTCGTCGCCGACGCGAGGGTGGCCGTGGCGAGGCCTCCGGCTCCTACGCCGCATGGTCCGATAGCCCCGCGCCCCTGCCTATCGTCGAGGAGCATCCGGTGTGGCGTGCGGTCCTCGACGAACTGGCCCAGGTCATGACCAGCGAGAACTACAACGCCTGGCTGGCCTCGACGCGCGCCCTCGACCAGGCCGGCGCGGTGCTGCGCGTGGCCGTCCCCGCCGCCTTCAACAAGACCTGGTTGGAGCAGAAGCTGGCCGGCAAGGTGCGGGGCGCGTTGCACACGATTGACTACGCGGGCCTACACACGGAGCCCGTCGCGCGCGTCGAGTATGTCGTCGCGGCGGCCGCATGAGCGCCCCCTGTATGCGCGGCGCATGCTACCATAGTCCCGCGAGGCGCGCCTGAGGGCATGCCGCGGGGATAGGCGATAAGGGGCGATAACGGGAGGGGGGACATGACACGGGTGGCACGGTCAGCGCGAACGCGCCGGTTGCGCGCGGCGACGGTCGCGGTTGCTGTGGGCGTGGGAGGCCTCGCTGTGGCCGCTATTATCGGGCGGCCGGGAGCCGCCCTTGGCGGGCACCTGGGGGCCGGCCCCGTGCGCGCGACCGTCGCCGTCGGCCCGTGGGCGTGGGGGAGCGTGCCGGCGGTCGGCGTGGATGAGGCGCGGGGCCGCGCGTACATCGCGACGACCGGCGGGGGCGGTGGGTCGGGGATCGTGCGCGTGCTGGACACCACGACCGGCGCGCTCGTGGGCACGGCATCTCTTCCCGGTCGGGCCGATGGCGGGCTGTTTGTGGCGGTGGACGCGCGCCGGGGGCGCGCCTACGCGGCGAGCGGCGGGTCCACGACCTGCGGCGCACCAGGGCTTGGAGGCGCCCCGCAGGCGTGCGCCACGGTCGGCGCCGCCCTGGCCACGATCGACGGGCGCACGGGGCGGGTGCTGCGCAGCCTGCCGGTCGATGCGGGCACCGGCCTGGCCGTCGACGGGCGGACGGGCCTGCTCTACGCCCTCCCCGCTGGGGGCACGACGGATCGCGTACGCGTGATCGACCCCCGCAGCGGGCGGGCCGTGCGGACGATCGCGCTGCCGGGGAGCGGGCAGGGGCTCGGGTTCGGGGCGCTCGCGACCGACGGGCGGGGGCAGCGCCTCGTCATCGTGCGCAACCCCTCCGGCCCGGCGGGCAGGCCGCGCTGGTCAGCGGACGTGATCGACCTGGCCCGCGGGACACTCCTGCGGCATATCCCGCTGCCCGGCGCCGGCGACGCGTCCCCCCTCTATCCGCCGCTCGTCGACGCGGCGCGCGGCCGCGCCTACGTCGGCCTGGGCAACCCGGGGGCCGGGGCGGGCGGGGCGGTGGCCGTCCTCGACATCCGGCGCGGGGCGCTCCTCCGCGCGACGGCGACGGGGGCGGGCAGCGGGGGCCTCGCGGAGGATGCGCGCGCGGGGCGCGTGTTCACAACAGCCCTGGGCACCCCGCGCATGGTCATGACCCGACTCCGGGGCGGCGGCGTGGTGATCGCACGCATGCCTGCGGGCATGGGGGCCTTCCAGGGGCTCGCGCTCATGCCTGCGGGCACGGGGACTCTCCAGGCCGTCGACGCGCGCACCGGCGCCCCCCTGCGCGGTGTGCCACTCGGTGTGGGGATGACCGACGTCGCGGTGGACGAGCGGCACGGGCGCGTCTACGCCCTCAGTACAGGGACCGCCGACGCACGCGGCGGGTTGACACGCCCGGGCACGCTCGTCGTGGTGGATGAGCGCACCTGGCGCGTGATGCGCACGCTCGCCGTCGGCGCCGCGCCGGTCGCTCTGGCGCTCGACCGCCGCCACGACCGCTTGCTCGTCGCGTGCGCTGGCCCTAGCCCCGGCGTCAGTGGCGGGACGCCAGAGGACCTGTGGGGCTGGCTGCCGGGGCCGGTGCGCCACCTGCTGCCCGTCCTGCCCCGGCCACCCGCGCCGCCCGCTACCCCTCAGGGCAGCGTGACCGTCCTGGATACGGCGCGCCTCTAAGCGCGCCCTCGCCCAGGACGGTGAGCTGCGACGCGTGGCGGTTCCCGCCGCCTTCAACAAGACATGGCTAGAGCAGAAGCTGGCCGGCAAGGTCATGGCTGCCTTGCAAAAGATCGACGGTGGCACCCTCGGCACCGGACGCGTCAAGCGGGTGGAGTACGTCGTCGCGGCGGCCGCATGAGGGTGCGCCTCCTCACGCTATTTACACTGAAGGAGATCGACATAGTGGCGCGTCTAGGCGTCACGACGTACCCAATGGAGGTGCAATGAATCGTTCACCGGCGCGTTTTCTCCCCGAGGCTATGTCCGCCGAGCAGGTGATCCGCTGTCTCGGATTGGTGTCCGATACGCATATGCCCGAGCGTCGTCCGGACCTACCACCCGCGTTATTTGACATCTTCGATTGCTCTAGGAGGCCATCCCACTCGCCCGGCGTCACGCGCCGCACCTCACCAGGCGTCGGCCAGACCTGGAGGAGCAGCGACGGCGTGTCGTCGCGCATCCCATCGCCCTCGGGTGCCCCCAGCACGTAGGCGGGCAAGCCGCGCGCGACAATGGCCTCGTGCATCAGCCGCTCGTACGCGAGCAAGCCCTCCACGTCACGCGCCTGGTCGCCGAAGATGAGCAGGAGCAGATCCTGCCCGCAGCGCGTGCAGGCATGGATCGTCGTCGCGACGCGTTGCGGGGCGCGGAACGGCAGCTCGTAGGTTTGTTCAAGGCGACGCTCCTTGGCAAGTAGCTGATCGAGGTAGCCCAGGGCCTGCACGTCGGCGCGGGTGGGACGCCCGGAGCGGGAGTTGGAGCCGGAGAAGGACTGTCGGCGGCGCGTGGTGCGCTTTCTCTTGGGGGCGAGGGAGAGCCGGAGTGTGTGGCGCTCTCGCTCAGCCTTGACGCGGGCGATCTCGCGCTTGGTGAAGGCCCAGCGGCCGTCGACCTTGCGGCCGATCTCGCTGGCGCGGGCCAGTTCCTGCACGCGCGCGGGACTCAGCCCCAGGTAGCGGGCGGCCTCGTCGGTTGTGAGATAGCTGCGCCGGCCGCGGCGCGGGGGAGAGGCTGTCGTCGCCGTGGCCATGGCCGCGGGGGCGGGAGTGCGTGGCGCGGCTTTGGGCAGGGTCAGACGCAGCTGGGTGGCCAGGCTGTGCAGGACGGTCGCCAGGCGTCCCTCGGGGAGCGGCGCCTCGTCGAGCCAGGCGACGAGGCGGCGGCAGTCGGCGGGGCTGAGGGCGAGCGTAACGACCTCGCCGGCGAGCAGCGCGTCGATGAGCCGGCTGGCGCTGCCCTCGCCGGTGTGCGGCCCGCGCGCGGCAAAGTAGCCGTGGCGCTCGGCGATGGCGCGCAGGGCCGCTTCGTCCTCGGCGGTGAGTGGCCGCATCCGTTCCTCCTCGCTGCACAGGCGCGTTAAAACTACCTAGTTTGTACTGCGTTGTAAAAGGCGGTGTCAAGGATGCAAAACGAGGCCCATCGTGTTTACTTCTACCGGCGTCGCGGCCCTGCTATGTAGCGACGCCTACCATCTGTCGTGCCCGCGCCGTGGACCGCGCCGCGAACCGCGCCGCCCTCGCCGGCTTCGACGTGACCCTGACCTTGTTCCTCTAAAAAGGGCGAGCGCGGCCAAGAAAGCCACGCTCAGTTGGGGATGGCCCGTGAGGAATGTTTCGCTACCCCCGATTAACGCTGTAACGAGATGTCCCATCGCTTGTCTTACCTCCGTCATCTTTAATGACACAGTATGCCCATCACCCCGTTATCCGGAGCGATCTAGCCGCATCGTCCCACCCGCATGGAGGGACGTCTATAGTACTTTCGGGCTATAGGCCCCTCGATCCCCGACCTCCGCCGCGACCGTGTAGGCTGACGATGGGCGTTCGCGTGGCGAAACAGTACGCGCAACGGGGTTTGTTCGCTGGCGCTCGCAGCCCCTCCGCTCGTCGTTGTAAACGAGAACACAACACGCTGCTACGATAACTATGTCATGAAACGAGCCCTCGCCCTTGCCCTCGCCACTCTGCTCGCCGTCATCGTCGCGGCCCTCGTCGCGCATACCGTCACACCAAGCGCGACGGTCTACAGCGTCAATCAGGTCGTCGCCGGGCTGCGCCATCAGCCGCGCGCGTGGCTCGGCCGGACGGTCGTCGTCGCCGGCAAGATAGCCGAGGCGAGAGGAAGTGGACCAGGAGCTATTACGCAGCAGGAGTGGTTACAGCTACCGCCAAGCGATGCCGTCCTGATCCGCCTTGTCCCGTCCGACACGAATCTACACCCCGTCGCCCTTTACACCGGTCTCGATCTCTGGATCACGCCGCACCTCCTGCCGCAGCAGCACACCATCGCGGACGATTTCTACCGTCTGCCGCTCGTCGGACGGTTCTTCCCCGCACCAGACGACCTGTACAGTTTCCGAACCTTTCGCCTTAGATTGCTCGCTCAACCTGGCTCGCCCTGCTTCACGATAGTCATCAGCCCCCCAACAGCAGCGGCCCCACTACCCCGGACGGTCCAGCGTTGCGATGAAGCACTCCTGCTCGCCGCGACGCCCTGAGTTGCGTCATCTTCGTCTACCACCACCAGCGTCCTCAGCGGCATACGCCAGCGCGGGCATCCTGAGCGACGACACGCGGCACGAGAGGAGCACACCATGCCCATGTGGGAGACACCAGCCGGCCCGGCAGAGGGCGACGATATCACCCTGACGACGCCGGTGAGCGCGATCGCCCCCAGCCTTGGGGCTGCGGACGATGACACCTGCCCGACGTGCGGGGGTGCGCCAGGACGGGGCAAGACCGGTCGCTGCGCGATCTATTGAGGAGGAGTGGACCAGTCTCCGCGTCGAGATGGGCGAGGAGGGCGTGTGGTTGTGAGAGAAGGTCGATACTACCTAAAACCGCAGGCATCGCTACGGAGAGGGCGACTGATAAGGGGTTGAGCCGAGATACGGCCCAAAATAGGAATTAGGATCGCACTGGCGACCGGCGTGGGGACGACATCGAGACGATGGTCGTGGCTCATTCCTCCCTACAAAACTATCCGTGACGAGTTGCGCGGCCTCATTGCGTACGGCTGCGCTCGCCGACGCGCCCATCCACCCGACGAGATGGGCTGTCGTGCAGGATAGGGCGCGGCGACGCGGAGCGGACACATCATTCCGCTCCGACTTTTCCGTTGCACCTCGTCCTTGGTCCATCACAACGGCGCGTCAGGAGACCACGCGAGGGGGTGTGCCGATCTCTTCCACAGGGACGGTCTGCCGCGCCGCCAAGCGCGCCACCGCGTCCGGGTCGTGGCTGGGGAGATAGACCGTGGGCACGTCACGCGTGTACCGCTGGATACGCCCCAAGGTCGCGCGGCCTGCCGCCTCGTGCGGCGCCACCCCATCGACCGCCCCCTCGCGTATCAGGTGTTCGGTGTAGGAGGCGTCACCGGCCAGGAACAGCGCCGTGTCCCCCTCCCGCACGATGACCGATTGGTGGCCGTCGGTGTGGCCCGGCGTCGGCACAAGGAGCACGTCGTCGGCGCGCGTGAGCCGGTGGCTCCGCGGGAAGGGGCCGACCGGCCCATCGTCGAAGCGGACAAGGTGGGGCGCGAACCATGTGGGCAGGTGCTGCGGGAGGTAGCCGCGCGCCTGGCCGCGGACGCCGGCCGCCGCCGTGTATTCCGTCCGCGTCACCAAGATCTCTGCCGTCGGGAAGTGGGCCAGGCCGCCGGCGTGGTCGGTGTGCAGGTGCGTCAGCACGAGCCAGCGCACCTCGGAGGGCGGCAGGCCGAGGGCGCGCAGCCGCTCCCCGATCTCCTCCTCGGGCCGGACCCACGCGCGCACCCCGAGCCGGAAGTACGGGTTCCACCGGGTGAAATAGCCCGGTTCAAGCGCGCGCGCCGTCTCGCCGGTGTCGACGACGATGAGGCCCTCGGGATGCTCAATCGCCCAGGCGTAGATGGGCAGCGGCTCCGTCCAGGCGCGGTCGAGCAGCGTGTTGACGCGCCGCCGCGTCCCGTGCCCGACGCCCCGGCGTTGCCGTTCCTTGATCGCGACCGTCCCCATCTGTAGTGCATGAAGGGGTACAGCCAGGGTACGTGTAATTTTAGGACATAGAAATGCCGTTGTCTGACCTTTCAGATATGGTAGGCTGGCTCAAATCCGTTAGCAGATATGCCCAGAAGGGGTTATACGAGGGGTTAGCAGACATCAGGAGGTTCTTTCTGACCCGTTCATGCCCGCATTGGGCAGTTAGCAGACATAGAGCACGGCTTGTGAGCGGATAGAGACCGTTGGGAAAGCAAAATCGACCTCCGCTATGTCCTAAAATTACACGTACCCTGGCTGTACCCCATGAATCTTCATCAGTCTCCCTCCTATATGTGAATATTTATTTACAATGACAGGATAGACGGCGTTCTCCGCCTTGTCAAGGGGCTGTGTCAGGCACGAGTCGGAGTTGTGGTGACAGGGGAGTCCTGGCTAGTGGCACGACGGGCACGACGGGCACGACGGGCACGACGGGCACGACGGGCACGACGGGCTAGCCTCTTGACAAGCCCCACGACATCTGCTTGACTTAAAGTAAGTGTATATTTACTCTCGCGTATGCAC
>JAABVA010006117.1_pt1 | contig 10720 bp, 9 predicted proteins | sample 5560331 | NCBI WGS metagenome assembly JAABVA01 (sample SAMN12812661, study PRJNA571458) | rock metagenome | isolation source: Antarctica rocks | place: Antarctica: Victoria Land, Mt New Zealand sud | collected 2016-01-07 | reverse complement strand
CAATAGAAGCTGATTAGAAGATGCTAGAAAAGAAAAAAGATGCTGAGTCATATCTGAGTCAAACCTGAGTCAGAACTAGATCAGCTTTCGACTAGATCGTTGACTAGTTCTAATCAATACGCAGTGAACTCCCTAGCGTTCACTTTGACTTGATTAAAATTTGACCTTTGACACATTCGTAACATTATCTTTCTTCTCGAAAATTCATGTTCGCATGAATAGAACAAATGAAACGCAAAAATTTTCACTGTTTTTCAATTTAGTGTGACTTGTCTGAATAGAGCTTATGAAATTCAACTAGATGTTTTTTCAAGCTCTTGAATTCTTCTTTATCGACATAGTATCATTCGTTGTTTCGATTTAGTTTCGTTCATTTGATCTTGTATTGTATTCAATCTTGATAGCGTCTAGAGTTCGAAATGTCATGTATCTCTCAATGATCATCGTTCTCGATTGTCAATGATCTAGAAGATTTCAAATGCTGTTCTGACAACGAGTCTTTGAGATAAGATCGAAATAGCTTTGAGCTGAACATTGAATGCAGCTGCTTCATGCTTATCAATAGATAAAGATGATAGAAGATCTCAACTTTGACAGTGATTTGATAAAGTTCTAGCTGTTTGTCTTTCAAATTCTTACATGATTTAGTTGTCTTTATGTTTCTAGAGAATAATCAAACTCAGTCATCTACTTCATAGATGACGTCTCATCTATGTTTATTGATTTAAGCTTTGATGATCTGCTTCGTCTTTTCTAATTGCTGATGATCAAAGATAAGAAGCTCTTTCATTCGAATGATAATATCATCTGCTTTTCTAGCTTCAAGACGTTTACAAATTGTTTCATAGTCAGTTGTATCTGAATCGAAACTCATTCGTGAGTGAAAACTCTTATTGAAGTAGAACGAAGTCATTGAGATGATTGAGAAGATATTGAAATTCTCGCTGAATTTCATTATGAAAAGTCATTTCACTCAGTCGTTCTGCATGTAATTACAGTAGATTCTAAGTTCGCGTTCGACGTCTTGATTGACTCACTCTGATTGATCATTGATCTCAGAATGATAAATTGTTGATAGATTAATCGTGATTCTTAGTCGCTTGCAAAGACTTTGTCACATTGTTGATATGAACTGAAAATCTCTGTTCGAAACAATGAAACTGAGTAGATCATGAAGTTGATAGACGTTTCATAGCATGATTCAAACCGTTTCTTCGACTGAGATGCTCTCATCTTCTCCATGATAGAAAACATAGTGATGTTTCTTAATGAGACGACATATAATTGTGCAAATGACGTTATAATCTTTTGATAGAGATAGCTCAATGATGAAGTTCATAGCTATATCTTTTCAGCGTTTCTGTGAAATTGATAGAGAATGAAGAAGTTCATTGATGCTATCTCTAGATGTCTTGCTTCATTAACAGACATGACAGTTTCAAATGTAACGTCTAATTGTTGCTTGATGATCTGATCAATAGTAGAAATGTTGAACTAGATCAGTAGTTCTTCGATTGTCAGAGTGAGAGATGAAAGACTGATCATGAATTTTCTTTAGCAATTTCGTATGCATATTCTCAGAAACTCACAGTAGACCTTTTCTGAACAGAACATTGTCAACGATCTTGCAATGCTTTAATTCAGTGCTATGTAGCTTGAGCTTGTTTTCGCTTATAACTTGTCTATACTCATTGCAAAGCTCATTCGTCTTGTTGACATCTTTTACTCGCTGATAGAGATCAACTTCAGATTCAATAGCTAGAATATTTATTCTATCAAATGTCAGAAGAATTTGATAGCAATCTTCAGTACACTGAGTTGATTCAGAGATGTTGATCAGAGACATTCTGATTAGAGCATCAACTTTAGTGTTCATTTTGTCTGATCGAAAAATGATCTGAAAGTTAAACTTGAACAGAATGTCTAGATAATTGACTTGACGTCAAGTTAACTGTTTGTTTTTCATGAAGATCTTCAAAGTCTGATGATTGATGAACATCTGAATGAGCAGCTCTGTGCATTCTAGCTCGAGTCTTCAATGTTCAAAACATCAAATAATGACTAGCAATTTCTTGTCATAGATGTGATAATTGCATTCAGCGAGAATCATGCTCTTGCTGTAGAAAGCTATCGAGTGAAGAACTCTCTCATCATCGTACTGTGATAGTATTTCATCTTTGACGTAGTCAGAGACATCGATTTTCAAAATAGTCTGTCGTTTTGAATCAAAGTGTCGTAGAACTGATATCGAGCTGACCTGTTTCTTTAGATTGTCAAAAGCTTGAACACAGACTTCATTTTAAACAAAAGACGTGTTCTTTCTAGTCAGCTGAGTGAATGATTTGACTAGCTTCAAGAAGTTCTTAATGAAACGACGATAGAAGTTAACAAATCTCACGAAGCTCTGAACTTCTTTTAGATTGATCGACGTAGTTCAGTTGACTATGACTTTCACTTTGATAGAATTCATACAAAGATCTTGTTCTGAAACTATAACTTCTAAGAAGACAGTTTCTTCTACGTTGAATTCGCACTTTCGAATATCTACTTGTAGATCAGCTTCTCGTAGATGATCTAATATCATCTTGACATGTTGTTGATGTTCTCATTGAGTTTTGCTGTAGATCAGAATGTCGTCTAGATAGACTTGACAAAAGTCATTTAGAAAGTCTCATAGAACATCATTCATATACTGCTGAAACGAGATCAAATTATTAATAAGTTCAAAGAGTAACATCTTTGATTTGTACGCTTCTAAAGCGATAATAAAGATAGTATAGTTCTCACTATCAGAGTGCATTCATAGTTTGTTGAACGTCGAAATAATATTCAATTGAGTCAGATGTTTGCAACCAACTATTTTCTCAATTATCTCATCTATCAAAGATAGAGAATAGCGATTTCTTTTGATAATAGCATTGAGCTTTCAATAGTCAACGCAGAATCGTAGATTTTCATTTGCTTTTAGAGCGAACAGAAGAGATGAGAAATACGAAGCTTTGCTAGAAGTTATAAATTCTTTGAAAAGATTCTTGTTCAAATATTTCTTTACTTTCTGAAGCTTGTAGAGAGACATTTAATATGCTTGACAGCGAAGTGATGTTACGTCACTAGTAAGTTCTATCTTATGATCATATGAACGATGAGACGATAGCTTGTCTGCTTGAGCTCGATCAAAAACATCTAGAAAATCTTGATACTTCGATGATAGCTTGACTTTAATATCTTCTAGATTTTGAGTCGTTTCATCGACTGAGAAGACATCTATGACATCTAGTTTGCATTGAGTATTGTAGACGATTTTTCTATCGATGTCTTCAATGAACATAGCAAAAATCTCGATCTGATTCTTCTTTTTTCCTTTTACTAGTGCTTGAAAAAAGATGACGTCTATGTTTTGAATCAAAAATGACTCTTTCTGAATGATTGAAACTGAGCGCTTGAGAATCTTTGAAGCATTGCTATGAGTCATTGAAGAAATGAGAGTTGATCGCGATCAACTTGAGTGCTTCGTATTTGACGAAATCGAAAAAATCGAAATAGAAATATCTAATTGATCAGAAAATACGATAGTATCATGTCTTATGTTCAATAATATTTCATTTTTGTTCATTCAGAGTTTGCTCAATATAGCTTCATGATGCTTGATATCAGCTATCAGCATTGACACAGTCAATTTCTTATGACTTTCAATCGTGAGATTGAGTAAAATCTTATGAGTAATAGTCTTTCTAACTAACTTCTTATCATATTCTCGTATTAGCTTCTCTTTTGCTAGCAATATAGATTGTATTTCAAGTTTCTGACATACTTTATTGACTAGCTTGTCATGTATCAGCATGTAGACAACAAAATCACTGTCTATCAAAGAACGAAGGCTGAAAGAATGACTCTGAGAGATAAGAGAAGCATTGATCAGAAATGACTTTTCAAAATAGTTTTCTTTCAATAGAACTTCGATTTGACTGCACAAAGATATGATCTTTATTTCTTTGATGACTTTGAAAGAGATAACTAGTTTTTTGAATCAGAATCTGACTCAGAGTTTGATGTAAATTGATCAAACTCATCATCTTTTAATGCATTGATTCTTGAAGTTCGATCAGAGCACTCTCTAGAAGAATGATCTGACTTATGACAAATGAAACAGCTTTCAGTTTGTATATCTGTCTCTTTGACGCTAGTTAAAGTCGCGTCGCGCGATTTTGAATGATCGACGAGTGTAGTGACTTCGATCTTTCTATAGAGATTCAATGAATCTTGTTTCTCAACAAAGATAACTTGCTTTCTGACTTTGTTCAGAGATTTCTTTTCTTTGATGTCACTCATGACTCGATGCTCATTGTTCAAATGAATCAGATAATCATGAATTTCGTTCAAAGATTCTGACTGAATCAATTGACTACTTTAAGCTGCACAAAGACGATAGACTATCTTGTCTCGTAGATCAACGATCAATTGCTTTTCGTGATACTCTAAATAAAAGAACAGATGTTGAAACATCAAATAGAAATCGCTGAATTTGCTCTTTTCTTGAGAGAAATTAGCATACTATCTTTGAAAGTTTGTTTCTTTGTCAGAATCATTGTATAACTGAGCAAGTTCATTTAATAAATCATCAATCGTTGAATAAAAGTTTAATGAATCTTGCTGATGTTTGACTAGAATGACTTTGACTGCGTCTTCGCTGATTCAAAAATGAATGTAGACTAGTATAGCTTTGTCATTGTCGAAATGATCGACGTTGATTTCTAGCTTGTTGCGAATCTTTTCTTGTCAATCATCTCAGATAGATTCTTTTTCATCAGTAAACAGAGATGAATTCGAAAGCTTCTGAGATCGCTTGCTGAACATGAAAAGAATAGAGATCGATGAAGTGACATCTCTAGTCACTCGCAGATGATGTTGTGCTTCAGTCAATTTGTTCTGAAGTGTCTGATTCAATTGATTCAATCGTTTCTTTGCTCGATCAATTTTCTCAAAGCGAGTCTTTCATATTTGTTCGCTTGATATCTTGTCAAATAACTCACAAGCTTTCACATCAAGATCTCGTTGAGTTTGAAGACTCTTTAAATCTTCTAGAAACACTTCTGAGTCTTGTTTGACTCAGTGTTGTAGTTGCTTTACATTTTTTATATTTCAGAGAGTAGAAGCTTTCAAAGATTTATTGAGAGTCTAAGAGTGAGACACAGAGTGACGACGTTTTCGTACGAAGTTGATTCTAAGATATTTCGATATGTGAGATGATAGCTCAGAATAGATGACTGAATCTGCAGTGACAGAAGAATAGAGACTTTGATAATTCTCAGAGAGATTTTTCACAGATGATCGAGTCATAGCGAAGAGTTAACGATCGAGCGAAGAGCGATGCTCGACGATATGTAGTGAGATCGTAGTTTAAGTTGTTTAATCTTCAGAGAAGAGTGTTGCTGATTTGAGAGAGATTTTTTTGATGATTCTCAAGTAATCAAGATCTTAATCTCTTGATTCTATTAATCGATTTGAACGAGCGCGTACTAAATGAGCTGTAGATTCTCTAGCAATGCAAGATCTTAATCTCTTGATTCTATTAATTTCTTGATGTTGTTCTGTCTTTTGATGTCATTGATCATCAGATACACAAATTTCTTTATACTCATTTCGTTGTCAGTTAAGTGAATTTGAATGAATAATGAGATCAGTATCGTGTGATTAACGAATTCTTAAAGTAATGTTGAAATCGTGTCTAGAAACTAATCAGAGTGCGTGCGTGACTAGAATGTTTAATCTATAAAGATAGCTATAACTAAGACTTTAAAAATACAGAAGAAAGAAGATACAAAAGACAAGAAGAACACGCTCTATATAGTATTTACTCAGATTCAACGCTAGTCTCAAAGAGAACGTGTTGAAACATAAGAAAGATGTTTATTCAAAAAATGTTTGTGACACAAAGAAATGTGTTTGTCATAGACATCTGTTAACTACTCGTAACACAAAGAAGTGTATTTGTCTGAAAGACAATAGAAGCTGATTAGAAGATGCTAAAGAAGAGAAAAGATGCTGAGTCATATCTGAGTCAAATCTGAGTCAGATCTAGGTCAGCTCTCGACTAGATCATTGACTAGTTCTAATCAATACGCAGTGAACTCGCTAGTGTTCACTGTGAATTGATTAGAGTTTGATCTTTGACACATTCGTAACATCTTACTACTGCAAGTTGCAACATTCAAGCAAAATTGCTAAAGAATATTCAAATAAGAAACTCTTCATTCTGCATATCATGAATATTTATGACTATGATGTTATCAATATAAATGAAAAAGTCTTGCTGTTTGCAAGAAAAGTTTGGTTTCTGAGCTAAGTTACATTCAGAGATTTGTATACATATCATTTTGTTTACTAGTCTCAATCTTTTCATTCTCACTTCAATCATATAAAAAGTTTTCTGTTAAATCTGTTTTAAAACTCTTTGAATTCAATTCAACATTTAAAGATAGTCACATGATAGTATTCTGTATTTTACGTCAAGCTAAATCTAAAGTTCTCACTTTTGCTCTGATTGATAGTGAAGTCTCTGCTTATGTTTTTATAAATAAATTCTTCATGCAACAACATCATTTTTTCTTGCATCAATTAACTCATTCTTGCAGACTTCAAGAATTTAATAATCAAGTCATTTTAATCAATGACATTATTCATGTTGTTGAAATCACAATGATTCTTGATGAATACATTGAAAGACTATTCTTTTATGTCATTGAATTAAGTTAATATTTCATTATCATGAGTTTATCATGACTTCATCATCACGTCATTGATGTCAATTTTGAACACAATATTCTCATCTTGTTTTTCTTTTTTTATCTTAATTATTATTGTCAATTTCTTGTCAAGATTTATGATTTTAATCAACAAGAAGAAAATTTCTCGCTTAAAGTTAACAAAGTAGCTTTTTCTCAGTCTTGCTCTCAATTCACTTACAAAAAGTAACTCAGTTCATGAATCATTCACAAGAAGCAATTCAGTCTACAGATTGCTCACCTAAAGCAATTCAGCATTCAGTTCGCTCGCAAGAAGCAATCTAGTTTCTCATTCATTTAAAAGAAGTAATTCAGTTTTTAGTTCACTTGCAAGAAGCAATTTAGTTCTCAATTCACTTGTAAGAAGCAACTCAGTTTTCAGTTTGCTCACAAGAAGCAATTCAGTTTTCAACTCACTCACAAGAAGTAACTCAGTTTTTCATCTGCTCACAAGAAGCAATTTAATTTTTCGTTCGCTCATGAGAAGTTAACTAATACTCAGCTCATTTACAAGAAACAAACTTCGTTCAGTCTTGTCTTTCATTTGAAACAAGAAGCTTCTAATTGTATTCTTCAAGTCATTCAAAAAGAATATTCATCAAAAATTAAGTGTCAAAATTCTTTTCTCTTTAGAACTTCTGTTGTCTTTCAAGCAAATCAATTTGATCAATCTTTTATACAACTTGACATAGTTGAGTTGAGAGCTCAAAGCTTTAATCATGCTGCTTATGTCAAAAACATTGAAGTGTTTAACATTATTTTAAAGAAAATCAATATCTTCTTGAATCTTGAATCAATCTCATCTTCTAGTCTAAACTCTAACAAGTCAAAATCGCGTCATACGACTTTGATTATTTGTTCAAAGAACAGTTCAACTCTTACTCAGTTCTCATCTTGTTTTCAAGATAGTATGTATAATAAGAATCATAATCTGAATCTTCATCAAATGAAAAAGAAATTTCATTTAACTGCATTCACGACACAAGAAGATTTTGAAGTCTATTGACAAAGTAAGAACGTCGATTCAGTCACAATTCTATCATTTAAATATTTCAAGTTTCTAAACATCTTTTTCAAGAAGAACGTTGATATCTTGTCTTCACATTAAGCTCATGATCATGTCATACATCTTAAAGAAGATGCTCAACTCTCAGTCTTTGCTTTGTATGACATGAGTCGTGACAAAATTTTAGAACTTCATCGTTATCTGAATAAGAATCTGAGCAAAGATTTCATTTGAATCAGTTGCTTTCAGATGATCATTTCTGTTCTTTTCATCAAGAAACTCAAAGAAGAACTTTACTTCTGCATGAACTATTAAGATCTGAATGCTATCATAATCAAGAATCAATATTCTTTGTCTCTGATCTCAGAAACGCTGAATCGTTGAAGTTGAGCTAAAATCTTTATCAAGCTGAATATCATCTCTGCATTCAATCAACTTCGAATCAAAGAAGAAAATGAAGTTTTCATTGTTTTTCACACTCAATTTAAATTATTCAAGTATTTAGTCATGCTTTTCAATCTATGTAATGAGTTTATCTCATTTCAGAAGTACATCAACAATATTCTTCGTGAACATTTAGATAAATTTTATACAGCTTATCTGAATGACATTTTGATCTATTTCAACAATGAACTCGAGCACAAGATTCATGTCAAGCTCATTCTGCGAAAGCTGCAAGAAGCAGATCTTCAGATGAATATAATTAAATGCAAGTTTCACGTCACTCAAGTCTTGTATTTAGAATTGATAATCATCATCGAAGAGATCAAGATGAACTCTTTTAAGATAAACATCATTGTCAACTGACTCATCTTGATCAACGTTAAAGACGTTCAAAGTTTTCTAGATTTCGTGAACTTCTATAAAAGATTCATCTATGACTATAGTAGAATAACTATCTCGCTTACTCATCTCATCAGAAAAGAAATATTCTTTGTCTGATTTCAGAAATGTCAGATTGCATTCAACACTCTTAAGAAAGTCTTCACTTTCAAGATTATTCTTTATTACTATAATTCAGATCACAAGATTGTGATAGAAATTGATGCTTCAAACTATGTGTTCAAAGACATTTTCATTCAATATGATGAGAACGAGATTTTTCATTCAATCACTTACTTTTCAAAGAAGCATGACTCAATCAAGTGTAACTACGAGATCTATGATAAAGAACTCATGATCATTGTTCATGCTTTCAAGAAATGATAAACAAAGCTTAAAGACTTTATCTATTCTGTTAAGATGATCACAAATCACAAAAATCTTAAGTATTTCATGTTAACTAAGCAGTTGAGTCATCATCAAGCTCGTTGAAGTGAGTTTCTGTCTAAATTCAACTATCACATCGCTTATTGTTTTGACAAGATCAATGATAAGTTGAATGCTCTGACACGTCACTCAGAAGATCTTTTTAAAGAAAGAAATACATTCAATTCTTAATATTAATATCAACATCAGACAATTCTGAAAACTCATGTTTTAAATCTCAATATTGTTAAAAATCTCATCTTCAATGTTTTCAACATCAAGATCATGAAGCTTTAATCACAAATCATCGTTTTAGATTTAGTTCAGTTACATCTGTTTTCAATTACTTCAGCATTCTTGCAAATTCTAACTTTCATGAATTTAGAAATCAAAGAATTCAACGTTAAAAACATCAAGTTTCAGCTAGATCAAGACATTCTGAATCTTGATGAAGATTTTGCTGATACTTTCACTCAGACATTGTAAAAGCAAATTGAAATCAATGATAAATTCACAACTCAGATAATTGAAATCCTTCATAATGAAGCACGACATCACAACAAGATTTTTCTAATCAAGTGTAAAGAATACGAGAATCATTTGTACTTTCAAGAAAGAAAGTACATGCTCAACTCAGATAAACTACGTCTTTGTATCATTCAGCTCACTCATGATAGTGTCATTAATAATCATTCAGAAAGAACAAAAAGCTATGAACTGATCAGTTGAGTTTACTGATGATCAAACATTTATAAGTATATTCAACGCTTTGTACAAAACTGTCACATGTACACACGTTTCAAGCTCTTTAAACAATGAACTCAAGAATGATTGCATTTTCTTTCAGTTCTTGAACGTCGTTAATGTTATGTTTTCATGAACTATGTAAATTCTTTATCATTCAATATCTTTATGAGTATCACATATAAATATGTTCTAGTCTTTGTTGATCATTTTATTAAAATGAAACATTTAATTCTCATCACTTTTATAAAAGTTAAAGAAGTTATTAACTGCTTTTATGCTTATGTTTGAAAACATCATGATTTATTTGAGTTCTTCATATTTGATCGAGATACACAATTCATCTTCAATGTCTGAAAGCATATATGTAAAATGCTGAAAATAGACGTTAAGTTATCAACAATGTATCACTCTAAAATCAATGATTAAATCAAGAAAGTCAATGCTGTCTTGAAGCATTATCTTCAAGTCTTCATCAACTACATGCAGAATGACTGAGTTATGTGACTTTCTGAAGTTGAATTCATCATTAATAATGCATTGTTATTAATTACTTTAACATCATTCTTCTTGATCAATTTGAGTCAGAACTTACGTTTAAACTTCAAGTCTTTTGAGTCTTTGCTTAAGAATTTTATCTTTTAAGCTTGAAACAAGTTAATCAATGTCAAAGAGTTCATCAAGAAAATGAAGAAATTAACTGAGCATTTATGTGATAAGATGCTTATAGCTCAAATCATTTATGAATTCAATGTCAATCTCTTTTGTCGTTCTTGTTCTAAATACTTCGTTGAAGATGAAGTCTGTTAGGGGTCTGCCTAGAGCGGGTCAGATAGGAGTGTCATTTAACTAGAAGATAAATGCTAAGGAAGAAAGGTAGCTACAGGAAAGAAGCTGGCTACATATGTGTGTTTCTCAGCCGACGCTAGGCCCAATAGGG
>JAABVA010006116.1_pt1 | contig 10723 bp, 13 predicted proteins | sample 5560331 | NCBI WGS metagenome assembly JAABVA01 (sample SAMN12812661, study PRJNA571458) | rock metagenome | isolation source: Antarctica rocks | place: Antarctica: Victoria Land, Mt New Zealand sud | collected 2016-01-07 | reverse complement strand
GAGGAGGGCGAGCAACTGTCCTCAGACCCAGCAACAGACAAGCTGCTGCTGTGCAGGTCTGACTTCCAACAAGGAAACACTTCAGTTTGCTGTGCATGAGCAGCATGCAATGATCCACCATGCTGCATCATCTGCAGTGCTGTGCTGACATATTGGCTAATTGCTGCACAAACAGCTTGAGGGCACATGCCACATGCCACAGAATGTGTACACTGTTTTGCGCATATCCGAGGGGTGAAGGTCTCTAGATTTACTCCTCACCGTGTGATCAGTCATGCCCAATTGTTGCCGACGCATGTTTGCATGCCATGTGTCAGCTGCAGGAAAGCGGTAACTGTAGATTCACTGACTATGCCAATGCGTGAGTTGAGGATACTGGACATTAGCATTGATAACCTTGTTTGTGTCACTGCAGCCTGTGCCAAATTTTATTGCATCTGGAGCTATCAAGGGTAGCAAGCTTCCTGCCAAACGAAAAGCAGCTGGGTCAGCCTCTACCAGCTTGAAGATCAAGCACTTCTTTGCACCTTCACATAGCTGACAGAGTGTGACATGGCATCTTGCCAAGCTGCAAGCAATTCGCGGCATAACCACAAGCTTGTCAACTGACACTACCGAACAGGCCAAATCAATACGATATGCATGCACATCTGCGTCCAGATATCACCTATCTGAATGCGGTTGCGTTCCTTGTCTGGACGTGTCAACGTGTGCTGAGCCATTCAACTCAATACCTTGAGTTACAAGTAGCTCTGGGTTCCAGACCCAACTGGCTCACTCTTTCGAGACGTTATGCACTGCTTACTGAGTTAATTAGCCTGATAGGTAAAAGCAGACACAAACATTAAATTCAGTCATTCAGTTCTGTATCACTGAACAGTCTAGGGTGTGAGCCGCTTGGGGTCACGAGGAAACAAAGATGTCTTGCGGATGTTGTCTAGTTTGCAGAATAGCATGACCACCCTCTCCATGCCTACACCTGCTCCACCATGGGGCACTGCTCCATACTTGAAGCAATCAATGTATGACTGGATGCCATCAACTGGAATCCCTAGCGCTTGTGCACGTTCTGCACACATCATGCATTGTTATTTGCTCACCAAGCTAGCATGTGCATGCACACATGTGCATTTGCATGGCTGATCAAGCAACACGCTCCTGGCTTCTCCTTGTCACAACATGCCCTGGCAGATGTCACACAGAGTACATATCAACACCACATGACCATAAGGGGGGATGCAGGGTATACCTGTAAGGAGGGCAGGGTCATGGACACGCTGCGCCCCAGAAATGATTTCCTCCCCTCTGATGAACACATCAAAGGAATTGCTGTACTCGCTCTGGGAAGGAGAAGGCATCGTATAAAAAGGTCGAACCTACATCAGTGTCAAACCCTGATGAGAACTACTTACAAAGCTGAGGAAAGGAAAATGTGAGCATCAGCCATGTCTTGTCAATGAACTGTGCTTGCTGGTTGCAACATGTGACAAAAGTACATTGCTTGCCCGATACAGTTTATGCATATGCAGCTAGTCCGCTACTTGCTTCTTAGATGCGCATCTTTTGACAAAACCCAAGAAAACACCTGCAGCAGTTGCACAGCATGATCCCCTGACATTCAGGTGAATGATTCACTTACCGCTAGAGGGTAATTGTACAGCATGTAGAAGTCAGTCTTGTACCTTGCCTTCACAAGCTTGCCCAGTTCTCGCTCCAGTTCAGTGCTGAGGTCGCCAAGCGGGTCAGCCTACACTACCCCAAAAAACTCAAGCACAGTGACATAACAATGACATGTCCAAAAAAAAGGGTACAACGCACTAAGTGTGCTCACAGCTGTAAGGTACCACAACTAGTATAGACGTTTTGCTGTATTTGTCAAGGCTACAGACAGGGGCGTGCAAAATAGACGCCATATTTCATGCATGACTTGTCAACTCTGGCAGTCTGCCGCAGTTCTGCCCATGCATGGGATCAGGTTCAGACCCATACACACCACACACTTTGCCATGTTTTGTCAACCTGAGACATTAGCAAGCAGGTGCAGGCTGCAGGGTCACTTACATCATACCCTGCTTCTTGCAGCATTTTGATGCCTTCCTCAAATGGCAGGCGCAGGTTAGTTTGCTGATACTCAAGGGGCTCAAATGGAAATTGCTGACCTATGGTGGCCAGGTCCTTGCCTGCAAAGCAGCACAATAGAAACTTGCAGCAGACAGCAAATTGCGCCTGCACATCTGCACCTCTGATGTCGACTCGCTAGAATCCTATACCTTATACTTTGCTTTGATTTCCATGTCCACGGACCAATGCTCACAACAGTGGACAACCCTTGGGACCACGTGACATGTGGAGTGGTAGGTTGGAGAGGACACAGCACAAATGACAACACCAGCATTGCGTACAGGAGGCGCCCCGGCCAGGAGCAATAATAGCAGGTGATGTACCATGTCTGCTGTTGAGCCCGTCAAAGATGTAGACAAAGAGCTTGTCAATGACGTCCATGACCTCATCATAGTGCTCGTTGATGGCCATCTCAAAATCCAGCCCAGTGAACTCACACAGGTGGCGGTGAGTGAAGGAGTTCTCTGCCCTGCATCAGATCCATATTGCAACTGGACATGACCAATTAGCCTGAGCTACCTTTCACAGATACTGGCAACACTTCTCATGCTGAAGCGAGACTGACCTAGCACGAGCATACAACTTTGATATTGATATCATCACACAAAGCAAGCTCTTGGTTACCAGTTGTCAGACAAGTCGAACTTAGGCTTGGTGCATGTCAATTTGGGATCACATGCCAAGCGCACATGCTTGCAACCTGCCACAATGCTTGCAAGCAGAGGGGTTCATTGCATGACAAAGACAGCACCTGGGAGTAACAGCATGTCATTATACCATGTGAGGGTCCCAGCAAGGGCACAGTGTTCCTTCCTCATGGTCAGACAGCTGTCCTGCCATTGTATGCGCTGTGTGAAACGACATGCAGCAGCACACCTGAAGACTGGGCCGATTTCAAACACCTTCTCCTGATCAGCCATGATAGCCATCTGTTTGTACAGCTGTGGTGACTGAGCCAAGCATCCTTCCCGACCCATGTAGTTGAACTTGAACACAGATGAGCCGCCTTCTGAGGCACCCGCTATCAGCTTTGGGGTGTGGATCTCTTGGAAACCCTCTGACAGCAAGATCTCCCTGAATAGCTGCAGCCAAAGGACAGCAGGGAGTCAGTAATGAAGTGGCAGTACTACTCTGATCCTGACAGCAGTATTGTGCTGAACATCTAGAAATTCCCCTGTTGTGTTCTCTACCAGCAGCCATTTACACTTGTGAGCATGGCACTGCCCATTGCTGTGGTTAGGCTTGTCTGCATCGACACGACAGCCCCTCAGCAAGATGGGTGTGACAACACAACTGCACTAGACCTGCCGGTGAATGAATAGCTCCGAATCTGGACTTTGAACAAAGACATAGACATGCACACAAAGCCTCAACCTTTGCACACAAACGGCGCATACCCCCTATCTTCAACTAGCTGTATGTGTGCATGCATGCAGTGAGCCGCACATGCAATCAAGCCAACCTGTAACTGCATTTCATTCACCAAGGAACTTAGGCATGAGGAACAGATGCATGCCATTGACTACAGCCTACCTGGCAGACTCCACTTTGAACCTTAAAGATAGCCTGGTTAGCTGCCGTGCGCAGGTCAATGTAACGGCCATTCAACCGTACATCCTGACTCACTCTGGCCTTCAGCTCACCAGCTGCCTCAGCTTCCTTGATCTCTTCTTCCGACCGAGCAGCATCGCTGACCTCAAAGGGCAGGATCTCTGCTCGGCTGATGCAGTGTATGCTGGTCACATGTAGCTCTACCTGTGACAAGAGCCAGCCATCAGTAAGCAGCCATCTGGCTTGCATACAGGTGTACTGTATTGCCGGTGGTGAATTAATGAACTGATTATTTCACTGGTTGCTCAAGGAATTGACTGTGATCCTTCTGGGAGCAGGGCAGGACAGGTGCCCTGAATGGGAGTGGGTACATGTTGTGCTTTGTCTGAACAGATCTCTCCATCCTGACGCAGGCAACAAGCAGGCGACAGGCGTCAGGACTGATGAGATGGTGAGGTTGCAGCTGTGGCAAATGTTCAAGTAATAGTACATGAATGGTGTCCAAGCGGTGTCGGCCAAGATTGTGCAGCAATGCAGCAAATGTTGATGCTTGAATAGTAGTACTACCAGGAACTTACATCCTAGTGCACGTCGCATATCACCAAGTTTGTTGTAGGCTGAAGTTTGCGAGGGCATCAATCACTGCAAAAGCTATGATGCCCAGATACCAATCAGCCAAGCAACAGACAACAAGTGCTTGAGAATGAAATTGATGGATTGCAGCCATGTACAATGACCGTGAAGCATGCTCCATGCAGTGTTGCTCTGCAACATGCAAAGCAGTCGTGAAAAGTGTAACAAAGCATGCAGGCAGGCCATGGAAATGCCAGCAAACAAGACAGCTGATACAGCCATGCAGTGTGAAGCACCTGTGACTGAGTGCAGGCTGCAACAGGTTCTTGAGGAAGTGAGATGGTGCCCTCGACATCAATGATGGACTCCCGACTCAAATTAGAGGCATACTTGACCATGCCCTTGCTGATTGTTGTGTCATTGGTGAACAAAACAACCTGCAATCCCAGACAACAGTTGTTTGACAGTTTGGTGAACAAGCGGTGCAACCAAGTGCCTTTGGACAGTCCATTTGGCCCACTGCTGACAGTGCACATTCAGCTTGCTCGGGACAAACATATCAGATGGGAATTTATGCTCAGGGCATGACAAGCGCTTGTGCACCTGTACTGTTGCCGTGCGCTGTCGCAGCACGATGAAGCATGACTTCCCCTTTCCTCGCACAGTTGCAACCCTGCCCCTTAGCAACACCTGCAGGTGGTTAGAAACAATGAGCTGATTGATGCTGTATTGTAACATTCAAAGTGCAGCTCTGAATCAGGTGGGAAGCAGCCTAATGCCAAGATAATGCATTGTGACATATCATTCTTCAGATACTAGACAAGGTGCAATGACGAGAACGAGTCTGCTGCACCTGCTGGTTTTCCAGGCTCTTGTCCAGAACCTCTACCCGAGTCCATTTGCGCTTGCTGATGTTCTGGCTTTGAATGAGCTGAGTGTCACCATATTTGTCCTTCAGAGGGTCGTTCTCATCAGGTTGTGTTGGGGCTGCTTGCTTTTGGCCTCGAGCAGCAGCCTGTGAAACAAGGCAATTTTCGTTGTTCACACACTGTGCACTAGTGCTGAGCGCATCTGCTTACTAAGCACTGGGCAGAGTATCCTTACGTTTGCTGCCTTCTTGGCTTCCCTCTCAGCCTTTGCCTTTGCTTTGGCCTCTGCTTTTGCCTTTGCCTTTTCAGACTGAGGACCTGTGCCTTCTACGGATGCCGATCCGTTCTGTGCAGCGGCTTCAACCTCCGTCTGGGCCGGCTCGGCGGCTTTAGGCTCACTGCTGGTGACAGCTGCCATGCGTTGTACCTCCTCTGTCTCACAGTCTCGGTCAAACTGCGGGCGCTTCACAAGTCAGTGGGTCGAGCATGCAGGGACACGCCCGACGTCTGCAAATGGCGAACGGATCCAGAAACGTCACGATGCACTCACAGCTGGGAACTTGTAGGGTCAACCGAACACCAGACGCTAGGTTTACTGACCTGCCGATATCAAACCAACTTCCTGGAGTTGATCAACCCCTTGGACACTACCGAGCTAGCTGACGGGCACAGGCGCAATATCGCAACGACAACGTCGATGCAAGACACCAACTCTGTTTGAGTGCACTGCTCCGCTACCGACGCAGCTTGTGTGCTTGCGGCAAGACCGTGCAACGTTGACCTGCGGCAGCTGGTACCAGGCAAGGGTCAAGGGTAAGGGTCTCGTGCCTCACAAGGGTCTTGGCTGCTGCGATAAAGTTAAGCAAGAAGCTCAATCAGTCTTGCAAATCACTGTGATCAGTGACAATGAGCTCCGCTATGTTGACGCACTCCAGCTGCGGCTTGGCCAGCAGAAACTGCACTCGCAGCCTGGCACCATCACCAGCTCAGCCCGCATGCAGACAAGTCGCTAGCTTTGAGGGCATGCGGTCCGTTGGTGCCGTCCACAAATGCGCGCAAACACCTTTGCGCCAGCAGAGACGCGCAGCCGTGCGGGCGTCGCGTACCACACCCGCAATCGAAGCGAAGCAGTTTAAAGTTGCCCTACTGGGGGCAGCTGGTGGCATAGGTCAACCGTTGGCCCTGTTGCTGAAGATGAACAAGCTTGTGGGAGAGCTAGCGTTGTACGATGTAGCCAACGTGGTTGGTGTCGCAGCTGACCTTAGTCACTGCAACACCCCTGTGAAGGTACATCAACAGACTGTTCAAACTACGCTATGGATGCTTGCATGCTGAACCTGTGAGCAACACCCCTGTGCACAATGCGCTTCCACCATCTGTAGGTCCAGTTGACACTTTGTGAAAGTTTGCAGGTGACTGGATACGGCAAAGAGGACCTGTCCACCGCACTGAGTGGTGCAGATTTGGTTGTCATCCCAGCCGGTGTCCCAAGGAAGCCTGGCATGACTCGTGATGACCTGTTCAACATCAATGCAGGCATTGTCAAGACACTCATTGAAGCTACCTCAAAGCACGCTCCCAAGGTAATTCAGAAAGCACACACAGCTCGCCCCACTGTGCATCCTCATACGAGAGCCAAGCTGACACCGGCTCTCCACAGACCAGCATATAGACAGCAACAGCTTGCACTGACTTGTGCTTCCAAACAAGCATGCATTGTTGCATCACAACTGGGAAAGTCCTGCTAGCATACATCAGCCTGAATGATGTGCCTACAGACATGATGCAAGACTGTATGTATTTGTTGTGTGCAGGCCATTCTGAACATCATTTCCAACCCTGTCAACTCCACAGTTCCCATTGCAGCAGAGGTGCTGAAGGCTGCTGGCGTCTACGACAAGAAGAAGCTAATGGGAGTCACAACTCTGGATGTAGTGCGTGCCAACACCTTTGTTGCAGAGGCAAAGGGTCTGGACTTGAAGGATGTGGATGTGCCAGTGGTTGGAGGTCATGCAGGCACCACAATCCTCCCACTGCTGTCACAGGTACTTTCAGAGTGCGTTGGTGTCAGAGCACTTTTGCCTTGCGGTGGTGTCAAAGCCTATGTTTATGCCTGCAGCAAGTTTTACGGCTGTTGGGAAAGTTGACGGCTGCTGTCAGCACATCCCCTTGACAAAGCAAGCCCGCCTGTATGACAACAGGCAGACGCAGCACTAGGTGCATAAATGTCAAAAGTCTTCTCTACACTTCAGCTGCACAAAGCCACGCTTGCACAACATTTTGCAAGGCGATGACTGGCTATGTCCACTGTGCAAGCAGCTGACTTTGAGGGCAGTCCAGCAAGTGGCAAACATGACAGTAACAGTCGCGACGCCAACAGCATTGTGTCTGGAATGCCATGCTGTACAATCTCAAACAGCACTCCAGCAGCCAGCAGGCATTGCTGCAGCCACTGATCAGTTCCAAGCTCAAGTGCAATGCGCTGCATGCAGGCCACCCCTGAGGTGGAGTTCAGCGATGAGGACGCTGCAAAGATGACAGACAAGATTCAGAACGCAGGAACAGAGGTTGTAGAGGCCAAGGCTGGTGCTGGCTCAGCCACCCTATCCATGGTCGGTCACTCTCCCCCACCTTAGCACACAATTGTGACTGGATGTGAACCGTCTTTAATGATGTTGACTCAGGCTGTCTGGTAAAGCTGCGTCAAATGTGCAGCTGACTCGGCTAGTTTGCTGATGATGATGACATGCTCAAATTCCGTAGTCAAAGTCTTGGCCTTGTTGCAGTCTGCTACCTCATTTACTCAGGTGTACACAGCATCTTGCACTGGCTGCCAGTTGATTGCTCATGGCATTGCATGCATGCAATGGTTTGTAAATAAAAGTCGACACAGTTCATGACGCATTGCAGTTGCACTCTATCGTCAACGTGACTGCTACGTGACAGCTCCGGTTGAAATGCAGCATGCCATTTGAGGCACACATGGCCACAGATAATGCAGTTGAAAAGCATATTTCTGTACCCCATAGAGCAGTGTAGACCATGAAGGGTCAAGCTGCTGCAACATTTGCAGACCCTGACGGCTTGTGCAGCAAGGCTGCGGCAGCAACATCTGCAGTCAATACTGACTTCCTTATTGGCTACGGTGTGCAGGCATATGCTGCTGCACGAATGGCAGAGTCTGTGCTGTTGGGTCTTGATGGCAATGATGACATTTGGGAATGCGCCTTTGTTGAGTCCTCGGTTACCAAGCTGCCCTTCTTTGCCAGCAAGGTATGCTTGATCAATAGAATCAGTCGTATTATAATCAGTCGTAATGCTGGTTTCAAAGCAGTCTTGCTTTCTTGCATACCTTGTCAGCTCAAAAAAGATATCTCTGGCCAGCCAGCAGCAACAGCTGAGAGCATTGCAGCCAAAGGACACAAGGTATCGAAGCAATGCGCAAATGATGTATGCTGATGAAGAATGCTCATGCAGGTCAAGCTAGGTACAAGCGGTGTAGAGGAGGTGCGTGGCCTGGGCGAGTTGAACACGGTAGAGCAGAAGGGTGTTGATGACTTGATACCCATCCTTGAGGGCAACATCAACAAGGGCGTTGAGTTTGCCAAGACCCCAGGCAATGAGAAATGAGACTGAGCCGATTGCTGTCAAGTTCATGGGCTCAGTGATCAGTGCTTCACCTCAAATGACTACTTGAAGCATCCTTGCCAGTGTGGCCAAGCTGCTTTAACGTGAATGAATGATACAACTATTTGCACCCTATACTGTTTAATTGCAGGCTTGTTGACATGGTGACCTCTGATTCTATCTGTCTGTATGTTCCAGGCATGGCATTCAAGCAATTTCATCTACGCGAACTTCCTGTAGTGTTATGGTATCGTACGCAAGCGACGTGTACATGCTCTGGCTTCCATACTGCGCTGTGGCTGCATCTTCATTCAAAAGTCTGACTTCAAGTTCAAACCTTAGCATGCGGTGCAGACACAGCCTTGCAGTATGCAGCAGTTTGAAGTCTCAGACGCAAACTCAAGCTCGCTTGCTGGCAGTCACTTGCTTTATTGCCGTCCTGCAAGTCCCTGTGCCCGCAGCTGCCCGAATAGTCAAAACTTGGGGTGTCGCTGTAGTGCTAGTGACGATCGCGGAGCGAGCTCTGCGTTTCACTTTGCAGTTCAGCTTCTTCACGGGCGCGAGCCGTGTGCTGTTTGGCCTCATTGCTTGTCACAAGTGGCGGTTGTGCTCACTGCGTCTGGGCGATCTCTGTGGCGGTGTGATCGGCACAAGTAGTTGCAACGCCAGCTAGCCTGTTTTGAACGTGGACTTGCTGAACTATGTTCTACTCTCACGAGCTATTGGGCAGGAAGTCCCCACTAGGAGCCGTCTGGTAACGCTCTGCTTGGCTAGCCTCCGCGTGCAACTAGGTTGTAAGCGTACAAGCACCGCCGGACGCTGCCAGGCATGGCTGAACTACTTGACTTTTGAGACCAGACTCTTAAGCAGCGTCTCTGTGGTGCAGGATTGCGGCTCATGGCAAGAAGCTCAACAGAAGCAAGGTCATGAATGTGAACGTTGTGCGGACATGGTGAGGCAGTGACCTGTCTTGTACTGCTGCATGCAGGTACCTTGGTTGCAGTGTTGACGTGCTATACTTATGTCTGTGCAGTGAGCAGCTTATCAACCCAGAGATACCACAGGCATTGAGGCTTCAAGGCATCCTCATAGGTACCCGTCGTACCTTGATGCTGAGCTGTCAAGTAAATACGCTCTGGACAAGTACTTGCTGCAAAGCTTGCTCAGCACCAATGAGAATGACAGCCAGTGTGCAAAGCCTGAGCCTATGTTGCTGTCTGTGCTACAGGTGGCATTGTCATTGTCTTCAACAGGCAACAGACTTACCTATTAGGTGAGCTCTCCACCAAAGAACCTAGTCAGCCATTGTACCATATACTGTTTGCCTGTGCTGCTATGGCATACAGTTGTCTAGATCCTGTGTCTGCTGCACTGACGTGGGTGTATTGTGTGCATGTACTTGGACAGATGACTGCAATGACACCCTGGTAGGTAGCTCCAGTATGCAGACAATAGTACGCAAGACTGTAGCCTGCTTGTGCAAACACATTGCAGGCTTGCGCACCATTGTTGCAGTGCTTGCAAGCTCTGCTGCTATTGTTGCTAGACCTGGCTAAGTTACTGTGCGCCTAGCTCATGAAAGTGAAGCTTCTTTCTGCAGAGAAAGGTGCGAGCTATGACTGTTGATCAGCCAGCAGGTAACACTGTTCTGGACAAGAGCAAGCAACAAGCTAGGTGAGCATGCTCACTCATTGTTCTGCATAAAAGGCAAGGAAACACATGCCAAGACGTCCGCTGCAAGAGCATAAGCAGCACCAGTGACTGAAGGTTGCGTTCTGCATTTCTGCTAGAATCGTTCTGTTTCATGCCCAACTGAGTACACCTTTGATGTCCGTCAGCTGCTGCTGGTGTATAAAGGTTTCTGTGCTGATTGATGCAGACCAGATGCCATCACAGTGCCTGACTTTGATGCATTGTTTGGAGGATGCCTGAACCTAGCTTTGATGAACCCCTTTGCTACCTCAGTCCATCTGGACGGAGCT
>JAABVA010006115.1_pt1 | contig 10723 bp, 14 predicted proteins | sample 5560331 | NCBI WGS metagenome assembly JAABVA01 (sample SAMN12812661, study PRJNA571458) | rock metagenome | isolation source: Antarctica rocks | place: Antarctica: Victoria Land, Mt New Zealand sud | collected 2016-01-07 | reverse complement strand
CCAAGGTCGGAGCCGTCGAACGACCCGGTCGCCGATGTCAACCCGTGGAGGTCGGTGGCGCCGTACCACTCCCGTCGGCCCTCCCGGGCGGTGCCTCGCGTGTGGACGCCGTCCATGACCCGTGCAGCGAGCGGGTCGATGAGCGTGGCCCACGTCGTGTTCGTCGCCAGCGGAGGCGGTACGGCGCGAAGCAGCAGCCCTAACGGGCGGCGGCGTCCGACCCCGAACGTCAGCCGCAGAGACGGGCTGGTGAGGACCCAGCTGGCCCCCTTGTCCTGGCCAGACGACGGGTCGCCGCCCTGGACGACCTGCACCTCGACCGGCTCCAGCCGTACCTCGTCGAAGACGTAGGTGGTCTCGATGACGTTGCGCACCGCGGCATCCGGGGCGAGCAGCACCCGGTGGCCGTCGGCGCGCTCCACCATGGCGTCGGCGAACGGGCCGAGCGGCGTGCGCAGCCACCGGCCGACGACGATCCGGGTGCCGGACGTCGTCCCGACGCCCGCGATCTGCCCCTCGTAGCGTTCCCGGCCGCCCCGGCCGCCCCGGCTGCCCCGGCCGCCCCGGCTGCCCCGGCTGCCCCGCCTCACCGGCTCGGCCCGGGCTCGCCCAGCGAGCGGTGGGGGAGCCCAGCGCCGGCGAGCGCCTCGGCCACCACGTCGGCCATGGCGGCATACCCGCGGTCATTGGGGTGGAAGGAGTCCGGGGCGAGCAGGCCGCGCCAGCCGCGGGGTCCGCCGGCCCGCATGTCGGCGAGGACCAGCCGGCCCATCGCCGCACGCTGCCGGATGACGTCGTCGACACGACGCGCCTCGCGGTGGGGGTTGGGCAGGTTCATGACGACGGTCTGGTCCGGCAGCCGGTCGAGCATCGGTGTGAAGCGGTCGGTCAACCCCCCCCGCAGTCGTGGCGACACCACGTCGTTGGAACCGATGACGACGGTGACCAGGTCGGGTGGTCCCTCGCCGGCGACGATGGCGTCGAGCGCCGGCAGCTGAGACCCAACAAGGTCGCCGACCCGCGCCCCGGTCACCGACAGGTTCACCAGCCGGTGCGTCCAGCCGCCCGCGGTCAGGCGTGCGGAGAGCTGCCCGACCCATCCGTGCATCGGGTCCGAGGCTCCGATGCCCTGGGTCATCGAGTCACCGAGGGCCACCCACAGTGGGCCGGTACGCGTGAGGGCGGGCTCGTTCGACCGGGCCCAGAACTCGGCGTACGGCCGGGTCTGCGCCTGCACCTCACGCACCCCCGGGAAGACGCGGCCGAGCACCCGCACCACGGGCCCCGGCGGACGGGGGCCGAGGTTGGCGAGGGCGTCGTCGATGATCATGACTCGCCCACCAGGGCCATCCCGGGACGCAGGGTCAGCGCCACGGCGAGCTGGGCCACCATGAAGACGACCAACGAGACCCAGACGCCTTGGAACCCGCCGGTGGCGTCCCGGATGGCACCCATCGCCAGCGGGCCGAGCGAGGCGACGCCGTAGCCCACGAGGAAGCCCATGGCGCTCAGGCCCCCGCTCGCATGCGGCGTCGCGGCGGCTCGCACGAGCAGGACCAGGGCGAGGGCGAACGAGCTGCCCTGACCGAGCCCGGCGAGGACCGCCCAGAGCCAGGGAGCGCTGTCCGGCGCGAGCACGAGCCCCACCAGCCCGGCCGCCCCGATGAGCCCCACCGGGACGAGCATGGTGCGCAGGTCGTGCACCCGGTCGGTGACGGCCGGGACCACGAGGCCGGCGAGGATCTGGGCGGCGCTGAACACCGAGAGCAGGTAGCCGGCGTGCTCGACGTCCCAGCCCAGCCCGATGAAGGAGGGAGCCAGCCAAGCGAGTGTGGAGTAGAAGACCCAGGACTGGACGGCGAGATAGACCGAGACGAGCCACGCCGTGCGGCTGCGCCACGGCAGCCGCGAGCCGACCGACCGCGCGATGACCTCGGCCCGATGCCGCCAGACCGCTCGGGAGAGCGGGTACCAGACGACGACGGCCACCAGCCCGATGACTGACCACGATGCGAGCGATCCCTCCCATGATCCGAGGAGTCGCGCCAGGGGTGCTGAGAGGGCCGCGGAGGCCGTGGCACCGCCCATGAGGGCGACCATGTAGACGCCGGTCACGAGCCCGACCCGCTCCGGCGGGAACATCGTTTTGACCAGTCGGGGCAGCAGGGTGCCGGCGACGGCTATCCCGACGCCGAGCACGAGCGTCGCGGCGTACAGCACCGGAAGACTCGAACCCATCAGCCGCAGGGCCGAGCCCACGGCGGCCAGGACGGTGGCCACCAGGACGACGGGGGCCGACCCCCACCGCGTGCTCGCCCAGTGCGCGACCGGGGCGAACACGCCCATGCAGAGCACCGGAAGGGTAGTGAGGACGCCGACGGCGGCGTTGCTCAGACCGAGGTCGGAGCTGATGAGTCCGACGAGAGGCGGGACGCCCGCCAGGCCGACCCGGAGGTTGGCCGCCACGGCCACCAGCCCCACGACGAGGAGCCACGCCGGCGGTAGCCAGGGGAAGGCGCGGCCGCCCCCCGCCGTGGCGGTGGCGTCCTGCGGGACGGTGCTGGACATGGTCCGGCCAGTCTCACACGGTGGGGCATGGGACCGACGGCTCAACCGTGGCGCCGGTCGCCTCATGACAACCCGTGCCCGGGTTCACGACCCGTAGGCGGCCAGGAAGACCCGAACGGCCTCCGCTGCGTGGTCGCGCTGGGCGTCCGCGCCCGGAATGGCGGCGTCGCCGAGGAGCATGGCGTCGTTGACCGGACCGCCCATGACCAGCCAGTTGAACGTGCTCGCGGCCGTCTCGGCCGCGCCCGGTCGCAACAGGCTGCGGGCCGCGAGGCCGGCCATCACCGCCGACAGCTCCGTCATGGCCCGCGCAGGGCCGGCGTCATGGAGGGCCGCAGCCAGGTCGGGGAACCGGGCCACCTCGCCGATCACCAGGCGGCGCAGCTGCATGAGTCGCGGGGTGAGCACCACCTCGAGCTGCCGCTGCGCATACTCCTGGAGGAATGCCGGGACGTCCGACCGGCGTAGGGCCAGGACGTCCGCCGCCCCGTTGACCCGGCCTCCTGGCGCCCCCGGGCGCGTCGGGTGGACCGCGTCGCCCGCCGACCAGGTCATCGTCGAGACGAGCGCGACGAACAGCGCTTCCTTGTTGCCGAAATGGGCGTAGACCGTCTGCTTGGACACCTGCGCGCGAGCGGCCACGTCGTCCATGGAGGTCCCGAGGTAGCCGTGGGCGAGGAAGAGATCCTCGGCCGCGTCGAGGATCGCCCGATGCTTGCGGCCGGAGGCGGAGCTCGGTCGGGCGGACGCAGCGGAGGGGCCCGGTACGCGAATGGTGACGGTGGTTGAGGTGGTTGCGGCGCTGCTCACGGAGCCTCCTGACGTGCCTTGCGAAGAGTGTACTGGACGGTCTAGATTGTTAAGAACTGGACCGTCCAGTGTGCTGGGAGTGACGACATGACTGAGTTCCTCAGCACGACCCGGGGCGATGCGGTGGCCTACGACCTGCGCGGCACCGGCCCGGCCGTGATCTTCGTGGCCGGGGCCGGGCCGCACCGAGCCACCGACCCCATCACCACCCCCACGGCGGTCGCCGCAGCGGAACGGGGTCTGACCACCGTCGTCTACGACCGACTGGGCCGAGGGGAGAGCCCCGCAGCCGGGCGGATCGACCTCGACCGGGAGCTCGCCGCGATCTCCGCCCTGATCGAACGGGCCGGGGGCGGCGCAGTGCTGTGCGGGCACTCGTCGGGGTGCTGGATCTCGTTGGCCGCGGCGGCCGCCGGCCTGCCGGTCTCAGGACTTGTCCTCTGGGAGGCGCCCGGGAGCGAGAGCGGCGGGAGCAACGCGAGGTGGATCGCCGAGGTCGAGCGTCGGATGGACGCTGGAGACCTGGAGGGTGCGCTCCGGCACTACATGAAGGACATGCCGCCCGAATGGTTCGAGGGGGCCCGCCACTCACCGGACTTCGCGGACACGCTGGCGCTGGTACCCAGCTTCCGTGCCGACGGCGAGGCCATGGTCTGGCAGCAGTCCGCCCCCTTGCCCGAGCTGCTACGCGGTGTGCGGGTGCCGCTCGAGGCCGTCGTCGGTGAGCAGACCTTCCCCGAGATGCCCGACGTGGCGCGGGCGCTGGCCGACGCGGTGCCCGGTGTGGTCCACCGCGTGCTGCCCGGTGCAGATCACTCGTGGCAGCCGGAGCCCATGGCGGCCGAGCTGAGCCGGTTCGTCCGGAACGCGAAGGCGGCCGCGTGAGCGTCGACGCGGCCGGGCCGCTCGACCACACCTTCGCCGGCTGCCTGCTGGGTGAGGCCGGCGGCGTCTCCTGGGTCTGCGTCCTGGTGCCTGGTTCGGTCGCCCTGCTCGGCACCGGCCGGGCGGTCAAGGTCTCGGGCACCATCGACAGCCAGCCCTTCACGACGGCGCTCATGCCCACCGGCGCCGGCGGCCACATGCTGCCGGTCAAGGCCGCGCTGCGCCGCAGCCTTTGCAAGGACGGCGACGACGTCACCGTCCACATCGACCAGCGGGTGAGCTGAGAACGGTCACTCCGTCAGAGCAGTGACGTCTCCAGCAGCACATCGGCGCGGGCGCGGGCGTCGTCGGCGGCGAACATGGCGTCCTCCTGACGCGCCCAGCGCTCCCAGTTGGGCCGATAGGCCTCACCGTCGCGGGCGATCCCTCGGTCGAACCTTACGTCGCGCCCGGCCTCGACCCACACGCGTACCGTCGCGTAGTCACCCGCCGGCCGCACGCTCGAGCCGACGCCCTCTAGCACGAGGAGGTCGGTGGGGGCGATGACGGCCGTCCCGTCCCACCCGTCGCGCACCCAGCTCCACCGCCGGTATGCCGCCGGCGCACCGTGTGAGAGCGGCTCCAGCACCTGGGTGGTCACCAGGTCCACCACCTCGGCCAGGCCGTCCCAGCCGGGGACGAGGTCGTCCACGTGGACCAAAGTGGCACCCAGGGCGCCGGTGACCGCCCCGGAGAAGGTCGACTTGCCGGCGCCGCTCGGGCCGTCGACCGCGACGACCCGCAGGGAGCCGACCGCGGCCGGGCGGTCGCGGACCAGGCGGACCACCTCGGCGAGGGCGGCCGCAGGGTCGCGGGTCGTCAGGGCCGCATGAACCATGGCCCGGAGAGTAGCGGCGCCTGGCTACCGTGGTCGTATGACCGTCGCCACCCGCGTCATCGCCTGTCTCGACGTCGACGCGGGGCGGGTCGTCAAGGGCGTCAACTTCGTCGGGCTTCGAGACGCCGGCGACCCGGTCGAGCTGGCGCAGACCTACGACGAGCAGGGCGTCGACGAGCTGACCTTCCTCGACGTCACCGCCAGCAGCGGCGACCGGCAGACCACCTACGACATCGTCACCCGGACGGCGGAGCAGGTGTTCATCCCCCTCACCGTCGGGGGTGGGGTGCGCACGGTCGAGGACGTCGACCGGCTCCTGCGCGCCGGCGCCGACAAGGTGGGCGTCAACACGGCGGCGATCGCCAGGCCCGAGCTCATCGCGGAGATCTCCGACCGGTTCGGTGCGCAGGTGCTCGTGCTGTCGGCCGACGTGCGGCGTCGCCTCGGCGACGACGGCCGGCCCACCGACGACTTCGTGATGACGACCCACGGCGGCCGGGTCCCAGTGGATCTCGACGCCGTGCAGTGGTGTGCGCGGGCCGCCGAGCTCGGAGCCGGGGAGATCCTGCTCAACTCGATGGACGCCGACGGCACCCGCGACGGGTTCGACATCGAGCTGATCCGAAAGGTCCGGGCGGCGGTCACCGTGCCCATCGTGGCCAGTGGTGGAGCCGGCCGCGCCGAGGACTTCGCGCCGGCCGTGGCGGCGGGCGCCGACGCGGTGCTCGCGGCCAGTGTCTTCCACTTCGGCGACCTCACCGTAGGTGAGGTCAAGGACGCGATGCGAGCGGCCGGCGTGACCGTCCGCTGACCAGCCCCGCCCGACCTGCGCCGCCCGACCTGCGCCGCCCCACCCCGGCGCGATCCATCGGGCTGGCCGGTGTCCTCAATGTCCGCCTGATCCGGTCATAGAACGGACTCGAGCCCGCCCGTCGGTCCTAGCCGAGCCCCAGGTCGGCGGCCTCGAGCTCGGCCACCGCATCGGGCGGTCCGTCGACCTCAACGTCCGCCACCCGTGCCCGACCGGCCGCGAACAGGGTGAGGTCTCCGGGGGTGCCCCGCACGACGACGGTCCCGACGTCGGTGGGCTTCTTGGCGGCGTGCCGGCCGTAGCCCTCGGCGACGAGCACCACGCCCGCCAGGACGCGGCGGAAGAACAGCCGTGACCCACTCTTGAGGGCGTCCCACAACGCCCGTTCCAGACCGATGTCGAGCATGCGGTGCTCCGCTCCCGGCTGGGCGCGGAGCACGTCCTCGTGGTGGATGAAGAACTCCCCGAGGTTGGCGAGCTCGTCCAGCCGCTCGATCCGCAAGGGGGACAGTCGCGGCGGGCCCTGGCGGATCTTTTCGACCAGCGGCTCCCACGACCCGTCCGCCGTCGAACGCATCGCCGCGTCGAGCCGCCCCTTGAGCGGGGGGACGACCATGCCCAGGGCCAGGTCCGGCCGCGCGTCGCGCAGGTGCAGGTGGGCGGCCAGGTCGCGCGTCAGCCATGGGTCGTCGAGGGTCGGCGCGTCCGGGCCGAGGCGCAGGAACGTGTCGCAGATGCCGTACCGCTCCTGTTGGGCGTAAGAGGTCATCCGGTCATCGTCTCAAAGCGGTGGGAGCCATCCGCAGGCCCCCGTAGCATCGCGCCCCATGACCGCCGCCCCGACGACCCCGACAACCCCGGGTCCCTCGGCAGTCCGGTTGATTCGCCCGGTCGCCGAGCGTCAGGCGGAGCTCCTCGCGATGATGGACGAGTTCGCCGCCGACCGCATCGATGGTGGGGCGATGGGTTCACAGACCGTCGAGCAGCTGCGCGACCCCGACCGGTTCCGGGTCTGGGTCGAGATGCTCGACCGCTACGAGGACGGCGTGGGCGTGCCCGACGACCTCGTCCCCAGCTCTTCGCGATGGGTCGAGGAGGACGGCCGGCTCGTGGGGTTCATCTCCCTGCGGCACGAGCTTAACGCCTACCTGCTGGACCAGGGCGGCCACATCGGGTACGCGGTGCGGCCCACCGCCCGGGGCCGCGGGGTCGCCACCGCCGCGACGGCGCTCATGCTCACGGAGTGCCGCCGACGCGGGATCGACCCGGTGCTCGTCACCTGCGACGACGACAATGTGGCCTCGGCGACCGTCATCGAGCGCAACGGTGGCCTGCTGGAGGACGTGCGCGCCGGCAAGCGGCGCTACTGGTTGCGCGTCGGTCCCTGACGGCCCCGGCGATGCGGCGCCGCCCAGCACCTGATGTGGTGGGGCATGACGACCGACTACCGCCAGCCCGCAGCAGACCTCCCGGCCGGCCGGATGCCCCTCTTCGGCTTCGGCACCTGGCAGATCAGCGAGGCCGACGCACCTGAGGCGGTGTTCACCGCCCTCGAGGTCGGCTACCGGCACATCGACACGGCCACCGGGTACGACAACGAGGCCGGGGTCGGTCGGGCCATCGCCGCAGCAGGACTGCCTCGAGAGTCCCTCTTCGTGACGACGAAGCTGCCGCCGGACCACGCGGGGCGCGAGCGCCGCACGATCGAGGAGAGCCTGGCCAACCTGGGCCTCGACCACGTCGACCTGTGGCTCGTCCACTGGCCGCCGAACGGGTCCGCGACGCCGAAGGTGTGGCCCGAGGTGGTCCGCGCCCAGCCGGACGGGCTGGCCACCGCCGTCGGGGTGAGCAACTACTCGCTGGCCCAGATCGACGAGCTGACCGAGGCGACCGGGGTGACCCCGGCGGTGAACCAGCTCCGCTGGAGTCCGGCGATCTACGACGCCGCGGAAGCCGCCGGGCTGCATGAACGCGGGGTGGTGCTCGAAGGCAACAGCCCGTTCAAGGCGGCGGATCTCGACGATCCCACCCTCGTTCGCGTGGCCCATGAGCACGACGCGACGACCGCACAGGTCATCGTCGCCTGGCACGTGGCCCAAGGGTTCGTCGTCATCCCCAAGTCGTCGCGGCGGGAGCGGATCGAGGCCAACGCGGCGGGAGCTCGCATCGAGCTCACGGCGGACGAGGTCGCGACGGTGGACGGCCTGGGCGGTTAGTCCTCGGTTAGTCAGTCCAGGTACTCCCGGGGGTTGCCTTCGGGCCCGTCGGGGAGGAGGGTGGCGCGCTTCAATCCCTCGGGGGGACGGGTCGCGCGGGCAGCGCGAGAGGGAGATGGCGATGAGCCGTCGCAGGGCAGCACTCACGGCCGCGGTCGCGGCAGGGATTCTCACAGTGGCGTCGGCGGTCACCGCCACGGCATCGACCCCGGTCGGGCCCACCGACACCGAGGTCACCGTCGACACGGCATACGTCAAGGCGAACGGCCGGCCGATCACCTCCGCCGACGCCATCTCCGCCTGCGGTGCCAACAAGCGCCAGCAGAACGAGCCCTCGACCGCGGTGGACCCCCGGCAACCCAACATCATCGTGGCCGGCTCCAACGACTACTGCACGGTCGAGAAGGCCGGCGGGACGTGAACCGGCTTCTACCGCAGCACGAGCTCCGGCTCCTCGTGGGTCGACAGCCTGCTGCCGGGCTACCCGACGGACACGTCGCCCGAAGGTCTGGCCAGCCCCCTCCAGCAGCGGGGCATCGCCAACGCCGGCGACCCGGTGCAGGCCTGGGACCTGAACGGCCGGCTCTTCTACATGGGCAACGCCTTCAACCGTGCCGCCCCCCAGAACGGCTCGGGTCTGGGTCGCGACCTACGACCAGGACGCCGCCCATTACGTGCGCACCGTCATCGTCGGCAGCGGCACCCCGGCGCTCAACGGTCGGTTCAACGACAAGACGGCGATCGAGGTCGACCGGGGCGTCAGCAGCCGCTACCGGGGCAACGTGTATGCCGCGTGGAGCGTCTTCCAGGGCGTCGGCGGCAACAACTCGATCTCCTTCGTCCGCTCCACCGACCACGGGGCGACCTTCAGCCAGCCGATGAAGATCTCGACCGGATCGAAGAACGTCCAGTTCGCCGACATCGCCGTGACCAGCAACGGCACCGTCTACGTCGCGTACCGCCAGTTCGAGTCCAACCGCGGCCACCAGGAGAGCTCGATCCAGTACGTCGTCTCGACCGACGGGGGCCGCAGCTTCAGCAAGCCGGCGACCGCCACGACGTTCGAGCCGTTCGACGCAGCCGACTCGGCCGGCGACCCGGCCGCCGCGGCCACGGCGCACGACCAGGCCTACGAGAACGCCGACGGCCCCGCGTCGGAGGCCGGCGAGGAGTGGTCGGTGACAGCCGCGACTGCGGGTCGGGCCCCCTCGCCTGCCAGAGCGGGTTCGTCTTCTTCCGTCACGACAGCCAGCCGCGGATCACCGCCGACCCCAAGGCCACCGACCAGAAGGTCTACCTCGTCTACGACGCGACCATTCCCGGCACCGAGCAGGCTTCGCAGACCACCTACAACACCGCCGACCCGGCCGGCACGACGTTGCGCGTCGGTCAGGGCGGCATCTACTACGCCAGCCTGAGCGGCCTGGGTGCCACATGGACCACGCCGACGCTGCTGGCGCCGACTCCCGTCGGTCACCAGCTCTTCCCGGACATCAACGCCGACGGCGGCTACCTCCACGCCGTGTGGCACGACAGCCGTAACGACCCCGCCTACAACGTGCAGTACCCGCCGGGCAACAACGGTGGGATGCGGGACGCCGGAGGGTTCGCGGCGGCGGTGAGGGGGCTGGACACCTACGCCACGTCCTCGACCACCGAGGGGGCGACCTGGGCCACGGCGGCGAAGATCTCGACCGTGACGCAGATGCCGAACTATGAGATGTTCGGCGACCGGCGCGTCCCGTTCCACGGCGACTACAACTATGTGTCGTCGGTGGGCGCGTTCGCCTACAACGTCTGGACCGACACCCGCCAGGTCGTCGGGGGCGACGACCCCCGTTACGTGGGCGGCACGGGCTTCGACGTCCTCCAGTGCCGTCCCCAGCTGCCGGACGGCTCCTTCGCGCCGGACCAGTGCCCGAACGCGGGTGGGCTAGACCAGGATATCTATGGCCGGGCGACCACCGGCTGACCACCCTGACGTCGTCAGTCCCCTGACCGGTCTCGCGACCGGTCAGGGGACCCAGACGCTGTTGTCGTGGGCGAAGACCACGGCTCTGGGGTCGAGCTCCTGAAGCCGGGCCAGCCACGTCGGAGAGGACGGCAAGGGCGGGGTATGCCCGTCCCGTCGAGCCTGCTGCGCGAGCGCGTCCGCGGCGTACGCCGAGGCCGTGTCGTGGCTCTGTCCGGCCAGCACCACGCTCCCGTCAGGCAACCGGACGACGACGGACTGGTGCCCGTCGGTGTGCCCCGGTGTCGGGACGAGCACGATGCCCGGCAGCACCTCGGTCTCGCCGTCCAGCTCGACGAACCGCGAACCCTCGAGCAGCTCAGGCAGCGTGTAGTCCGGCGTCGTGCGGGCGGCTGACAGCTCGGTGCGCTGGACGAACGTCGGTTGGCTGGTGAGCTCAGGGTTCCCGCCGCAGTGTTCGAAGTGCAGGTGGCAGTTGGTCACATGGGTCACGTCACTCGGCTCCATCCCGATGTTGCGTAACGCTTTTCGCAACGAATGCCGGCGAGGGCGGTAGTGCGCGTCGACGTCCGGATGCGAACCCA
>JAABVA010006114.1_pt1 | contig 10723 bp, 9 predicted proteins | sample 5560331 | NCBI WGS metagenome assembly JAABVA01 (sample SAMN12812661, study PRJNA571458) | rock metagenome | isolation source: Antarctica rocks | place: Antarctica: Victoria Land, Mt New Zealand sud | collected 2016-01-07 | reverse complement strand
GAAACTGGGGTTTCGCAAGATGGGTTATGTGTTTGGAAAGGAATTTGAACGGTGAGAAGGATGGGTGTGTTGGGCTTTGGATGATGGTGAAGTGAGGGGGATGGTTGAGGAGGTGTTGTTTTGTTGTGGGTGGTGCTTGGAGGTAAGTATTGAAGGGGGGGGGGATGTGGGACTTGGGGGGGATGAGTCAAGCTTTTCTGAGATAGGGAATTGGTAGATCAAGCGTTTCCTTTCATGAATGGTATGGTTCGATGGCTGGGAATGACCCATACATATTTATTGATCGGATAGGAGGGAGTCATTGGGGGGGGGGTGAGTGATTGTATATAAATGGTGCTCGCTGTTCAATTTTGGGTTTTTTTTTCTTCCTTCAACAGCACCACGCTCGATCCAGTAGCTTTAAACCTTAGGTTTCTTGACACAACATCGATTTTTGGCAGCTGTGAGGTCGTAAGTCAACGGTATCGAGGTTTGATCAAACACCCCAGACCTTCCGCTTCTTGGTACCAAACACACACTCGACTGTTCAAAGATTACGACCCAATGGATTCTTCTGAGAGCATCGTGGATGCCATGGAGCGGTAAATTCCCTTTTGCCCTTTATAAACCCAAGCTCCCACATCCTCTTCCTCTCATCTACACGGTTAGGTATGTGTACCTAACACGAACCAGAGCGGGGTGTTTCAGCGATGCTGCAGAGGGTCAAAACGGTATTCGGTACCACGCCTGGCTTCAAATGGTCGTCGCGCGTCTCTACGTCCGCCTCTCGTACGAAGACATCGCCCTCATCCTCAGCGTCAATGACCCCGACCGAGACCGGTATGAACAGCGGATAAACGGCGAGCCGCCGACGCCGTTTGACGCCGACAAATTACGGAACGAATGTGAAGAGCTTTCAGCGCGGTTGAACTCAGAGAGGGATCGCAATAATTTTTTGTTCGAGCACTTTTACAACGAGTGGGTGGCAGCAGGGGTGTTGGTAGAGATTAGAGCGGGCATGGAGAGAGCGAAGAAGCCGGTGGAGCAGCACAAACTGGATCTTTGTTGCAAGCAGTATATTGATGAGCTCCCCCCGGCCGAGATAGAGGAAATTTACGGGTGGGCTAATCGCCAGGCGAGGGTGGAGCTAAATTGGTCGGTTTGAATAAGATGTCGTACGCCATAGAGAGGGCGGATAGAGGAGTCGGTTCAGTTGTTTACTAGCCTGTTGCATGCATGTTAGCGAAGTCTGATGGATAGACACAGCCGAATAAAGGGTGTTCAAGCCTTGCTTCTGGAATGAAGAATTAACCGAGTATAGTAAATGCATTGGTTCATACTCCCAGCTTTGCTCACAGATGCCCTGGATATGTGTGCCTCGAAAATCTCATGCAACATATGATCACAAAAGCATTATTGATGAGCGTGCGCGTTTCCAAGGCTGTCAGGTAGGGGTCAAAAAGCGTCTGGTTGATATTCGGAGGAGCAGATCTCTAGCAGATCTCTAGCCATCGTTCAACGAAATTCTTCTGATTGAACCCATACCAAGATCTGACGAAGCGGATGCCGATGACCAACGACTATTGAATGAACTCGAAGATTGTAAATCGGTAATTATAGTCTCCATCACCGACGGCGCAGCTGAATGGGTAGGTGCTCGCTGAGCAGCAAAGTCATAGACACCGACACCCGTACCGTCAAGATCTGGTTGGGGGTCTTCTAGAACAGCTCCTGGTGTTCCCATGGCTGTAACCGTGAAGCGCCTTCTACGAATGTTTGATCCTTCTCTTTTGCTCTTTGCATACTGTGTCTTTCTGGCACTTCCTGGACGAGACGCTGCATCTTCCTCAAGTTTCAATACGATGCCTACCGCTTTCTCATCCTCAACAACTTTGGGATGGCGCTTCGCAAAGTATTTGGCATATTTGTAGATGCTGTAATAGCAGGATGCGATATTGACAAAAGTCAGGATGGTTTTGTAAGGCATGTAGTATAGCAGACACAAAGCCGTGACAGCTTGTCTTCGGGAACGGAGATGGACCTATCCAATTTTATCAGTCAGAAACCCGTTACATGGGGCTTGATAATGTAAGCCAGAAGAAAAAGGAAACACTTACATAATTGAAGATTACGACATTGCCCATATACAAGCCCAAGGTAGCCACAAACATGTATGCCGTGAAACGTGGACGAACGTAAAATGATATGGGAAGGACGAATGGCGCTAGAAGATAGAGCAAGGTCTCATAGACCTCCTGGAACACAAACAGTTTCGTACCGATTTCCCACCACCCCAGCTTCCAACTGAAAAGTATGTACGACATATCGTAGTAGATTCCGTTAACAAAGAAGAAATTCCATCGGTAGAATCTTTGTTTCCATACGGTCATTCTGAAGAACGTATCAGCTATGATGAAAACAATTCGACGTTGTTTGGTTGTCCCTTACTCTCCAAACCCTCCTCTGGCACCACCACTGCCGAAGAATACAGCACTCGGTGTCTCGGTCTCAACAAAGACAGATGTGCACATTTGGATCCGACTGCCCAGTTGGCGAGCCACATGTCCGAAAAACCAATCTTCGCTGACCGAAAACCCAGGATGCTCTTCAAATGTCCTGACGAGCAACTCTCTATCCCAGATACTTATAGCTCCATGAGGAAAGGTTGCACTTCCCAATTTACCCGCAAACGCTCTTTGTACACCAGAGATCTTATACTCTATGTCCTGCGCTTGCTGACAGAGCGTTCCTCTGGTGCGATTTGGGCCAACACTCTTAATGGTATAACCGACACATTTTACGTCGCCTACTAGTCGATCTGAAACAATCGGAAAGTTGGGAGGTAAAAGACAGTCGTCATCGATCAGTAGAACGTATGGGAAACCCTTTGCAACGTAGCAACCGACAAATTGCGCGATGATCTTGGAGCCCAGCGGAGACCACGTATGAGACACACCATACCGTTCGCATACTGAGCTAGTACCATCCAAGGGTGTCGGAGAATTCCCGTTAGCAATTACCTACGCGTTCGTCAATCAATGTTTTTCATGTACATCTTTGACATATTGTTGGTGAACCACCTACAAATATGCTTTCTGCTGGGAATATCTTGAGAGCAGCTTCTAAGGTCGCACCAATGAGGTTCTCCGACTTGTAGCATGGGATGAGCAAGGCTGTGTCATTCAATTTTCCATGATCAGCTCGAGCAGCTGCCTGGAACGGGGTTCTTTCAGGGGCGGTCTTTTCGAATGGGAGCAATAACGGTAAGTACGCGTAGCTGTGTGAATCCGTCAGTGCGAGACATGAAGGGAATGCAAAGACAATATACAGAAACCCTACGCCCAAGAATACCGCCGTTCCTGCAGAAACAGCTAGCTTACTGTTGAATAGTATATAAATCCACCATACTACCCCTTTCCAAAGAGGTACGCCAACCATCAGGAAGTAAATAGTTGCCAAGATAAGCAAGTAGAACATATACTGAAACCCAACCTGTGCGATGGTGCTCCGCCTCAATTGAACTTCCCGCACCTTGGCTTTTTCGTAGACATCGCTTAGGCTACTACGGCGGACGACGCTCGAAATATTTTCGACGGCGGTGCTGGCTCGGCGAATGAAATCAAGACCCGGTACCCACGATCTGGCCCCAGAGCTGCTCCGCCTACCACCTTGAGATTCCTCGGGAGCACAATTTCTGCCAATAAAGATGGGTAGAGGTGCAGTCACGTCATCTGCGGATGCAGGGAAACGATAGTTGTTGAGACTTTGGAAAACATAGGCATTCTGTGATGACTGGTCGGGAACCGCAACCAGTTGAGGTCTTCTCACTCCTGGCAGTTCAGCGCTTGGGGGTCGAAGGTTGGACTCAATCGATGTTCTACGACTCGTGACATTCGACCTTGCGAGGGTACCAATACTTATAGTCGCTGATCGTTGCAGTCTTCTGGTCGAGGTAGAATTGCGAGGGTCGACCGTCGTCTCGTCTGTCGTGGAGCTTCGCCGAGTTCCAAGGATTGGAAAAGCATTTGCCTTTGTCTCTAGACCGGTCTCCCTAGTTCTTCCAAGAGCTCCAATGCTGACTGATAGGGCCCTTCTTGCTCTACCTATAGCTACCTGCTGAGCATCGAACGTTTCCGTTGCATCGTTGCTACTGGATGTAGCGTTGGGCTGGACGCCTCCCCAGATATCGAGGAGTCCAAGGGGTATAGTAATATATTCTGAAGTCATCGCTGCTACCAATATTGGGCAAGATCAAAGACATAGAAGTAGGAAAGGATGATACAAGAGCATCTGGAGAGCAGGGAACGCAGCAGCAGCGCATCATGCTAGTTTTAAAGTCGCTAAAGCAGGCCAGGGTGGCCATGATGACCCGAAGACCCAAAGAACAGTCTCGGCAGTGTGCCTGAAGGAAGCGCGCCATAGTCTTTCGAAAGAGACCCGACATATTACGAAAACGAGTTTGTCATAAGGTAACAAAAAACGAAAACGCACCGCCACGGGAGGTTGCCATCAGGGTTATACTGTACTGCAAAGTCGGAGATCTGGGGGCCTGTATGCAGATTAGCGAGGGTCGGCGATGAGCTAGATTCCATCTTTATTAGCTATTGCCGGGTTCCGTGCACGGTGCACAAGTTGATCGGAGGCTGTTGATGGTATTACCTATTCCAGCTTCTCGTAAGGATAGAGTTGGTGATGTGGAAAGCTTATTCGCCATGGTGCGTCAGCGGCGTCACCCAATTAAGAGGAGGCTTGGACATAACCCTAATCCGGATACGCCATTAGTCTACCGTGCGAATGCAGACATGTCCCAGATGACTCTTGGTTGACGGCAGGCGTACCAGCTTAGGTGACAAGGCTGCCTTTACCAGTGCAATGGCCGGAAATTCTCACGTGGATATGTTGGAATGAATCATCAGTTCATCGAATTCTGAAATGGATAAATGGCCAAACTCGGACTCAAATCCTTTGCGGGGATCAGACAATGATAGTTATGGACAGCGTAGACTTTCGTCTCTCGATTGAAGTCCTTTGACCCGTAGTATGATTGACACGGTGACCGTTGAGAACCTGTGGGAATCGATAGCCCTAGTGTTGTCAAACATGTTCCGTTGCCGCTAGGAGTGTCCTACAAAAAACTTATATATGTATAACCCATTCTGTCATCATAAAACAGATCACAACTGCTCATTAACAAACAGAGCTGCCATTCCTTGTCCAGTCCCAATACACATGCTCGTCAACAAAATCTTCTTCTTCTGCCTCCGGCACTCACTCAAACCCGTGCAGATCTGCCGGGCGCCTGTAGCACCGAGCGGATGACCTAAAGCAATAGCACCACCTCTGATGTTCATCTTTGCATGATCAATACCTAGAACATCTTTGCAATATACTGCCATTGAGGCAAAGGCTTCGTTGACCTCGATGACATCGATGTCGGTAGCCAGATTGAGGTTGAATTTAGAAAGCAACTTAGGAATGGCTAGAGAAGGGCCGATACCCATAATCCTGGGAGCAACACCAGCGACCGTAGCTCCGCAGAATTTTGCAAGGATTGGCTGCTTCATGGCGAGAGCCTTGGAGCGTTTCATGAGGAGGACCGCCGCAGCTAGAAGGGGGGTTTAACACATGAGACATGGAGAAAAGCACATGAAGGTATGGCGGGGTTGCTTACCTCCGTCTGTGACTTGACTGGAATTCCCGCCTGTGCTCTTGTCGCCGTAGTCTGGGAACGCAGGCCGGATCTTACTAAGGCTTTCGAAGGTGGTGCCATATCTCGGGCCCTCATCTTTGGTCAGAGTGACTTCCTTCTCTTCACCGGATTTGGGATCCTTGATGGTTGTGGTAATAGGGACTATCTCATCATCGAACCACCCCGCCTTCTGCGCCCGTTCTGCACGCTGATAGGATTCAGCAGCGTATCTGTCTTGTGACTCTCTTGAAATGCTGTAATCTTTGCCAACGTTTTCCGAGGTCTGGCCCATTGGCTGCATGCAGTCTGCCGCATCCTGGTTTTTGAGTATTTCTTCGTGGAATGGCTTAGGCGCGCCACCACCGTGCGTCATTGACTCGGCACCAATGGCCACACCGATCTCAATGCTCCCTGAGCTTACCTGATTCGCGATATCTTGGACGGCTTTGAGACCTGACGAGCAGAAGCGGTTGACCGTAGATCCACCTGTAGTGACTGGGAAACCTGCGGCAAGAGAAGCAGCACGGACAATGTAAGCAGCGCTTGCATCACCAACCTATACATATGTGAGCGAGTGTTGAACGTTAACATTCCTGATGAGAACATACATTTCCAAGGCAGACATCCTCTACCATCTGAGGGTCAATGTTCGATTGTTCAATGACTTTCTTGAGCAGCGAATAAACCATGTAATCTAGCGGAGTATCTTTAAAGCCCCCCTTGAAGGCCTTGGCCAATGGCGTCCGGATTGCAAGTGTGATGACTACATCATCCGGGTTTTTCTGCGTACTGTTGCCAAAGGGTACAGAGGTCAGCGTGTAGAATAGGTCATAAGAATGGGGAGCCTATTTACATAGCTGAAAGTCCACTTTTGCCGGGTGTAAGGTGGCTGAGGATGGAATTGAGTCTCTCGGTCGCCATTTTGGTATATATATTGATATATGTTTTGACAAGAGGAAGATTTGAGGTGGAAAGGTGGAGAGGTGGAGAGTTGTACTTTCGAGAAACGACGTAGTGTGGGGATTCTGTGACCGCAGAAAGCCGAGGCACGTTGATTGCTTGCTAAGGTGCTAAAGTCGCTACCGGGCTACCGGCTAGAGTACTGCTAGTCACTTTACCCGCATAGATACTCACGTGGTACTTTACTGACACAATGCGAGCATTGTTCGCCAAAGCTACTATGAGGCTGGCTAGAAATGTCTCTATATCGTGTCGTGGTAATTATTCCCCCAATGTAAAGCATTCAATGCTCTAAGCTCTGGAACAGGCCAACCGATTAGTGAGGAGGAATTGTTTCAATACTCCAACGGTCGTTTCTTGGTAGATGAGAGACAGCAATTGTTGAAACGATAAGTCAAATTTGATGTCCAAAAATTGTGTGATGCAAGATCGACAAGATGGAGGGAGGATTCAGCAAAGCCTTTCTGATGACTACAGACGATGGAGCAGAAGTGGTGGCCAAAATTCCCTGCCCAATCGCTGGCAGAGCTATGTACTCTACAGCCTCTGAAGTTGCTGTTCTTCAATATGGTCTGGAGCTTTCCTGATTACAGAAGCTATTCAAAGCTAACATCCTAGGGACTTAGTGAGCTCTCATACAACAATATCTGTTCCTAAGGTTTTGGCATGGAATGCAGATTCGTCGAACCCAGTCGGTGCTGAATATATTATCATGGAGAAAGCTCCTGGTGTTCAACTTTTCAAGGTATGGAATGACATTACAGAAACCGACCGTCTTGAGCTTATTAAACGCTTGGCCCAATTGGAGCACCAGCTCACGGATATTCGGTTTCCGGCTTATGGCAGCTTGTACTTTCGGCACTCGATCTCGAAGGCATCTGAACAGATATCACTAGATTCGTCAGAGGATCCAAGGGGTTTGTTTTGTGTTGGCCCTGCATGTGGTCCAGCGTGGACTGATGGCGCTTCTCCGGGCGATTTGCAGCCCGATATTGATGCCGGCCCCTGTAAGTAATATCGCTGCTCTGTAACACTACTTTTATGTTAACTTTTGAAATTTACAGGGCCTACTCTCATGCAATTTGGGCAAGGGCTTGTACAGAGATGTATCGCTCGAACTCGTCTCCCCACACCAGAAAACATCAATCCACTTCTTCACGGCGCAGTACAAGACCACCTCTCCACACTCAACGTAACTATGGAGCTATTACCGAACCTAATGAAGTATGATCCGTTGGTTGAAAGATCAAGGCCAACAATATGGCACACAGATCTACATACGGGTAACATATTTGTATGATCGCAGGACTATACTCAAATAGTCAGTCTCATTGATTGGCAATCTACATCCATCTCTCCTCTATTCTTGCAAGCTCGGTGGCCTGTTTTCTTAAACTCCTTCAGAGAAGTACATTGAAGGCGCGAAGCTTCCGAAGTTGCCATCAAATTTTCAAGACCTCGACACCGATAAGAAGGAGATAGCTTTATTTCAAAAATATCGGGCTATCTGCGCAAAAGCCTACGAGGTCGCAACGTACCTCAATAACCATGACGCTTATACTGCAAAACGGAAATTCGCCGAACCATTACGAGAGCTATTTAGATTGAAGACACATGGGACGATGGTATTGTTCCTCTTCGTACCTGCCTCATCCAAATCTTCGAGAAATGGGAGGAAATGCAGTTTCCGGACCAATGCCCAATCTACTTTACCCCCACGGAAGTCGCATCTCATGGACGGGAATTCTTGGAGTACAGTCAGTGGCACGAAGTACAAAATTTCGCAAAGAAATATCTTAGCAGAGATGCTGAAGGTTGGGTGCCTCCAGAAGCAGACTGGGATAAGAAACAATTACAAAACAAGATGCTTCTGGATTTTATGGTCGAGCGCCTGGAAACTCAGAAGACGGCAGAAGAAGTGAGGCAAATGTGGCCTTTCCCAACGTAATAAACATCCTCTCTCCTCAGACTTCCAGAATCCGGAAGCAATGCTAGGGGTCAGTTTGTGCCATGCAAGAGGGATCTTTCCGCCTCTGGCCCAATTCACAGCAAGACACCAGATCTCATATTGTCCGCATGAGGTCCATCTGAAACACCCGATTTTAAAGTCGCCTATCCTCCCGAAGAATTTACCCTAGTTCAATTGGTCAGCAGCTGTTCGAGACCGCCAGGATGCAGAATGTCAGTAACAATGACCGGGAGCCAAAATACGCCAGGCTGGCTATTGGACTGAATGACAGTTTGAGTAAAGGAATTCGAGATTGATCATTTCCATATGTTCCTTTATCCAATGCCTCCTGCCGCACCGGCTTTGTAATAGACTCGAGCCAACGCTTGTGGTTTTTCAGGAAAACGACGAGTCCAGCTGTCCCTTTGGATCTTTATGAAGACCGGTTATTGTTCACTAACTTTCTGCACCCCTGGTGGATCGTTCAACAGTACTTATTGGTTTTCCATATCTGAAGGGGATGCGTTATCTCTACGAAGAGATGGCATTATAAGTGATTATACCCCTCACACAAGCCATATCTTGGCCTGCCCATCCTCAGGCCTCCACATATTTTTAGGTACCTCTTTCAAGTCCCTTTCCGGTGTTTTTGGATCGGTCGTAGTTGTAGCAAGGTTTGCGTATCATTCACTCTTCTCTTTCTTCTGAGGCATCATGCTTGGCTTGAGGACTCACTTGAAGACAGATTTCCTTTCTGTCACCCATCGCTCCACCTGCATCGAGCCATAGTCGATGATCTAAAGTCGTAGTTGTTTGCTTGGGCTAGGACAATCCGGTCCTGACGTCTGAGCGGCAAATACTTTCCCAAACAGATTCCATTCCAGCAACGCCACGCCGAAGTATTCTAGGGTCTTGGAGACTTTGAATTTTAAATTCTGGGTTTGATTCTATGAGACGCTGGCGTTCCACATGTTGCGTTTTGTCATCGATATAATCCTCAGAGTAAACTTGGTTACGGTAGTTGTTGCACGAGCTACATGCTTCTATGCGAAATAGTAAGTCGGTGAATAGATCCTCATTGAAGCCTGAGGCACATCTCATGTAGTTGCTGCGCGACTGAGCCAAGTACCTTACGTGTACCTATTGTGAAGTCGCCCAAATCATGCAAGTTAACCTCATTGAGGGATTGGCCCATGTAAGGTTGTTGGCAGCTGAACAAAACTCACGTACACAGACGCAATCAAGCCTTGATTCGTCTAATGTACTTTTTGGTTCGTCGCACTGTCTGGTCACATCTACCTCACTCGCTGAGATCAGCCGACCGCGACATTAAGTTAATAGCACTCCCGCAATCGTGTCGAAATGCCAAAGGAGCCAGCCCTTTCTCAGACCACGAGCTAAAGGTACGTAGATCCTCGTGTCGTGAAACATACGAGAAGCCACCAATTGCTCAAGCATGATCGACAACTCTGTAAATACATCGATTTACGGGTTCATGTCTTCATGGCCCGGATGCTTGACCGAGCAGGGCTAAGGCTGGCTGAACCTCAGGTGATTCCGTGAGTGGTGCGATGCGTTTTAGGTACGTTGTACAACTTCAACAGTACAAGGCACAACCACACTAACATGCCAAGCCTTATAAGGTTTGTTTACGAGGTCGATTCAGAGGCGTTTATAGCGCTCGCGTAGGTACCTTAGCGAACATTCTGGTACCCAAGGCACTACTACACGAAGTTTTGGCCAATTCTCGCTAAATTTGGGAATCCTTGCTGAGGATGTAGGTCGCGCGACCCATACTTGAGGTGACGCGACCATGCCGATCATCCGGAGCTAAGACCCACGCTAACACCCGACCTCATACATAGATTTCATGGTCGCACAAACCTTTACTCTTACAATCCACAAACCATCAATAATTCATTAATCATTCCAACCAATGCCTTCAATAAAAGAAACAGAGGCATACGTCGCATATCAGACCTTGAAAACAAGATCAGATTGGCATTCAGCATGGGTCAAAAACGTGTTACGATCCTAGCTACGCACCTATGTTGGTAGCTATGTTGGTGGCTATGTTGATGACTATCGCCGGCCGCTCGCCGCTAGGCTATAGGGTTGTTCCGAGGCCAACCCTATTCAGGGTTAGC
>JAABVA010006109.1_pt1 | contig 10727 bp, 8 predicted proteins | sample 5560331 | NCBI WGS metagenome assembly JAABVA01 (sample SAMN12812661, study PRJNA571458) | rock metagenome | isolation source: Antarctica rocks | place: Antarctica: Victoria Land, Mt New Zealand sud | collected 2016-01-07 | reverse complement strand
TCTCGTCAACGATCAGGACCCCGCCCGGATCCGCGAGGTGGTCCACGACGTAGCGCTGCAGATCGTCGCGCACCAGATCAGGATCCCAATCCGTGCTCGACAACAGTCGTTGCATGCCGTCCGGGGTGCCATCACCGGAACGTTCCGACAGCGTCCATGAGTTCTTGCGCTCCTCCGCCGAGAGCAACCCCCGGACATACTCCATCACCCGCTCCCGAGGCTCCGACCTGGCGAAACGCCGCCCGACCAGGGCATGCACCTCCGCCAGCCCCTCAGCCCACGCCCGCACCTCGGCCACACAAATCATCACCCATCCCCAAGACGATCCCGGAACGAGTCCCCTCACCAGCGTAGACACACCGACAAGATCAAAATAAACGCAACTGTAGTACTAGACTGCGTCGCGCCAGCGTCATTCGTATCACTTACGCAGTTCGGGGTGCCGCGCGTAACAGCGCAGGAACAGCGGAGGTGGGCGCACCGGTCCGTCGCCCGCCCGAGAGGAGGCCGACTACTGGTGTCGGGGGATCCCGGTTCGGCGCGCTTTGGCGTCGGCCAGCGCCAGCAGCCGACACCGCTCCGGCGACCAGAGTCCTGTTGGTGGGACAGCCGCAGGCGGGACCAATTCACTTGCATCGATTCTGGCCAACTGTTGACAGTTGGCAGAAAAACCTTCAGTGTGGTGTGCACCACTTGCATCACCCCCATCAAGCAGTCCTTGGGGCTCCCGGAAAGAAGGACCACCCATGGCCACCCCCGACCTGCATCCCGGCAGTGCACCGACGGTGTTGCAGGACAAGGCACCCCAGCGCATCACGGGCCGCGTCATCGCGGCAGGTCTCGTCGGATCCGTCGTCGAATATTTCGACTTTGGTATCTACGGCTACCTGGCCACCGTGCTGTCAGTCGAGTTCTTCGCCTCCAGCACCGATCCAACGACGGCTCTCCTCGCGACCTTCGCGACTTTTGCCGCGGCCTTCGCCCTGCGCCCGCTGGGCGGCCTGATTTTTGGTCACTTCGGAGACATGCTGGGACGCGCGAAGATGCTGGCGTTCACCATCATCGCGATGTGCCTCGCCACATTCGCCATCGGCGTGCTACCCACCTACGCCGCCATCGGTACCGCGGCGGCGTTTCTGTTGGTCATCGCCCGCTGCGTGCAGGGCTTGGCTTCGGGCGGCGAGGTCGGCGGGGCCGCGACCTACGTCGCCGAGTGCTCACCTGACCGCCGTCGTGGCTTTTTCTGCTCCACCGTCCAACTTGGAGCGCTCGGCGGTGCCCTCATCGCCTCGGCCGTGGTCACCGGCCTTACCGGCGTACTCAGTAGCGCACAGCTCCATGACTGGGGATGGCGACTACCGTTCCTGCTCAGCCTTCCCTTGGGTCTGGTGGGCCTTTGGATCCGGCTTCGACTGGAAGACGCGCCGCAGTTCGAGGCTGTCAAGCAGCAGAAGAAGGTGGCCAAGGCGCCGGCAATGGAACTCTTCGCCGACCATCGCGCCGCACTTCTCCGTACGATCGGCCTGTCCACGCTGCTGTTCTCCGCCTACTACGTGATCTACGTCTACGCGGCGGTGCATCTGCAGCACGTCGGTGGGTTTACACCGCATCAAGCCTTCTGGTCGACAACCCTCACCCTGATCGCCTCGTGCGCCGCCATGCCGGCATTCGGGGCGCTGTCCGACCGGATCGGGCGTCGCCCGATGTTCCTCGGTGCCGCCGTCGCGTTCATCGTGCTGACGATCCCCGGCTTCATGGCGATGGACAGCGGGAACTACGCCGCGGCGGTTGTCGCCCAAGTCATCCTCGGCCTCCCCGAGTCCGCATTGATGGCGGTCGCGTTCTCTACCTTCGCGGAAATGTTCACCGTCCGTGTCCGCTACAGCGGCATCGCTCTCGGATTCAACCTCGCCAGTACAACCGTCGGCGGTACCGCCCCCTTAATCTCGGTGTGGCTGATCAAGGTGACCGGCAACAACCTTGCTCCAGCCGGTTTCCTCATCGCTACCGCCCTCATCACCCTTGCCACCGCCCTCACTCTTCGGGAGACGCGCGGCAGCGCGCTGCGGACGGCGTGAGCATGATCATGACGAGCCGCCTACACCCCGACCCAGGGAGATCGATGGACAACCAGATGCTGCCTACTCCGCTTGGCCGGCAAGCCAACACCTTCGCCGGGAAGAGCCTTCAGGTACTCAAGACCATGATCTTGGACGGCACCCTGCATCCGGGTCAGCGCCTCAACGAAGTTGAACTCGCGCGGGCACTGGGAATCAGCCGCGGCCCACTTCGCGAAGCCGTCCAGCGCCTGGCCAGCGACGGACTCGTGACGATCATCAGCCACCGCGGTGCCTTCGTTCGAGCCTTCGACACCGAGGAACTGGTCGAGCTCTACGAGCTCCGCACCGCCCTGGAGACCCACGCCGTGCGGCTCGCCGCGCGACGCGTCGACACTGAAGATCTCGTCGACCTCGACGAGATGCTCCGTGTCACAGAGGATGTCCTGGCTTCTGCCGGGCAGCACGCCTATCCCAGCGATCTGGACTTCCACCAGCGCGTCGTCTCCCTCGCCGGCAACCAAACCCTGTTGAGGGCAGCCGTGGAGGTAAACCATCAAATCCAGCTAGCCCGCTCCCGCTCGGCTCAGCAGCCCCAACGCGCCCGCAACGCCTTCGTCGAGCACCGGGACATCCTCACTGCCCTTGCCCGAGCCGACGGCAGTGGCGCAGCCGATCTCCTCGCCACCCACCTCCAACACTCACTCACCAACGCACTCCAACTTCTCCGATGCGACCCGCCGGAAGACGTCAGCGGGCTCACCACCACCAAGGAGCACCACTCGTGACACGATCACCCAGCGCGTTCCTTCGTTACCGCATCACCTCCGGCGGGTCGCCGTTGCTGCTCGCCGGTGCCCCCAACGCCCTGACCGCCCGAGTTGCTGAAGAAATCGGCTTCCAAGCTGTCTACCTCTCCGGTGCCGGCATCACGAACACCTTCCTGGGAGCGCCGGACGTCGGGCTTCTAAGCCTGCCCGAACTCGCGGCGCACGTAGCCGCTACCCGGGATGCTGTCGAACTGCCTCTCGTCGTCGATGCCGATACCGGCTTCGGCAATGCGATGAACGTCCAACGCAGCGTGCGGACCTTGGAGCGTGCCGGCGCGAACGGCATCCAACTCGAGGACCAAGTCGCCCCCAAGCGGTGCGGCCATTTCACCGGCAAAGCCGTCATCACCACAAGCGAAATGGTCGGCAAGATTCACGCCGCGGTGGACGCCCGCGTGCAGGATGAACTGGTTATCATCGCTCGCACCGATGCGCGGGCAATCGAGGGCATAGATGCCGCCTGCGACCGGGCGAACGCCTACCTCGAGGCGGGTGCTGATGTCATCTTCGTCGAGGCGCCCCGCACCCGAGAAGAACTTGCGGAGATCCCCCGCCGAATCCGAGCTCCCCACCTGGCCAACATGGTCGAGGGCGGCATGACACCAATCTTGCCGCTGGACGATCTGGCCGAGATGGGTTTTTCGATTGCGCTCTACGCCAACACTGCGATGCGTGCCGCCGTCGCGGGAATGCGGAGCGCGCTGAAGCACCTGCTCGTCCAAGGGGACACCATCGCCATAAGCGACCAGATCATCACCTGGGCCGACCGCCAGCAGCTGGTCCGCAAGCCCATGTTCGACGCCCTCGACGAGAAGTACGCCGGAACCGAAGGAGCTGGATATGTCTGAGTACGACCTGAGGCTGCACGGCGGGCAGGTTTTCCTGCCCGGACTCGGCCTGAGCGCCGTCGACGTCTGCATCCGCGACGGCCGTATCGCCGCCCTCTGCGCCCCCGACGACGATATCCTCGCCACTCACACCACCGACGTGAGCGGTCGCTGGGTACTACCCGGCGCCATCGACGCGCATGTGCACCTCGGCCAGGACATCTCGGTGCCCAAGACCACAGCCGACGTCGCCGACGAGACTGCATCAGCCGCCGCCGGCGGCGTCACCACGATTCTCGCCTACCTCATGAGCCCGGAACCCTACGACCAGCTGTTCCCCGCAGCACGCGACCTCATGACCGCCCATTCCCATACCGACTTCGGGTTCCACTTCTGCGTGGTTACCCCCGAGCACGTCGAGTCCCTGCCGCACTACGCCGAGGACTTAGGAGTATCCAGCTTCAAGGTCTTCATGAACTTCCGCGGAAAGGAAGGCGCCTACTTGGGTTTGCCCGGCAACGACGACTCCTTCCTGTTCGACGCGATGGCCGCCGCCGCGTCCACCGGCGCGATGATCGCCCAGCACGCCGAAAACATTGAGCTGGTGTGGCGCTTACGCGAACGCCTAGGCCAAGACCCTGCCGCCGGTCTCGATGCCTGGCACGCGGCACGACCGCCATACGTCGAGGCCGAAGCCGAGGCGCGCGCCACCTACCTCGCCAGCGTTCTCGGCGCGTCCTCCTACGCCGTCCACGTCACCAGTGCAGAAGCGCTCGGCGCTCTCGACCGCCAGCGCCGCGACTACCGCGATGTCTTCGTCGAAACTTGCCCCCATTACCTGACCCTCGGGATCGACTCCGCCATTGGCTCGCGGGGCAAAGTCAACCCCCCACTGCGCACGCCCGCCGATCGCGACGCGCTATGGACCGCCGTCGCTGACGGCCGCATCGACGTCATCGGCTCCGATCACGTGCCGCGCCACGTCTCCGCCAAGGACAAAGATCTCTGGAGCGCCTCCGCCGGTTTCCCAGGCACCGGCACCCTACTTCCGCTGCTAATCAGCGAGGGGCACATATCGCGCGGCCTCCCGCTCGAGCGCATCGTCGAACTGACCTCCACCCGCCCGGCGCAGCTTTTCGGACTCTGGCCCCGCAAAGGCGCAGTCATGGTCGGCGCCGACGCCGATCTCGTCGTCATCGACCCGAATACACAGACCACCATCTCCTCAAGCACCCAGCACTCCGGCGCGCAGTACTCGGTGTGGGAAGGGTGGAAGGCGGACGTGACCGTGCAGCACACCCTCGTCCGCGGCGAGTTCTCCCTGCTCGACGGCGACGTCCAACACGCTCATGGCCAATACCTGCCCCGCCGACACAGTGGCCGGAGCGCACTGGATGAGGCGACGCTGCCCAGCGTTGGCGCACCGACCCATCGCGCCGCCACACCCGCGGGAACGGAGGCCTACGCGTGAGCGAGACCGACACCATCCAGAACGCCACTGACCAGCAGTCGACGCGCCGCAAGCCCTGGGCTGACGTCATCACCGACGACGACGAGGCCCGCTACGCCGCCGCTGGTTTCGGGCACCCCAGCGGAACTGGTACCCGGCCCGCACTGGTCATCATCGACGTTCAATACCGCACCGTTGGCGAGGAGCCCCGGCCCTTCTTTGAGTCGGTCGAGAAGGAGTACCGCACGAGCTGCGGGCAGGCGGGTTGGGACGCGATCCCACACATCCAGGCGCTTCTGCACACTTTCCGCGCCGCCGACCTCCCGGTCCTCTACCCTCATGTGGCGCCGAAAGCGTCCTACGACTCCGGTCGACTCGGCGCAAAGGTTCCCGCGATCATGGACATCCCCGCCCGCGGCTACGACTTTGTTGATGAGGTCGCGCCCCGGCCCGGAGACATCCTGCTACCCAAGCGTCACCCCAGTGCCTTCTTCGGCACCCCACTGGTCAGTTACCTCATCGACCAGGGCGTCGACAGCCTGGTCGTCGTCGGCGCCACGACCAGCGGATGCATTCGCTCCAGCGTCGTCGACGCCTTCGCCTATAACTTTCGGGTCACCGTGCCTCACGACGCCGTCTTCGACCGCTCACCCACCGTCCATCAGGTCAACCTGTTCGACATGGCACAGAAATACGCCGATGTCGTCAGCGCAGACGACCTGATCTCGTCGATGACGTCATGACCGCGAACCCCTCGAGAGCAGAGGATGGAGCCGAGGTCGACGTCGTCGTCGTCGGTGCGGGTGGCGGCGGCTTGGTGGCGGCACTCGCCGCCCGAGACGCCGGCGCGTCCGTTGTCGTCCTGGAAAAGTCCGATCGTCCCGGGGGAAACACGGCCCTATCGACGGGATCAATCCCCGCCGCCGGAAGCCGGTTTCAAGCCGCCGCGGGCATTGACGACAGCCCCGAGCGCCTCGCGACCGACCTGATCGCGCAGTCGGGCCCTCACGATGCTGCTGACCTTGTGCCCATCCTCGCCGAGGGCTCCGCCGCTCTCGTCGAGTGGCTCGTCGACGACCACGGCGTCGACCTGCGACTCATCACCGACTACAAGCACGTCGGGCACTCCGTTCCCCGACTCCACGCGCCACCCTCCCGCAAAGGTCACGACCTCATCCGGGACCTGCTGCGCGCCTCTAAGGCCAGCGGGGTGGACATCCTCCAGCACTCCCCCGTCGCTGGACTGCTCGGTGACGAAGGCCGAGTCGAGGGGGTGCAGGTCAGCGGCGGCCGCAGCGGCACGTACGACCTAAGGTCGGATGCTGTCATCCTCGCATCCAACGGATTCGCCGCGAATCGCGACTTGCTCGCTCGCTGGGCGCCCGAGGTGGCCGACACCGAATACTTCGGCTCCCCCAGCAGCACAGGCGAGGCACTGGAATGGGTACTCGAGCGTGGCGCCGAACTCGGCAACACCGCCGCCTACCAGGGCTACGCCGCAGTCGCCTACCCGCACGGATCCATCGTGTCGTGGACAACCGTGGAGATGGGCGGCATCCTTGTCGACTCCACCGGTCACCGGGTGGGCGATGAAACTCTCGGCTACTCCGGCTTCGCCGAGCACGTTCAGCGCTCCACGGGACCATGGCACGTCATATTCGATACCCGAATACGGGACTACGTACTCGGCAACGAGCAGGAGTTCGCCGACCTCGCCCACGCGGGCGGAGTACACGAATCCCCCGACACCGCCGCATTGGCGACCCGGACCGGCACCGACCCGCTGACCCTCGCCGCGACGCTCAACGCCGCCGTGGGCGCCGCGACCGCCGAAAGTGCCGACGAGCACGGTCGCACCAACTGGGGTTTCGGTGCGCTCACCGCTCCCTACGCTTCAGTGCAGGCAGTGCCGGGACTGTTCCACACCCAAGGCGGTGTCCTCGTCGACCGGCACGCTCACCCCACCACGAACACGGGCCTACTAGGCAACGTGTACGCCGTCGGCGGGGTGGCCGCAGGAATCAGCGGGCGCTCCGGCGGCGGCGGGTATTCCTCCGGAAACGGACTCCTCACCGCCCTCGGGCTCGGCCGCATCGCAGGCATCGACGCCGGGCGCCTATGCGGGTGCCTGAAATGCAGCGGTACAGGACGCGCACGGCGCTGACAGGAACCCGATTGGCGCGGTGCGACGGTGCCGCAGTCGCCCGCGCATGAGCGCGATAGCCCAAGAGCAGGCGGTGCAACGTGTCGTCCGCACCGACGAACTCACCCCGGAACCGTGCCGCTGCGATCATCGTCCTCGTGTTCGGCCAGCAGATCGAGGACGTCGTCGCCCTCACCTGGGAGCACGTCAAAGTCACCGAGGACCTTGTGAGCGTCCACTTCCGCGTGATCACCGTCCGCGTGGCGGCACAGATCATCGGGCGAGAACAATCCTGGATCACCCGCCAGCTGAACGCCGGCGCACTACGCGGACGCAAGATCGGCAACGAGTGGTGGACAACCCGCGACTGGGCCCTGGAGTACCGGCACATCCGCTCCACCCCCCGCCCGGCCAAGAGGAACTGACAGCGCCAGCACTCCCCCACCGACGCCACGCTGTGCCAGCGAGCCCCTTTCAGAGCGCCAGTAATGGGTATTATCGGCGCAGTAACCGGACGCTCAGAAGTGGGTCGCGGCGCCTTTGGGCCGCCGTGATCAAAGACCCTCGGCTTGATCGGCGTCTACCTCACCTGCGTCTGTGGCAGTCCCCGCCCAAACAGTGGGCTGATCGGGATTCTGTACGACTGCTACCCCGACCCCGCTCCGGCGCGGAGCTGACCCCTGTGCCTGGGTCTGTGTTGCGCGCTCACCGTGATCGGTCGCGGTGTCGGATCGGGTCGTTTTCGCGTCCGCGAGCGGCCGGTGTTTCCTGACCGCCGGGTTTGCGGGTCGCGAGCTGTTCGGCGACGCTGCGCGGATGCGACAAGCCTGCCAGGCGGGCCGCCTCGGCACCGTCGGAGAACATGGTGCGCGGCGGAGCAGGTGCCTGTTCCGCCGCGGGGCGCTCCGCGGCGGTGTCACCCTCGCGGAGCTGGGCCCGGGCGGTGTCGGGGTCGACACCGGCACGGGCCAGCGCCGACAGGTAGTCCTCCGCGAAGCCGTCCCTCGAGGAATCGCCGACAGTGTCGAGGTCCCGGTCGGTGCCGGGTCGGTCGGTGCTCGCGCTGTCGCGGTGGGCGGCGGCATCGTCCCGGACCCGCTGGGGGTCGATGTTCTCCGCGCGCAGCGCCTCGTCCCACGCCTGCGCCGCCGCCGGGTTGGTGTCCCGGTGTGCCTCGGCGTCGGCGTAGGACGCAGCCGTGCCCACCGGGTCCTCGGCCAGGGCGCGCAGCACCGACCCCGCATCCCGGTCCCGGGTATCGGCCGGCACCGCCGCTGTGCCGTTCGCCCGGTCCTGCTCGGCGCTGCGGGTGGCCAGACGCCACCGCAGCACCCGGGCGGCGCTGTCCGCGCCGCGCAACGGCCGCCTCGCCGCGGCAGCGGCCAGCTCCGCCCGCGGGTCACCACCGTTGTTCTCGATGTGGCGCAGACCCGCGCGCAGGGCGGGCCATGCCGGGTCGGCGAGCACCGCCTCGGCCGTGGCCGGGACCGCCGCGGACACCACGTCCCGGAGCCGGGCGTCGTGCTCAGCACTTCCCGGGGTGGTGGCCATCGTGTCCGCCCGCTGCTGAATGTCGCGGCGGCTGAACCCGCCCGGGTCCGGGACCGTGCCGCCTCGTCCAGCGTGTTGTGTCGGCTGCTCGGCGCTGGCGTGGTCGGTGGCACGCTCCGGGGCCGGGCCGCTCGCCCGGTCTGTTGCGGGTTCGGTGCGCGGGGCCTGCGGCAGTGCCCGCTCCGCTTCGCGGGCGGCCCGCAGTTGTCGTTGCCGGCGCCCGTCGGCTACCGCCAGGCCGGCGGACAGCATGGCCCGCGCCACGGTGGCGACCTCGTTGTGCATCTCGTGGGTTTCGTCGTGGGGTGCGCTCATCGTGGTGGTCCTTCCTGAGCGGCGGGCGCGGTGCCCGAGGTGGGGGTTCAGCGTTCCCGGCCCGGTTCCTGGGTCGGGGGCGGTGGCCGGTAGGTCCCCGGCTCCCCGCCGCGGGTGCGGTTGCGGTTCTCGGCCGCGAAGCGTTGCGCTCGGGTGCTGCCCAGCATCGCGTCGAGTTGTTCCTGGTTGGGCATGAGCACCGGCTGCGGTGGCACCGGGTCTGGGGTGGGTGCTGCCGGGGTGGCGTAGGGCGCCAGCAGCTCGGCGGCTCGGGCGGTGTCCCGGGCCGCGGCGACGCGGTTCTGCACGGCGTGCAGCTCGGCCACGGTCCGCGTCAACCGCGCCACCTGCGCCAGCAACACCGCCGTGGAGGCGGTGCCACCGGACGCGGCCGTGAGGACGGTGACGGCCACCTTGGCGAAGCCCGGGGACAGGGGGCTGCGGGCGCCGCGGGCCTGCCCGTGCTCGACTTGTCCCGCCCGGGCAAGGTGCGCCGACGCGGCAGCCAGCCGCCGCCGATCGGCCGGTGGTGCGTGTTCGGCGAGGGCGGCCAGTAGCCCGCCGGTGTCGCGGGCCGCGCGCGCCACCTCGGCACCGTCGCCGTCGCTACCAACGAAGCGCGCGGTGATTACGGCACCGCGCAGGGTGGTGGTGGCGGCGGCGAAGTCCCGGCTGATTTGCTCAGGGGCGGGTCGAGTGCTGGTGTGTGCCGGGGTGCTGCCGAGGCCTGCCCCGGTGGGCGCCGGTGCGGCGGTCCGAGCCCGCCGCCACGTGGTGGCCGGGTCCCCCGCCCGGGTCCAGCCGGCGCGCAGCGCGGGCAGTGTCAGGTCGTGGGCGAGTTTGCCGCCGCCGAACCACACCGCTTTGCTTCCGGCCTGCTCTCTCGGTGGGTCGGCGAGGGCGACCCGGTATCCCACGACCCGGTCTCCGCCGCGCGCCCAGCGCGCCTCGACGGCCACCCCCAGCTCACCCAACCGGGCCAGCCACTGCGCCTCGGTGCTCGCGGCCGTGGCGGCGGCCCGTACCGTCCGCTCCAGCCGTCGCCGCGGAACCTCCACCGCTGCGCCTGACTCGACCACCGCATCAGCCGCACTGGTCCGGTCCGGCTTCTGCTCGCCGCCTTCGTTGGTCGCCGCCTTGACGGTGTCCACCGCTCGCTGCTGCACCGGGTCAGCCAGCACCGGGTCCTGGGAAACACCCAGTTCCGGGCGGGACAGCCCCCGCGCCCCGGCGCCGGGCTCCCGGGTCCGCACCTCCAACCCGAACCGGGCCGCCATCTCCTTCGCGACCTCCCGCAAAGCGAGCTTGTCCTTGTTCAGGTAGATGCCGCGCCCGTCCTCGCGGACCAAGGTGGCCACGAAGTGGATGTGGTCGCGGTCCCCGGAAGCGGCCCCGTGGTGCACCGCGAACCACCGGGCACCCGGCTGCGTGTCGGTACCCGACAAGCCCAGCTTGTTGGCGACCGCTTGGGCCACCGTGGCCCACTCGTCGTCGGAGAGGTTGCGGTCCTGCCCGTGGTTGCTGATCGACACGTGATAGACGTGCTCGGCGGGC
>JAABVA010006108.1_pt1 | contig 10727 bp, 9 predicted proteins | sample 5560331 | NCBI WGS metagenome assembly JAABVA01 (sample SAMN12812661, study PRJNA571458) | rock metagenome | isolation source: Antarctica rocks | place: Antarctica: Victoria Land, Mt New Zealand sud | collected 2016-01-07 | reverse complement strand
CGTGCTGCTGGCTGTACTGGCCGACCTCCGAGGTGGCGGTGCAGTCCCCGAAACCGCCCTGGAACCAGCCCCAGGACACCCCTTTGTCGGTGAGCAGGTCGCCGACGTTTTTGCCGGTCAGCGCCGCGGTGGCCTTTTTGGGGTTGGAACACTTGTCGAAGGCGGGGTCGGGGTCGTTGATGACGGTCCCGGTCCCGGTGCCGGTGACCCCGGCCTGGTTGGGGACCGCGTAGGCGTCGGTGGTGCGCTGGCCCGTCGGGGAGACGGCGTAGGCGTTCGCGGTCTGCCCGGACACCAGGTTCAGCGCACCAGGGGTGGAGGGACCGAACGTGGTGCCGTAGGAGTTGTCGCTCATCGCGAAGTGCTGGGCGTAGTTCCACAGCGCGGTGACGGTGTTGCCGTCGTAGTAGTCCAACGCCAGGTGCGGGTCGCTCGCCCCGTAGGCGGGGGCCTTGCAGGTGTTCTTCTGGGTGTACTGGGTGAACTTGTCCATCGCCCCGTGGTCGAAGGCGAGCTGTTCGGCTTGGTAGTCGTGGTCCTGATCACACGTCAGGGCCTGCCCCGGGGTGAGCCGGGCGGGGTTCATCCCGTTCGGGTTGTTGGTCAGCAGGTCGGTGCTGAGGCCGTTCACCGACGGGGTGTTCGGTGCTGCGGTGAAGGGGGTTCCATCGGTGTTCGCGGCCTTCGGGTAGGTGCCGAAGTAGTGGTCGAAGGAGACGTTCTCCTGATACACCACGATGAGGTGTTTGATCGGGGTGGTGGTGTCCCCGGCACCCGCCCCGTGCCCGCCGTGCACGGTGGCCGCGGCTGCGGGTCCGGTGGCGAGCACGGCGAGCATCAACCCGGTGCAGGCGGCCGCGGTGACCGCCCACCGCTGCCGGTGTCCTGCGTAGCGCGTCCGTGTAGAGGGGAACATTGTTAGCCTCCTGCAACCAGGATCATCCGCTGCGGCGCCGGCTCCTGGACCACCGGACGCGGCCATACTCTCCCGCACCCAGACGGCCTCCTCGCGACCCGCACATGACCGGCAGATGAACAACCACGGACACCAGTCTCGCTCGGCCACCGAGGAAAACTGAGGTCCCGCGCGGCACGCCGATTCCGAACCCACGGGAGTGGGAGACCCCGTAACGTTCCTGCCCTCACTGCGACGACGAGCACCGCAGCACGGTCGGGTGTGTCTCCGAGCCACCGGTGTCAAACGTAAGGAACCTCATGATCACCCTGGGTGTCATCCTGTTGATTGTCGGCTTTATCATCAAGTTCCCGGTCCTGTGGAGCATCGGGATCATCGTGCTCGTCATCGGCCTGGTGCTGGTCGCGCTCGGCGCGATGGGCCGAGCCGCCACCCGGTCAGGGTGGCGATACCCGCGCAGGCCAGCGCCGGCAGCACCACCGGCAAGGTGATGGCGCCGTAGAGCACTTCAGCGGTGAACAGGGCCACACCGAGGGGCACGTTGTAGACCGCGGCGAGCCCGGCACCGGCACTGCGCCGCCGACAGGTGCATCCGGCGGCCCAGGACGCTGCCGTCGACCCCGCCCATCAGCTTGGGCGCGGCCTCCTTGCCAAGGGAGGCCCCCATCCCGATCACGATCTCCGAGATCACCGACGTGCCCAGGCTGCGCCGGGGCGTAGGAACATGTTGATGAACCTGGATGGTGCCGCTGCAGATCCGGTGACTCAAACAGCCACAATCCTGCTTACCCCACCGGTACGGATGCTGTACGCGCTGTTGGTCCGGTGGGGTATTGCCCGCGTCGAGAAGCCACCTCGCTGACCCCCTCAATCGATACAGCTCGGCGGCGCGGTCAGGTGAGAGACGTTGCGCAGATTCGCTTAGGTGTGGCCGCCGCTGCGACGAGGTCCCACTTCCTCATCGCCCATCCCCGGCCGATCACCCGGCGGTCGGCGCGGGGACCGCAACGGTTGTCGAAGGTGCTGGCATGCAGCTCATGCTTGTTGTGCGCCCCCGGCATCGATCATGGACGATGCCTGACAGGTCAAGGCAGAAGCATTGACATGTCAGCCGGTGCGGGCTAGTCCGTCCTGGTATTGGTTGGGTGGCCGCGGGGAAGCGTCACACATTCGGGGTCGTTGTTCGGGTTCGTTGGCTGCGGGCGTGGGCGAGGCGGTAGCTGGCGGTACCGGTCTCGATGATGTTCCCGCCGAAGGTGAGGCAGTCCACGATCGCCGCGCACAGCCGGGGGACGGTGAAGGTTTTGGTCCAGCCGGAGAAGCTGTCGTTACTGGCGATCGCGACTGCGTTCTGCTCTTCGCGTTCGGTGAGGACCTGGAAGAGTAGTTCGGTGCCGCGCTTGTCGATGCAGAGCAGGTCGACGCGGCCGTAGCGGGCGATGGTGCGGGAGAGGTCACGTTCGTCGGCGGCTTCGACGAGCTCGTTGACGAGCTTGGCGGCCAGCACGTAACGAACTCGATGGCCCTGTTGGGCGGCGGCGGTGCCCAGACCGATTAGCAGATGGCTCTTTCCGGTGCCGGAGTCGCCGATCAGACACAGCGACTGTCCCTTGCTGATCCAGGCGCCCCCGGCCAGGGTGTTGGTGGTGGCCGGGTTGATCGCGGTGTTCGCGTTGTAGTGAAGTCCTCGAGGCTCTTGGGTCGGGGAAGCCTGCTTCGTGGACGCGTCGCACGGCCCGCCGCGCGGTCCGATCGTCGCACTCGGCGAGCAGCAGCTCGGCCAAAAACGCCCGGTAAGACAGCTGTTCGCGGCCGGCGGCGTCGGCGATCTCGGCGTAGCGGTCCCGCATCGTCGGCAACCGCAGCAGCCGGCTAGCGGCATCGATCGCGGCGTCGGTGGCCTGCTCGCTGGGTCGCCGAGCAGTGACGTTTGCTCGGCGACGGGTGCTGGTGTTGGGGACGGCCGTCGTGCCGGTCGTCGTGGGGGTGCTGATCTCGATCAGGCCATCACCCACTCGTAGACGCTGACGTGACGCCAGCTGGTCGCCGTGAACGCTGACACCCACCCGTCCCATCGCTTCGCGCAGGCGGAGACCGGCGATGCGGGCCTTTCCCTGCTTGGCGGCAACCGGGCACCATCAGCGGCGGCTCATGCGGCCCCCCTGATGGCTTCACCGCACTGGCGCGGTGGAGCGGAAGTGGGTGGTGCCCAGCAGCGTGACTTTGCCACCGACCCGGTTGCCGCCGCGCAGGACGCCCGCCGGGAGAACTGGGCCATCAACCCGGACGCGGTCTGGTGCGGGTCGAGGCTCCGAGGCGCGTCGCGCGCCGTCGAGCCGGGGGGTCGCGTATGTCTGGTTGTCAGTCCTGCCCGCCGACCCACAGCCGGTGCAGCTGCGACGCTACCCCGGGGGCGACCGCAAGCAGGCCGCTCCGGGGACCTTCCCCCGGGGGCAGGTCGTGCTCGAGACCGTCACGGCCGAGGATGAACGCGCCGGCCTCGCGCGCCACGATGACGGCGGCGAGCGCGTCCCAGGTGTGGTAGCCGCCGAGCACGGCCGCGACTGCACGTCCCGCCCCGACCGAGGCAACCGACAGTGCGGAGGAACCCATGATCCGGGTCGTGCACTGGCTCGCGGACAGCTCGTGCAACATGTGTTCCATGCCAGCCCAAGCGCGGTGGGACGCCCACTCGGTCAAGACGACGGCGCCGGCTAACGCGCGGTCGTCTCGACACCGGATCGGGTGCCCGTTGAGCCGCGCACCGCGTCCCCGCGCGGCGCCGAACACTTCGCGGCGGGAGGGATCGGCGACCACTCCGACGGCGCCTCCGGTCGGGTCGCGCAACGCGAGGCTGAACGAGGACCACGGGAGCCCATGAACGAAGTTTGTGGTGCCATCCACCGGGTCGAGGTACCACACGAACTCGGCGTCACCGTCTCCCATCACCCCGAGTTCCTCCCCGACGACGGCGTGGTCGGGGAAGCGCTGGTGGATGGTCTCCCGCACGAGGTGCTCCACGGCCCGGTCCGTGACCGTCACGTAGTCGGCTGGCCCGCTCTTGGTGGTGATCTCTTCGTCGGGTGGTCGGCCCGTGCCGATCCGGTCCATCGCCGAGAGCGCCAGCTGCTCGGCGAAGAACAGGTAGCCGTCCAGGCCCGGACGTTGCCGCGTCAGCATGCCTGCAGCACAGTCAGGCCGTCGCGGAGGCGACGCGCCGAGCCGGGGCCAGCAGGTCGACCAGGAATGAGAGGCGGTTGGTGACGATGGCGTCGACACCCATGGCGAGAAGTCGGGCCATGTTCGTGGGGCTGTCGACCGTCCAGATGGACACCTGGTAGCCCCCGTCGTGCATGCCAGCCACAACATTCTCGTGCAACTGCAGCACTTCCCACGCCGGATTGAAGAACTCGGCGTGCAGGGCCTTGAGCACGGTGGGGTCGGGCAGCTCGGGTTGTGCCCAGCTGAGACCGATACGGGCATCGGGGGAGAACTCGCGGATCTCCAGCAGCGCCTCGATGTCACCGGTCACGAACAGGCATCGGTCCAGCGCACGGTGCTCCCGAACCAACTTGGCAACGGGCACCGCGGCTGCCCTGTCGGGGAGGTCGACCATCAGCGGCACATCGATGCTCGACAACACCTGGTGCAGTGTCGGGACCTGATAGGACCCCGACCACACCGTGGCCACGTCGTCGAGAGTCAGCTCGCGCAGCGCCACGTCCCGGTCCCACACACGACGCAACGTCGAGTCGTGCAGAACCACGACTTCTTCGTCCTTGGTCAGCCGGAGATCGATCTCCACCATGTCCGCCCCCTGCCCAGCGGCGGCGAGGATGGCCGGCAGCGTGTTCTCCGGGTGTGCGTGCGGGTCGCCCCGGTGGGCGATGGCCAATGCCACGAGGGTCAGACCACCTCGCTCACGGGCAGCTCCCTGCCCGCAGGCGTGACCCCGGTCAGGGCGACGAGCGCGGCATCCTGATAGAGCAGGGCGCGGCGGAAAGACACCTGCACGTCGGTCGCCCGGAACTCGCTTCCCACGTAAGCACGGACCTTCGTCTCCCCGAGTGCCACGGTTACTTCCTTGAAGTGCCCGCGCGGTGCGTCGCGCACCACCGTGCCGGGCACGGCCGCTGCGGTGCCGCCCGCCGCAGCGTTGGCCCTGCCTTCGGCGGTTGAACCCTTCGCCGTCGGCACCAGGTGCACGTCTTCCGGGCGTACCCCGATGTCGGATTCCTCATCAGTGGGCGGCAGCGGTCCGGCGCACGGGACCCGCAGGCCCGAGGGCGCCAGGACGACGGATCCCGCACTCGCCGTGCCTCGCAGGAAGTTCATCGCGCCGACGAACTCGGCGACGTAGCGGGTGCTCGGCTCGCGGTACAGATTCCCGGCAGTGGCGTATTGCTCGATCATCCCGGCGCGCATCACCGCGATACGGTCGGAGATCGACAGCGCCTCGTCCTGGTCGTGGGTCACCAGCACCGTCGTGATCCCGACTCGTTGCTGGATCTCGCGGATGTCCTCGCGGACCCGGATCCGCAGCTTCGCGTCCAGATTTGACAGTGGCTCGTCGAGGAGCAGCACCTTGGGCTCGAGCACGAGCGCCCGGGCGAGCGCGACGCGCTGCTGCTCACCACCAGAGATCTGCGCCGGAGCAGAGTGCAGGTGGTGGGTGAGGTTGACCAGCGCGAGCACCCGCTCGACCCGTTCGCGGATCTCCGCCTTCGGCAGCTTCCGCAGCCGCAGGCCGAAGGCGACGTTCTGGAAGACCGACATGTGCGGCCACAACGCGTAGCTCTGGAACATCATCGCGGTCGGCCGTCGCTCGGGCGGCAACTGGGTGCAGTCCTGGCCGGCGACGATGACACGACCCCGGTCGGGCCGGATGAACCCGCCGATCATCCGGAGGGTGGTCGTCTTGCCGCAGCCGGAGGGACCCAGCAGGCTCACGAGTTCCCCGGCGCGGACATCGAGGTCGAGTCCGTCGATGATGGTACGACCACCGAGGATCTTGGTCAGCCCGGACAGGACGAGCCCGGAACGCTGTGCACTGTTCTCGGTCGGGACGCCGTTGGTGCCCGCTGAGGGGGTGGGTGCTGTCATCGGAGTTGGAAGCCTTCGGCCAGGGCGCCGCCCATGACGTGCTTGCGGGCCAAGGACATCAGGATGACCGAGGGGATGGAAAGCAGAATAGCGAACACGGCCGCGACCGAGGACGGGTAGTTGAGCACGAGGGTGTACATCTCGGTCGGCATCGTGAGGTAGTTGGGGACGCCGACGAGGAAGGTCCCCTGGGCCTCGTCGAACGCGGCGAGAAACGACAGAATCCCCGCGACCAGGATGCCCGGCGCGGCAAGCCGCAACGTCACCCGGACGAAGACCTGCAACGGGCGCGCCCCCACGTCGCGCGCCGCCTCCTCAAGACTCCGCGGCACGGCGGAGAACGCCGCGGCCGGGATCCACGTCATGAACACGATGGTCCCCAGCAGCTGCACGATGACGACCCCGAGGAAGCTGCCCATCAGGTTCAACGAGTAGAACAAGCCGGCCAGGGCAATGTAGAGCCCGAATTTGGGGAAGGCGTTGGTGGCGAACAGGGACACCAGCAGGACCTGGCGCCCCGGGAAGCGGTAGCGGGAGAACGCGTACGCCGCCGGGAGGCAGATCAGCGCCGAGACGAGCGTCACGACAGGGGCGAAGGTGAAGCTCAGCCGGATCGACTGGCCGAGGCTGGTGTCGGAGAAGACCGTGCGCCACCACCGCAGGGTCCACTGCGAGGGCAGCAGGTCCGGGTAGTTCCAGGTATCCGCGAACGCGCGCAGCGCGAGCCAGACCAGCGGTCCGAGGATGAACGCCGCCAACACCACGAGGACGACCCCGAGCAGAACACGACGCCCGACCGCCCGGGCCCGCCCCGAGGAATGCCCCTGCGCGGGTGATGGTTCCCGAGGCTGACCCGCTACGGCGACACTCGGGGAGCCCGCGGCGGTGGTGCTCATCACAGCGTCCCGGATTGCTTCGCGGCCCGCAAGTTCGCCCACACATACGCGGAGCCGATACCGGCTGCCAGCAGGAACACCGCCACCGCCATGACCTCCGCCTGCTGCGGTTCGTTGAACGAGGAGAAGGTGTTGTTCATCGCCGGGCCGAGAAGGTTGGGTGCGGAGGGTCCGGTGAGATAGGGGACGGTGAAGCTGCCGAGCACGTAGATGCCGGTGAAGGTGGCGACGATCACCGACGGGATCATGGTCATCGGGACGAGGATGCTGACCGTGGTGCGCACCATCGACGCGCCGGAGTCACGCGCCGCCTCGATGAGCGAGTTGGGCACGCCGTTCAGCCCCGAACTCATCATCAGGACCCCGAAGGGCAGGTTCACCCAGATCTCACCGATGACCACGGCGCCCAGCGTGTAGCCCAGCGTCGGGGTGGAATCCCAGCCGAGGTGGTTCCCGAGGCTGCGGATGAACCCGGTCGCCTCGTAGAAGGTGAGGATCGAGTACGACGCGATGACCACGGGAATGAACAGTGGGATGACGGCCAGCGCGGAGACGATCTTGGCCAACCGGCTGCCGGTGAGGCGCAGGTACAGCGCGATCCCCCAGCTCAGCGCGAGCACAATGGTGATCGTGACTGCCGTCACCCAGACCGTCGCAATCAGGTTCTGGAGAAAGGACGAGCTGGTGAAGACCTCCCGGTAGGTGGCCGTCGTGGGGCTCACGCCGCTCACCGTGTTCTGGTGCTGGGCCAGCAGCGCGACGACGGAGTTGGGTCCACCGGTGTAGCCGAGGGTGTAGAGCACAGCGGCGATGACCGGGAAGCCGATGAACACCGCGACCACCACGATCGGCGGCGCCACCATCAGCAGGGCCTGCAAGCGCCGGCGCAGCGGGCTCATCAACGTCCTTTCATCTGCCTGTCAGTGCCTGGTCCTGCCGAGCGTGCCCCGGGCCCTCGACCGACTTAATTGCCGGGGACCTTCGCCTGCCACTGCCTGTTGACGTCGTTGGCCGTCTTGGTCTCATAGCCAGGACGCAGCTGGCTCGTGTTGACCCCGGAGAACTCCTGTTGCACCGCCTGGCTCATGTTCTTCAGCTCAATGCCGGGGTAGCCCGCCAACTTGTCGACGATCAGCTTCTGGCTGTCCGGCTGCAGGATCCAGTTGGCCAACTTCTCGGCGGCGGCCTTGTGTGTGCTGTTGGTCGGGATGCCGAGGTCGGCCGCGCTTCCGGTGAACGAGGGGTTGGCGATCTGCAGGAACTTGATGTTGTCCTTGAGCAGACCGCTCTGCTTCGCGGTCAGGGACTGATCCGACCACACCGGCGCTATCGTGATAGTGCCCTTGGCGAGCAGGTCGAGCACCGCCTGGTTGCCGTTCGGGTAGACGTGTTGATAGATGTCCGGGTTCAGGCTCGCCAACTCCTGCAGTCCCTGCGCCCATTGGCTCTCCAGGTCGGGCAGGTACTGGTTGGCCATCTTCTGCACATCGGCGGTGGGCATGTACTTGTCGAGCACTGTCTCGGCGAAGGCGTGTCCGGATCCGCCGCTGTCGGGCGAGTTGTAGGTGAACTGGCCGGGGTTGGCCTTGATCCACCCGAGCAACTCCTCCAAAGTCTTCGGGGGGGTGGGGACCTTATCGGAGTTGTAGGCGAGGACGACAGCGGAGCTGCGGTAGGGAACCGCGCTGCCGTCGACCGCCTGCAGGAGCGTCGGATCGACCGTGGCGAGGTTCGGGACCTGGCTCGGGGAGACCTTCTCCAGCAGCCCGGCTTGCGCCGCCGGACCGACGAGGCCCGCGTCGATGAGGTCCATGCCCGGGTCCTGCTTCTGTTTCACCGAGACCCCGAGCTTGGCCAGCGTGGTGGCGTCGTTGGTGCCGTGCTCGGAGAAGACCAGCTTCACGCTGTAACCCGGGTTGTCCTTCTGGAAGCCGGGGATCAGGGTGTCTCGCCACAGGCTCTGCACGTTGACGTCGCCGCTCGAGTACAGCGTGAGGGCCTTGTCGTTGCCACCGCTGGCCGCGCCTGAGGACCCGCCACAGCCGGCCACGGTAAGACTCATCGCCACCACCGCAACCGGCGCCAACGCTCTAGTCACCGACTTCACGTGCGGCACTCCTCTCGTGGGACACCGCACCGGCGCCTCGAACAACCCATCCCGATGCGGTCACCTCAACACTGGCAGGTGGATGCCCCGGCTGGGGAGATGCCAGCCGAACATCGGGTGACACGCAGACGAACACTGCGCGGGCCGTCCCGTGACTGTTCCCCGTACCGTTCGGGACGCCTCCGGGTCGGGTGGACGGCGCCGGGGTGCGCGAGCTCGGTGCGCCACCAGCGAACACGCTCCCCGGCTACGCCCTCGCCGCTTCGCCGCCGATCACGAGCCCGGTCTGCTCGGCGAAGCGCCGCAGGATCTGCTGGCCGGTGATGATGTCTGCCCGCCCCTGCGCCACCGAGGACAGCGGTGGGAGCCCCCGGGTAACCATCGCATGGAATGCCACGAGCTCCTGCTCGAATGCCTCAACCACCGAGCGGTGCACCGACCGCCGCTCATGGTGGCCCACCGCGTCGACGACGGTGAGCTCGGTGGGAGCGTGGAGCAGGTAAGGCGCCGGAAAGACCAGCTCGAAGCTGCCGGTCTCGTGGTGCACGGAGAGCGTCTCCCGGTAGGCCGGGTAGTCGGGGAGGTAGTGCCACCCCACGCCGAAGCGGGCGCCGGAGGCCAGTCGCCCGCAGGCGGTCAGCGACCCGGGCCGCCCATCGCGGGGCCACACGTCGACGCCGTCCATGCTCACCGGACTTCCGGCGACCATCCTGATCAGCGACAAGTCGTGCACGACACTGCCCAGCACAACATCGGAGTACAGGGTGCAGACCTCGGGTGGCACGGGGCCCAGAGCGCGCTGCAGCGCCGAGCCCTCGGCTTCCCTCAGCTCCGCGAGCACCGCCGCGTCCACATCGGGCGGGGGTGCGAACGTGCCGGCGAAGGCGAGCTGCGCCGCCGAGGACGGGTGCAGCACGGTGACGGTGATGGTTCGGATGCTCTCGACCGGCGGGAGCAACTCCAGCATGTGCTGCACCGCTGGGTCGTACTGCTTCATGTAGCCAAGCAGCAGCCGGTGACCGGTGCCGCCGGGGGCCGCGGCCTGCAGGTCATCGGCCTCGGCGACCGTGTAGGCCAGCGGTTTCTCGCACAGTACGGCGAGGCCCGCGTCGAGAATCGCTCTGGCCTGGGGGCCGTGTGACCCGGAGGTCAACAATAGAATTGCATCCAGCTCACCGCCTGTGAGCATGGCGTCGAGGCTCGGATACCGACGCGGTTGCGCGACGCCGTACCGCTGCCCGACCTGGTCGCGCACTGTCCGGGAGACATCGCACAGGGCCGAGAGCCGGAAGAGGTCCCGGCGGTGTGCGAGCAGCGGCAGGTGCACCACCTGGGCGACGACGCCGAGCCCGGCCACGCCGACGCGCAGCGGCTCGCAACAGACAGGCACAGCAACACTCCTTCGCGCCTACAGTTCTCGACCACGGACCTGCCGTGGCGACTTACCAACCCCGTACCCGCAGGTAGTCCCGGTTCGCGTGCTGGTCCCGGACCAGGTCGCGCAGCGAGGTGCCGTTCAGTGGGACCGTGTCCTGCTCCACCACGATCCAGCCGGTGAAGTCACTCTCACCAAGGGCTGTCAAGATGCCGTCGACGTCGAGGTCGCCGGCACCCAGGGGGCAGAACACGCCCCGCCGCCACACCTCGTCCATGTCCGCGCCGTCGCGGATCGCCGCGTCCAGCACGTCCAGGCGGGCGTCTTTGA
>JAABVA010006107.1_pt1 | contig 10727 bp, 8 predicted proteins | sample 5560331 | NCBI WGS metagenome assembly JAABVA01 (sample SAMN12812661, study PRJNA571458) | rock metagenome | isolation source: Antarctica rocks | place: Antarctica: Victoria Land, Mt New Zealand sud | collected 2016-01-07 | reverse complement strand
GGGACATCGGCGCCGCGGGCGACTCGACTAACACGACCGGAGACATCATCACCAAGGTCGGTGAGCGCTACCAGGTGCAGGACGGTGTCCTGTCCGCCGACCTGTGGGCCTTCCAAGCCGCGCTCGGTGACGCTCACCGCGGCGCCGGCGGGCCGTCGGAGGCCGGCGCATTGCAGCGCGCCGTTGAGCTCTACGGCGGCGACTTCGCCGACGGGGCCGGCTGGCTATGGGCTGAAAGCACCCGCGGGCAACTGCATCGCAGCGTGCTCGATGCGATGGTCCGGCTCGCCGAGATCCATACTCACGCTGGTGAGCACACCGCTGCGGTCGGCTGGCTGCAGCGCGCAGTCGAGCTTGACCCCTACGCAGAACAGATCTACCGCCGGCTGATCGCCGCCCACGTTGCCAGCGGCGCGGCGGACGCTGCTCGCGTGACCTACGGCCAACTTGTCGACCGGCTCGCGGACGTTGACCTGGAACCCGACGACGAGACCGTCGAGCTGATCAATCGGGTGACCCGGCCAGCACGACGGCGGCGCGCCGCCGATTCGCGCCAGGAACCTCAACGGCCGACGCGTTGATCCGCAGCTGCTCGTTGATCGGCCGGGCGAGGGCGCAGGACCGGGACCTCCCTGGGCGTCAGCCGGTGGGCCTGGTCGCGCCGAGGTAGTCATCCCAGTGGTAGCTCTCGACCCGGACGACGGCGCCGGTGTGCGGAGCGTCGATCATCTGGTTGTCGGCGGCGACGATCCCGACGTGGGTCACGCTGGTCGGGGAGCCGAAGAAGACCAGGTCCCCGGGTTGGAGGGGAGCGGCGGCCGGTAGCCGCGGGCCGGCGTCGTATTGCTGCTGCGCGGTGCGTGGCAGTTCGAGTCCGGCGACGTGGTAGGCCGCCTGAACCAGTCCGGAGCAGTCGAACCCGGCCGGGGTGCCGCCTCCCCACAGGTAAGGGGTGCCGAGCTGGGCCTGGGCGTAGTCCACGGCAAGCCCGGCTGCCCGGCCCGGCAAGGCAGAGGCGCCTGCCTTGCCTGGTGGGCCGGCTGTGCCAGGTGGGCTCGGGGCTGGTGCGGTGTACGTCGCTGCGCGTGCCAGCACGCCCCGGACGTACCAGTCGGCGTGGTTGTAGGCGAAGATCGCGCCGGCAGTGTCCCGGCCTCCTGCGGCGCCGGAGGCGCACAGGTAGCGGGCCGCGGCGTAGATCGCGTCCGCCGGCCGGTACGGCGACGGCGCCGCCGCCCGGACGCCGGGTGTCGGTACCGGGTCGGCGGGCACCGGATGGTCGTAGCCGGCGAAGGTGGCGGGCAGGAACTGCATGGGTCCCTGCGCCCCGGCGGCATTGGCACCCGAACTGACCCCGGGGGCGGTCGAGCGGCCGTGGTCAGACTCGACGCTGCCGATCCCGGCGAGCACCGTCCACGCCAACCCCGGGCAGGTCGCGGCAGCGCTTTGATAGAGCATCAGGTAGTCCGCCGGGATTGAGCTGAGGGCGGCCCGGCTCGGCCGCGGCGCGGTAGCGCTGCCGGCGATGGGGACCGATCCGGCTCCCGCAGCTCCAGCGAGCAGCACGGCCATCACGACGAGGGCGCCTACCGCGGCGGCGAGCTTGCCGACAACCCCGCTGGCTTTCACCAGCCGAGCCCGGTGCGGCCCGAAAACGCCGTGCGATGTTCGGCGGCTTGCGGTGCGCTGGCGAGGTCGATCAGGTGCCGCCTGTCACGCGCACCGAGCGGCAGCCAGACCCGGTCGGCGGCGGACTGTCCGGGGGTCAGCGCGCTGGTCGCCACCGGCAGAGCAGCCCGTAGGGCCTCAGGGGTGAGGACCCGGCGGGCTTGCGCTTCCCGGTCTGCGGTGAGGAAGACGAACAGCACCGGGGTGGGCTGCCCGGCGGCGGCGAGCAGTTCGGTGTAACCGGCCAGCTTGTCGGCGAGCCGTCCGAGGGGTTCGGTGCCCCGGTCGTACTCCAGCAGAAACCGGACCCGCCGGCCGGACTGCGCCCAGACGCCGTAGCCGTCGGGGCGGACCACCTCGCCCCACTCGGCGGCGCAGCGACGTTCAGGCCACCACAGAGCAAGCGCTTGGTCGGGGTGGTCGCGGGCGGTGCGGATCAGCGCGGTGAATACCCCGTTGCTGCCGACCAGGTGCGCCAGGTGCGCATTGGTACGCAGCGCCTGGGCTTTGTCCCGACGCCAGCTGGTTTCGCTGGCGGCGCGGCCCTGCTCGGCGGCGAGGACGGCAGCCCCGGCCTCGTCCAGCAGCCAGTGGAAGGGGGCTGATCCCGTCCGGGTCAGGGGCCGGAACCGGTCGAGTACCCGCAGTTGGTAGAGCTGAGCAAGCCGGGATTCGGTGCGACGTTGACTGCAGAATCCGATGTCGGTGATCTGAACTGTGGTCAGCACCTGATGTTCAGCCAGCAGCCGAATCAGCATCCGGTCCCGGTCGGTCAGCCGTGCCGGCAAGCCGAGCAGCAGCCGGTCATCGACCCGGGCACGAGCCTGCGGCCTGTTCGCGAGCGACGAGTTCACGATTCACCCCTAGAGTCGGGGGACCCATCCGAGGGGTCAGCAGGCCACTGACTAGCACCTTGACCGGCTCTAAGGGGGCCGGATCTTAGTCCGACCCCCGATTCGACACCCGATCCGACGGGGGATACGACCCCCGATTCGTCTTGCCTGCCTCGACCTGGTGCAGCGCCGGGCAGCTGCCGTCCAGCCAGCCGCCGACCCTTGGCGGCGGGGCGCTGTCCGTACCGGGCCCGCGACACTGCCCGAACCTGGTCGGCGCGGCCCGCTATTGCTAACACGGGCGGGTCGGTAGCGATGGTGAACGCTGGCGTCTCGGCGCCGCCGACGACCAGCCGGGCGGCTGCGGTGTAGGCAGCGAGGTGGGACAGGTCGTGCGCGGACAGCTCGGGTGCGACGTGCCGCTCCAAGGTCCGGGCGTCTTCGGGGGAGAGATTGAACAGCAGCTTGCTGCGGGCGTTGGCGGAGATCCCTTCGCGGAGGTCGCGGGGCAGCTGCGCCAGATGCTGATGAGCCAACACGAGGGAGAGCCGGTAGCCGCGGGCTTCGGCGAGCATCTCATCGAACGATCGGGGCAGGGTGAGGAAGTTCTGGCATTCATCGACGTAGAGGGCGGCGTCGACCCGGGCCTGCTGACCTTGCCGGGCCCGGTGCGTGGCTGCCTGCCAGACCTGGGCAACGACGAACGAGCCGAGCAGCCGGGCGGTGTCCTCCCCGAGGATGCCTTTGGGAACCCGGGCCAGCAGCAACCCGCCGTCCAGGACGGCTGTCATGTCGAAGCTGGACGCTGCCGAGGCGACGGTGCCGCGGACGTAGTCGCGGAGCAGGAACGCTCGCAGCTTGTTCAGCAGCGGGCCGATGACTTGGGCTCGGGCGGCGTCGCCCATGGTGTCGTAGCCGGCCCAGAAGCCGCCGAGCCCGGCCGGGTCACCGATGCCGGTGGTGTAGGCCGCGCGGAACCGCTCGTCGGACAGCAACCGCGGTATGTCGACCAGCGTCGCCGGCGGCAGGTGCGCGTTGGCGGGGTGCAGCAGGGTGAGGGCGGCGGCGCGCAGCACGTCGTCGGTGCGGGGTCCCCAGAACCGTTCGAAGATCGACCGGAAGATGCCGACCAGGTTGTCCACGACCAGGTCGGGGTCGGGGCCTTGTAGGACGTTCAGCGACGGCGGGGCGGCGATGTCATCGGGGTCCAGGATGACTGTTCTGCCGGCGGCGTGGGTGGGGAGCCGGTCCAGGATGTCGGTGACCAGGTCGCCTTTGGGATCGATGACCACGGCGCCTCTGCCGGCGGCGACGTCGGATAGGACCAGGCTGGTCAGCAGGGTGGATTTGCCGGAGCCGGTGGCGCCCAGGATGTGCAGGTGCTGGCGGGCGTCGGCGACGGCCAGGGCGACGGGTTGGCGGGTGCCGGTCTCGCCATGACCGAGGGGCTTACCTGCGGCGGGGATGCCCGGCGGTGGGGCGACGGGTTTGGCACCCGCGCGGGTCAGTCCGGCGACGGTGATGTCGAGCGGAAGGTGGGCGAGGGCGGCGAGTTCGGGGACCGACAGCAGATCCCCGCGGCCCATGCGCCGGCTGGCAAGGGTCTGGGCAGGGCGGCGCAGCCGGTGGCGCGCGAACCTGTTCCGTCCCGAGTACAACGCGAACGCGGACGCGACGGCGTGGGCCCGGCCGCGTAGCCGGCCGGTCGCCGCCGGGCTCGTGGCACTGCTGGCGACGGCGTAGCGGACGACGCTCTCCCACTGAGGGTGGGCCGCCTTGTCCAGGATCGCTCGTATGTCGGTGGTCCGCTGCGGATCGGGCGCCGACCGGGTCGCGGTAGTGCCGGGGGTGAGCAGGTCCATCAGCCGCCCGGCCCGGGATATCGGTTGGCCGGCGCGCAGTGCCCGGGCGGCGCTAGCGGCGCGGGTAAGTCGCCGGCCGGTAACCGGGCGGGCCAGGACCTGCACACAGACCCGGTCGGTGGCCTCCAGTCCGGCGGCGGCACCGAGCAGGGCGCGCAGCGGATCGGTGTCGTGCTCGACGCGCAGCGGGAACACCTCCGGTGCCGCCAGGCGCAGCTCGCCTGCGGTCACTGCCCCGACGTCGACTCCGAGCGGCGCCGATGGCGGGCCGGTCGCGGGTGTTGTGCTGGTCCGGGCGGCGGGCCAGGCGGCTTCGATGGCCCGTTCGATTAGGCCGGCTGGGACAACCCCCGGTACCCACAGCAGGATCTGCAACCCGGTTGTGTCCCAGTGGTATTCGAAGGCCAGGTGCGGCTGGCCGTCGGCGAGCCGCCGCCAGGCGGGACGCAGCAGTGCCATCAGGTTTGACCACAACGCTTGGGCGCCGGCCGGGTCGACCTGCGGTGGCGGCAGCACGGTGATGAGCCGGGCACCGGCTGCCAGCAGCCGGCGGCGCCTCCGGCCCAGCAAGACCCAGCCGGTAACGGCGAGGATCAGCAGGGCCGCGGCGGCGGCTCCCGCGCCGGGGCGGCGGCGACCGCGGTGGCGGTGAGGTGGTGAAGCCAGCCGGTGAGCGCGCCGCTGGGGTGGAGTAAGAATTCGCGCACTGGGCGGGCGGGACCGGGGATCGGTGTCGGCGGAACGGGGACAGGCTGCGTGGTCGTGGTGATTCTCCTGGCTGTCGGCGACGGGCAAGGCGGGACAAGGACTTGGGGTGGCTAGCCGTCGAACGGGTCGAGGTCGTCGCCGGCTCCGGCCAGGGCGGCGAGTTGCGCCGGGTCGGTGGTGACCAGCCGGTCTTCTTCGGGGCTGGCTAGCACGTCGAACCCGACCCGGTCGGTGCCGCCGGCGAGTAGCCCTTGCCCGCGCCGGGCGGAGAGCAGGAACGCCTTTTCGCCTTCGGAGAGCCCGAAGGCGCCGGCGACAGCGTCGATGGCTTGCGGGGCTTGGCGGAGCAGGATCTGGGTGGCGGCGTTGGCGACGACGGCCTGGCCGAGTTCGCTGGCGAGCAGGTCTGCGGCGTCTTGGGTGACCACGGTCAGCCCGGCCCAGTGTTTGCGGGCGGCTTTGGCCATCCGGAACAGGAACCGGGCTCCTTCCGGGTCGCGCATCAGCAGCCAGGCTTCGTCTACGACGACCAGCCGCCGGCGCCGGCTGGACCGGTCGGTGACCCGGCGCCAGATCGCGTCCAGGGTCAGCAGGGTGCCGGCTGCCTTGAGCTCATCGGGCAGGTCCCGCAGGGAGAACACCACCAGGTGCCCGTCTGGTCGGCTGCTGGTCGGGCCGTCGAACAGCGCCCGGTAGCTACCGGTGGTGAACGGAGCAAGCTGGGCGGCGAGCACGGCACCGGCCGGACCGTTGTGGTCGTCGGTCAGGGCGCCGGTGAGGTCGGCGAGCAACGGCGCGGGCCTGGCCCAGGTCCGCGGGTCGGCGGTGATGCCGACTGCGGTGTAGGCGGCGATGATGCCGCGGTCCAGCGCAGCCCGGGTGTCCGGGCCCAGCGGCGCGCCAAGCAGAACCGCGATCAGCGTGTGGACGAACAGCGCCCGGCGGGTCAGCGCGTCACCAGCCGGCTGCTGGCCGGTGCTGAGGTGGGGCAGGTCGAAGGGGTTGAGCCGCACACCGGGTTCGCCGAGGCGGATGAGGGTGCCGCCGACCGCGGCGGCGAGCCGGGTGTACTCGTTTTCGGGGTCGACGACGGCAACCTCGATGCCTGCGTACAGCGAACGCAGGACTTCGAGTTTGGCGAGGTAGGACTTCCCGGCCCCCGAACGGGCCAGGATGACGGCGTTGTGGTTGTCCTGGGCGAACCGGTCCCACAGCACCAGCCCGGCGGTGGTCGCGTTCCGCCCGTACAGCACCCCACCGCCGCCACCAGAATCGCTGCTGCTGCTGGTGACGCCGGCGAGGGCCAGGTCGGCGGAGGCGAACGGGAACCCGGCGGCTAGGGCGGCGGTGTCCATGGTGCGGGTGGTCTGCAGCTGATCGACCCCGAGCGGCAGGGTGGTGACCCAGCCTTGCAGCGCGCGAAACGTCGCCGGCCGCAGATCCATCAGCAGCGACGCGGTCAGGGCGCGGACGTTCTCACATGCCGCGTCAAGCTCGGCGCCGCCAACGGCGTGGACGCTCAGGTACAGCCCGACCCGGAACAGCTTGCCCTGTCCGCGGGCGAGGCGTTCGGCCAGCTCGCGGGCATCGGCTGCGGCGGCGTCAAGCTCGGGGTCGCCCAGCCGTCCCTTGCCGGCGTCGGTGCGGCGGCTGGACTCTAGGCGGGCGAGCTGGCGGCGCAGCCGGTCGGCCGCCAGCCGGGAGGGGACCGGGTCGACGTGGACGGCGACGTCGAGCTGGCCGGGAAAGGCGAGTAGTGGTTCGAGCCAGCCTGGTCCGACCTCGCGGGGATAGCCGACGACGGCGAACGTTCGGCAGACCCCGGCGCCGATGGTCAGCGACCGGGCGCCGATCTGCACCGAATCGGGGCCGGGCAGGCCCGCGGGCGCCGGACCGGTATCTGCTTGCGGGGTCGCATGCCCGGTCGGTCGGGCGAGGCGGCGGGTCAGTCGGCGAACCATGCTGATCCTTCCTGCCAGGCCGGCTGAGCCGAGCTGGTGATGACGGCGCCGGGTGCGGCCAGTCCGGCGGGTCTGGCTGGGGCGCCTGGGTTGGCCGCAGCGGACAGCACCGCCGTTGCGGCCGGTCCGTTCAGGATCTCGACGGTCACCCCAGCGGCGGCAAGCGCGGCCCGTGCCTGTTCGGCGCGGCGGCGTAGCTGCCCACTACCGCCTGCCTGCTGCGCCGCCTGCCGGCCGCCCGACCGGCGCGCGGCCCGGGCGGGTTGCGCCGGTTCGCGGAGCACCAGCAGCAGCTGTCGGGACAGCAGGTCGCTGCGGCCGGCGAGCTGGGCCAGGAACGCGGCGTGGCTGCGGGCTGCGGCTTCCAGTCCGGGATGCGGCAGCCCGCCGGCGGCGGTCTCGAGTGCGGCGACGACGCTGGTCAGGTCGATCCGGTCGGTGCGCACCACGACCTGCACCGGAGCGGAAAGGGCGTTGAGGAACCCGGCGAAGGCGCCGATCAACGCTTGCTGCTCGGCGGGGGTCCGCAACGCGAAGTTCAGCGACGAACAGGTGCAGACCAGCGCGCATCCCTGGGCGCCGAGGTCGATGACACCGTCGTCGTCCAAACCCTCGCCCGGCAGGGTCAGCGGCGCCGGTGCAGGAGCAGCGGGCCAGTCCTGCCAGCCGGGACCGGCCGGGATCGGCCCGTCGGTGGGGATCTGCCGGCGGGGGGTGCGGGCCAGGCGGAGTGCGGCTGCGGCGAGCCGGTCGGCGGACAGCCCGTCGTAGCTGGCGAGCGCCAGCGCCCCGCCGGCGGCTGCAAGCGGGAACGCGGCGATGGCGAACACGACCGGTGGTAGCAGCGTGCGGGTGAGGGTGTAGCCGGCGAAGAGCACCAGCGCGAACCCGGCCAAGATGACGACCTGCCGGGCGGTCAACCCGGCCAGGATCCGGTCGGGGCGCTCCACGTCCGCCGGGATCCGGACCCGTTCGGCTCCCAGGCTGGAGGTGTTGGCGCTGCCGCGGGTCATAGGGCGGCCATCCCGGCGCGCACCGTGCGGTAGACGACGGCGGTCTTCACCAGCTGCGCTGTGGATGCTCCGCGGCGGCCCCCGAGCACGAGCCGGGCGATCCAGCTGGGGATCTTGACCAGCACATACAGCAGGGCGCAGGCGAGCAGCACGTTGACCAAAGCCCCGGACGCCGACAAGCCCAGTGCTGCGTTGCCGCCGGAGGCGAAGAACACCCGCACCGCGGTCACCAGCATCAGGCTCTGGCTGACCTGGGTGGCCAGGGCACCGACCAGGGCGCGCCACCACAGCTGGGCGGCGCCTTCGGTGTAGGGCAGGGCGTGGCACGCCAACGCCAGCGGACCCGCGACGACGAGCACCACCAGCAGCGCCACTCGGATCAGGTAGGTGCCGACCAGCAGCAAGGCCAGGACGGCGACGACCAGACCCATCAGCAGCAGAAAGCTGCCACCGGCCGCGAGCGGGGCCAGTACCAGTGCCCGCAGCACACCTGTCGCGCTGCCCGAATCGACACCCTGCCCGAGCAACGCCGTCGAGACCGCGTTGGCGAACCCGACAGCCAGGCCGACGACGGCCAGGCTGAGATTCGCGGCGATGATCCCGATCACCAGCCGCGGTGCGATCTGCTTGGCGGCGTACCGGGTCTGCAGCGTCTCATGGCTCATCACCACCGCCCCGCCGGCGAGGACGAACAGCACGAACACGGTGTTGGCGATCCCGGCAGAGACCAGCCACAGGTCGTGCACCCGCCCGCCGGTGACCTCAGGGGTGGACAACACGGTGCTGCCCAACAGGGTCAGCACCGGATCCAGGGCGGACGTGACCAGGTCGCGGAACCAGCCGTTGATCGCATCCCGGATGTGACCGGCGATGTCGAACAGCCCCGCCGCGCCGGAGGTGTCCGACCCCACGGCAGGACCACCCCCGGGGGTCGGGGTCGGCAGCGCGGGGGAGTCGGGACCAAGCCCGATGCCCGCTGGGGATGTCGGGGCACCCGGCGACGTCGACGCTTTCCCGACTGTAGAGGTACTGGCGACCGCAGGATCGGTCGACGGCGGCGCGCTAGCTGTCAAGGGGGGCGGGATTGCCGCAGTCGACCCGGCGTGAGCGACGCCGCCGGTGATTGCCTCAGCCAGGGTGATGGTCAGCAGGGAGCCGGCGACGGCTATCCGGCGGCCGGGCAGTCCCCAAAGATGGGCGACGTTCATCCGCCGACAACCGAAGTGAGGATCGTGACCAGCAACGGTGCAAGCACGGCCAGGGCATAGCCGATCGCCGCGGACTTCAGGGCGGTCTTGGCTCGTTCGACTTGCATCGGGTCGCCATCAGCAAGCAGGTAGCGAATCCCGCCGATGGTCAGGAACAGAGTTGCGAGGGTGGCGAGGATCCCGACCAGCCAGGTACGCAGCGAGTCGATCACCCCGTTCAAGCTCGGGACGGCAGCCGCGTGCACCCCTGGCGGCAGCGGACTGGCCCAGCTGGGTCCGGCAGCTGCGAGCAGGACAAGGACGGTGCCGGCGACGACGCCGGCGACGACGCCGGTGCGGGTGAGCAGATGACGAGACAGCGCAACCTTCTTCGGTCGTGAGTGAGTACTGCGGGGTGGGGGCGACCCCGACGCGGGACATGAGCACAGCCGGGTTGGGCATCGCTCACCTCCTTGCGGTGGTTGGTCGGGTCGGGATGGTGGCGCACCCCGGGTCGCCGGTCGTGCTGCGTCCCTGCCGGGGCCGCCCCATAGATGAACCCGATTTTTGGGGGGGTGAATGAACAAAGGAAGCCCTTAATTCTTCAGATTCGCCGCCGCCGACGCCGCCGGTGCTCTCGCCCTGGTTGTGCGCGAGCCACTCGCTCAGCGTCAGCTCGGCTCGCGACCGGCGCCGGTGTGCCGACTGGTAGGAGATGGCGCGCAGTTCGGCGGCGCTGTGCAGGCTCAGCTGTCCGAGCCGGGTTGCGGCGATGAGCTCGGCGTCGTCGGCGGCAAGGACGCCGGCGGCGACCGCCCGGGCGAGGACATGGTCGGGGTGGCCGCCGGGGCGAGGTGGCGCTGGCGGCAGTTCGCCGGGTTCGGCGACGCCGCGCTCGGCGTGTTCGGCTTGCCGCAATCGGTCCGCGGCGCGCCGCGCCGCCCAGATCAGCTCGGCGCCGGGCCGGGCACGGATAGCGGGTCCGGTCCTGATCGCTGTCAGCAGACCGGTGAACATTTCGGCTTCCAGATCCGCGGCGAGTCCGGGATTGGCCAGCAGCAACGTCCTGGCAGAACGCCGTAGCCCGGGCAGCAGCAACCCGACCAGGACCAGCAGCCACGGCTCGCCCTCGGTGCGAGCCAGGTGCAGGACGGCGTTGAGCGCCCGGTCGCGGGTCGGGTACGGGCACGCCGGGTGCAGCAGCCGGGCCCGCAGCTCAACGACGGAAATGAGCCGGTCGGGCCATTGGGCGGCGACGGCCCGGCCCTGAACGCCCAGCGGCGCCCAGCCGGTGCTCAGCTGCCCAAAAGCGGCCTCCACCTCCGGGAACAGCGACCAGAAAGGGCCGCGCCGCGACGCCGGACGTTCGGGGGTGGGTGTGGATGACATGAGCGGCTCCTGACAACGGGGGAGCGCTTATGAGAAACCACCGGCTCCATCAGTTTTCCATCAGCGGCCGGCTGCCCGCAGGCTGATGGACTCGCATCTGCGACCT
>JAABVA010006102.1_pt1 | contig 10734 bp, 7 predicted proteins | sample 5560331 | NCBI WGS metagenome assembly JAABVA01 (sample SAMN12812661, study PRJNA571458) | rock metagenome | isolation source: Antarctica rocks | place: Antarctica: Victoria Land, Mt New Zealand sud | collected 2016-01-07 | reverse complement strand
GCCGGGAAACTTCATCGCCTTGATGCACTCGAGTTCGCGGTCGAGGCGGGCGTGGTAGTCGGGGATGGTTTTCTTGAGCAGGCCGCGATCGCGGAGGTGAGCGACGGCGGTTTGGAGGCGCTTGGTGAGGCCTTCGCGGCAGACCTTGTCGAAGTAGGTCTCGAGGGTTTCGCCCTCGGGCACGACGAAGTTCGGGAAGGGATCGCTGACCTTGGACATCTTGAGGTTGCAGCGGTCGACGAACTGCATGGTGCGGGTGCAGACCTCTTCGTGGCCGGCAAAGGTCCGGTGCATCTCGTCGGCCGACTTGATGTAGAATTCCTGGGTGTCGAACTTGAAGCGCTTGGGGTCGTTCATCGAGCCGGCAGTCTGGACGCACAGGAGGATCTCGTGGGCGCGGCTGTCGTCGTTGGCGACGTAGTGGCTGTCATTGGTGGCGATGAGCGGGATGCCAAGCTCGCGCTCCATCTGGAAGAGCTGGTCGCAGACGGCGCGGTCGGGTTTGAGGCCGTGATCCTGGATCTCGAGGAAGAAGTTGTTTTTGCCGAAGATCTCGGAGAACTGGCCGGCGGTGCGTTTGGCCTCGTCGTACTTCCCTGCCATGAGGTTCTGGTTGAGCTCGCCGGCGAGGCAGCCGGAGAAGCCGATGAGGCCTTCGGTGTGGCGGGCGAGGAACTCTTTGGAGACGCGGGGCTTGCGGTAGAAGCCGTGAAGGGCGGCCTCGGAGGTGAGGCGGACGAGGTTGCGGTAGCCGGCCTCGTTTTCGGCGAGGACGAGGAAGTGATTGTAGCCGCCCGACAGGGTGCGGTGGTCGGGGGTCTCGGAAAGGTAGAGTTCGCAGCCGAGGATGGGCTTGATGCCCTTTTTGCCCAGGGCGTCGAAGAAGTGGACCGCGCCGTAGATGTTGCCGTGGTCGGTCATGGCGGCGGAGGTTTGGCCGATTTTGGCGAGGTGGGCGGCGAGCTTGTCGACGTCGCAGGCTCCATCGAGGAGGGAGTAGTCGGTGTGGAGATGGAGGTGCGTGAACTCGGCTGCGGCCATAGATTTAATGGTAAGCCTGCGAGGGGAGGAAAAGGAGGGACGGATTAGCCGGTGAGATCACGGCCCTGGATAAATCATCTTCAAGCGTTCCCCAAGACTGCGTCGGTGCGCGTGGACGGTCACCGATTGCGGAAGGCCTTCGAACGTCGGATTCGCGAGACCTGACTTCCGTCCCAAGGGGCAGATGACTGGTTCGAGTTCATCGTTCCCTACACTCACCGACCAGACTGAGATAGAGAAGCACTCAGAGGTTGCAGGAAGATAGCGAAAGCTGGCGATTCCAGACCCATTCGTCTTCGCATAGAACAACTCTGTCTTTTTTGCTCTTCGTGGCTCAAGGAAGTTGTAACGAATTAAGACTTCCACGCCGTGAAGAGGCTTGTGGGTGCCAGTCTCGATCACGCTGATAGTAAGCGCAGGACTAGCAGCTTGCGGCGGAGTTTGTGAGCGTAGCACGGTAGCCGAGAGGGCCGCACCGCCGAATAAGGCGCTACAAACGAGGCGCATCATCATCGGACGACCAACTCCTTTCCGAAGCAAACATCAGATTCCACCCCGTCGAGCAGCTCTTGATTGCGGATTGCACGTTGTGCCCCAAGCGGTGATGAAGTGGATAGCGGCGGTAAACTCGCCCACGGCTATGGCCCGAGATTAGAGCGGTATGGGGAGGAAAGGAGGTGCGTAATCGGTGCTGCAGTTTCCGGGAAGCCGTTTTAGAACCACCTTAGCTGAGAATGAGGAAGATGGAAAGTGCAGTCTCGACGGCGCTAAGCGTTGCCTTGTCCACGTGGCGAATCACCTTGCCGAAGCGGGAGAGGGTAGACGTTTGGATGAGGTCGGCCATGATCTTCAGAGGGCTTGAGGAGGCCGTTTGTTGCGCTTGGCTGGATCGGTATGCGGACGTCTCGGAGCATACGAAAAATCACCCGTGATGAGCAGGTAGGTACAAGTCGAAGCGGGCAGCGCGAGGTCACTTTGCACCATCAGCACTGGACGGGCTTACCAAACTCACCGGGCGGCGCGACTGTGCGATATCTCCACGGATCAACCCAACCGTCCGTGCACGGTGCGCTTTTGATCCACTCCCACAACTCGTCACCCTCTGATTCAGAACGAGCGGTAAGGGCCACTATCTGTGCACGGTAGCGTTCGATAAACTTCGTATCTCTAGTGTCTGGAACCCAGCGTGTGACGGGACGGAGTCCCAGGGCGCGGAGAAATTCGCGGTGTCGATGAACGCGTTCCCGTCCTGTTGCGTCGGTCGACTTAGTGGGCGTTTCTGGCATAGTTCCAACGTTACAGGTAACGGTTATGACTATCCAGTCAGCAAAAGGGTGGCGAGATCGACGTAGAGGTCGACGGCTTCGAGCAGTTCTTTTTTGGCGATTTTTTCGTCGGGGGTGTGGGCTACGTGGATGGAGCCGGGGCCCAGGAGGAAGGGTTCGCCCCAGGCGGTGAGGGAGGGGATGTCGGTGGTGAACTTGGCGATCATGGTGGGAAGATCGGCGCTGCCCTGTCGCAGGCCGACAGGTCTCATACGGACGAATGGGAGATCGAGCGAGAAGCGGACTTCGGCGCGGCCGGCTATGGTTTGCAGGATCTGGGCGCGGGTGTCTTCGGAGGGACCGATGAGGCGGATGAGGAGGTGGGCCTCGGCGTGGTCGGCGATGACGTTGGGGGCGCGGCCGCCGTGGAGCAGGCCGATGTTGAGGGTGGAGTGGCCGTCGTCGCCGAGGGAGGGCTCAAAGGGGAGCGGCATGGCGAGGAGGTCGTGGAGGGCTTCGATGAGCTTGTTGATAGCGGAGTCGCCGAGCTCGGGGTAGGCGGAGTGGGCCATCTTTCCGTGGGCATGGAGTTCGACACGGAGGGCGCCTTTGGAGGCGAGGGCGAGGCGGTTGTCGGTGGGTTCGCCGTTGATGAGGAAGCGTGAGCCTTTGGGATGGAGGTTGGCGGCGGCGGCGCCGGCGGAGTCGCGCTCCTCGCCGACGACGAAGAGGAGGCCGACCTTGACGCCGGTTTGGCGGAGGCGGTCGGCGGCGGCGATCTGCGCGGCGATGATGCCCTTGGCGTCGCAGGCGCCGCGGCCGTAGAGGAACTCGTCGTCTTCGCGGAGGCCGAAGAAGGGTGGAACGGTGTCCATGTGGGTGGAGAGGACGACGTCCGGGGTGATGCTGGGGATGGCGGCGTAGACGTTGAAACGGGTCTCTGAATGCGCTGCGGAGGGTGCACTCGCGGGAGAATTGTGCACGGTCTGCGGCTGGTTGGGCAGGCTGACTGGCGTGCGTTCCACGGCATACTGCTGTGCGTCGAGGAACTCGTGGAGGAAGATGCCGACACGGCCTTCGTGGAAGGTAGTGGATTCGATGTTGATGAGTTGTCGGGTGAGGTCGATGGGATCGACGGGCATGCGGTCAGGATACGTGAGGTCCGTTGGGATTCCGGTGTCGAATGGTGGTTTCCGAGGAGATCCCGATTCCCTTCCAGCTGTGAGCCAGGAGGAATGAGCGATCCGCTTGGGCTGAGTAGACTGGAAATATGGACGTTGCGATGGGAAGCGTTGTTGCAGGTGTGCCGGGGCGGTCGCAGGTACGGATGATTGAGGATCTGCGCGGGCCGGAGGGGCGGCTGGAGGCGGTGCTGAATACGGGGACGGAGGGCGCACTGTTTGCGGCGCTGGTGTGTCATCCGTATCCGCCGGCGGGCGGGTCGATGCACAACAAGGTTGTCTACAACGCGATGAAGGCGATCAACGGGTTTGGCTTGCCGGTGCTGCGGTTCAACTTCAGGGGTGTGGGATTGAGCGATGGCAGCTTTGACGACGGGCATGGCGAGCGGGACGATGTGCGGGCGGCGCTGGACTGGATGGAGCGGACGCTGAAGCTGCCGATTTTGTTTGCCGGGTTCTCGTTTGGATCGTATGTGGGGCTGCGGGCAACGTGCGGGGACGAGCGGGTTGTCGGGCGAGTTGGCCTGGGTCTGCCGGTGCGAGCGGCCGGGCGTGACTACACCTATCGCTTTCTCGCGGAGTGCGGCGGGCCGAAGCTGTTCGTCAGCGGCGACCAGGACGAGTTCAGTCCGAGGGAGGTGCTGGAGAGGGTCTTTGGGGTGCTGCCCGAGCCGAAGCGGCTGGTCTGGGTTGCGGGCGCGGACCACTTCTTTCAGGGCGTTCCGGGCTCGCCCGAAGCGAAGCTGGGCGTGATGCAGGAGGCAATCCGGATGTGGCTGCGGGACAGCTTCGAGCTGGTATGAGGTTGTGTGGTGGCGACTAGGCCGCGGTCGAGGTGAGCTTGCCTGAGACTGGCTGATCCGACCTTGCCGTCGCAGGCGACCTTGCCAGTTCGGGCGAGCTTGCCATCGCGGGCGCCGGGGCTGTGAGGAAGTCGAGCATGGCGCGGTTGCAGAGGTGGGGTGTCTCCTCGAAGGCGATGTGTCCGACGCCGGGGAGGACGATGAGGTTGGACCGCAGGAGGATGGATTGCAGGCGGCGGGCGGAGTCGAGGCCGACGGCCCGGTCGCGATCGCCCCAGATGAGGAGGGCGGGCTTTTCGGCCAGGGCTGGGAGGACGGAGCGGAGCTGGGCCATGTCGGAGGTCCAGCGCCGGATGATCCCGAGGACGTGGTCGATGGTTCCGCGAACCTCGAGGCCGGCGGTGTATCCGTCGAGGGTGTCGGGGGCAACGCGGGCCGGATCGCCGTACATGCGGCCGAGGGCGATGGACTTGGACCAGCGCGGCATGGCGGGGATGAGGCGGGCAAAGAGATGGCCGGGGCCGCTCTCGTAAAAGCGGATGAGATGGCGGCCGAGATCGCAGAATGGATTGGCGGGAGCAAACAGAATGAGGCGGCTGACACGGTTGGGGTGACGGGCTGCGAGCGTAAGGCAGACGGCTCCACCATGCGAGTGTCCGGCGATGTCGGCGGTCTCGAGCCCAAGGGCGTCCATAAAAGCGAGGACGCGATCGGCAGTGGCCTCAAGACCAGCGTCCAGGCCGTGAACGCGATCCGATTCGCCCATATTGGGGAGATCGAGGGCGTAGACGGTGGCGGACTCGGCAAGGGTGCCGATGTTGTGACGCCAGTTGCGAAGGGAGCCGACCAGACCGTGCAGAAGGATCAACGGGCGACCACTGCCGGCGCGGAGGAAGTGCACCCGCTGGCCGGCGATAAAGACGTCCGCCTCTTCGATATCTACAGTCCTGCTCTGCACACTCCACCCCTGGGTGACGGAGGTGCGAGTCGATCAAACCTCGTCTGAACCTCACGTCGAATTTCACGTCAGGAGCGATGTTACAGGACCGTGAATTGGAAGAGAAGGCGCTACCGGGAGGCTGCAGCCAAGAGGGTGTGTGCGCCTGTGCCGTGGGGTGCTGTGAGGAGACTTTCGAGCACGTCGATCGTGGTGTCGACATGCGTGCGATCGATGATGAGGGGCGGGAGAAAGCGGAGGACATTGCCCTGGACGCAGTTCAGAAGGACTCCCTGGGCGAGGGCGGCCTCGACGATGGGACGTGCGGGGACGGTGAGTTCGATGCCCTGCAGAAGGCCGACGCCGCGAGCCTCTACGGCGACGTCGAAGTCGCGGACGATCTCAGCGATGCGTGCCTTGAGGTAGTTGCCCGTATCGGTGACCTGATCGAGGATCAGCTCGTCTTCCATGATGGAGAGAAACTCGAGGCCGAGCCTGCAGGCAAGTGGAATACCGCCGAGGGTGCTGCCGTGCCTGGCGAGGCCGAAGGTGTGGAAGAGGTCTTCGGTGACAAGTATGGCGCTGAGCGGAAGACCGCCGCCGAGGGGCTTGCCGAGGATGAGGATGTCGGGGCGGACGCCGCTCGCCTCGGACGCGAACCAGCGGCCGGTGCGACCGAGACCGCACTGGATCTCGTCGAAGATGAGGACGGCGCCGTGCTCGGTTGCGAGGCGGCGAGCCTCCTGGAGGAACTGGGGGCTGCACTCATAGACGCCGCCTTCGCCGAGCACGGGTTCGAGAAGGATGGCGCAGGTGTCTGCAGCGACGGCAGTTCTGAGCTGGGCGAGGTCGTTGCGATCGATAAAGGTGACGCCGGGCAGGCCGGGGCCGAAGTCGTCCTGGTACTTCTGCTGGCCGGTGACGGACATGGAACCGAAGGTGCGGCCGTGGTAGGAGGAGCGAAGGGCGACGATCCCGTGCTTGCGGGGAGAGTAGTTGCGGCTGCCGAAGCTTCGGGCGAGCTTGAGTGCGCCCTCGACGGCTTCGGAGCCGCCGGTCGAGAAGAAGGCGCCGGTCATGCCGGCCAGATCGCAGAGCTTTTCGGCAAGTTGGCTGGGATAGGGATTGCTGTACTGGGGCGAGAGATGGATGAGGCGGGCAGCCTGCTCGGTGATGGCGGCGAGCATGCGGGGATGGGCGTGCCCAAGCGCGTTGACGCCGAGACCGCCCATCATGTCGAGGTAGCGATTGCCGTCCAGGTCAAAGAGGTGGACCCCGTTGCCCCGCTCCATGACGACCGGGTACCGGGCGTAGACGGGGAGCATGTGTTCGGTGTCGCGCTGGAGGATGGCTTCTGCAGCTGTGCTGGGGTGGAACGGGTCCATGAACTCCAGTTCACAGCACCGAGGGGTATCGGTCAAGCAAAAGCCGAGGGGAACCATGCTGGGTGACGGACCGTATTCACCATTACGAAGGGCACGTGTTTTGCGGATGTTCTATGATTTTTTGTAGGAACTTACCATGCCAGATTTCTTCCTGTGGGTCGACGTGATACACAGGTGGCCCGGTTTGCAAAGTATTTCTCTTTGGCCCTTAAGCTGCTACTGAACCTGCGGGGATGACTAACACCTTTCAAAACCGGGTGATCGCCGTCACGCTCGCCCTGCTGACGCTGGCAGCCTGCGTTCTGGCCGGATTCAACCTGCGGAGCGAGGACGGGTACAGCGTGCCAACCGACGGCGGAGCGGGTACCGGCAGGGTCACCGGCGGAGCGAGCGGGGGTCCGGACGGGCGATATTGTGGTTGCGATCAATGAACGGCCGTCGCCGCGGCTGGCGCCGTTTGTTCGCGAGCAGTTTCACAGCGGCATCTGGTCTCACTCGACCTATACGATCCTCCGTCCGGCTACGATCCTCAGTCCGGCGGGAGTGGCGGGGCAGGCGCCCACACCGCTCGACATCCAGGTGATCCTGGAGCCGGCGGACCGGACGATCAACCAGGGCCTGCGCTTTATCGCGCTGGTGTACCTGTGTATCGGCATCTATGTGCTGTTCCGACGATGGACGGCGCCCAAGGCGACGCACTTCTATGTTTTCTGCGTGGCCTCGTTTGTGCTGTATGCGTTCAAGTACATGGGCGAGTTGGACACCCTGGACTGGATCATTTTCTGGGGCGAACTGGCTGCGGCGGCGCTGCAGCCGGCGCTGTTCCTCCACTTCGCGGTAAGCTTTTCGAATCTGCCCGACGCTTCGCGGCGGCGCAGGTTCGCTCGGGCATTCACGACCGCGCTAATTTACGTTCCGGGATTGTTCCTGGTTGGCCTGCAGATCTGGGCGATCCGCGTCTGGTCGGCGACGGAGCTGCTGAACCACCGGCTGAACCAGATCGCGGTCGGGTACCTGGCGCTCTATTACGTGATCGCGGCGGTGGTCTTCCGGGCGCGCTATCGGCGTGCCGGGTCGGCGCTCGAGCGGCAGCAGTTGAAGTGGCTCTCGCGCGGAACGCTGCTGGCGGTGACGCCGTATACGCTGATGTACGCCATTCCGTACCTGGCCGACTGGACGGTTCCCGGCGTCCTGACCAAGATTGCCGGGCTGTCGCTGGTGTTTGTGCCGCTGACCTTCAGCTGGGCGATTGTGCGCTACCGACTGATGGATGTCGACCTGATCTTCAAGCGCGGCGTGACGTATACGCTGGCGACCGCGGCTCTGGTCGGCGGGTACTTCCTGACCCTCGGAGTCATTGCCGAGATGGTCCACACACGGCTGCCGTCCTTGAGGGTTTGGGGCCTGGTCGCGGCGATCACGATTACCGGCCTGGTCTTCGATCCGCTGAAGCGTGCAATTCAGGGGCGCGTCGATCGGGTCTTCGACCAAAAGCGGTTTGACTATCGCGAAACGCTGGTGGAGTTTGGCCGCGGCCTGAACGCGCAGACGGACCTGCGGACGCTGGTCGACGCGATCGTGAAACGACTGCCACAGACGCTGCTGATTACGCGGGTGGCGGTGTTTCTGGCCGACGAGCAAAGCTCCGGAACGGCGCGGCAGTTCAACCTAGCGGCCTCGCACGGCCTGACAAACCTCGAGCCAGCCGACATCGAGGCGCTGGACCTGCGCTTCCTTGACTTCGATCAGCCGAGATCGAACAGCCATATCTTTCTCGAGACGCCGCAGCACGTTTTGCGGTTGCCGGAACCCCAGCGTCAGAGTGCTGCTCGGCTGGACCTGAACTACTACCTTCCGTGCCGCGCGGCGAATCGCGAGCGGGCCGGAATGCGAACGGTCGCGGTCCTCGGCTTTGGACGAACGGAGCACGGAGACTTTTTGTCGAGCGAGGACGTTGAGTTGCTGGAGTCGCTGGCCAGCTACATCGGTATCGCCATTCAGAACGCACAGCTGTACCAGAGGCTCGAGCAGAAGATCTCGGAGTTCGAGCGGCTGAAGGACTTCCACGAGAACATCCTCGAGTCCATCAATGTCGGTGTCTTCGCCGTCGATCTTGAGGATCATATCGAGAGCTGGAATCAGCAGATGGAAGCGATGTTCGGGATGCGGCGCGAGGAGGCGCTAGGGCAGCCGCTCAGCAGGCTCTTCCCTGCCGACTTTGTCGCCAAGTTCAACAGCGTGCGGGGCGAGTTTGGAACGCACACCCTGTACAAATTTCGACTGAGCCTGCCGAACGGTGAGCCACGCACGGCGAATATTGCGATCGCGCCTTTACTCACGCGCGACCTGACCGTGGTTGGCCGGATTCTTCAGGTGGACGACATTACGGATCGCACGCAGCTCGAAGAGCAGTTGACGCAGGCGGAAAAGCTTTCCTCGATCGGGTTGCTGGCGGCGGGCGTCGCGCACGAGGTGAACACGCCGCTCGCCGTCATCTCGAGCTATACGCAGATGTTGACTAAGCAGATGAGCACCGACAAGCGGGTGGCTCCGCTGCTCGAGAAGATTACGCAGCAGAGCTTTCGCGCGTCCGAGATTGTGAATGGGCTGCTGAACTTCTCAAGGACGGGGAGCACGGACTTCGTCGGGACCGACCTGAATGCTCTGCTCCGCGATACGGTGACGCTGATCGATCACCAGTTGAAGACGGCGGGCATCCACGTGAACCTTGAGCTTGAGCCCAAGCTGGCGCTGATTCACGGCAACCAGGGCAAGCTTCAGCAGGTGCTGCTGAATCTGCTGCTGAACGCGAAAGATGCGATGTTCCAGATGCTGGATGCGCGTATGCGTATCTCGACAGAGAACGGGAACGGTCGTGTGATTGTGCGCATTCAGGACTCAGGGAGTGGGATTAAGCAGGAACACCTCCACCGTATCTACGACCCATTTTTCACTACCAAGACCAAGCCGCAAGGAGGTAGCCACAAGGGAACCGGGCTGGGACTGGCAGTGAGTTACGGCATCGTCCAGGAGCATGGTGGAAAGATATTTGTGGAGAGTGAAATGGATGTCGGCACGACGTTTCTTCTGGATTTTCCAGCGATGACAGAGAGGCCCGGGGTGTTCCCGGGCACGCGTGCGGAGACGGTGCGGCACGGCGAAAGGGCGAAGCTTCATGCATGAGACCACCCTGGCAGTTGAAGCATACGGAACGACGCAGGAGCACGCGGCGCCGAACGGTCCACGCATCCTGATCATCGACGATGAGGCAGCCATCCGTGAGTCGCTTGAGACGCTGTTGATGCTTGAAGGATTCAACGTCACCATGGCGCCGGACGGGAACGCCGGGCTTGATCTGCTTTCGCGCAACGAGTACGACCTGCTGCTGCTGGACCTAGCGCTTCCAGGGGAGAGCGGCATCGATCTGCTGCCACGCATCCTTGAGCTTAAACCCCAGCTGCCGGTGATCATGATTACGGCCTTTGGAACAGTCGGCAACGTGGTCGATGCGATCCGTGCGGGCGCAAAGAACTTCGTCCAGAAGCCCTGGGACAACGAGAAGCTGCTGGCAGATATCCGAACATCGATCGCGCGGCACAAGGCCGAGGCTGAAGTTGTCCAGCTGAAGCGCGTTCTGAAGCAGCGCTACAACTTCGAAAACATCGTCGGAAAGAGCGAGCCGATGCTGCGGCTCTTCGACGTTGTGGCCCAGGTGGCGCCAAGCCGTTCGACCGTGCTGCTGCAGGGCGAGAGCGGGACCGGGAAGGAGCTGATCGCGAAGGCGCTGCATCAGAACTCGCCGCGACGGGACAAGCCGTTTGTGCCTGTAAACACCGGGGCTGTGCCGTCTGACCTGCTGGAGTCGACGCTGTTCGGACACGTGCGCGGCGCCTTCACCTCCGCGGTGAGCTCGAAGAAAGGGCTGTTCGAGATCGCCAATGGAGGAACGCTGTTTCTGGACGAGATCGGGACGATGGGTCTCGATATGCAAGCGAAGATTCTGCGGGTTCTGCAGGACAGGCGTTTCATGCAGCTGGGCGGCGTGACCGAGATGCAGGTGGACGTTCGTATCGTAGCGGCAACCAACGTGAACCTTCAGAATGCGGTACGCGAAGGGCGGTT
>JAABVA010006096.1_pt1 | contig 10737 bp, 9 predicted proteins | sample 5560331 | NCBI WGS metagenome assembly JAABVA01 (sample SAMN12812661, study PRJNA571458) | rock metagenome | isolation source: Antarctica rocks | place: Antarctica: Victoria Land, Mt New Zealand sud | collected 2016-01-07 | reverse complement strand
CGACGCTGGTGGAGGAGTCGGCGCGGGATCTGACCCGGTGCCGGGAGGCGGCGCGGGCGGACCTGATGCGGGCCCGTCACCGGCTGTCGAAGCTGTTGCTGCGTGACGGGATCGTGTACTGCCAGGGGAAGGCGTGGACGCAGGCCCACGACTACTGGCTGTTGAAGCAGCCCGCGGTGCTGCCCGCGCTGGCCGGGACGCAGGCGGCCTTCGCGGACGCCTACGAGACGGTGGTGCTGACGACCGGTCGACGCGACCGTCTCGACGCGGCGATCGTCGCTATGGCGTGTGACAGCGAGTTCACCCCGGTGGTGCGGCGCTTGTCGTGCCTGCGGGGGATCTCGACGTTGACGGCGTTCTGCTTAGCGGTCGAGATTGGTGACTGGGACCGGTTCACCGGCGCCGGGATCGGCGCGTATGTCGGGCTGGTGCCGTCGGAGCACTCCTCCGGGGCCTCTCGCTCCCAGGGCGGCATCACCAAGACCGGCAACGGGCACGTGCGGCGGCTGCTCGTCGAGGCCGCCTGGCACCACCGCCAGCCCTACCGACCCACCGGCCTACAGCGGCTCCTGCGCCGCCGGTGGGAACTGGCCCCGCCCGCGGCGGTGGCTCGAGCGCAGGCGGGTAACCACCGGCTGCATCATCGGTGGGTATCCTACGCCGAGCGCCGCAAACGCCCGGTCATCGCGAACGTTGCGGTCGCCCGTGAGCTCGCCGGGTGGTGTTGGTCCTTGGCTACCCTCCCGGACTGAGCCCGGGGCCCTGACGGGCCCCCCTTGAGCTGACCGTGGGGGTCAGCGACCCGGACCGCCAGCGTGCGGAACGACCCGCTCCGAGGCTATGAGCAGCCCTGTCCCACAGACACATTCGTGTCCAAGACAAGGTGACGCCCGATCCTAGACCCGCGGCCACGTTCCCGCCGAACACTCGGTCCTGCGGTACCCAACCCGCGCATATCAGCCTTGACCACGCGTCGACCACGACACGCTGACCGGGCCCGTTGACCCCCACGCGTCACCCCTTCACCTGACCCTCGCCGCCGATCACCAGGTCACGGATCGAGGCCACTTTGGCGCGCCCCCCTTGACAATAGCTCTCCATATCAGCCTCGTACGCCACCGCCGGCGGGCATCGATATCCGGGCAGGGCCCGCACCCACCGCACCACTGCCCGTAGTCCGGGGTCAGCCTCGCCCGGAACACCTCCCCCGTCACACCATCGATGGCTGCTGCGGCCACCGACCCGGGGTGCCCCACACTCGTACGCTCAGAACCCACCGCGGTCCCCCACCCATGTCGGATGCCGAACAGGACTCCCCCCTTCGGTAACCCACGAATCTGTGTGAGTCAGGCCCCGGCCCGGCAACCCCCCCCCAGACAGCCCGGGCGGCTACTCCACACCGTCTAGGGATGGCCCACGGTCGCGGGGCATGGAGCCGGGGCAGTCAGGTGCGCCAGCCCAGCTTCCAGGCCGACTCGACGGGAGCCTCACCGGCCGCCTGGGCGAAGGATCGCATCGCACTGGACAGGGTGCGCCGACGCGACTCGGAGAGCCCCTCAAGTATTCTGACGACGGCGGCGCGGCGGTGGTGCAGGACCTCGTCGATGAGCGCATACCCGTCACCAGTCAGCTCGAGTATCAGGTTGCGACGATCGATGGTGGACTCCGTCCGCTGCAGCAGACCGGCGGCGACGAGACGGTCACAGGCCCGACTGGCGTTTGAGGGGTGGACACCCATTGCCTCGGCCAGCGCACCGAGGTTCAACCCGCCCCGTGTCGCGACCAGTATGAGGACTCGTAGCTGCGGCAATGTCACCCGGTCCTCGACCTCGGTGACGCCTTGAGCGGCTACACCGACCAGGGCCTGCGCGGCGATCATGACGGCGTCCACCTGCTCAGGGGTAACCGATGAGCTTGTCGTCTCCCGCTTTGCCGTCTTCACAAGCACCAGTATGACCTACGGTTGCGATGGCGCAAGCACTTACGCTATCCTTGCGATTACGCAACCATTGCATGCTGGGCGTCGGACCCTCGGGGGTTCCGGGAAGCCGGCGTCAGCGAGGCACCGAGAGGACCAGAAATGGCACCAGCCCCAGGAAACGCCCTGTCGACCGGCCCGGTCGTGCACGGGATCGACCGCATGATCCGCAACATCGAGACGGGCCGCTTCGAGCGCAGTATGTCGGCCCTGACCGCGGCGGGCGCCCTGGTGGCGGCTGCCGAGATCTTCTTCGAGCACGACTCGGCGAGCTTCGGCAACAAGCTGATGTGGCTGCCGGTCGTGATGGGCCCGGTCGGGGCGGCCGCCGGCGTCGCCGGGTTCTGCAGCCACCGGATGGCTAAGACCGCCCTGCCCATCGCGTCGGTCGCCATCTGCGTCAACGGTCTCCAGGGCTTCTACCTGCACGCGCGCGGCATCTCCCAGAAGCCGGGGGGTTGGCGCAACGCCCGGTACAACATGGAGATGGGTCCACCGTTGCTGGCACCGCTGCTGGTCACGATGGTGGGCGGCATGGGTCTGCTGGCCGCTATTCTGCGCCGCGAGAAGTGAGCCGCGACGTGGGTTCGGTGCCGTCCCGCGTCGCCGGCGCACCACCGGTTCGCTTCCCCGGCTTCGACGTGCTCGACCAGAGCAGTCACTGGGATCCCGTGACGACAGGCGTGGTGCTCTCGCGCGTCGGGATGGCTCCCGACATCCGGTTCTTCACCCCCACCGAGCAGGCCATCGCCACGGCGCTATGCGACCAGCTCCTGGGGCAGAGCGACGACGCCGAGAACGACTCCCGGGTCCCCATCGTGAACCTCATCGATGCCCGGCTGGCCGAGCAGCAGACCGACGGGTGGCACTACCACGACATGCCCACGGACGGGCAGGCCTGGCGAGACACCCTCGCCGCGCTCGACGCCGACGCGAACGAGGGCTTCGGCACCGGCTTCGCGACCTGCCAGAGCCAACACCAGGCCAGCCTGATCCAGACCGTGCAGGACCACGGGACGGACCGGTGGCACGGGCTCAACGCCAAGCACGTCTGGAGCCTGTGGACGCGCTACGCGTGCACCGCCTTCTACTCTCACCCCTCGGCCTGGAACGAGATCGGCTTTTCGGGACCGGCCTATCCGCGGGGGTACAAGAACGCGGGGGTCGGCAAGCTCGAGCCGTTCGAGGTCCATGACGCGAGACCGTCCGACGACCCGCTACGGGGGCAGTCATGAGCTCCGTGCGCGACCGCAACGAGTCGGCGTGGCTGCTGCCCGCTGACGGTAAGCGGGTCAACCACCAGCTGCGCCAGGACATGCGCCGCTTCGACGACACTGACGAGGTCGACCTCGTGGTCGTCGGGTGCGGCGCTGGTGGGTCAACGATGATCCAGCGGCTGGCCCGCGCCGGTTGGCGCGTTCTCGCCCTGGATGCGGGCCCGTTCTGGGACCCCGACACCGACTGGGTCAGCGACGAGGCCGGCTCGCACCACCTGTACTGGACGGAGCCGCGGGTCATCTCTGGGTCTGACCCGGTGCCCTTGGGTTCGAACAACTCGGGCCGCGGCGTCGGCGGGTCGATGGTCCACTACGCCGGCTACACGCCACGCTTTCACCCGAGTGATTTCGAGACGTTCACCCGCGACGGGGTGGGCGCCGACTGGCCGATCGCCTACGGCGACCTCAAGCCGTACTACGAGGCGATCGAGGAAGAGCTGCCGGTGGCCGGTGACAAGTGGCCCTGGGGTGATCCGCACTCCTACCCCTACCGCCCGCACCCGGTGGGCGGCAACGGTGAGCTCTTCCTGCGCGGCGCGGAGCGGATGGGGCTGACCGCCAAGGTCGGCCCGGTCGCCATCGTCAACGGCCGCTTCGGCAACCGGGCCCACTGCATCTACCGCGGCTTCTGCCTGCAGGGCTGCAAGGTCAACGCCAAGGCCTCACCCCTGATCACCCACATCCCCGACGCCCTGGCCCACGGCGCCGAGGTGCGTGCGAACGCCATGGTGACCAAGGTCGAGGTCGACGAGCGGACCGGGCGGGCTACCGGGGTGCACTACGTGCGCGACGGGGTGGCCCGGTTCCAGCGGGCCAACCTGGTCGCGATCGCCGGGTACTCCATCGAAACCCCGCGGCTGCTGCTCAACTCGGCCTGCGACCGGTTCCCCGACGGGCTGGGCAACGACTTCGACCAGGTCGGGCGCTACCTGATGGTGCAAGGAGCCCCGCAGACCGCGGGCCGGTTCGACGGCGAGGTGCGCATGTATAAGGCTCCGCCGCCCGAGGTCAGCAGCGAGGTGTTCTACGAGACCGACCCGGCCAAGCCGTACAAGCGGGGGTTCTCCATCCAGACGGTCTCCCCCCTTCCCATCACTTGGGCCGAACACGTTGCGGCCCAAGGGCATTGGGGCGCCGACCTGCGGGAGTACATGAGCGATTACGTGCACTGGTCCTGCCTCGGCGCCCTGTGCGAGTTCCTGGCCCAGCCGGAGAACCGGGTGACCCTGTCAGCGGAGAAGGACCGGCACGGGCTGCCCGTCGCGAACTTCTCCTACTCCCAGTGCGACAACGACACAGCCCTGATGCGCGCCGCCCAGGGCGTGATGGAGGACATCCTGCACGCGGCCGGCGCCGACGAGGTGATCACCATCGACCGCTTCGCCCACCTCGTCGGCGGCGCGCGGATGGCCGCCGACGAGCAGCACGGCGTCGTCGACTCGAACTGCCGCACCTTCGCCGTGCCCAACCTCTACATCACCGACGGCAGCGTGCTGCCGACCCAGGGCAGCGCCAACCCGGCGCTGACCATCATGTCCGTCGCGGCCCGGGCCGCTGAACGGCTGGCCAGCCTCCCGCGCAACGGCGCCTGACTTTCGGGCGCACTTGGCGCACCCCACCCCAGAGCGAAAGTTGCAGCACACCACCACCGAACCCGGCCGGGTTCACGAAGGCAGGAGAAACCCATGGCAGCACAGAAGGTGTCCGACTACCTGTTGCAGCGTCTGCGTGACTGGGGCGTCGATCATGTCTTCGCCTTCCCGGGCGACGGCATCAATGGGATCCTCGCCGCGTGGGCCCGAGCGGGCGACGACCCGATGTTCGTGCAGTCGCGGCACGAGGAGATGAGCGCGTTCGAAGCGGTCGGCTACGCCAAGTTCACCGGCCGGGTCGGGGTCTGCATGGCCACCTCCGGCCCGGGCGCCATCCACCTGCTCAACGGCCTCTACGACGCCAAGCTCGACCACGTGCCGGTCGTGGCCGTCGTCGGCGACGGCGCGATGCAGATGAACGGCATGGCCGAGCTGATCACCATCAAGCACTACTGGCAGCAGTGGAGCGACCCGCGCCTGATCATCGCCGTCCTGCACAATAACGAGCTCAACCAGGTCACCTGGGAGCTGCGGGCCATGGAGGGGTCGCCGAAGTTCGCCAAGTCCCAGACCCTGCCCGACGTCGACTTCGCGGGCTTCGCCGCCCGCCTCGGCCTGCAGGCCATCACCGTCACCGACCCCGACGACCTCGGAGCAGCCTGGGACCAGGCGCTGGCCGCCGACCGACCCAGTCCTCGACGTGCACACCGACCCGAACGTGCTCCCCATCCCACCCCATGCCACCTTCGAACAGATGAAGGACGCCGCCGAGTCGATCCTCAAGGGCGACGAGAACGCCTGGGGCGTCATCACGGAAGGCGTCAAGACCAAGGTCCAGGAGTTCCTGCCCCAAGGGAAGTCCTGAGAGGTACCAACTGATCATCCCCAGGAGGTGGTGGTCATGAGCGGCTTCGTCTCCGAGATGCGCCGCAGCGGCAACGGGCTGCTGCTGCGGATCTGTGTCATCGCCGCCATCGGTGGCATGCTCTTCGGGTACGACACCGGTGTCATCTCCGGCGCGCTGCTGTTCATCAAGTCCGACCTGCACGCCGGTGCTTTCGCCCAACAGGCCATCGTCTCCTCGTTGCTGCTCGGCGCCATGCTCGGCGCGGTGATCTCGGGGTACCTGGCCGATGCGATCAGCCGTAAGTGGACCAAGGTGATCTCGGGCTCGGTCTACGTCATCGGCGCCCTCGGCTGCGCGTTCTCGGTCAACGCGCCGATGCTGATCGGGTTCCGCTTCCTCCTCGGCGTCTCGGTGGGCACCGCCTCGTTCGTCGCGCCGCTCTACATCTCCGAGGTCTCACCCCCGAAGGTGCGCGGCGGGCTGGTGTCCTTCAACCAGCTCGCCGTCACCAGCGGCATCCTCATCGCCTACATCGTCAACTTTCTGCTCAAGGACGTGACCGGCAACTGGCGCTGGATGCTCGGCCTCGCGGCACTGCCGGGGGCGGCCCTGGCCATCGGGATGCTGAGCGTGCCCCACACCCCGCGCTGGCTCGTGCAACAGCAGCGGCAAGACGAGGCCCGCGGCGTGCTGGAACGACTGCGTGACTCCGACCCCGACGCCGACGTCGACGATGAGCTCGACACCATCACCGAGGCCAGCAAGCAGGAGGGCTCGTCGCGGGTTCGCGACCTGCTCGCGCCCAAGCTCCGCCCATTGATGATCATCGGACTGGGCCTGGCCCTGTTCCAGCAGTTCGTCGGTATCAACACGGTCATCTACTACGCCCCCACGATCCTGGCCGACACCGGGCTGACGAGCAGCAGCTCGATCACCCAGACCGTGTTTGTCGGGATCACCAACGTCGTGTTCACCATCGTGGCGGTGTTGCTGCTCGACCGGGTGGGCCGGCGCAAGCTGCTCCTGACCGGCACCGTCGGGATGGTCCTTTCGCTGATCCTGCTCGGTATCTACTTCTCCAGCAGCACGTTGCAGCACCAGGCCGGCTACCTGGCTCTCGTGGCACTGCTGATCTATATCGCCTCGTTCGCGATCGGTCTCGGGCCGGTGTTCTGGCTGATGATCTCCGAGATCTACCCGGTCAGGATCCGCAGCAAGGCCATGTCGGTCTCTACCCTGGGCAACTGGGCCGCGAACTTCCTCGTCGCCGCCACCTTCCTCAGCCTCGGCAGCATCATCACCCGGGAAGGCACCTTCTTCCTCTACGCCGCCATCGCCGTCGGGGCGTTCGTCTTCTTCCTGGCCAAGGTGCCCGAGACCAAGGACCGCACGCTGGAACAGATCCAGGAGGACCTGTCGATCAGCGACGACCACCCCACCAAGGAGTCCGCATGACCCACGCCACCATCAACGCCGTGACCGACGCCAGGATCGACAGCGTGGAGGTCAGCGCCTACACCGTTCCCACCGACGCACCGGAGGGTGACGGGACCCTGACCTGGGACTCCACCACCATGATCCTGGTCACGGCCCGCTCGGGCGATGTCGAGGGCATCGGGTGGACCTACGGCCCCACCGCCTGCGCGACGATGGTCAGGGACAAGCTCGCCGGCCTTGTGACGGGTCGCGACGCGATGGACGTCGGCGGGTCCTTCGCCGCCATGGTGAAGGCGGTCCGCAACGCGGGCCGTCCCGGGGTGGCCGGCTACGCCATCTCCGCCGTCGACGTCGCCCTGTGGGACCTCAAGGCCCGGCTGCTCGACCTGCCCCTGCACCACCTCCTCGGCGCCGTTTGCACAAGCGTGCCCGTCTACGGCAGCGGCGGCTTCACCACCTACGACGAGCGGCAGCTACGTCACCAGCTGGGCCACTGGGCGCTCGAGCAGAGCATTCCCCGGGTGAAGATCAAGATCGGCGAGTCATGGGGTACCGACCCCGGCCGCGACCTCGACCGGATGCGCCAGGCGCGGACGATCATCGGCGACGACACCGAGCTGTTCGTCGACGCCAACGGCGGCTACACCCGCAAACAAGCCATCCGGGTCATGACGGCCGCGACAGATCTGGGCGTGCGCTGGTTCGAGGAACCGGTCTCCTCCGACGACCTCGACGGACTTGTGGAGGTTCGCGACGCCGTGTCCGCCGACGTCACGGCCGGTGAATACGGCTACGACCTGTACTACTTCCGCCGGATGTGCGCAGCCGGTGCGGTCGACTGCCTCCAAGCCGACGTCTCCCGCTGCGGTGGCATTACCGAGTGGATGCGGGTGGCGGCCGTCGCGGCATCCTTCGGCCTAGAAATCTCAGGTCATTGCGGACCACACCTGCACGCCCACGTCGCCGCCGCGACGCCCAACCTGCGTCACCTCGAGTGGTTCCACGACCACGTTCGCATCGAGACCATGTTCTTCGATGGCACCCTCGACCCGACGGGAGGGGCCATCACCCCGGACGCCGACGCGCCCGGAAACGGGCTCACTTTCAAAGCCGCAGATGTCGAGTCCTACCGGGTCAAGTAGCCCACAGGGGTAGACCAGACCTCCCCCGAGAAGAGCGGCCCGAACCGGTCAGGGTCATCCTTGGAGGAAACGCCGCTCTGGGTCGAGACGATGGGCCCGCTCTTGATGGCGGTCGGCGCTGTCGTAGAGCTGCCTTGCGAGCTCGGCCAGTCGCTGACTCTCGACCACGTCGCCCCGATCAGCAAGAGTGCCTGCTCGTGCCGCTGTCTGACCGGCCTCGCTCAGGTCGAGAACTGCCGCCTCATACTCGAACCGGGCCTCAACCAGCGGGTCCGTGAAACTCGCCACAGGTGCGGAAGGCTGCGGGATCTCGGCGTCCGGATCATGCAACCGTTCGCCAGGGCTCCCCATCTCCACCTTCCTGTCGTTCACCCACCCTCTATACCCAAGTTTGCTCACCCCACCCCCGCCCACGCGGGGTTACGCGGCTCCTCACAGTTGAGTAGCTGGCGCCCCCCCCCGGGGCGCACCGTGGTACGCGAAGATTCCGGCGTGCTGGCGGTTGCCTCCGTCAAGGGGCTCTTCGTGAAGGTGACCCCCGCGGGTGGGAAGTTCCAGCGGTGCGCCCCCGACTGATGAATACGCCTCGGCCGGCGCCTGCCGTTTTCCCACGGCCAGTCCCTCGCCGTCCCCGGAATAAAAGGAGGCTCCCTGCCCGGCCGCAGCTTGCTCATGGGCAACATGACAACCCCGATGGGGTCCGGACTTGCGTCCGGTCGGGCCGACCGTGAGGAAGGCTCAACTCCCCAGCGGGCGCAGGATGGCTGCAGAAGCGAAGGCCGGTAGCCGAACAGGCAGCGGGAACCCCGGGAGTCGCACGACCGGCGCCTCCGCCGGAGACTTCCGCATGACCGACCCGATAGGGGCTGGTGCCCCGGTCTGAAAGGGGCGCTGACGTGAGCCGGGTGAGCCTGTGAAGACCTGATGAATGACGACGACGGAACCGAGGGACAAGTTGGACGCCGAGATCGCGAACGGACCTGAGGACGAGGTCCTGGACTGGGCCAGGTGGGCTGGGGCCAGGCCGAGGACGACGTACGACGCTTGCGGCGGCGGATCTTCACGGCGTCGAAGGCTATGGGGCTGGCTTGAGCCGGTTGCCTGGAAAGCGGGCACGGCCGGATCTGCCCGGAGTCGAGGTGATCTTGGTCAGCGCCCAGTATGTGAAGAATCTGCATCCCCCACGGCTGTCGCACGACGTCGTCGATGCCACCTGGGGGCTGGGCCAACTCCAGCGTCGTTCTGGTCTGGCCGGCCCATCTTGCGGGCGTCTCTGGTGTGGTCGTGGGACGTGGGTCGCCCACGCCGCTGCGATCCTGGTCAGCCCTATGTTCTTGCGTTGCAGCGTTCACCCGGCTGCCACGACGTCACCGGCTGTCAAAAGGCCGACGATCTCGCCGTGGTTGACGATGGCAATCTGCCTCAACCGGCGTGCCCGCATGGTCGCGGCGGTAGCCGTCAGGTCCTCATCTGGTGCGGCGGTCATGTGGATCTCTTGGCTGACGGCGGACGCGAGAATCGCGTCCGGATCCTTGCCGGTAGCAGTGACGTGGATGACGATGTCGTAGGCGGTCAGAAGGCGTGGGAAGTCGCTGGTGGAGGGGTCTGCAGCGACCACGAGGGTGTCCGCGCGTTCGCGTTCCATCGTGCGTGCAGCCGTGTCCACCTTCGCGTCGTACGCGATGACGGGCGGGCACGGGGTCATGGCTTCATAGACGAACTCGTTCATGGAGTTCCTTCCCAAGGTCCTTTGCCCCCTTCGTCCTTCGCCTCGCTGACCGCTCTCTGCTGGGGGAGACCGACGCCGCTTGAAGTGGCCGGTGCGGACGTCCCGTACCAGATGGTCGATGCCCGCCAGGCTTCGTCGAGGGTGAGGCGTGCGTCTGGTCACCAGTTCGCTCCTTCGCCGCGTCCAAGGTAGGTCAATGATAGTTGCAGCGCAATCATTGCGTTTTGTGTATTCATTGCCCGCTACTGAAAGAGCGCAAACGTTGAGGGTGCGCAACGGCTGGCATACTGGATCCACGGCAGCCCGGGGGGCGCCAGGCCGGGGCTTCAGTCGACGCGAGTCGTTACCGGGTGACGTGAGTCGGCATCAGTCAGAGGTGACAGGGACATGAGTGGCACGCGAGGGAACGAGGTCGGGGATGGCAAGAGGTGGAACGGACGAGGGGCTGGTGCAGGTGGATGCGGTGATGCGGGCCTCACGGGTGCTGGTGGCGGTGGTGGCGCAGTCGATCTCCGCGGTCGAGGACCAGGTGACGTTCGTCCAGTTCCGGATGCTCGTGGTCATTGCCAGCCGCGGCCCGCTCAACCTGGGTGAGGTGGCCCGCCACATGGGGGTTCATCCCTCGAATGCGACCCGGATGGTCGACAAGCTCGTAACCGCGGGACTGGTTGAACGCACCGACGACCCGGCCGACCGGCGATATCTCTCGCTTATCCTGACCCCGGCCGGGCACGA
>JAABVA010006095.1_pt1 | contig 10739 bp, 8 predicted proteins | sample 5560331 | NCBI WGS metagenome assembly JAABVA01 (sample SAMN12812661, study PRJNA571458) | rock metagenome | isolation source: Antarctica rocks | place: Antarctica: Victoria Land, Mt New Zealand sud | collected 2016-01-07 | reverse complement strand
TCCATCGGGGTCAGCGCGCTGGCGGAATCGGCCGGTCTACCCCTGCCCACCATTCACCGGCTGATCCGAACACTCGTCGGACGGGGCTACATGCGGCAGCTGCCCTCACGGCAGTACGCCCTTGGCCCGAAGCTCATCCGGCTCGGCGAGAGCGCAACCAAGCTGATCGGTGCGTGGTGGTCCCGCCCATATTTGTCCGAGCTGGTCAAGGTCACCGGGGAGACGGCGAACATGGCCGTGCTCGACGGGACCAGGGCCGTCTATGTCGCGCAGGTACCTTCCGCGCACTCGATGCGCACGTTCACCGAGGTGGGTCGGGAGGTGTTTCCGCATTGCACTGGAGTCGGCAAGGCGTTGCTCACCCAGCTCTCCGCTGAGGGGGTCCGCAGCATCGCCGCCCGCACCGGCCTTCCGGCGCAGACAGCCAACACCCACACCGACATCGACGCGCTACTGGCCGACCTGGAGCTGAGCCGGCACCGTGGCTACGCCATCGGCGAGGGGGAGCAGGAGATCGGCGTCCGCAGTTTCTCGGTCCCGGTCCCCGACGCGCCGACGCTCACCGCAATCTCCGTCTCCGGGCCCGCCGCACGGGTGAGCAAGGAATCCGCCGACCACATCGTGCCGTTGCTCAAGCGGGTCGCCAGGGAGCTTTCGGCCGAGTTCGAGACCAACGTAGCCCTTTAACCCCCCGGCCAGAAGCGCGAACCGTTCACCGTTCCGTGCTAACGCAGGACGGTGCGCCCGAAGCCGCGGCAGTCAGACCCATCGAATACCTGGACAGCCCTGCGCGGGGCGTAGAGGCCACGTCGACGCGGATACGAGACCACCACGTCCGCGGACCAGGCGTCGCCGACCGTGGCCCCCGCCTCCAGGTTCTGCTCGCCCGAAATCAGCGCACCCTGCCCAGCGTTCTCCTCGACCACGATGTTGATTCCTTGAGCGAGAAACTTGCCCGTGACCTTCGGTACCAACGCCGCCCGGCGTTCGCCCTCACCTGACTCGCGGACGACGCCCACAGTGCACCGACTGGTCCGACTGGCTTTCGGAGTGTAAAGCGGTCGACGACCCTGACTGGTCCGCCCGCCCCGCGACTGGGGATGTTGGTGCATTGTTTGTTCGACTGCCGGTTGCTGTCAGCGCCGGCGACTGTCTACACCTCGTCGCCCAGCCGCCAGACGCGCATCGCATTGGTGGAACCCGGTGTCCCTGGGGGACTTCCGGCCACGATGACCACCAGGTCACCGATGACCAGCCAGCCCAGTGACAGCAACAACTCCTGCACCTGGCGGACCATGTCGTCGGTCGAGCGAACCTGGGGCATCAGAAACGTCCGCACGCCCCAGCTCAACGACAGCTGGTTTCGTACGTGTGCGTCGGGGGTGAAGGCTACGAGCGGAAGAGGAGTGCGATGCCTGGCCAGCCTGCGAACCGTGTCGCCCGTCTGGCTGAAGCAACACAGCGCCTTGGCGTCCAGGATGCCTGCGACGTCGCACGCCGCTGCGGCGATCGCGCCGCCCTTAGTCCGCGGGTGGTGCGCCAGTCCCGGCACCTGGATCGCACCCTTCTCCGCCCAGGCGACGACCCTCGCCATCGTCTGCACGGCCTGCACCGGGTAGCGGCCCACGCTGGTCTCGCCCGACAACATCACCGCGTCGGCCCCGTCAAGCACCGCGTTGGCCACATCAGAGACCTCAGCGCGAGTGGGGCGGGACTGCTGGATCATCGACTCCAGCATCTGGGTAGCCACGATCACCGGTTTAGCCATCTCCCGGCAGAGCTGGATGGCCCGTTTCTGCACCAAAGGCACCTGCTCCAGCGGCAGTTCCACGCCGAGATCGCCTCGGGCGACCATGACGCCGTCAAAGGCAGCCACGATGCCTTCGAGGTCGTCAACCGCTTCCGGTTTCTCCAGCTTCACGATGATGGGCCGCCGGACACCTACCTCCTCCATCACCGCCCGCATGAGCTGCACTTCCGACGGCGCTCGCACGAAGGACATCGCCACCATGTCGACCTGCATGTCGAGAGCACACCTGAGGTCCAGGAGGTCCTTCGCCGACAGGGGCGGAATGCTCACTGCCACACCCGGCAACGAAAGACCCTTGTTGTCACTGACCGGCCCACCCTCGGTCACCAGGCACTGGACGTCATCGCCCACCACCTCGAGCACCTGTAGCGCGACCTTCCCGTCGTCGACGAGCAGACGGTCACCGGGTTGGACGTCATCCGCCAGGCCAGCGTAGGTCGTCGCGACCCGGTCAACGTCGCCCACACAGCCCTGCGTGGTGATGACCACCGTCTTGCCCGTCGGCCACTCGACCGGGCCGCAGGCGAAACGACCCAACCGAATCTTTGGGCCCTGCAAGTCGGCGAGCACGCCGATTTCCCGTCCTGCCACCGCGGCCGCATCGCGCACCAGGCCGCACGCCTTAGCGTGGTCCTCGCGCTGGCCATGGCTAAAGTTCAGCCGCGCGACATCCATGCCGGCCGCCACCAGGGCGGCGATCGCCTCGGGCGTCGAGGTAGCCGGGCCCAGCGTGCAGACGATCTTCGTGCGGCGGTCCGGGAGCGCTTGCTCGGACGGCGCAGGACGTGGTTCGGTGGTTCGCGACTCGAGGTCGAGCATCAAGGCATCTCCTCCCGTGCCCGGCTCACAGGACACGCACAGCTCACGCGCGGATGGTTTTCCGCTACATCTTTCTCGCTCGGTGCATACAGTATACTACTGGCATGATCACCGAACTGTTACCGCCCAAGACCGGTTTGGCCTTCCCCGCACTGTGCGCACTGCGCCCCCACTGGACCGACGAAGCCGCCTTGGTGCGGCAGGTCGATGACGTACTACGCCCGGCCGGCTACCGCATCGTCGGCGCATTCGACGATGCTGATGAGCGACGCCCGCTGGCGGTGGCCGGGTTCCGGGTGGGCCACAGCCTGGCCTGGGGTCACTACATCCACGTCAGTGACCTCTCGACGCTCCCTGCTGGGCGGGGCCGGGGTTTCGCGCCGCAGCTGCTGGATTGGGTGAAGACAGAGGCCAAGCGCATCGGTTGCGACGGGTTGCACCTCGATTCCGGTGTCAGTGCTACGCGCAAGGCCGCACACCGGGTGTACTTCAACGCCGGGTACGAGATCAGCGCGCACCACTTCATGCAGTCGCTGAACTGATTTTCCGCTCGAGGGGGACGCCGCGAAAGCTCGAGGCTGAGCCTCGGGCCATTGATGGCTACCTGCGCCGGCGACCGTGCAGCGTGCTGGCCCAGGGGCCCACCGACAGCACCGGTTCGGGTCCCTCGGCAGGCCGGTCTTGTCGAAAGACTGGCGGTATCGGTCGGCGTTGCTGACAAGCTTCTGAGTGCGACCACGCACAGTTTGGGTCGCTGTCCGTGCACCCTTCCCCTTGGTATACGGCCTCGCCGCCGGCTGGCGGGCGTATGACCCTACGTGTGTGTTGCCACCGGTCGCGGTTAGGAAGTGAGTAGCGCTGTCATGATGCGGGCGGCTTCGCTCGGGGTCTTGCCGACCCGAACACCGGCCTTTTCCAGCGCGTTCTGCTTGGCTTGGGCGGTGCCGCTGGAGCCGGAGACGATCGCTCCGGCATGGCCCATCGTCTTGCCCTCGGGCGCGGTGAACCCTGCGATGTAGCCGACGACGGGCTTGGTGATGTGCTCGCTGATGTATTCGGCGGCACGCTCCTCGGCATCGCCGCCGATCTCGCCGATCATCACGATGGCATCGGTGTCGGGGTCCTCCTCGAAAGCCTGCAGGCAGTCGATGTGGGTGGTGCCGATCACCGGGTCGCCACCGATCCCCACGCACGTGGAGAATCCGATGTCGCGGAGCTCGTACATCATCTGGTAGGTGAGGGTGCCGGACTTGGACACCAGTCCGATGCGCCCGGCCTTGGTGATGTCCGCGGGAATGATGCCGGCGTTCGATTTACCCGGGCTGATCAGACCGGGGCAGTTCGGGCCGATGATCCTGGTGGTGTTGCCCACCGACCGGGCCTGGGCCCAGAACGCCGCGGCGTCGTGTACCGGGATGCCCTCGGTGATGACCACGCACAGCCCAATAGCGGCGTCCACAGCTTCGACCACGGCGGTCTTGGCGAATCGTGGCGGCACGAAGACCACGCTGACCTGCGCACCGACCTGCTCAATGGCCTGCGAGACGGAATCGAAGACGGGAACGTTGTGGCCGTCGATATTCACCTGTTGGCCGCCCTTGCCGGGAGTGACGCCGCCGACGATCTGAGTGCCGGAAGCAAGCATGCGCGCGGTGTGTTTCAGGCCCTGCGACCCCGTCATCCCCTGGACCACGACCCGGCTGCTGTCATCGAGAAAAATTGCCATGATGCTCAAACCCCCTGAGATGCTAGTTCGGCCGCCCGGTTGGCCGCATCGTCCATGTTGTCCACGGGCTCCACACCCGGCAGTGCCGCGTCGGCCAGGATCTGCCTGCCCAGCTCGGCGTTGTTCCCGTCCAGGCGCACGACCAGCGGCTTGTGAACGGACTCGCCACGCTCGGCCAGGAGACCGAAAGCCTGCACGATGCCGTCGGCCACGGCGTCACACGACGTGATGCCACCGAAGACGTTGACGAACACCGACCGCACCGACGGATCGCCGACGATGATGTCCAGCCCATCGGCCATGATCTGCGCCGACGCACCACCACCGATGTCAAGGAAGTTCGCTGGGCGGCAGCCGCCGTGTTTCTCTCCGGCATAGGCGACCACGTCCAGCGTTGACATCACCAGGCCGGCACCGTTGCCGATGATGCCCACCTGACCGTCGAGCTTGACGTAGTTCAACCCCTTGGCCCGCGCCCGGTCCTCCAACGGCTCGCTACCGGACTCCTCGACGAAGGAGTCGTGCCAGGGCTGTCGATACCCGGCGTTGTCGTCGACCGTCACCTTGCCGTCGAGCGCGAGGACAGCGCCATCGGTGGTCCGCACCAGTGGGTTGACCTCGACCAGAGTGGCGTCGACGGACACGAACGTGTCCCAGAGCGCCACGATGGCGCGCGCGAACTCCTCCCGCATGTCCGTAGGGAAGCCGCCGGCGTCGGCGATCTTTCGTGCCAGCGGAAGGTCCACACCGGAAAGCGCGTCGACCGGGATCTGGGCGAGGGCCTCGGGTTTGTCCACCGCGATCTGCTCGATGTCCATGCCCCCCTCACGCGAGGCCATGGCCAGGAAGGTGCGGTTGGACCGGTCCAGCAGAAACGACAGGTACAACTCCTCGGCGATGTCCGAGGCCGCTGTGACCAGCACTCGATGCACGCGGTGGCCCTTGATGTCCATCCCGAGAATTGTGTCGGCAATCTGTTCTGCCTCGGCAGGCGTGCCGGCAACCTTCACCCCCCCGGCCTTGCCTCGACCGCCCACCTTCACCTGCGCCTTGATGACGACCGGACCCGCGACCTTCTCGGCCAACGCCCTGGCCTCGGCAGGCGTGGTGGCCACGCCGGCCGCCGTGACCGGCACGGAATGGGCGGCAAACAGCTCCATCGCCTGGTACTCGAACAGGTCCATCCGGGGGATTCCTCTCTCGTAGCGGGCCGCAATGCCCGACGGAACACGACACTCTCCGGGCGGCGCGGGAAGGCTTGTCCTCCCTGCTACTTGACACAGCCGCGAATCTGGATCAGCGTAGTGCCTACTCCATACGGTATGCAATCCCTCGAAGATGGGAAATCCGACTCCGATGCATTCCCGTGGAAGGCCTAGTTCCATACAGCTCGGCACACCCGCCAAGCGCGCCGAGCACACCCGACACGCCACAGGACCCAAAGGTCCCCGCGAACAATGTGAGGAGAAGTCAGGCATGGCGCAGAGCGCGACCGAATTCGTCGAGCGCACCGATGCGGGTCAGGCCCTGCCGGGGCCAGCACGAATTTCGGGTGGACATCTCGTCACCAAGGCGTTCAAGGCCGAAGGTGTCGAGACCGTCTTCACGCTGCGCGGCGCCACATCATCGACATCTATGACGGCTGCGTGGACGAGGGCGTCCGGGTGATCGACGTCCGCCACGAGCAGGTCGCATGAAGCAGAAAATTTACATGTAGCCCACCCCGCGCGCATCAGTGGGTGCCGGACGCAGCTATCGCCGGTGCCCACCAGCGTGCTCAGCTAAGGAGAAACCATGGGACAAGCACTGGACGGTGTCCGCGTGCTGGACATGACACACGTGCAGTCAGGTCCGTCATCGACACAGATGCTCGCCTGGCTCGGCGCCGAGGTCGTCAAGGTCGAGCCACCGGGACGCGGCGACATCACTCGGACCCAGCTGCGCGACATGCCCGACGTCGACAGCCTCTACTTCACCATGCTCAACTGCAACAAGAGCAGCGTCACCTTGAACTTGAAGAGCGACGACGGGAAGAAGATCTTCGCTGACCTCGTCGCTCAGTCCGACGTCCTGGTGGAGAACTTCGGCCCCGGGGTGATGGATCGGTTTGGCTTCAGCTGGGAACGTCTGCAGGAGATCAACCCGCGCATCATCTACGCCTCCATCAAAGGCTTCAGCGGGGGCAGGTACGCCGACTTTAAGGCATACGAGGTTATCGCCCAGGCGATGGGCGGCTCGATGAGCACTACGGGGTTCCAGGACGGTCCGCCGGTCGCCACCGGAGCGCAGATCGGCGACTCGGGGACCGGCATCCATCTGGTCGCCGGTATCTTGGCCGCCCTGTTCCAGCGGGTGAGCACCAATCGTGGCCAGCGCGTGCAGGTGGCCATGCAGGACGCGGTGCTCAACCTTTGCCGGGTCAAGCTGCGCGACCAGCAACGGCTGACCCACGGCCCGCTCAAGGAGTACCCCACCGAGGAGTTCGGCGAGGAGGTGCCCCGATCGGGCAATGCCTCCGGCGGCGGGCAGCCGGGTTGGGCGGTGCGCTGCAGCCCCGGTGGCCCGAACGACTACATCTACATAATCATCCAGCCACCGGTCTGGGCGGCGTTGGCCGAGCTCATCGGCAAGCCCGAGCTGGTCGACGACCCGGGATGGGCGACGCCGGAGGTACGGCTGCACAAGCTCGACAAAGTGTTCGCGCTCATCGAGGCCTGGACCGAGAAGCACACCAAGTGGGAGGTCATGGACCTGCTCAACGCCCGCAACGTGCCGTGCGGTCCGATCCTGAGCACAAAGGAGCTCATCGAGGACGCGACCTTGGCCGATGTAGGAACGGTGGTCTCGGTGAAGCATCCCGAGCGAGGCGAGTTCAAGACTGTCGGTTGCCCGCTGAGGCTGTCCGACTCCCCCGTCGAGGTGACCACGTCGCCGTTGTTGGGCGAGCACAACGAACGTGTGTACAGCGGGCTCGGGTATAGCTCCGATCGCCTTCAGGAGCTCCGGGTGGCCGGCGTCATCTGAGCCCGCAGACCCTGGGTAACCAACCGTACACAAACCGGGCCACCCGCCCGATGAATCGGAGGATTGACGAATGACATACGACCGGCCAGCCGTTCAAGCCATACTCGACCAGGCCCTCACTGAAGGGCGCTCGTCGTTGAGCGCGCTGCAAGGATCGCAGGTCTGCGCGGCGTACGGCATACCAGTGCCACAAGAAGGCCTCGCCACGTCCAGCGATGCCGCTGTCGACCTGGCGCAGGGCATGGGTTTTCCCGTGGTCCTCAAGATCGTCTCCCCAGACATTCTGCACAAGACTGAGGCGGGCGGTGTCCTGGTGGGCCTCGAAAGCGCCGAGTCCATCGCCGAGGGCTACCGCACCATCGTGGCCAATGCCAGCGCCTACGACGCCGACGCCGACATCACCGGCGTCCAGGTGCAACAGATGATGACCACCGGCCAGGAGGTCATCATCGGTGCGGTGACCGACCCCACCTTCGGTAAAATCGTGGCCTTCGGGCTCGGTGGCGTGCTCGTCGAGGTCCTCAAGGACGTGACCTTCCGGATGACCCCGGTCGACCGCCCCGAAGCCCAGTCGATGGTCGAGGGCATCGCCGCAGCCGAGATCCTGCGGGGCGTGCGAGGCGCCGAACCCGTGGACCAGGGGGCGTTGATCGACCTGATCCAACGAGTCTCCGACCTGGTCAGCGACTTCCCGCAGTTCTCCGAGGTCGACCTCAACCCGGTGCTGTCCACCCCCCAGGGGGCGACGGCCGTCGATGTCCGCATTTTGGTGGAGGATGACGCTCCGGTGACCCCGGACCGGTTCTCCCGGGACGCCATCCTCACGGCGATGAACCGAATCATGCGACCGAAGGCGATCGCGGTGATCGGCGCGTCGGCCGAGGACGGCAAGATCGGCAACTCGGTGATGAAGAACCTCATCAACGGGGGCTACCAGGGCGCCATCTATCCCATCAACCCCAAGGCCGACGAGATTCTCGGCGTGAAGGCGTACCCGTCCATCACCGACGTACCGGGTGACGTGGACGTCGCGGTGTTCGCCATCCCGGCGAAGTTCGTTGCGAAGGCGCTGGAAGAAGTCGGGCAGAAGGATGTCGGCGGCGCAATTCTGATCCCGTCGGGCTTCGCCGAGACGGGCGAACAGGAGCTGCAGGACGAGGCCCTGGCCATTGCGCGCAAGCATGACGTGCGGATCCTAGGTCCCAACATCTACGGCTACTACTACACGCCAGAGAGTCTGTGTGCGACATTCTGCACACCGTACGACGTCAAGGGCAGCGTGGCCCTCACCTCGCAGAGCGGCGGCATCGGGATGGCGATCCTCGGGTTCGCGCGTTCCACGAAGATGGGGGTATCGGCGATCGTCGGCGTCGGCAACAAGGCCGACATCGATGAGGACGACCTGCTCACGTTCTTCGAGCAGGACGACAACACCGAGTGCATCGCCATGCACCTTGAGGACCTGAAGGACGGCCGGTCCTTCTTCGAGGTTGCCAAGCGCGTGTCCCAGAAGAAGCCGGTCATCGTCCTGAAGGCGGGACGCACGGCGATGGGCGCTCGCGCCGCGAGTTCGCACACCGGCGCACTGGCCGGGGACGACAAGGTCTACGACGACATCCTTCGCCAGAGCGGCGTGGTGCGGGCCCGCGGCCTGAACGAGATGCTCGAGTTCGCCCGCGGTCTGCCTGTGCTGCCGACGCCGAAGGGCGAGAACGTCGTCATCATCACCGGCGCTGGCGGCTCGGGTGTGCTGTTGTCAGACGCGTGCGTAGACAACGGCCTGTCGCTGATGTCCATGCCGGCAGACCTGGACGCGGCGTTCAAGAAGTTCATTCCACCGTTCGGCGCCTCGGGCAACCCGGTGGACATCACCGGCGGTGAGCCGCCGCTGACGTACCAGAACACCATCCGACTGGGACTCGAAGACGATCGGGTGCACGCCTTGGTCCTTGGCTATTGGCACACGATCATCACCCCGCCGATGGTCTTTGCCAAGCTTGTCTCCGAGGTTGTGGAGGAGTTCCGGGCCAAGGGCATCACCAAGCCGATTGTCGCGTCGCTGTCCGGCGACGTCGAAGTGGAGGAGGCAAGTGCCTACCTCTACGAGCACGGCGTCGTGGCATATCCGTACACGACGGAGAAGCCGGTCGATGTGCTCGGTGCCAAATACCGATGGGCCCGCGCCGCGAGCCTGCTGGGTGACTGACGCACTTCGCCGCGCCTACCGGGAATGTCACTTCCCGGTCGGCGCGGCGAGGTGTGATCACTGTCGATCCAACCGATAGCGCAAGCTCGACTGTTAGGTCAGCGGACCTGCGCTACGTCACAACAATCCCGGCGCCGACAATTCGCCCGCGACGACCGGGATCCCCGCACTAACCTTTAAGAAGGAAGGGAATCATGACTGCAACAACCGACACTTACAGGATAGTCGTCGATGACGCTGGTCGTCGCTACAGAATCGGTGAGTCACCTCACAGCCTCACCGGACACTCGCGGTCCTGGATGGTGTACCTGCCCTGGATCGCGATGATGGGCATCAGCGTCTTCGAGTACGGTTACGGCGCCGCAGCAAAGACACTGCAGCAGGTGCACGGCTGGTCGCTGACCCAGGCTTTCTGGATCGTTACCATCTGGGCGGTCTTCCAAGCTCTCATCGCCTTCCCGGCCGGTCGATTGCGGGAGAAGGACAAGTTCTCGGCCAAAGCGGCCATGTTCACCGGTGCCGCGTTCACCGCAATTGGTTTCCTGTCCATCTCGCACACCGGCAACATCCCACTCGTGCTACTCGGTTACTCCGTGATTGGTGGTACCGGTGCCGGGCTGGTGTATGCGACGTGCATCAACATAGTCGGAAAGTGGTTCCCCGAAAAGAAAGGGGCGCGCACCGGTTTTGTGAACGGTGGCTTCGCCTACGGCGCTGTGCCGTTCATCTTCGTGTTCAGCTACCTTTTCAGCAAATCGACTTTTTCGCTCGTCCTCGACCTGATCGCGCTGTACATGTTCGTCGTTCTCCTGGTCTGCGCCTTCTTCTTCAAGGATCCCCCCAAGAACTGGTGGCCAGCCGAGATCGACCCCATGGCCTGGAAGGCAGACAACAAGTCCAAGGCCGGGCGGCGGCTGGCCAAGAACCCGCCGGCGACCGGGCAGTTCGGGCCGATGGCGGCGATCAAGACCGGGCAGCTACCCCTGCTCTGGCTGGGGCTTGTCATCATCGGCACCGTGTCGCTCTTCGGTAGCGCCTACCAGATCCCGTTCGCCAAGTCGGCGGGGTTCGGCGTCCTCATCGTCGCCACCTCGGGTGGCGTCCTGTCCGTGGTCAACGGCCTCGGCCGGGCCGCGGTGGGCTGGTTCTCCGAC
>JAABVA010006094.1_pt1 | contig 10740 bp, 12 predicted proteins | sample 5560331 | NCBI WGS metagenome assembly JAABVA01 (sample SAMN12812661, study PRJNA571458) | rock metagenome | isolation source: Antarctica rocks | place: Antarctica: Victoria Land, Mt New Zealand sud | collected 2016-01-07 | reverse complement strand
GGCCGAGGTGTTCGGCGCGCTGGCTGATGCGACCAGGGCCAAGATCGTGCATGCCCTGCTGCACCAGGAACTCTGCACCTGCGACCTCGCCGCCGCCGTCGGCATCAGCGAGTCCGGCGTGTCACAACACCTGCGCCTGTTGCGTGCTCTGCGCCTCGTGAAGCCGCGGCGGTCCGGCAAGTTTGTCTACTACAGCCTCGACGACGCGCACATTACCCTACTCATGCAGGTGGGCCTGACCCATCTCGGGCATGGCGCGGGCGACGAGATCGGCGTGTTGGAGCCGCCGCGCGCGGCCTCGGCGCGGGAGGGGCGGTGATGGCCGACGAGCACGGACACGACCATGCGCACAGCATGACCGGGCGCACGCTGCGCACGGCCTTCTTCCTGACCGCCATCATCCTGGCCGTCGAGTTGGCCGGCGGCCTGCTCTCGCACTCGCTGGCCTTGCTCTCCGACGCGGGCCACGTCCTGACCGACATCGTCGCGCTGGGCCTGGCCTGGTACGCCACGGTCCAGGCCGAGCGCCCGGCCGACGCGAAGAACACCTACGGCTACCACCGCACCGGCATCCTGGCCGCGCTCGCCAACGCCGTCACACTCATCCTGATCGTCATCGCCATCGCCTACGAGGCCATCCAGCGTTTCCAGCACCCCGAGACAGTCACGCCGATGCTGATGTTCGTCTCGGCCGCGGTGGGCATCGCCGTCAACCTCTACATCGCCTTCGGCCTCCAGAAAGAGGGCGGCGAGAACCTGAACAACCGCGCGGCGCTGCTGCACGTCTTGGGCGATATCGGGGCCTCGGTCGGCGTCATCGTCGGCGGCGTCATCATCCTGACGACCCGTTGGTATCCGGCCGACCCGCTTATCTCGCTCTTTATCGCCGTGTTGATCGCGCGCGGCGCTTGGCGCATCCTGCGCGAAACGGTGGATATCTTGATGGAGGCGACACCCAAGGACATCAACGTGGCGCAGCTCGTGCGCGACGTGATCCAGCAGCCGGGGATCAGCGACGTGCATGACCTACACATCTGGTCCATCGCCGGCGGCATGAAGGCCCTCTCCGCGCACGTCCAGGTCGCGGATCGCCCCCTCTCCGCCTGTGACGAACTGCTCGTCGGGGTCAATCGACTGTTGCAGACCAAGTACAAGATCGGCCATTCGACGATCCAGGTCGAGTGCGCGGGCTGCAACCCCAACCACCTGTATTGCGCCATGAACCCGGAGGGTGGGTTGGATCACGATCACGCCCATGATGATCATGAGCATGATCATCCACAGAGCTAGGAAGGAGAGATAGATGGCCCAACCTTTCATCACGTTAGAGTCGCCGCGTGCGCACAAAGAGCGTGCCCAAGCGGTCCGTGCGGGGGTGAACGTCGAGCGTATGACCATCGCCTGGATGGTCGTCGAGGCGGCCGTCGCCATCGGCGCCGGCGTGCTCGCCCGTAGCGTCCTCTTGACCGCGTTCGGCATCGACAGCATCATCGAACTCGTCACCGGCGGCGTGCTGCTCTGGCGTCTGCTGACGGAGGCGCGGGGCGGCTCGTTGCAGCGCGTCGAGCGTGCGGAGAACCGAGCCGCCTGGGTCACCGGCGTGGGGCTGGTTTTGTTGTGCCTCTATGTGGTCGCGAGCGCGGCCCTGGGCCTGCTCGCCCATAATAGGGCCGAGGTGTCCGCCGTCGGGATCGCGCTCTCCGTCGCCGCCGTCATTGGCATGCCCCTGCTGGCGCGGCGCAAGCGAGCCATCGCCGCGCGCATCGACAGCGCGGCCCTGCGCGGCGACGCGGCCTGCTCGATCACCTGCGCGTACATGGCGGGGACCCTGCTCGTTGGGCTGGCCCTCAACGCCGCCTTCCGGTGGTGGTGGGTCGATAGCGTGGCTGCCCTCGCTCTGCTCTACTGGCTCATTCCCGAGGCGCGCGAGGCGCTGGAGGGCGCGCGGGCCGGGCGCGGCGGCTGTAGCTGCGGCGACGACTCCTGCGAGGCGTGAGGGTGCGCGACGGGGACGAGGGCGGCAGGCGGGTGACGACACTCATCATGTGCCCGCGCTGTGGCGGCCTAGCCTCCGAGCCCTCACCCGCTGACATCCGTCACGCCGTCTACCCCTGTCCGCGCTGTTGGGCGCCGGTACAGGCGCATCCCGACGCCGGCCCCGGCCGCCCGTGCCGGACGACGGACTCCGCCGCGACGATGATGCGGTGGAGGTGAGGCGACATGACCACACCCGCCACGCGTCCCGCCCCATCCGATCCCACGCTGCGCGTCGCCCGCTGTGCATCCCCGCTCTCCATCGTCGCGGCTGGTCGACGACGCCTGGATGCGCCGCCGTGCGCCCCGTTACCGCCGGGATGACCGGCACGCCATCGATCCGCGGGTCCACGCGCGCGATCGCGGTCCTGGCCGTCACGGTCGCGCCACGCGAACCCGCCCTCCGTCGCCCGCCTGGTTAGGCCGGGTCAATCGTGCCTGTGCCGTTGGCGCGAAGCAAGCGCAAGGCGCCGGCGATGGCGACGAACTCGCCCAGCTCGTGGCCCAGCACGACACCGGGCAGCGAGAGGACACCCGCGCCGATCCCACCGATCAACGCCACCATCACGATGACCCACAGCGCCACCGTCTGTCGGATCACCCTCCGGTTGCGCCGGGCCAGGATCAGCGCATAGATCACACCACCCAGATCGTCGGCGACCACGGCCACGCCGGCGGGGAACGGCGCGTCGTCCGCCTCTCCGTCCCGTCGGCGCGCCCCCACACCCAGGACCACGCCAACCGTGGCCGCGGCCAGCGCCACCGCATCGCTCACCCCATCGCTCAGCAGCGCGACATCCCCATACTGTCGCGTCAGGTCGCGCACAGCCGCTACTTTCGTCTCGGGGGTGAGGTCCGCGATCACGGTATCCATGCCCAGCTCGCGGGCCAGCGCCCCCGCCGTCCGCGCGTTGTCATCCGTCAACAACACCACGCGTCGCACGCCCACCGCGCGCAGAGCGGCGATCCTCGCGCGAACGGCCGGATGGACGGGCGCGCGGAGCGCGATCAGGCCGTGCACCCCTGTCCTGTCGCCGACAACAACCACCGTCTTGCCCTCGTCCTGCCACCGCGCGATGGGGTCGCGTACCGTGTCCAGGGAGATGTGCAACGGCCCCATGAAGAGGGCGGGGCGTCCGACGAACATGGTGAACCCGTCGACGTGCGCCACCGTGCCACCATCGGCGAGAGCCTGGGCATGGCTAGCGGCGACCGGCGCGATCGCCCGCGCCTCTGCATAAGCAACAATGGCGCGCGCGAGCGGATGACCGCGTTGCCGCACGACGCCCGCCGCGAGCGCGATGACCTCCCGTGGCGACAGGAGATGTCCCGACGGCGCATCCTGCCAGGGCAGCACGTCCGTCACCTCCGCCGCGCCGCGTGTCACCGCGCTGGCCTGGTCCAGCGCCACGACCCTGATCCGGGCCAGCGCGCCCACGGATCGGGCGTCTGTGATCAGCACGCCCCGACGCGCGCCCAGGCGTAGCGTCGCCACCAGGGCGAGCGGGATGGCCAGGATCGGCGCGCAGGGCGTCGTCGCCACGACGACCATCGTCGCGCGGATGGCCCAGGCGCCCCACGGCGCGTCCTCCAATCCCGGCGTCTCCGTGGCCCATTGATCCTGGATCAGGGGCAGGACGACGGAGACGACCAGAGCGATAAGCAGGACAGCCAGACCGACCCGCGCGCCGATCCTCTCGATGCCGGATGTCGCGCGACTCGTGTCGGCGCGCGCGTCGGTGGACGACATCAGGGCCGATCGCTGTGTCTTCTCGGCGTACACCGCCGTCGCGTCGGCCACGGCGTACAGGACGACCAGGAGGGCCGCTGCGGCGATCTGGCCCAGCGCGGCCGACGCGACGGCGGCCAGGAGCATCAACGCCATGATCGTGAGCCCACGCCCCCCCACGAGGGCGACCAGGCCCGCGCGGCCGACATGGTAGCCGCCGAGGGCGATGGCGGCGAGATAGAAGGCGAGGTGGACCGGTGATAGGCTGCCGCGCAGCCCCAGCCCCGCGAGCCATCCGACGAGGAGCAGCGCGGCGGCGCCGGCGGCCGCCACGACCCGCGTATCGCGCCACAGCGCGGGGACGGCGGTCGTCCCGTGACCCACGGCCATCACGATCCCGCCCCCTTAGCGCCCGGCGAGGCTATAGGCGCGTAACGCCGCGTCCCCATCGGCCATGTAGAGCACGCCGTTGGCGACGAGCGGGCTCGCCCAGTGGATGCCCCCGATCGTCGTCCCCCACAACGGCCGTCCGGTCGTGGGGTCGAGCGCCTGCAACGTCGTGCCGCCTGCCACGTAGAGGACGCCGGCCGCCACGAGCGGCGATGTCCGATCGCCCACGGCGTCCGTCCACAGCGGGTGTAGGCGCGGGAGTCCGCCATCGACGGTGAGGCGTAGGCCCGAGATCCCTTGATAGTTGGCCACGAACAGCCAGACGCTCCCGTCGCGCGGGCTCACCCACACGGCGGGCGTGGGCAGCGTCGTTCCACCCTGGGGCACGGGCAGCATCTGCACCTCGCCGCCCGTATGGCCGGGGCCGCCCTGACCGCTCAGATTGTCCAGGTCGAGCAGCCGTAGCAGGCCATCCTTGCCCGCCTGCGCCGCGAGGCGCCGCACTCGGCTTGTCGGCGGGACCGGCAACAGGGCGGGTGACGTGCTGCCGAGGTCGTGGTCGTCGGCATCCAGTTGCAGGTAGTCGGCCGGGGTGTAGCTGTCGAGCGGGCCGCCCGCCGTACCCGTCCCGTCGGGGCGCAGCGCCAGGACGCTATCGGCCCAGTCGTGCCGCGCCGGGTCGAAGGTTCCCCGGCCCACGCCCAGGTAGATGCGGTCGGTGGCGGCGTCGTAGACCACGGTGGGGCGCGCCCACACCGCCCCGCGCACGGTCGGACAATCGGGCGTGCCGGGGGCTTCGACGAAGTGAACCGCCCGATTGCTGCACTCGGTGTTGAAGACGCGTTGCGCGCCGCTGGCCAGGTCGATGATCGTCACATGCCCCTGGTAGTCGCCCTGGTCGCCTGGGTACCCGCCGTTCGAGGCGTAGAGGTAGCTGTGGCCGTCCCTGGCCGTGACGGTGGCGAGGGCCGGCGACTCCTTCTCGTTGTACCCCTTGAGCGTGATCGTCGCGGACCAGCCGCCGCGCCTGACCTCATCGCCGCTGCCCACGGCGTATTTATGCACCTTCCCGTCGAGGCCATAGCTGTAAACATAGCGGCGGTCCGGGTCGATGGCTGGCGAGGAGGTCGTGTAGCAGGGGCCACCGACGTTGTTGATGCGGCACGCGCCGGGGCCATACTGGCGCGCCCAGATGGTCGCTCCGGTGCGCGCGTCGCGGGCGACGATGTGGCCGTCCGTGGTGGTCAGGAACAGCAGGTCGCGCGTCCCGTGGGCCGTCGGCACGGCGCGCAGGAGAACGGGGGCTCCATCGGCGATCCCGGGGAGCGCGACGGTGAAGAGCGGGCGCAGGCGCGCGACGGTGGCGGGCGTCAGCGTGGTTTCGCGCGTGTTGTCCCCGCTGTGCTGTGGGCCGCCGTCGAACTGGAGCCAATCGTAGCTAGCTCTTGTTGGAGCGACTGAGGTGTTCGCTCGCGCCTGACCGCTATGGGCAGACGCATGGGCCAGCACCAGGAGCCCCCCCAGGCCCACGAGGCCCCGTAGCGTGGCCCGCACGCGTCGGATCCCCGTCCGCGCGGATGTCTTGTCTGTGCGCATCGTTGCCCTCTACGCGTGGCAGCTATCGCCGCAGCTACACCCGCCGCGGCCGGCCCGCGCACCCTCCAACGCTTCCCGCGCCTCGGGGATGAGCCAGTACAGCAGCCCAAGGGCGGCGACACTATCGGCCCACCACCACTGGAAGGCCGCATTGAGGGCCAACCCCACAAGCAGCGCGCCGGCCATGTAGGCGCAGGTCAGTGAGCAGGCCGCGTCGCCCCGCAGGGCCGCGCTGTCGATGCGGGCCGCGATCGTGCGCTTACGCCAGGCCAGAATCGGCATGATCACGAGCGCGGCGATGGAGAGGCCGATGCCAACAGGGGAACCCTCGGGTTTGCTGTGCGTCAGCAGGCCGAACGCGACGCTGGCCACTACGTAGAGGCACAGCGCCACCAGACCGATGCCCGTGACCCACGCGGCGCGGTTCTCCGCGCGCTCGACCCGCGCCAGGTCGCCGCCCCGCGCCTCCGTCGCCAGCCGCCACAGGAGCGCACCGCCGGTGACAAGCTCGATCACGCTGTCGATGCCGAAGGCGGTCAATAGGACGCTGGCGGCGAGGACGCCGGCGCCGATGGCGACGACGGCTTCGATGACCATCCAGACGACCGTGACCATCTCGACGCGGACGCCGGCGCGTACCTGAGATGCCCGGCTGCTTTCAACGTCGGCGGTCGGAGCTGCCCGAAGGCGCTGACCGGTTGTGCTCATCTCTTCCTCTCCTCTTATTCCCCATCACGGAGCGGCGCGACGGCACGCTCGCTCACATATGAATACATGGTTATATGATAGCAGGCTCCCGGTGTTTGTTTGGGTGGCCGGATGTGACGGACCGAAGGGCGGCGGAGGCGCCACCCCGGTACGTCACCGCTCGCACGAGGAGTGCCCCACGCGCCGCCACGGAAGCTCGCCAGAGAGAACGCGGGCGTCTCTCCCGGCATCATGTGTTCCGTTCGCAGATTGACGCCTCGTGGCGCAGGCCGCAGCCGTCGCACTCCCCGCAGCCGTCCCACGCGCTCTCCAGCGCGTGGGACGCCCTGGGCTCGAGCCAGGAGAGTACTTTCAGGGCCACGATGCTACCGGCGAGGACGCCGGCGCTGATGGCGATGGCGCATTCGACGACTCTCCGGGTGAACGCGACCATCTCGCCACGGCTGCCGATGCGTGCCACGGCGACGCGTCGGCACCCCACACCGCCGGAGGGGCCGGTCGCGCGACGTTGACCGGTTGTGCTCATCTATGCCTCTCCTCCATGACAGGTTGGCGCGCTGCCGCGACGCCGGCGCACCTGCTATTACATGAATACTTAGTTATATGATAGCAGGGAGATCCCGATGGTTACATCCCTCGAACGTGACGCGCCGCCGACGTTGCTGGCCGCGCTGTTCCATGGCCTGGCCGATCCGGCGCGCCTCTCGTGTCTCCTCTCGTTACGCGACCGGCCGCGCCTGGTCGGCGACATCGTGGCGTTGACGGGTCTGTCGCAACCCAACGTCTCGAAGCACCTGGCCTGCTTGCGCGCCTGTGGCCTCGTGCGCGCGGAACGCCACGGACGCTTCGTCTCCTACAGCCTCTCGGACGTGGGCGTGGCAGGGGTACTCGACGCCGCGGAGGCGCTGCTCGCGCGCGTGGGTCCGGCGGTCGATGCCTGCCCCACGTACGGCCGGCGACGCGGGAGCGACCGCGCGTCGTGAGCACCCCCATCGGGCAGGTCCTGACCTACGCCCTGATCCCCGTCGTCGCGACAACGATTGGCGGGATCGTGGCGACGATCCGTGCGCCGGGGCGACGGGTCGGGAGCGCCATCGAGCACTTCGCAGGCGGCGTCATCCTGGCGGCCGCCGTGGTCGAGTTGCTCCCCGATGCGATGCGCGGGCATGCCCCAGGCGCCATCGTCGTCGGCTTCGCCCTCGCCGTCGCCCTCACACTCGCCGTCAAGGCGCTGACCAGGCGCATCGCGCCGGACGGTGACGATGAGGACGACGAGGACGATGACAACGAAGGGGCCACAGGCCCGTGGAGTTTAATCATCGTGGCGGGTCTGGACACGTTGATCGACGGTGTCCTGCTCGGGATCGGCTTCGTCGCCGGCGTGAAACAGGGTCTCTTGCTCACCCTGGCCCTCACCATCGAAACCCTCTCCCTCGGTCTCTCGGCGGCTGTCGCGCTCCGGCCAGCCGGTGTGTCGCGTGGACGAATCATCGCGACAACGGTCGCGCTCTCCGTGTTGTTCGGCGTGGGCGCCGTCGCGGGTGCGGTGTTATTGGGTGGCCTGAGCGGCGTGGCCCTCACGACCCTATTTGCCTTTGGAGCCGCGGTCCTGATCTATCTCGTGACGGAGGAATTGCTGGTCGAGGCGCACGAAGTGCCCGAGACCAGCGCCGCGACGGCCCTGTTCTTCGTCGGTTTTGTCCTGTTGGTCGTGATCGACATGAGCGTGTAAGGGAACCTCGACCGACACGATGCCAACGGACGTTTGCCGGCACATCGACACCTGCACACACGGTGTGACATGGCTGCGACCGCGGCCCGGCGATTGCTGTGTGTTCTACTCCTACGGTGATGTGCCCTATCCGCCCAAGCCAGCCGACGGGCCCTCATGTCTAGCAAGGTGAAGGGGGAAATATGTTGACGCGGACGCAGTGCAGGGGGACCGTGCCATGACGCAAACGATCGTTGGCCTCTTTGCGGACCCGGTAGCCGCCCGACGCGCGCGCGCTGAGTTGATGGCCGCCGGCCTCGTCCGCACCACCACCTACAGCGAGGACGTCGCGGAAGGGAGGGCGCACGGTCACCATCTGGTGCTCGTGGAGTCGGACGGTCGGGAGACCGAGGCGCGCGAGATCCTGCTGCGCGCGGGGGCTGCGGGCCTGGAGGCGCATGCGGCCGGCGCCGGCGTGGCTCAGGCCCACCTCCAACGCGACGGCACGCCGGCCACGCGTGAGCGGCCGCGGGAGGAACAGCACCCGCATGGGGGGGCCTGGTTGCGCGAGATCGTGTTCGGGCTCAACGACGGGCTGGTGACAACGCTCGTGTTTATCATCGCCACCAGCGTGGTGGCCCAGGCGCACGCCGCGTTGCTGCTCGTTGTGCTCTCCGAGGTGACGGCGGGCGGGGTCTCGATGGCCCTGGGCGGCTACCTCTCGGCGCGCACCGAGCGCGATATCCTAGCGCATCGCATCGAGACCGAGCGTCGGGAGATCGAGACCGAGCCAGAGGAGGAGCGGGCCGAGTTGCGCGACCTCTACCGGAAGAAGGGGCTGACGGGGCGACTGCTGGACCGCGTGATCGCCCACCAGACGGCAGACCGTGAACGGTGGCTCAACGCGCTGGTGCGCGACGAACTGGGCGTGGTCGAGGAGGAGCCCGTCGCGCCGTGGCGGCAGGGCCTCCAGATCGGAGCGTCGTTCGTCCTCGGGGGCCTGATCCCCACGGTCCCGGTGCTGCTCGGGCTGCCGCTGCCCTGGATGCAGATCGCGGCCTACGGGCTCACCGCGCTGACCGCGCTCGGGCTCGGAGCGGTCAAGGCGCGCTACAGCCTCAAGGGGCCGGTGCGCAACGGGCTCGAGTTCCTGGCCATCGTCACGGCCGGCACCATCGCTGGCGCGGTCATCGGCGTAGCGCTCCACGCCGCGTAGAGGACAGGAGCCGATGAGGATGTCCAGCCGTGGGACGGTCATCCTCGACACGCTCATCCCGGTCGTTGCCGCCGCCGTCGCGGGGGCCACCGCCGCGCTCACACCACCCCACTCGCACACGGCGAACGCCACGTCGGCCGCGACGTGCGGGATGGCATGGCGTTCGCCGCCGCCGCCATCGAGCTGTTGCCCGCACTCCTCACCGAAAACAGGTCAACCCTGGAAACAAGTCAACGACGTGTCCACGTGCGCGGGCACGACGCACGCGCGCACAACTCATTGAGATAGTGGGACGTATGTACTATAATAACCCCGTCACCGTCCTATGTCTAGCGAGAAAGGAGGCGCCGCCATGGCCCTCGACCCATGCTGGCAGTGCGGCCAGCTCTTCGACGCGTCGTGCCACGACGCATCCTGTCTCGACGCTCTGTGCCCATACTGCGCGTACGCCAAGCCTCCGACAAACGAGCCTGCCGCGACCGTGGGGCCACCGGTCCGTGACACCATGGGAGCCAACGCCGTGCCCTCCTTGTCAGCCGCATCGAGGGATAGCGGTCGCGCGCAGCACCCTGCGGCACGGTCACAGGGGAGGCGGCGATGACCGTTGCGCTGATGGACGAGCGCGCCGCGCGCCTACGCGTGGACTATGCGGATGTGGCGCGGGTCCTCACCACGTACTGGCCGACGCACGAGACCGACGACGCCACGGCATTACACGCGATGCTGTCCACGGCGCGCGCCGTCGACGTGTCGTGGTGGAGGCGTCGGCTCCTCGTGTTCCTCCTCGCGCCTGCGGACGATGCAGACAAGGCCGCGTTCGTCCGCGCATCAGCGCGCCGCCGCTTTCAGACGGAGCGACCGGAGGAGGCTGTGACGTGGCTCGGGACGATTGCCCTGGCGTTATTGGATATCGAGGACTGCCTCGCACGGTAGCCCGTACTGCAAGCAGTAGCGCGCCGCGACAGCGCGCCAAAGGAGCGTCTGTCATGATTCGTCAGCCCTCACTGCCGGCGCGCCGCCGTCCCATGGCCATCAAAGTATCCGCGCCGGGTGCCGTTCCGCCGCGCCCCGCCCTCCGGCTCCGCTGGTCGTGGCTGCTTCTCGCCGCCCTTCTCCTCGCGCTCACCGCCCTGCTCGCGCTTGCCGTCGTGCGCTAACAGCGCCGGTACGCACCTTCACCCGGGGCCGATCCCGCCCTCGCCGTGGGCGTCTAGCGTGTCCTGATACGTGCGCAACCACGCCATCACCTCGCCAAAGCGACGGAGCGGGATGTGGTGGTAGCTCGACACGCGAAAGCGACGATAGAGCTCTCCGACGACGGCCTGATAGGGGTTGCGCCCCTTGCCCTTACCAACC
>JAABVA010006092.1_pt1 | contig 10741 bp, 11 predicted proteins | sample 5560331 | NCBI WGS metagenome assembly JAABVA01 (sample SAMN12812661, study PRJNA571458) | rock metagenome | isolation source: Antarctica rocks | place: Antarctica: Victoria Land, Mt New Zealand sud | collected 2016-01-07 | reverse complement strand
CTGGGCTCTCTTCAAGCCAAATACAATGATATACACGGCCATTCTCGACGCCAAAAAGCCAGCTTGTTACAGATACGACGCCGGCAAGGAGAGGACAACGACCACCGGAGTTACATACTTCCACGTGGAATGCCGCTATTTAGACTTCAACGGGCAAGTCTTTGGCGAAGTTTCAACGGCACTTGGAATGGGAACCTTTCAAGGTGCGAAGCGAATTGACAGCCTTGAGGCATTTCCCCTCGCGTTTCATCGGCGCCAAAAAGAGATGAGGGAACACTGTGTGAGGTGTGGTCGGCATTTTGTCTCCCTTACGGGCCAACGTCATGTCCAATATCGTGGCAATGCCTTCTACATAGAGAAGGGTGATTACGTCGAAGTTCCTGTGGACAGTCGCATCATGGTTGATGTGGCGTACTTCCGCAAAGTCAACCCGAACTACGCCCGGCCGCACATCAACGAATTGGCCAGACCGAGCTCGTTGGACGGCTTCTACACCCTGTGGGGCACGGAAGCAGAGGAAGTCAAAAGCATTGCTCCTGATCCGAAAAACATGAGTGAAGGAGATGTCACTGAACCAGCATGAAGGAGTGGTCGGCCCCGGGTCCTTTGCCGTGGCCATTGCACCAAACTGCCCAGCCTTCGTTTGGGGTTCGAACATCATTATCTTCGCTCCTTCCCACTCCCATCCTCGTGGTCGTCATCCTCATCCGACCAGAGCCCGATCCCACCGGGGCTGAACCGTTCCGCCCATTCCCCCGCGGCAAAATGGATTATTCGCTTGATCTTCTCACCATTCACGCATCCGCCCCGCTCTCACTCTCCCTTCCACCCCGCCGAAACCCCCTGGAACCCAACCGCCATCCATCGTCACCCATCACCGCACCAACCTCGCATCCACATCGCCATGGCCGCCATCACCGTCGACCTCATCTCCACCTCATCCGCCCAGGCGGTTTACAGCTTCCTCTCGCGGCTGGAACAGAGGAAGTCGACCCCCGCCATTGCTCGGGTCTATCGGTGGGAGGTTTGCTGCTGTGATGCCGCGAGCTTCAACCTCAAATTCGGTGGGCCGGCCCCCTCCTTCCCCCCTCCAGGCACCTGTGCCGTTGCCGCCTCGCTGACAGGGAAGCCCCGCAGGCCGCATGAACGCTCCGAACAGCCACCCGGACCGATCACTGTTCTATCACTGTGGCCAAGCGGCACAGGAGGCCCGTGCCGGGGGGACATTATACCTGCTGAAATCCCGGGGGACGGTCGCGGCCACAAACTCGCCGTGGCACGCATACGGCGCCCTGTACAAGGACAGCAAGGTGGGCATCCACCCTCCTGCGCCCATGTCTCCCACCCTCCACCTCCTTATGGGCTTTGGGTTCAAGCCGGAGGGGCCGAGCTGACCGTGCATCTATCCCAAGCTCGATCGGACAATCTGCAAATTATCAACATAGGTCAAGTCGTAGCCAGGGACATTTCAACGCTTACCTTGACTGCCCCCCTTACAGACATTTGAATCAAGAGGTCGTTTGGAGCTGACAGGAGAGGCCGTACGACTGTGGACTGCATCACTGCGGGCGGTTGGGGGAGGCCCTTGTTGCCGCTTGGGCTGTAGGCGCTTATCATTCTCAATCTCGTCAATATCGTCGCAGCTGGGCATGTCAGGATACGGTCATATTTTTTAGCTTGGGGGTAGAATAGAAGTTCCCACCAGGCACACAGAAGAGTTCCGATTTGAACGACGTACCTCCTTCCACCGAATTGAGCACAGACAATTTCAGCCCGAGGGTCAAACTACCAGGACCCCCAGTCCGAAGCAGGGTGAACAGTTCAAAGCGTGTTATTATATGTTTATATGGGGGTCGCAGCACAGGTGCTGCAGAACCGACGACCTTATTCGCTACTGTGGTGGATCTGCACGGGATCCGCCGCTAGGGTACTTGGAAAAACCATTGTCTTTTCGTCAGTGTGGGATTTGCCATCAATCCTTGCATCCAATAACACTGCGCTCCTGGCCTTCATCCAGTGCTATTCCTGGCGGCAGACTCTATTTCTATATGAATGCTCTACTAACTTTTGCTAAAGGAAAGTGAGAATCGGATAAAGTAAGTCTCATTCAAGACCTCTAATAGATAAAGCTCTCCACTTACGGCCCTCCAGCAACTGCCCTGAAGCTTGACGCCACGTTCGACGAGTTATCATGAAATTGATCCGCGTGGAGACGTCACATTAGTCCTGAGGATCCCTTCCACTCCTCAGGTGACACCAGACAATTCTCTGCCGTTCGCCGAACGTGATGATTCACAGACTGACCTAGCGCCGCTTGTTCAACCTGATGAGGGCCTGGCTGAACCGGTGGAGACTCCAACACAGAATTGGGGATACCAGAACCTGCAGTAGAGGCTGAAGAGATACTACTCACTGAGGAGCCATGGACTGAGGCTGAGGATACAGCGACTGAAGATGCTCTGACGGAGCCTCAGGCGCCAGGTGATGTAGTGGCGCTTGCTGAATTAGATTGTGCCGACACATCGCGCAATAAATCATGTTATAGTAACGGCGAAGATACGGGAGAAGAAAGGGCAGCTTTGGCAGGGTCACTAGCTGTACAAGGCTGTGAAGAAACCCCTTGTGATACACGCCGGGGAGAGATTCGACTGCGGGTCTCATCGAGGCATCTCAGCCTGGCCTCATCCCACTTTGGACGGATGTTCCAAGATGATTGGTTGGAGGGTAAAACCTTGCGCTCTACAGGCTCTGTCGAAGTCTCTTTTCAAGCAGATGATCCTGCTGCTATGTTTATCTTGATGAACATAATCCACGGTCGCACCAGGAGTGTTCCCCGACTGGTTGATCTCAAGAATCTCCCACAACTCGCTGTTTTGGTTGATTATTACCAGTCACACGAAGCTGTGGAGATATTCTCGGACATGTGGGTCAATGGATTGAAAGAAGAACTGCCCCGAGCTTACACAGAAAATCTCATACGATGGATCTGTGTTTCTTGGGTCTTTCGAAAACGAGATGAGTTCAGACAAGTGACAAGCATTGCTCATCGTCAGCTCAATGGTGTGATTGATTCATGTGGGCTTCCAATCCCAGAATCAATAGTTGGTAAGTACTCGCCTGCCTTTCTTGGTTCACAGTTTAACGTAGGTGTCAGAGGCAATCGATAAAGCGAGGCAAGATGCACTTCATCAAGTTTTTTCAGCACTGCACCATTACCTTGCAGAATATGAAGGTGACACTCTGCATTGCAGTGAGGATTGTGACACAATGTTGCTGGGTGCACTTGTGAAAGGTATGAAGTCTATGGGACTTCGTACACGACCCGATCCTCCTTTTCCCGGTTTCAATTTCGATGGTTTGGCATGCAGTATTCGCGGATTCCGATTTCCATCGGTGCACGCCTACAGAACTAAGAGGAAGTGTCCCAGTCCTTCTTTAGATTGTGAAATCACTTCTAAGATCAACACGACTCTGAAAAGTCTTGAGGAAAATCTTTGTGGGCTTGACCTCAATATCTTTGTGGCAGTCCGTTAGGAGTTTGGGCGTTGTTCCCTGCCTGGTGTAGTCAACAACCGTACCCTATACAGAAATGTGAATAGAAACTATATGAAAGCCATATCAAAAGAGTAGGTCGACGGTGAGATCCTAAGTAGGACAATGTTCTTGATAGTGATTCAAGGTATTGGTGCTCAGATGCTCAATCCTCCAAATTTCGAGGATTCTTCGCAGACATGTACAGCCCAGGGATTGATTGATCACACCCATGCTCAATCTGCCCGCAAGAAGGAAACGAGTAGCTGACGCAGTGCAATTGTGTAACTAACGATTCTGTTGAGAAGTGTGGTTTCTAGCTGGGCTTTTCTTTCCTAAATAGACATCTCATAGCATTTCCCATGGGTAGATCTATCCATAATGAGAAATGGGTCAAAGCTTGATGAATTTGTACAGCATAATCGAGCACTTATATCCGTCTAGATTCCAGGGGCCAATGGTGTGGTCAAATGTGGTCACCGCCGGCAAGCTCACTGACGGAGAAATACGGTAATTGGGTTGACCTTCTGCCGCTGGTAGTGTGGGCTTACAGCACCTCTGTACGACGCAGATACTGTGTGTGCAGTCGAAAGGATGTTCCCTTTCAAATGGTGTTGACGCTGATTTAAGGTGTACTTGCTGGAAGTCAATTTCGTCATTGCTGAGCTTCGAAAGCGGGGCGGAACGATGCTTTGAAGAAGAATGTTCTGGAGGCATAACCAGGGCCCGCGGGCCTAGGTAGTGATAATTAGCATGTGAGTTGACTGCAGTCAACTTCGAGGGTAATGCACAAAAATCCACGCCTGGGAGTTGGAGGACAGGGCCCTACCTGGAGCCGGTTCATTGAGAGATAGCTGCACTGCCAGTTGCATCTGTTCGTCGTTAAGTTCCTTCGATTCCGAGGCGGCGCCGTTGGCCGTGGCGGAACGGTCGGGAGGAGCCACAGGGCAGTTAGCGATGCAGGTTGACTGCAGTCAACTAGAATGATGATGCACGTACCATCACCATCAGGAGTCGGGGAACTGGGGACATCATCCGAGGCCTGATCGTCAATGGAGCGCCGAAAAACGAGTCAGAGTTGGTGGTCTGCGGGACGGTTAGGGTTGGCTTTGAGCGTGATTGCAGAGTGACCTCAAGTGGCTGACAGACGGTTAGTGATCTGAGTTGACGGCAGTCAAGCTGGATGTATACACTCACCTGGACACTTGCCCTTCTTTGCTGTGGCAGAGACGGGGTTGGCGCGAGGTGCAAGAATCCCTTGGCGGAGGTGTGTTCTTGGCTCACAAATTGTGGATGTCATCCCATTGTGATTGCGGATCATATTGGCCGAAGAGCTTCATGTAGAACGATGATGTCTGGTCCCGAATATCATCTCCCATGCTCGTGGCCGCATCAACTCTGTTGGCCTCCAAAGCTTCCTCAGTGTCCTCCTGCTGCTCCAGTGTCAGGTGGATGTCATCTTGCCCTGCAATCTAATCAATCACCTTCTCGCGGCGCGGGACTGGATTTCTTAGCGAACAATTGAGGTGGTGCTGCAAGGTGTTGTTGCTGCAGCTGGCCCGCAAGGCAGGGATGATGATGTGATCCAGCCACCGTGCTTGCTGGGCGTCTGTGAGGTGGGTGAGCAGAACCGGGGCTGCTGATGGCGGAACATGAACAAACGTGTAAAGGAAGGATGCTTGTGACCGGTAACACGAATGATCTTTTTTTCAAAAGCATTAGGTCTCAACCACTAACATATAAAACAGTGTCTGCACATAACAGAATGAGGGATCAGTTACGGGATCTTGTTTAACAGTATGTAAATGAGGATGTGAGATTTTTGGAGTTGGACTTTCAGCCTACTGAAGCAAGAAGTGACTGGTGGTCTTCGCGAAGGAGGAACAGACAGGATATGGGCATATAACATATTTAAACCATTATGTCAGTGTAGATGATCATTTGTCAAAGCCAAATCATCAATTTGGTTACAATCTGAATTTTTGTGCCATGCTTTGAAGAGTTGAGCGCGAAAGCCTCCTTCGCAGCGACTTTGGCCGTTAGGTAAGTACGTCCCTTGGGGCGGCCGCCATTCACGGGAGGTCATGCACCTGGAGACACGAACGGCGCCCACCATGGGGGCACATGCCGGCGCCCACCGTGGGGTAGTTCATCCTTGGGGTGCAGTCTCACCTAAGGTTTACCATCCCGCAGGGCGCCTGGGCTTCGCAAATGGCGCCCGCCCTACGGTCTGCCAACAGGGCGCTTCGCAAACGGCTTGTACTGCAAAGCGCCTGGCAGAAAGTTCCCGTATACTTTTCAGCTATGATATGTACATTTTCGTGAAAAGACCCAACCAAGTACACTGCAGCAACGTTGTCCAAGGCTTGTTTCTTATGGCTGTCTACAAGGTGGCTTGTGTGCAGTAACGCCCATTCTGTTCCCAGACCTTAGGTGACGCAGGAGCACCGGTAATCGCTCAGGAAACGTGCTCTTGACTGCCAAAATGTAGCAAGGGCGTGTTCCTAGGCAATAAACTAGTAATGAGAACTCTCACTCGCGTAAAGCAGGGACCTTCTTCACCACTCCTTGGCCCATACAGCAAGCTATCATCATCTCTTCGCCTCTCTTCACCTTTTCCGGTGTAGCGTCAATTCGTGGAACGTGTGACGAGACGAAGTCAGTAGATATGTTGACTATCGTGCCTTGCCGGGCGTCTTACGGATGCCTTGAGGTTGAGAAGAGCGGTGCGCCAGGCGGGAACTTCGTCGCAAGGTCATTATCGTGCTTGATGCCGATGAACTGGGACGAGGGGTTGAGAAGGCCTTGGGCACTTTCAGCGACCGGGGGTTGGACTTTCGAATAGATCGCGCTTGATGTTGGCGGCCGGCGGGTTTCTTCCCGGGTGCCCGCGTGCTGCCCGACCTTTCTGGCCCCCTTGATTCCAACTTCTTGAGGATAGGCCCAATGTCATACGCCACGAAGGACTGGATTTCGTAAATATTATCAGCGGCGAGGAGGCCAACGAGATTGAACCCCAGGTCCCGCTCGTCACGGAAAGCATTCAAGGCCTGTCGTAAAACGACATATTTGGACTCTTCAAAATCCTCGTGAAGGCTGTCGACAGCTTCCTTCAGGCGCCGCCTAATCTCGGCCTCGATATTTTCGTCTCCGTACATATGATTGGCGTGCCGATCTGTGACGCTGTCCAGTACAATCTCTTCGAATTTGGCATCGTTCATGATCCGAAACTCGAACCGGTTGAGCTTGTGATGGAAAGAACAAAGTGACTCGCGCGATATACCACGTTTCTCCAAAAGGGTTGGCCTATCGATTTGCTCGAAAGGAGACACCCGTTCGAATGATGATGGCGGGGTCAATAATGCGGAATGCGGAGGGCTGGAAGGGAGGTCGATATGAGTCACGTCAGGATGAGAAGCCATCGCATGAACATATGGAGGTTTCTGTAAGTTCGAACGGGCGATGAGACGGCGACCTTTGGCTTTCTTAGTTGAAGCACAGACCACCTAATCCCACGTCACGTGTTACTTTTTGGGAATCCTCATCCCACCTGTAGAATGTTCGGTTTACTTTAGTCCTTCGAGAATCTGAATCATGATTTGGAAGACGTATATCTACAAAGGCTTTGAAGCCGTACAGGAACTGGACCTACTCCCTGTGGATGCCGGTTGCTTGGAAGAAGTGTGGGCGCTTCTGCTTCCAATCTCTGAATCGGCAATCCATTCCTGTAAACTTGTCGGAAAACAATCTTCAGATTACAATGGGGCCTTGGAGCGCCTCTTCCTTCAAGCGACAACCGTTCCACCATCTCCAGGAGACAGTGCAGACGAGGAAGAGGTATATGCCGATGGAAAACCTTCCGAAGCGCGATGTCCCACGTGGCCAGTTGGTTCAGACTTCCAAAGCCCCGAGAAAATCCCTCTTCTTCTGCTTCAGCAGACTCCCGATGATGAGAAGTTTACCTTTGGCTCTTCCACACATAATGATGTCGTCCTCGACGCATCTACATTCAAAACTGACTGGGTTTACTTACAGCACTGTGTGCTTTACCCTGATCCGGACAGCGCTAGCATGATCCTACACAACGCATCAAGATGCGAATTCTGGGTGCGGAGGCTCGCAGCCGAGAGCAAAAAGCAGGTTATTGAACCGGGCGTCAAGCTGCTCATATCTGAAGGGACGTGGCATCTGAATATGGGCATAGGTTTCGACTTCCAGATTCGCGTGTTACGGCGCTCCAAGCGATGGGCTGAGATCCACAACACGCTGATGACATCCGTGGAGATATCGGGCCCCTACCAACGGCGTGTGCTGGGAGATGAATGCCGGCCTACTTCGGTCGTCCAGCGCCAACCCCGGAAGCCATCACGGACCGCCAGGAAGGTACACCCAATGGCGCCAGGTGGATCCCAGACCCGACGAGACTGGACAATGCCGCGACTGTCGGAGGAAGGCCACGGCGATGCGCGCAGGCGACGAGATGCCGTGGATGTCGTCGTCGTCGCCTCTGCGCGCAAGCGACCCCTCTCTCCACCCGATGAAGCTGTCGACGAGTCTACTCAAGGACAGGATGAGGGCAGGACCATATCACGGCCGGGAACATCAGCTACTACTGCTCCCTTTCACGACAAAAGCATTCCTCCACCAACCGAAAATTACGCCCAGCCGACCATATATGAGGGCAAGTCATTCCAGGACAGCAATCTTCGCGAGACCCCTTTCTCGAGGGTGGTCAAGAGGAATTTTGCCGACGGCACCGTCCACGCAGTAAAACTGAGTCGACGCTCAGACCTCGTGGACGCAAGCAAGTCGTGGAAACGGGAGAAGAGGATTCTAGAAATGCTGAATCATGTAAGGCCGGCATTTGACCTGTTGAAACTCAACTCACGCAAAATACAGGTGTCAATTATCCGTCTATTGGGATATGATGCCACTCACTTGTCGCTGGATTTGGAGTTTATCCCAGGTGGGAGTCTTGACACGTACAAGGATGAGCAGTCAATGTGTACAGTCAACCCTGACGCTGTGCTATCCATCTGGTCGGATCTAGCCAATGGACTAAATTATATCCACGCGCGCGGCATTATACACTGCGATGTCAAGCCTGAGAATATTCTCATGAGGTCCGGTGGTGGTGGAGCCGTTATATGCGATTTTGGCAATGCGGTAGATAAGCCGGGAGTAGAAGGAGGAGGAACACCGTGTTATGTGCCTCCGGAGGGCCTGTTCGGGGGATGGTCTCATGGTGGGGACATTTGGGCTCTGGGGGTGGTGATGCTGTTCGTTACCAGACAGATGGCTCTCCCAAAGAGGAGTTGGACTATCTGGAAAATCCGGACGGACGCGAAGGCCAGGCGGGAGATGTGGGGCTGGTTACGTGTCGTCTCGGAAATCGTCGAGAAGATACCGAGAGAGTTGTCTTTGCTCCGGAAAATGCTCAAAGACGACCCCGCGAAGCGTATCGCGGCAGCAGACGTGGTCCGAGATCTGCGTCTGTCGAAGCAGGTTGATCGGCGCCGGCGCCTGACCATGTAGAGGTCTCGCGATGGGCATCAGCTTCTACCCTCCATATACTCTTCGATCACGTGGAGGTGAAAGAGGGAAAGGCGAATGAAAAGGCGAAGGTAGGTTACAGGATGGTATAATGTACACACTCGCATGATGAATATAAAGTACAAAAGAGAAATGAAATTACGCCGGCCGGTTCAGCCGCCGTTTCTTGGTCACAATTTCACCATTCTTGTCCCCATGGCCCGCTCCTCTCTTGGCGTTCTCCATCCTCGCTGTAGGCCATCCAGATATGCAACGCCGACACGACAAACCACTCAAGTTGCTGTGATCGGAAGTGCTAAACGGGGCGTTGAGGGCCTGTTGCTCCACGAGCCAATGTATGGTTTGAGGGAAGCCACCGATCTTTCGGTGTTTCCCCCCGCCCACATCCAGGTATATGAAGTACGAGTATGTATGGGCACTTGCCCAGGATCATTAACAAGGGGCACAACCATCGAGTCTGTGGACATGGCCATCAAACACGCTTTAACACCACCTGAGACGGGCGAGGAGGACATCCACTTCAGGGCCCCTGCGTACTTGGGAGGAGCTGTCGAGTTTCCGGTATACTAAAGGTAAATACATTGTTAGACGACGGTTCTATTGATGTTGGAGTACTCTACTGCATGTAACAACGCTGTAATTCATTGTCCAAAGAGTTAAGTTAAGATTTGAAGGAGCTGTACTCCACCGGAGCAATATATCGGCGTTAGGGCTGAGTGTTGGAGACCTCAAGATGTACCATAAAAGCCCGGCAACAAACAGTGTCTCGAGGACGGCAAGGTAGAGAGGAATAGGTAGGTAGGTAGGTAATTTATTCCGCCCGGAGGCACTACGCCTAAAGGGCTCTAGCGCTATCATCCTGTCAAAACTATTGCTACGTCTATGTCCCACAAAAAGCCCTTACTGAAACGTCTTTTCCTTGCTATCTTCTATACTCATTTACTCGATATGCTCGTGTAGTCGTAGGTGAGGTTGTAGGCGTATTTTGGAGGTGATTCTACAAATGTTTGGCGTCCTATGGTCAGCAGCCGAAGCAGGCGCCATGTGGCTACGGGGTGTATGTTAGTGGGAGGGGAGGTAATTAGTGAGGGGTGGTGGGCCCTATCGTCAGGCTTGGTTGGTAGTCAAGTTTGCCAGTGTCCAGGGTGAATTTGATGGTGACTCTGACAGCTGTCATGTCTGATGACCAGTCTTCCGGATCTGATGGCGCTTTACCCCCTAGGCATCGGGAGAGGGCGCTTTCTCTTGCCGTAAAGTACTGCCGCAGGGACACTCTTTCCGTGGTTCATCTGGTGCAGCGGAACAGAAAGTGCTTCATGTCTTCTTTCTCTACGCCACAGGCACAGCCCAGTGATTCGGCGGCGCCTATTCTGTGCAGGTATCTGTTGATTCTGCCCATGGCCGTGCGTAGTTGAATGAGTATCTTCGCTTCTGTCTTCTTTAGACTATCATAAAGCTTCTTGGTGTGTTTACCTGGCAGTGCTCTGTCCAGCTTTGTTGTGAAGTCTCCTACTTTCCTTGGTAGGATGTTCGACTTTTTCATGGCCTCTATGGCCCTCCTTGTGGTGGTGGGTCGCGCTTGGTAGGGGGAGAGCTTCAAGGGGGCTTCCTGTCTTGTAGGGTCCCGCGCTGCCTTCTTTGCCGCTGTCTGTTGTTG
>JAABVA010006091.1_pt1 | contig 10743 bp, 8 predicted proteins | sample 5560331 | NCBI WGS metagenome assembly JAABVA01 (sample SAMN12812661, study PRJNA571458) | rock metagenome | isolation source: Antarctica rocks | place: Antarctica: Victoria Land, Mt New Zealand sud | collected 2016-01-07 | reverse complement strand
TACACTTTATTTTTTTAGTAAGTCTGCAACATATAAAAGATTGCTTTTATCTTTTGCAATTTTTTTAATATTATCAGATTTTCTTTCTTATATAGCTCAACAACTATATCATAAATAAGTCATGAAAGAAACTCTTAATATGTAAGAACTTATATTTTTAAAAAATATATAAAGATATATCTTATTTATTTTCTGCAAATTTATGATGACTAACTGATTTCACTTTAAGCTGTTATTATACTGATTAGAAATCTCTTTAATCAGTAATGAGAAGAATTTGAAATTTAAAATAAAAGAATGCAGCTTTTATCAATACTATTATTGCTGCATTGCATAAGCTGATCAAAAAGTATTAAAATTAAGTATTTTAATTTAATTTAATGATGCAATTATGTAACTTACTTAACTCTTTTTGTGCAGAAATTAATTTAAAATTTTTTTTTATTAATGATTCAATCTTCTTCTTTAAAGATGTCATGCTTAACAGTCTATTCTTTATTTTCATTTTATAAGCTCAATTCTATCTTATACATCTTTATCTATAATTTATATTCTGTTCTCTTCAATAAATCTTGTATTGTCAAATTTACAAGCTTTAAAGTTTGCTTAATATTTCTTTATAACTTTGACTTTCATTATAACTTTATTATGCTATACAACATAATTTTAATGTCAGTTTCTTTACTGTGAGAAGATCTATACTTAATAAAGAAATTGCAACTAACATAATTGAGATACTACACTTTACAAATTGTATATATTGCTTTAAATTTCTCAGATAGTAGCTTAAGAAGAAATAATTATAAATTAATAAATTTAAATAATTGTGCAGCTTAATTTAAATTGATCTTAGTTATCTACAAATTCACTAATAACAAAAACACAGCATTCATATAAATAAATGATAGTATAAAAACTTAATAAGTTCATTTATCTTTAATACAATACTTTCTACATTTTCTTTCTACAGAACATTTTACTTTTTGTATTAAGCTTTTTATATTTTCTTTTTGCATTATGTAAATAAAGTAAGCAATGAAGAGATATGATGTTGACTTTCATTTTAGAGATACATCATTAAAACAGAGAAAACTGAGTGTAAAAATTATCTTTATTAATGTAATAAAAGCATCAAACTTCATATTTTTCATTATTGAACTAAATTAATTCATTAATATAGTAAAAACATTAAACTTCATATTTCTCATTACTGAATCAGATTAATTCATCAGTAAGAGAATACATTTTACTGATATATTAGACTTCTCATCTCAAATTAAGAAGAAGAAAAAAAAGAAAAAGATTAATAAAATTAATTTATTTATCTTAAATATTGCTACACATCTGAAGAAAGAAGACTTTGCTAATTAACAAAAAAGAATAAAAGCATTTATTAACTACTTTAAATTTACACTCAATGCTGCACTGTCTTAAAGTACTTTAGCTGCTTCTTTTATTTCTTTTGACTCAAAATTTAATATGTAACTTTACTTATTATAATGCTCAATTATAACACACAAAATGTGTACTAAATCAGAGACTAAATCATATTTAAGAATTTAGAAGCTCTTTATTTATTTTTTTATTGAGTTCTTTACATTTTAATATCACTTAGAAATTGACTTCATCATATTCTTCAGTAATTAATGCATTTATAAATGCTGATATTGAAGAGACTTAAGAGCAGAATGATATGATAATGAATAGATTAAATATAGATTTTAAACATAATTTAGAATATAAGAAGCTTAAGATGAAGATTTAAAGAATGAAATATATAGTTAAGATAAAAGAGAAAATTGTTGTTAAGAGATATACAGAGAGTGAGCATAATAAATATTAATAAATAATTATAATATTCTGTATCAGACTTTAACTTCATTTGTAATGATCTTTCTTATAAATTAAAATGTAATAACTAAATAAAAAAAGAATGAAAATACTGCTCAGCAAAACAACTTAATTATAGCTATTAAAGAAATACAAGCTCTGTGTAAGCTTCTTAAAATAAAGAATGCTTTCTCAATAATTAAAGAAGAAATATATTAATTTCATTTAACATTTAATCTGTGCTGATATGATTAAATTGAAAAAACAGATGAATATATTTAAAGCTATTGAGATAATTATTTAGATAAAGTAGTTAAGCATTAAGAATGAATTATTCAATTTAATAATTATAAACAACTTACTATAACTGAAGATAAGAATTCAAATCTTATTATGCAGGTTTTTAATAGCAGCATACTTGATTCAGAGCACATAACAGATAAGAAGAATTATTAATATATATTATATTTTTAACACTTCTTTATAATAACTTTAAAGATAAAAGTTAATGTTATTTCATTCTATAATTATTAGCTCTCAACAGTGTTTAATGTCTCTGCAGATAAGAATGAAGAAGCAGAGATAATGATAAGTAATGATGAGAATAAAGTTACAGTAATTTTTTCTGTTTAAATGATGCTAAATAAAAACATTTGTTAAAAGATGACACCACACTAATAGCATAGCTATCATGAGTTATATATCTAACACTCTCCCTAACCTGTGATCAGCCCGCAACTGACTCACAGATGTAAAGAGTGCACACAGATGGCAGTTCAAACTTGTGACCTTTTAAACTTACTTTCTCACCATGAACTTGAACCACTGACAGAGGTGGCCTAGGCACCATTTTACACAAGTTATCATGCACTAACCTGGGCTCATAATCTGTTAAAAGGTGGCACCACACTAATAGCATAGCTATCATGAGTTATATATCTAACAACATTAATAATAAGTGTATCTTTCTTAAATCTGATGAACTTATGCATGCAGATATCAGAAAGACAGTATTAAAAGAAAATAAAATATATTAATTTTGCATTGTTTATTTATTAAAGATTTAATTAAATTTTAAACTTCATAGACTGTTACTTTAATGTTAAAGAGTGATGAAGTTGAGATACAAATTAATCAGATATAATTATATTACTTTATTATAATACTCTTTACAATTGTCTATTAGCTTCTTGCTGATTAACTATATTTATAAATTAAGATTAACAACAAAGATTAACTGTCAACATTATAAGTTTTAATTTTTATTAATGATGTAGATCAAGAGATAGAAGACTTAGTGAAGATATAGAATAATGATAAGAAGAATAAAGATCATTATAATGATGATAATAATAATATTAATAAAAATATAAAGAATCAGAATGAATTCTAATGCTTTAAATAAAGTTAAATGTTTTTAAAGACTCTTAAACATTATTTTTTATATTTAAGTATATTTAATTTTAATACTTCACTCAATATTATTAGCTCACATGTAACTTATATTTATTATAAGCAATTTAAGAAAATTGAAGTACTTATAAACTGCATAGAAAGAGTAAAGAAATTTAATATTTAAATTAAAAATTATGTTAAGTATATGTCTATTGAGATTGCTGACACTTAAATTAATGAATGTCAACATTATTTTTAAATAAGAAAGAATGAATTTCTCTTGACTTTAAACAATTATTAATAATATTAATAGATGAAAGATTCTATCTTTTATAAAATTGTAATACTGAAGCAGTTAAGAACTTAATGTGCTTTATCTGTACTTTTAAATATAAGTACAGTGCTTTTAACAATTTTTTACTTTATTAATAAAGAAGACTTTTCTCTTTTAATTAATATTGTATTATATTTAAGACTGTATATATATTAATAGTCAATGTACTCTGAGCAGAGTTGTTTAAGTAAATGATTTAAAGATTAAAATTAATAATTGTTAAGTCATCATTAATGATCTTAATAGCTAATGCATCAATTACTGTAATGAGTCTTTCAGATAATGAATTTATATAATTTTTAATCTTTCTTAACTCATAACTATAATCATCATCAGTGATTACATATTCTGAGTATATACTGTTTAAAATATTTATAATACTTAATTATATCACTTCTATATTTAAAGTTTAATCATAATTATCATTGTTAAGTCTTAAGTCAATATTCTTATCTTAATTATGATCATAAAGTCTGAAGTTAATGTTGTTCTTATAATCACTATCATTATAAAGATTATTATTACTGAAATAGTGATCTGATAAAAGCTCTATATGTAATTTAGTTGCTGTTAAAATTAGCTTATTTACTGATGAATTTTTCTCATCATTATTAATAATCATTGTTAATACAGATCTTTCTTTAATTCTTTTTATTACTTTTACTGTAAGAATAAACATATCATAATATTTAATCAGCATAATGTTCTCAATAATGTCTGAATTCAATTAATTTTAATGATATGTGATTATGTCTTAAGTTATGTTGAATAAATATTTAACTTCAACATTTATTGCAGAAATTGCAAGTATATCTTTTATAAGAATGGAGGTGAAGATGGACCCACAAGATAGAGTGACAAAAAGCAGCAACATGAAAGACAGACTGAATGCAGCTGGTTTACCTGCTCTATGATGGTCTACTCAAACATGAAGCAACAGTGTTGTTTCTACTTCACACAGAGGTACTGGGCCTAAATGCCTGGCTAGTCTCTGTAGGAGTACCAGGGATTGACAAGTGCTGCACTTGTGAATGGCCAGTGCAAACCATGCGCCACATTCTTCTCTTCTGTCCAAACCACACCGACTCCCATGCCCTATACTTTCAAAGGGCAGGGCTCACAGACCTTCATGGTGCTCTGTTCACGGCGGCCAGCGCTCACCAGGCAGCCAAGTGGCTTGCCACCAGTGACCTCCTTAGTCATTTCAGCCTTGCGCGGCAAATCACCCAGGAGGATACCTCAGGCTATGGTGGCCTTGCATACCTGAATGCCTGAACAGAAGTTCATTGAACCAGAGTAGGTTCAATGAATGCAGAGAGATCACTCACTGATTAGTGAAAGCAAATGTTCAAGAGGCAGACTAACCACAGGTGCATTGGCACACACAGAAGGCAGTGACAATAAGTCAGTGCCTTGCCTGCAGGGCGCCTGCAAGACAGAACTAAGGTTTTCCATTTTGGTTTTTTCTTTGCAAAGGCGATTCACCCTCATAGACCTAGATAGGGACTGAATAGGAAGTTAATAGAACAAATAATAATAATAATAATAATATATCTTTTATAAATTGTATCATTGCTGATTTTAAGTTCTTCATTAACTTTCAGTAATTAAGTATTAAAATGTTTACATTTAATATTAAAGACTTTTACAAATAATCTAAGACTTCTTTTGTTATAGATGTGTCTTAATACTTTTTTACATTTTTCATATAATTCATTATTGCTATTATCTTCTTCTTCTTTGAGTCAAGAATTCTCAAATCATCATTTAATAATTCTTTCTTTAAGTACTAATAGTTAATTTTGTAGTATTGTTGAAACTTAAATTTATATTTTAAATATAAATCTTCTCAGTCTTCTCTTTATTAAAACAATATGTCAGTCTTGCTATGTAATATTTATTAAGAATTGAGAATATTCTACATTATATATATTAAGTTTATTGCATAAATTTAATATAACATTAAGATTACAGAACAATTCTTAATTGACTTTTATCTTTTTATAATATTGAGTTAATTTCTTTTTTAATGCATTAATAACATTTTACAACTCAGTGCTAAAGAACAATTTAAATTCTTTGATTGCTTCATTCTGTTTTTTAAGATGATTAAATAAATTATTGTATGCATATTATAATTTATAAATTATTAACTCACTAATAGCACTCATTGTCTCTGTTTAGTTCTTAAAGTGCTTTAAAAGATGCAGTATATATTTAATATGTTGTCACTCTTTTATATTATATCTAAAAAGTTTCATTCTACTTATTGTTAAAGTTAAACATTCTATTCATTAAGAAAGTTTAATTTATAGTTTATATGCTTAACTCAGCATATTATATAAAGAGTTTCATCAAGTTCTTACATTTTTAATTATATTCTGTGAATTTGTCTTTTATAAATCTTTAAACAACTCTAGACACTATGATGATGTCATAATGATAATAGTTAGTAATTGAATTTATATAAGACTTTTGTTAAAATATTAACTCAATAGATATAAATATTATAATAAAGTGTTATAAAAGATATACTAATCTTTTTCAGTATGATGTTAAAGAAGTAATCTTTATTAATTGTGAAATTTTATAGCTCATCATCATTAAATATAATGATGAGTTAATCATTCTTTGCATTCACTTTCAGATATGTAAGTAGCTAGCTGACTGCAAGCTAAATCATATATATTATATAATTTATAATTTCAGTTTCATTATTTTAAATGATATTCTTCTGACTTAAAAATCAACTTAAATAATGTTATAATATATAATTGTTGAATACATTGTCTGCTGTGACTATCAGCAATTAATGTATCAGATTTTACTTCTTCAACATCTTAAGAATATATTTAGCAAGATTTTCATCATTATGTTGATTCTTTAGTTCTTTAAAGATTAAAAGTATTTCTGTATATTTTTATTCAGTGTCAATAAAGTATGCAGTAATGTTTAAAAATGCAAGATAATTTAAATTAATTTATTCATTAAGTGCAATAAAAACTTTAATCTATGTCTTAAGCTCTGTAAACACATCTTTTTAGACATTTACAGCACAATACTTAAGAAGTTATGCAATCTTGCTTTGATCTAAAATCTTAATATTGACACAATACATTTAGATAAGCTTTTGAAACTTTATATACTCAACAGCATAAAAGAATATATTGAGTACTATAATGAATTGAAGAATCTGCTGATCAAAGACTTTAAAAATAAAGTTAAATAATTTAATAATGATCTTTTGAGCTGTCTATTAAACAGTGAGCATTATATTAAAGCATTATAATTGAAAATTATAATATATCTTTAAATTCATTACTTTAAAGATTGAAATCTGTCTTTTTAATACTGATTTTATCTTTCAGCAACTGCTGCTTTTCAGATGACATTTTATAATGATTGTTTCATTATTTTCTGATGCTGAATAATTTATAATATTATAACAATTAACACACATTACATTTAATCTTTCATCATATTTGCTAGCTTTTTCAGCAAAGAACTGTCAGATCTTTGCTGAGTAAGCTGAACTGTTTTATATTATTTAGATATAATTCTTAATTTTTGTGTCTGTATTTTAATTTTATACAGTTATTTCTCATCAATCTTAAAACTCTTACTTTGTTACAGATCTTTAAAGCACATACTTTGAATTTAAAGTGTTTACAAAAGTTAAAGAACAAGATTGACTTAGTTAAAATAACTTAATTTTATTATTAAAAGTATTTAAAAATAATCTTTTTAAGTTATTTAAGATCTGACTGAATGATGAGCTGTATAAAGATATGATGTTAAGTTATTGTAGTAAGTTAAGTAAATAAATAATATTTTATTGTACTTTAAGTGATGTATTGATGATAATGTATTGTGAGAGTTTCAAAATTAGTATATACAAGATTGTAGTTATGTAACAGAACATGTATCTGAATGTAAAATGAATTTTTTACAATATTAATTATGATAAATATTATTCAAAAATTATTATATATAGCAAATATTAAGTATCAATGAAGAGATTTCTCATTAAAAAATCTTTAATTAATAATTAAAAATCTATTTAATTATTCTTTATCTTACATCTTTAATCTCTAAAGATCAGCTTTCTATTCAATTAATAATAATTACTTATTATTTTTCTCACTACTCTCTTCATCACTAATAGATTTAATGTTCTTCTTATTATCTTCATTATCATTAATTAAGCTATCAAGAACAAATTTATCAATAAAATTATTATTTAAAAATTTCTTATCTTTAAACATCATTATACAAGCTTCATTAACATCTTCAATTACATTCTTTTCATCTTCTTTCTTCTGATCAAATACAGACTCTTAAATGTAATTAGTTAATGTTAAAGTTAAGAAGTGTTATAATTAAGTAATATAATATTTATATATAATTAAAATCATTAATGTATTTAGAATTAAGAACTTCACTATGAAAATAATGCATAATCTTGACAAAATTAAAGTCTTTAGCATTATGTAGTTTTTATTTTTCTGTATTATTAAGAACTCTTTCTCAATGTTTAATTATAACTGTCAGACACTTCTTAATTTAATAATTAGTTTTAATGTATTTCTACTGAATAACTTCATCTTTATTGATATTCTAAAGAATGTTAAAGAATCTATAAAAAATATAAATATAATATATTTCTTACTTCATTTCTATGAACTTCTGCTCTTCTTTTAATGCAAAAGCTTCAGCAAATAACATTTTCTTTTTAATTTTCTTTTTAAGTTAAGTTTAATTCTTATTCTTCATTAACTTGTTTCTCAACTCATCTTTATAATAGACATCTGCAGATAATTAAAAGCAATATAATTGAGCATAATAATTTTAAAGAAGTTTTATAAGAAATTTTACAGTTATATTACTTCTTTAAGATCTTATCTTTAATCTTCTCTTTCATAATCTTCTTTAATGCTAAGTTCACAATTTAATATACATTAATCTTCTTCAATGCATCTCTTTTTCATTTTACAGCTCTGCAGTTCATCATCTTTGTATTTTTAATTTATTTAAAGTTTTCATTCTTTATACATTTCTGTTATTTCTTCCTTGCACATACAGTCTTTAAATTATTTAAATATTCACTAAATATCTTTTTTAAATTTATATATAGACTTCTGTGAACAGTCATGACAGTTAAATCTTTCTTTAGAAACTAAAAATGAATTAAAAATTAAAAATTATATAATTTATAGTAAAAGCTTAATGTCTAAATCTGTCATGATGAGAATTTAAAATATATAATTAGCTGCTGAGTTCTATACTGAGTGATATAATTAAGCATTATATATGTGCATTACAGCTACACATCAGAGTAAAATATAAAAGCAATGTATAAGATTAAATCTTAAGAAATGAGCAGTAAAATAAGTAATAGCATTGAGCAATATATTTAGTGAGTGTAAAGACTGAGTATAGAGATTGAGTAGAGACAGAGTGAATGTAGTAGATTGAGTAATAGAGATGAAGATAAGAAAGTGTTAGATTGAGTATTAAAAATAAGTGTGTTGATATATTTATTTATAATATTGATGTATATATTATGAATAAATATATTGTTTATCAGCAATTTAATATCTGAGTATTGCTAACATTTAAAAGCTCTCAACACATCTTTTAACTACATACTTTTAAACTACAACACACTTTTAAACTACAACACACTTTCAAACTACAATACATCTTCAAACTATAAGATCACTTTAAAACTTATATAATGCTTCTGTTAATTTAATTTTAAAACATTATTATATCATTATATTATATTATAATACATATTAAGAAAACTTCAAGACACAGTGCTATGAAGACTGTATTAAATGAAGAAAAGACAGCAGCAGCAGAAAGAATATTTAGAAAGACATTTAAGAAAGAAAAAATTGATGTTGATGAAGAAAAAAAAAAATAATGCTGTAGATATAGAAGAAGACACTGAAGCATTTAAGTTAATTCATTACTGAAAGTTAAATAGTAAGCTTAATTCTAATATATAATATAATATTTAATAATAATGTTTCATTCTATAGCTATCACTCTTCATAAAATATATTACTATCAGAAATTAACAAATTTTCTAATAGTGAAACTACTCTTTTAAAGACTTTACTGCAAGATAACTTAAAATTATTTAAAGAAAGTTTTCTTTCAATATAAAATGTTTTGCTTTTAAAGCTTAATCATTAACAGTCTGCAAAAGATAGTAAAAATATATATTGTTGTTTTCTTTAAAAGTATGTTTAATGAACTGTACAGTAATTATCATTTATTAGTTAATAGAATGTAGATGTTAATCTGACTGCAATTTATGTAAAATAAATTATCATTTAGCATAAGAATATGTCTCTTATTAAGAAATATATGCATAACTGAAACATTGCATTTAAAGATACAGATTAAAGCAATCATTACTAGACTATTTTGAGAATATTTAACTCTCAATATAGTAAATAAATAGATTAAATTGAAAGCTGTTTAACTGTGTATATATAATGCTTATTTATAATGCTTATATATCAGTAATCTTTAAGCTCATAATCTTTATTCTTAAGTTAAGTCTTAAGAGCTCACTTACTAATCAGTCTCAGAATTCTTAAAACTCAGACAGAGCTTCTGAGTTAAGTTAAGCTTTAATGTTTAAGTCTGACTCAGACTCTCAGGCTGACAATTGAAGCTCAATCTAATCTGACTCAGAAGCTCTGTTCAGGTCAGGCTGAGTTAACCTGACCTGATGGCCACTTTAATTTTGATGTGTCAACACATTCTAAGACACAAAGACTATTCAGATTAGCACTTAATGTTGAGTCTATCTTGTCAAACAAAAGTGTGCACACCCTGCAAGACTCGTATCAGGGTATATATTCAACACCCTCCCATACCTGTTCGGGGTGGCCTCGCAGTCTTTTGTTGCACCGTAATGGAAGTGGTGGGGACTCGAACTTGGAACCTTCCCAGGATTATCCATTTTTGGATTTTACGCTCGACCGGAATCCTCCGGTTCTCAACCCTTTTCAGGATAGGAGATTACCCAGTCACGTCTCACTGCACTAGCCGGGCTCATAACCTGTCAAACAAAAGTGTGCACACCCTGCAAGACTCGTATCAGGGTATATATTCAACATATCTGAGTCTTTTTTATGGACTGACTATCATCTGAGTCTTTTATG
>JAABVA010006090.1_pt1 | contig 10743 bp, 6 predicted proteins | sample 5560331 | NCBI WGS metagenome assembly JAABVA01 (sample SAMN12812661, study PRJNA571458) | rock metagenome | isolation source: Antarctica rocks | place: Antarctica: Victoria Land, Mt New Zealand sud | collected 2016-01-07 | reverse complement strand
CCGCGCTGCTGCTCGGCCTGCGCGAGTTGCTGGGCGGCGACCCGGACCACCTCAACGTCCTGGAGGTGCACCTGCCCGTCGAGGGCCAGGACAGAACGGCGGTGCTGCTGCACGACCGCATCCCGGGCGGCACCGGCTACCTGGCCGACCTTGCCCGGCCCGGTCGGGTCCGGGAGATGCTGGCGGCGGCGCTGGACGTGCTCACGAACTGCGGGTGCGCCGACCAGGAGCTGCTGGCCTGCCCGCACTGCCTGCTGCCGTTCACGCCGCCGGGGCTGGTGGGTCGCACGTCGCGGGCGGCTGCGGCGCGGATGCTCGGCGAGATCCTCGCTGGTGGCGGCGAGGAGGACGGCGGCTGGGATGTCGAGCAGCTGCGCTCCATCGCCGACATCCCGCTGCCCTCGCTGGAAAGCGCGCTGGAGCTGCGCTTTCGCCGGACATTCTCCGACGCCCTTCGCGCCCGAGGCGTTGCGGTTCATGAGATCCCGCAGCTGGAGGGTACCGAGCTTCGGCTCGGTGTCCCGGGCGCGGTGTTCCGCCATTGGACGCTGCGCCCGCAGGTGCTGCTCGCCGGCAGCAAGCCCGACTTCCAGCTGCTGTGCGAGGACCCGACCGTCCCGCCGGTCGCCATCTTCACCGATGGGCGGGCCCATCACGCCACGCCCGCGCATAACCGCATCGCGGATGACGCGGCGAAGCGGGCCGCACTGCGTGAAGCGGGCTACCTGGTGTGGGCCGTGACCGACGACGACATTCGGACCTTCGAGGCGCTGGCCCGGGGGGAGCAGGCGACGGCCCGAGGTGCCGGGTGGCTGACGGACGCCGTGCGGCACCGACTGGTGGAGGTGCGGAGCAAGGCGATCCCGGCCGGGTCGGTCTCCACCGAGGTTGCCACGGCCGATGCGCTGACCCAGCTCGTCGAGTGGGTGACCGATCCGCGGCCGAAGGCCTGGCGAGCACTCGCGGACGGCCTGCCGCTGGCGATGATGGACGGGCGGCCCCAACGCGGGCTCGGCCGCGACCGGCTCGTCGAGCTGGCCCGGACAGTCCTGACGGCAGACCCGCCGCTGGTGGCTAGCGAGGACGGCGAGCTGGCCGCGTGGCAGTGGCGGCACGGCTCGCTGGTCCTCACTGCCGCGGGGCGGCCGCGCGAGCCGTACGACGTGGGCGCTGTGTTGGTGGCCGACGACACGGACGCATCGCTCGGCTCGGATGCCGGCGAGCAGGCATGGCGCTGCTGGCTCGCACTGTCGAACGTGCTCGGTCACGCCACCCGCACCGTTGGGTCGCTTGCCCTGTCGCAGACGGTCGCCCCCCCGCCGGCCGTGTTGGCACCGACCGCGCCGGAACGGGCGACCGAACCGGCCCTGCCGCCGGTGTGGAGCGGGCTTGTCGACGCGGCGGCCAGCGATGCCGAGGCCGCTGTTCTGCGGTCGCTGGCGGCGGTCGGCGCGGCCGTTCCCGAGCAGGGCTACGAGACCGAAGGTGGGAGGCCGCTTGACCTTGCCTGGCCCGAGGCCCGGATCGCGGTGCTGCTGCAGGCGGATGACGAGGTGCTGGCCGATGTGGCCAGTGAGGGCTGGCGGGTCGGCGGCACCGAAGGCGAGCTGCTGACACTTCTTGCAGCGGATGGAGTGCCCGGGTGAGCAGCATCACGATGTCGCGGACGTTCCGCAAGAGCCTGGACCTCGACGGGTCGATCAAAAAGCGCGCCTGGGACTTCCTGCAGAAGCTGATGGACGACCCCTCGAGCCCCGGGCTGCACATCGAGCCGATCAAGGGCGCGCGCGACCCCCGGGTGCGCACCGGACGGGTCAGCGACGACGTTCGCGCGGTGATGTTCCTGGTCGCCGAGCGGCCCGACAAGCATTTCGTGCTCGCCGCCATCGGCAAGCACGATCCGACCACGGCGCTGGCCGAGCGCATCGTGCTGACGACCAACCCGGTTAGCGGCGTGCTGGAGGTGCACGAGGAACCGCAGCCCGGGGCACCGGGCCAGCGTGCTACCGAGCCTGTCCCCCCCGAGCCGACCTCCCCAGCCACCGGGCCACTGGCGTGCTTCAGCCCAGCGGAGCTCGAGGCGGTCGGCATCTCCCCGGCGCTCGCCGCTCGCGCGGTGATCTGCCCGGACGAGGATGCGCTCATCGTGGCGGCCACCGGCCGGGGAATCCCGCCGTGGCAGGGCGACGTTCTGGTCGCCCTCGCGACCGGTACGGCGGTGGACGACGTCCTCGCCACCCTGGCCATCTCGGTCGACGGCACGGCCCGGACAGTGGCCGAGGCTGCTGCTCCAGAGGCCAGCGCCGAGCAGGTCGCGGCCGCGCTGGAACGTCCGGGCTCGCAGATGGACTTTGTGCGGATCGAGACGGACGACGAGCTGCGGCGGGTGTTGGACGGCTCGTTCGCCGAGTGGCGGGTGTTTCTGCATCCCGAGCAGCGCCGCTATGCCTACGCGTCGACTTCCGGCGCCTACCGGCTCTCCGGCGGCGCCGGGACAGGCAAGACAGTCGTCGCGCTGCATCGGGCTCGACACCTGGCAGCAACCCCGACTGCGCGGGTCGTGCTCAGCACGTTCACCCGGACGCTGGCCGACAACCTCGCCCGCGACCTGCGGGCGCTGGATGCGAGCGTGCCGCAGGTCCCCCTCGCCAGGCCGGGTGTGACGGTGCGCGGCATCGACCAGCTCGCGCTCGAGGTGCTGACCTCGATCCCGGGCGACCTGCGGGCTCGGGTCGGCGGTGAGCTGCTCACCGGCGGTGTGCTGCCGCGGCCGCTGACTGACGCGGACGAACGCCAGGCGTGGGCCGATGCCGCTGTTCGGGCCGGACTGACCGACGACCTGGCACGGCCCACGTTCCTGCTCAGCGAGTACCGGATGGTCGTGCTGGCCAACGACCTGACAGCGCGCGAGGACTACCTGCGCATCACTCGACCCGGCCGCAAAACCCGGCTGTCACGCGCCGGGCGGATCGCGGTCTGGGCAGCGGTCGAGGTCTACCGGCGTCAGTGCGCCCTGAACCGGACGGCGAGCTTCGCGGAGATCGCGGTGCTCGCGGCTCGCTGCGCCGACGCAGCTGTCAGCGACGGAGCTGCGCGGCTCGCCGACCGTGTCATCGTCGATGAGGCCCAGGACCTGCATCCGGGGCACTGGCGGTTGCTCCGGGCGTTGGTTGACGAGGGGCCCGATGACCTGTTCATCGCCGAGGACGGCCATCAGCGCATCTACGGCGAGAAGGTCGTGCTGTCCCGGTTCGGTATCGCCGTCCGGGGTCGCAGCCGGCGGCTGACGCTGAACTACCGGACGACAGCGCAGAACCTGCGGTTCGCGTTGGGCATCCTGCAGGGTGCCGATAGCAGCGACCTGGAAGGGGAGCAGGAATCGACGGCCGGCTACCGCTCGGCGATGACCGGGCCGCACCCGGTGCTGCGCTCCTGCCAGGGCCTGACCGAGGAGTTGGATGCCGTCGCCGACACCGTTCGGGCATGGCTGGAGGAGACCGACGGTACCGGCAAGCACACCGTCGAGCCCGACAGCGTGGGTGCGCTGACGCGCAGCGCCCAGCAGCGTGACCTCGTCGCCCAAGGGTTGCGCGACCGGCGCCTGCGGGCTCACGTGGTGACGACGCAGAACACCGGTCGCTCGGACGCTCCGCGGCTGATGACGATGCACCGGGCCAAGGGGCTGGAGTTCAGCCGGGTCGTCCTGTTCGGGGTCGACCGGGCGAGCCTTCCCTCGCAGCGGGTGCTGAACGCCCAGTCCGACGACGAGCGGGCAGATGCCGCCGATCGGGAGCGCTTCCTGCTGTACGTGGCCGCGTCCCGTGCCCGCGATGCGCTCGTCGTCGTGTGGACCGGCGAACAGTCCCCGTTCCTGAGCAGTGCGCGTTCCGATCAGGTCGAGGTTCCGGCAGCGGTGTCTTTTCCGGAGCTGTGGCAGTTCGCGCTGACCTACGACGGCTATGGGCTGCACGGTGACGACGTCGGGGAGATCGGGAACGACTCCCTGGATCTGTGGAAGACCCAGGGCCGGCTCCCGGACGAGTTGGACAGGGCCCGCTGCGCGCTGTTCTTCGAGCAGCGACGCTGGCACCACTTTGGGGAGCATCCGGACGACGGGACGTTGCGGTATGTCGCTGCGCTGCTCGGGCGCATCCGCGAATTGTCCGGAGGGCGAGTGGTGGACTTTCACCCGGCCGTGTAGTCGATTCAGATGGCTGCGGACAGGCGATGTCGCCCGCCGCCGAGCGAGCCGCTGCCACGTCCAGCTCTCCTCTAGCCGTCCCACGTGTAGGCCGTTCTCCATGGCTTTCGCTCGTCCCACCCGGAGAGCCCCGCAGGCCTCGTCACGGTAATAGCGACCCTGCGTGCTGCTCACGAAGACTCGCTGCCGGGGCACAGAGGGAGCAGCCTGAGCTTGGCGGGCAGCGGCGGCTGGCTGCTACCTGCTCGATGGCGGCCTCGTCAACGGTCGGTCCCCCGCGAATTTGCCGGATTGGGGGCTGAGCAGCGCTACAGGATCGTGCGCTTAAGCGGCACATGAGCACTCTGCAGCTGCTGCGCCGCTGCACCAGCACGCGGTCGGAGTTGTCCCGCTGGCGCGGGACGCGAAACAATGGCCCTTGTCCACAAGGTCGGCGCTGTCCGCCGTACGTGGTGATTCCAGCCCACCCAGGCGGCGGCGGCCTCGCGCAGCTTGAGCGGGCACGCCAGCACCTCATTAGGGTCAGCCCCAGGGAAGCCGGGCCGCGAACGGGCCAGAACGGACCGACCGACGTCCCTGACGACCTCGGTGCACGGCAGGTCGCGCGCTGTGACCGTTCTTCTCGCGGATGCCAGCATGCCTCTGCTGGCCATGGACCAGGATGAGGCTGTGGCGAGCTACATCGACCGCGCGTGGGACGAGGCTGTTCGCATGGGCGCGCGCAATCAGGAAGTCGTCGAACTCGCCCGCCGTCACTGCCTAAACATGGAGTTTGTCCCGAGCAGCGGGCGAGGCATGGCGGAGCAGGCGACTGGGCTGCCGATCGACATGCGCCAGATCCGGTGCTCGGTGGCCCTCGGGAGCATGGCCTCGAACCTCGACTTGATCGTGGACGACTTCTACCGCGAGCACTGCATCGGTTGCTCGCTGCGCCGCCCGACCGGCGAGGTGCCGAACCTTGCCACGCGGGTCGAGGACGCCGCCGCCGCCGCGGCTGCGGCGGAGCAGCAAGAGCGCGCAGATCTCGCCGCCCGGCGAGAGCAGCGTCGGCTTCGCGCCGACGAGCGCCGAGCGTTGGGCGCCGGCCTTGGCGAGGCGATGGCCGGGGTGCTGCGCGACATAGACGTCCTTGACGAGGATCCTGCGGCGCCCGCCTCGCGGGAGGACCAGGACGCGGCGCGGGCACGGGCGTCGGCGCTCGCCGACCGCGCCCCCGAGCTGTTTGCCGACTCCGTCGTCGCCGTCGCCGTCGCGCTCGTGGAGGACGGGCACAGCCCGGAGCTGCTAGACCCGCTTCGCCGGCTGGCCGCGGGTAGGCCGGAGTACGCGGCGGACATCGCTCGGGCGGCGATTGAGGCGCTGCGGACCGGCCCGTCGCCCTGGGCTGGGCCGTGTCTTGCCGATCTTGTCGGCAGCGTGCCGGCCGGGGCGCTCGACGACGCGGTGTGCCGATCTCTGGTCTGGCTGGCCGGAGCGCCCGCGCTTGACGCATTCGGCCGCTCGCGCCCGGGGCGCGCGAACGATCCGACGGGCTTGCAGGCTGCCGCAGCGGTCGCGCCCGCGACCGCCGAGCGCGTCCTGGACGCGATGCTGCCGCCCGCGCATGCGCCGACCAGTCTTGTGGTGCCCGCGGACGCCGCCCCGGCGCCGCCAGCTGTGCCTGCGCGTGAGCGCGCCGCCGCAGCCGGTGCCGTCCGCGCGCTCACCGCGACGGCGCCGGGGCTCGCCGCCGGGCTCGTCCACGCCCTCGTCCGCGACCTCGCGGTCCCGCCCGACGACCCCTACAATGACCCCGCCGCGCCGGCGATCGAGCGGACCCTCGCGTTCATGCTCGTCGTGGGCGTCGGCGACGTCGCGACCGAACTCGACGCCGCCGCGCAGGCGGCCGGGGGCGAGCACCGGGAGCGGCTGATGCACGTCCTGAGCGTCGCTGCCGAGATGATCTCCGGTGACGAGCGACATCGAGAGCCGGGCGACCCCGTGCCGGACGACGCGCGCCGCGTCGCCGTCGCGGACGCCCTCGCGGCGTTGGCCGCCGCGCGCCTGGGCGGCGACTGGGGCGACAACGCCCGGTTCGCCGCCGCGAAGCTGCTCGAGGGTCTGGCCAAGGACGACCCGGCAGGGACGCTGCCCCGGCTGCCGGTCTTGCTTGGCGCGGTCCTCGGCCTGCTCGAGGCACGGAAGGCGCCGCCGGTGTCGACTCTCGACGTCCTGGCCGGCCAGCCGAGCGCCGAGGACTTGTTCGACCGGATGAACCGCGAGAACGCGATCGACAGCGCGGTCGGGCGGGTGCTGACGGCGGTCGAAGGTGTGGCGGAAGCCGGTGCAGCCACGGTGTGCGCGGCGCTGGAAGCCTTGGTAGCGGACGAGCGGGGGACCGACCGCGGCTCGAACCTGCTGTGGCGGCTACTGCCCGTCCTCGGCCGGATCGGACGGCGCCACGGCCACGAGCCGGGCGTGCTGCGCACGGTCCTGCCCGTCCTGCACAGCTATCTGCTGGACGGCGACGCGTCGCTGCGCGCCCGCGCGATCGACGCGTGGGCCGAGATCGGGGAGACTCACGCGCTCCCGTCGAGCCTGAGCGACCTGCTACCGGCGCTGGCTGGCGACCGAGTCATCTTGGTGTGCCGGTCGGTCGCCCGAGCGGCTGCCCGGCTCGACTGGCCCGTCTCCGTCAAGCCTGCGTTGCTGGAGCACGCGCTGCAGCTCATGGTCGGAGTGGACCCAGCCGAGCATCCCGACGCGGTCAAGGACGCCGTCCGCGCGGCGGTCGCGCTCGCCGGTGAAATGGACAGCCAGGCCCTGCTCGAAGCGGTCGAAGCCAAGGCAATCGAGGTCACGGACCGGCTCGATGGCTACGACCTTCGCGACGTCCTGCGGCGCGAATGGCTGCCGCAGACCACGCGCTCCTCGGGGATGGCCGAACTGCGCCTGCGGCAGGCGATCGATCCGCAGATCAACGACCGGTGGAACGCCCGCGACGACGCCGAGATGACGGCGCTGCTGGCCTGCGGGCCGGGGCTTTCGAGCCTGCCCGACGACGCGCTGAACCGTGCTGCTCTCGACCAGGCTCCGGAGCATCCCCTGGCCGCGGCCGAGTTCGCCGAGGTCGCCTCGCGTGCGGCCCGTCCAGGCTCCGCGGCGGCGGTCATGTCGGTCTGCCTGGACGCGACGCCGGACCAGCCCGCGTACGCGGGACACCGCCAGCTCCTCGGGCTGGTCCGCGCCGCATCGGAAGCCGATGCCGATGCCGCTGCCGGCCGGGATTGGCGGCCAGCCGCCGCGCGGGCGGCCGCTGCGGCAGCCATGCTGTCGACGGGCGACGAAAGCGACGAACGGCGGCGCCTCACCGGGTTTGCCGACGCCTCGGCCGAGGTCCGGCGGCTCCTCGCCGGAGACGGCCAGCACGCCGACGCCGACCCCGCTGTCGCCGCCAGGGGCCGCGGCGACTCGCTCGACGCCGCCGGGCAGGCCCTCGCCACGGCGTCGCAGACCGCGACCGACACCGGCGCGTACCTGCGAGCCGTCGCTGCCGCCTGCCCCGTCGCCGCCCACCTGCTCCGCGCCGAGGCCGCCGCGCTCGACGCGGACATCGACCGAGTCCGTGCGCACGCCGAGGCGGCGACCCGCCGCGCCCAGGCGGTCGCCTCCCAGCTCGACGACCAGTTCGCCGACGGCGATCCGCTGGCCGCGCCGCTGCGCGCCCGTCTGTCGGCTGCCGCGGACCGCGAGCCCGGCGCCCCTGTCTCGGCCCTCCTGGCCGAGTGGGCGGCTCTGTCGATGCCCATGCCGGTCGTCCGGGGCCCGCGCCGCCGTTCCCGCCAGCCGGCTACGGCCGCCGCTGCCGCTGCGGCTTCCGGTTCCCCGCCGGTCGCGGTGCTGCTCGCCTCCCTGGACGGGCGGCTCGTCACCGGCCCTGAGGTCCTGCGGTGCGACCGCGTCTACGACCTGCGGGCGGATGTCCAGACGGGTGCGTGGCCCGACTGGGCCAACCGGCTCGACCTCGAGCTCGTCACCCACCTGACCGCCTCCGAGATCACCGCGCCCGAGATCACCTGGGGGCGGGACGACCACGCCGGCGACGGCGAGACGTACACCAAGTCCGGGTCACTGGTCCTGCGTTTCGGCTTGGGACCGGGGCAGCCCGCGCCTCCGTTGCGCGCTCGGCTCACCTGGCGCGGCACCCGCGACGACCAGCCCGCCTGGCCGGCTGTTGACGTGTCCGGCCACCGCGAGCTCCGGCTCCGGCCCTACGACGCCACCCGTGACCGAGCCACCGACCACCCCGTGTTCGACGAACGCCTGCTCGGCATGTACGACCGCCTCGCCCGCGCGGGCTACGAGGACGATCAGCTCCAGGCGTTCTGCCGTCTCCTGACCAGCGTCTGCCGCGCCGGCCTGCGGATGACCTGGGACAAGCGCTACCGGCGCGGCACCCGCGTAACCGAGCGGAAGTTCCACGACGACTTGCACGCTGCCCTGACCGCCGACGCCGAGCTTGAAGGCCGGGTCGACCGCGGCAGCCCCCTTGCGCTCGGGTACCTCGACGTACGCCACGACGGGATCACCGCGGAGCTCAAGGTGGAACGCAGGACCCCCGTCACTCAGGAGAGCGCCCCCAAGTACATGGGGCAGCCGACGCAGTACGCCGCAGCAGACGGCGCCCGGCTGTCAATCCTGGCAATCCTGGACATGAGCCCGAAGGCGCTGCCCGTCGGCACGCCGGAGAACTACCTGTTCACGCTCGAGCCGCGGCTCCACGGCCTCGACAACCCCGAGGCGCCCAGCCTCGTAGCGGTCCTCGTCGTCAATGGCAACATGCCCACGCCGAGCCGGTGGTCTGGACGCAAGCCCGCCGAGCCCCCGCGCACTCGTTGACTGACGAGCCGCAGCGCGAGCTCGTGAGAGGCTGTCTGCCCACCTCGGCAGGACGGAAATGTCAGCGAAGCGTTCTACGCTGGTCCCGTGTCGATCGCCGTGCACCTGCCCGAAGAGCTGGCCGCGCGGCTGGCCGCCGAATCGGCCCGTCGGGGGATCAGCGTCGAGGAGTTGACCGCCGAACTGCTCGGCGAACGCCTCCCCAGCACCGGCCCCGACAACTCCGCGCTGGACGCGTTCATCGGCAGCGGTTCCTCCGGGCACCGCGAGCCGTTCGACATCCACCGGGCCCGGGCCGAGCTCGCCGAGGACCTCAAGGCCGCCGAGAGCGCATGACCTGATGGCCGTGCTGGTCGACACCGGCGTGTTCGTGTCGGCCGCGGACACTGACGAACCGCGGCACGCTGCGTGCGCGCAGCTGCTGCGGGCCCACCGCGGCGAGCTCGTCGTGGCCGCCCCCGTCGTCCCCGAAACCGCCTGGCTGATCGAGTCCCGGCTCGGCCCGGCCGCCGAGGTCCGCTTCCTGCGCCTGGTCACCAGCGGCGAGCTACACGTCGTCAACCTGACCCTGATCGCCTACCAGCGGTGCATCGACTTGATCGAGACCTACGCCGACATGGGCCTTGGCCTCGTCGACGCCAGCCTGGTCGCCACGGCCGAAACGCGCGGCATCACCACTATCGCCACACTGAACACCCGCGACTTCCACGTCGTGCGCCCCGCCCACACCGACGCGTTCACCCTGCTCCCATGACCCCCACGACGCCCGCGATCAGCCCGTCCACGGCTCGCCCAGGCCTCACGCCAGACACGCTTGCGTGTTCCTCTCTTGGCCGCTCTCGCCGCGTTAGCGCCGGTCCTGCTCGGCTCCGGCACGGCGTCCGCGACACCACTGTCCGCACCCCAAACACGCGTCGGGCCATCAGCCCCGTCATCGTCAACATCGCCGAGGTTCATGTGTGCATCACTACAGGTCAGCACCCGGTCCGGGGCCCTGCGGATGCTCGGCCGGGACGGCCGGCCCACCCCGCTCGGTGCGGCGCTGGCCGAGTACGGCCGGGCCGCCAAGAGCCTGCACCTGCTGGCGATGAGCGACCCGGACGACGAGAGCTACCGGCGGGCGGTGCACACCCAGTTGACAGTGCAGGAGTCCCGGCACCGCCTCGCCAGCTAGATTTTTCACGGGCAGCGCGGTGAGCTGCGGCAACGCTACCGCCAAGGACAGGAAGACCAGCTCGGCGCCCTCGGCCTGGTCCTGAACGCCGTCGTGCTGGGAAACACCCGCTACACCGACGCCGCCCTGACCGCGCTGCGCGAGCAGGGCCATCCGGTGCTCGAGGCCGACGCCGCTCGGCTCTCACCGCTGGTCGACGCGCACCTCAACGTCCACGGCCGCTACACCTTCACCCAGCCCGCGCACGCCGACGTGCGCCCACTGCGCGACCTCGCCGCCGCCGACCAGAAGTAGCCGCACCGCATACCCCCGCCGGCCGGCTGGGTGCCTCAGCAGACCCCCCTGTCTCGGGCTGCCACTGTCGACAAACCACCCATTGCCGACACAACTGCAGCCAACGCTGAACCGACCGCCGGAGGCGTCGAGAACTGGTGTCGGGAATCAACGACGGTAAACCTGCCTGATCGACGTTGTCGACGCTAGGTTGGCG
>JAABVA010006089.1_pt1 | contig 10745 bp, 9 predicted proteins | sample 5560331 | NCBI WGS metagenome assembly JAABVA01 (sample SAMN12812661, study PRJNA571458) | rock metagenome | isolation source: Antarctica rocks | place: Antarctica: Victoria Land, Mt New Zealand sud | collected 2016-01-07 | reverse complement strand
CCAGGGCCACCAGATCATCGAGGAGATGCGGACCAAGGCCCAGCAGGAGAGTGAGCGTATCGTCGCTGCCGGGCACAGCCAGCTCATGGCGCAGCGCCAGCAGATCGTCGCTGAGCTTCGCACCGATTTCGGTCGTACCTCGGTAGACCTGGCCGAACGATTGGTGGGCGAGTCGCTCGCCGATGACGGTAGGCGTTCCGCCACGGTCGACCGCTTTCTCGATGAGCTCGACGCGATGAGTCCCGCAAAATGAGTCTCCTCTCGATGAGTTTCCTCGTGACAGGTGAACGGAGCCCCGATGGACGCCGCAACTAGCCGCGAAGCGCTCGCCGCAGTCCGGGACAGCGTCGCTTCCCTCGGCGGGCAGGTCAGTGGCGAGGTGAGCGGGCAGCTGTTCTCGGTGGTCAAGCTGTTCGACGGGGAGCGCACCCTCCGGCGCACCCTCGCCGACGGGTCGACCAAGCCGTCGGCCAGGGCGGAGCTCCTCAAGAACGTGCTCAAGGGCAAGGTCAGCGACACCACCCTGGAGGTGGTCGTTGCGTCCGTGCAGCAGCAGTGGTCCTCCCCAGCCGACCTGGTCGACGCCCTGGAGCTCATCGGGCGGGAAGCGTTGCTGCGCAGTGCCCAGGACGCGGGTCAGCTCGACGCGGTAGAGGACGAGCTGTTCCGCCTGGCCCGCATCGTCGAGGGCAACCCCGCGCTCGAGCGGGCGCTCGGCGATCGCACGGCAGACACCGAAGGCCAGCGCGAGCTCGTGGCGAACCTGCTGTCCGGCAAGACCACCGACATCACCTCGGCGCTGGTCGACCAGCTCATTGCGCGCCAACGCGAGGAATTGGTGGAAGGCATCGACGACCTCGCCTCCCTGGCCGCGAAGCAGCGCGAGAAGTCCGTGGCCGAGGTGCGCTCGGCCGTCCTGTTGACCGCGGAGCAGGAGGAGCGGCTGGCTGCGAGCCTGAGCCGCACCTATGGGCGCGAGGTCACCCTGCATGTCGAGGTGGACCCCACCCTGACCGGTGGTCTGGTGATCCAGGTCGGTGACGAGGTGATCGACGGCAGCATCGCCGGCCGACTGGAGTCGCTGCGCCGGAAGCTGGCTGGGTGAGCGGGGCCCGGCGAAAAATGGCGCTGGAGCGGCCCCGGCGAATGATGGCGTTGAGCCCGCTCCGAGAAGTTTGAGTACCGAGAAGTAGCAGTAGTAGTTGTGACCGAACTGGAATCACCGACTGAGAGCAGGACAGCGACATGGCGGAGCTGACGATCTCGTCCGACGAGATCCGTAGTGCGATTGAAGGCTACACCTCCAGCTACTCCCCGGAGGCCTCCCGCGAGGAGGTCGGCGTGGTGACCGACACCGCCGACGGCATCGCGCACATCTCTGGGCTCCCTTCGGCGATGAGCAATGAGCTGCTGGAGTTCCCCGGCGGGATCCTCGGTGTCGCGCTGAACCTCGACGCCCGCGAAATCGGCGCCGTGGTGCTCGGAAGCTACGAGGACCTGCAGGAGGGTCAGGAGGTCAAGCGCACGGGCAACGTTCTCTCCGTCCCCGTCGGTGACGGCTTCCTCGGTCGCGTGGTCAACCCGCTGGGCGAGCCGATCGACGGACGCGGCGAGATCGAGTCCGACGAGAGCCGGGTGCTGGAGCTGCAGGCCGCTTCAGTGCTCGAGCGCCAGCCGGTCGAGGAGTCCCTCGCCACCGGCATCAAGGCCGTCGACGCGATGACCGCGATCGGCCGTGGCCAGCGCCAGCTGATCATCGGTGACCGCAAGACCGGTAAGACCGCGGTCTGCATCGACGCCATCCTGAACCAGAAGGGCAACTGGGAGACCGGCGACCCCGACAAACAGGTTCGCTGCATCTACGTCGCCATCGGTCAGAAGGGCTCGACCATCGCGGGCGTCAAGACGGCACTCGACGAGGCCGGGGCCATGGAATACACCACCATCGTCGCCGCCCCCGCATCCGACTCGCCCGGGTTTAAGTGGTTGGCCCCCTACACCGGCTCGTCCATCGGCCAGCACTGGATGTACCAGGGCAAGCACGTCCTCATCGTCTTCGACGACCTGACCAAGCAGGCCGAGGCCTACCGCACCATCTCGCTGCTGCTGCGCCGGCCGCCGGGCCGCGAGGCGTACCCCGGTGACGTCTTCTACTTGCACTCTCGCCTGCTGGAGCGCTGCGCGAAGCTGTCGGATGAGCTCGGCGGCGGTTCCATGACGGGCTTGCCGATCATCGAGACGAAGGCCAACGACGTCTCGGCCTTCATCCCCACCAACGTCATCTCCATCACCGACGGCCAGGTCTTCCTGGAGTCGGACCTATTCAACAAGGGTGTCCGCCCCGCCATCAACGTCGGTATTTCGGTGTCCCGGGTCGGTGGAGCCGCGCAGACCAAGGGGCTGAAGAAGGTGTCCGGCTCGCTGCGTCTGGAGCTGGCGCAGTACCGCGAGCTGGAGGCCTTCGCGGCCTTCGCTTCCGACTTGGATGCGGCGTCCAAGGCACAGCTGGAGCGCGGCGCGCGTTGGGTGGAGCTGCTCAAGCAGGACCAGTTCTCGCCGGTCGCCGTCGAGGACCAGATCGTGTCGATCTACCTCGCCGGCGAGGGCCACTACGACTCGGTGCCGGTGGAAGACATTCGCCGCTTCGAGGCCGAACTGCTCGAGGACCTGCACCGCAATGCCTACGAGGTCTACGAGAACATCGCCGGCGGCAGTGTGCTGTCGGAGGAGGACACGAAGGCCTTGGTCGAGGCCACCGACAACTTCAAGGAGGGCTTCACCGCCTCCGACGGCAGCCGGGTCGTGAACGAGCCCGAGGCCGAGGCGTTGGACTCCGACGAGGTGGGCCACGAGAAGGTCACCATCAAGAAGAAGAACACCGGCAAGTGACGACCGGCCAGCCGATCACCCGAAGGGAGTGTGACTGACGAATGGCCAGCATTCGTGAGCTGCGCTCGCGCATCAGGTCGGTCAACTCGACCAAGAAGATCACCCGCGCGCAGGAGATGATCGCCACTTCGCGCATCACCAAGGCGCAGGCCAGGGTGGAAGCCTCCAAGCCGTACGCGGAGGAGATCACCCGGGTGCTCACCGCCCTGGCCAGCGCGTCGTCCTCGCTGGATCACCCGTTGCTGTCGCAGCGTGACGAGCCGAAGCGGGCCGCGGTCCTGGTCGTCACCAGCGACCGCGGGATGTGCGGCGGATACAACGCCAACGTCCTGCGCGAGGCGGAACAGCTCCTGCAGCTGCTGCGCAGCGAGGACAAAGAGCCGGTCATCTTCGTGCTCGGGCAGAAGGGCTTGGCGTACTACACCTTCCGTGGCCGCGAGGTCGCCGGGGCATGGACCGGTTTCTCCCAGCAGCCGACCTATTCCGACGCGGCCAAGGCGAGCAGGCACCTGGTGGAGCTCTTCGTCGCCGGTTCCGGCGAGGAGGTCGAGGCGTACAACGGTGAAGGCAAAATCGAGGGTGTCGACGAACTGCACATCGTTTACACGCGCTTCATCTCGATGCTCACCCAAGCGCCCGAGGTTCGGCGGATGGCCCCGATGGACGTCGAGTTCGAGGAGGAAGTGCTCGAGGCGCGCGAAGAGGAAGACGACGAGCAGGGGGGCGACCGCGATAACCGGTCGGGGGAGTCGGCAGGTCCCACACCCGACTACGAGTTCGAGCCCGAACCGGATGCGCTGCTGGGCGCTCTGCTTCCCAAGTACGTCGGCACCCGCATCTACGCGTCGCTGCTCGACGCAGCCGCATCGGAGTCGGCCGCCCGCCGCACGGCAATGAAGGCCGCGACGGACAACGCGAACGATTTGGTCGAGAGCCTGAGCCGTGAGGCGAACCAGGCCCGCCAGGCCCAGATCACCCAGGAAATCAGCGAAATCGTCGGTGGCGCTAACGCGTTGTCCGCAAGCGCAGGAAGTGACTAAACAATGACCGCAGCAGCAACCGAAAGCAAGACCGGCGAGGACAGCTCCACCGCTGGCCGCGTGGTGCGGATCATCGGTCCCGTCGTGGACGTCGAGTTCCCGCGCGGCGCCGTGCCGCAGCTCTACAACGCCCTGCACGCGGAGGTCGAGCTGTCCGCTGTCGCCAAGACGCTCACCCTCGAGGTCGCGCAGCACCTCGGTGACAACCTGGTGCGCACCGTCTCCATGCAGCCCACCGACGGACTCGTTCGGGGAACCTCCGTCTCCGACACGGGCAAGCCCATCTCCGTTCCCGTCGGTGACGTGGTCAAGGGGCACGTGTTCAACGCCCTGGGTGACTGCCTTGACGCGCCGGGTACCGGACGCGACGGCGAGCAGTGGGGCATCCACCGCAAGCCCCCGGCGTTCGACCAGCTCGAGGGCAAGACGGAGATCCTGGAGACCGGCATCAAGGTCATCGACCTGCTGACCCCCTACGTCAAGGGCGGCAAGATCGGCCTGTTCGGCGGTGCCGGTGTCGGCAAGACCGTGCTGATCCAGGAGATGATCACCCGTATCGCCCGCGAGTTCTCCGGGACCTCGGTGTTCGCCGGTGTCGGCGAGCGCACCCGTGAGGGCACCGACCTCCACCTCGAGATGGAGGAGATGGGGGTGCTGCAGGACACCGCGCTGGTGTTCGGCCAGATGGATGAGCCCCCGGGCACGCGTATGCGGGTCGCCCTGTCCGCGCTGACCATGGCGGAGTATTTCCGCGACGTGAAGGAGCAGGACGTTCTGCTCTTCATCGACAACATCTTCCGGTTCACCCAGGCTGGTTCCGAGGTCTCCACCCTGCTCGGCCGGATGCCTTCGGCCGTGGGTTACCAGCCGACGTTGGCCGACGAGATGGGCGAGCTGCAGGAGCGCATCACCTCCACGCGTGGCCGATCAATCACTTCGCTGCAGGCCATCTACGTGCCCGCCGACGACTACACCGACCCCGCCCCGGCCACCACCTTCGCCCACCTGGATGCCACCACCGAGCTGTCTCGGCCCATCTCGCAGCTCGGTATCTACCCGGCTGTCGACCCGCTGACCTCTACCTCGCGGATCCTCGAGGCGTCGATCGTCGGCGACGACCACTTCCGGGTGGCCAACGAGGTCAAGCGCATCCTGCAGAAGTACAAGGAGCTGCAGGACATCATCGCGATTCTCGGTATGGACGAGCTCTCCGAAGAGGACAAGGTCACCGTCAACAGGGCCCGCCGCGTCCAGAAGTTCCTCGGACAGAACTTCATCGTGGCCGAGAAGTTCACCGGACAGGAGGGGTCGGTCGTTTCGCTGGCCGACACCATCGAGGCCTTCGACAAGGTCACCAAGGGCGAGTACGACGATCTGCCGGAGCAGGCCTTCAACAGCTGTGGTGACCTCGACGACGTCGAAGCCGCGGCCAAGAAGATCTCCGGAAAGTAGTCGAGTCGTGGCTGAACTCAACGTCGCGGTCGTCGCCGTCGAAGAACGGCTGTGGTCGGGAAAGGCGAAGCTCGTCATCGCCCAGACCACCGAGGGTGAGATCGGCATCATGGCAGGTCACGAGCCGGTACTCGGGCAGCTTGTCGAGGGCGGAATTCTCGCGATCACGACCGAGGACGACGAACGGCTCGTCGCGGCGGTGCACGGTGGCTTCCTGTCGGTGACCGCCGAGTCGGTCACCGTGCTCGCGGAGTCGGCGGACTGGTCGACGGACATCAACATCGAGGAAGCCCGCGAGGCACTGCACCACTGGAGCGCCGAGGCAACCAGCGACGAAAAGGCCGCTCTCGTGGCTCGAGGCCAGATTCGCGCCGTCGAGCGCAGCTGACAAGTCGCAAGGTAGAGGCGACGGGCAGTGCGGCTGACAGAGATGGTGGCGCTGGTCGCGCTGCTTGCCCTCCTGGTGCTGCTCGTGCTGTTCGTCGCTCACCGCGTCCAACTGCTCCGGGGCAGCGGTACCCAGGTGGTGTTGCGCGGCTTGCCGGCGGCTCCGGGCAGAAGCTGGCGCCACGGTGTGGTGCAGTACCGCGAGGACGAGCTCGTGTTCCTCCGGATCTCCAGCCTGCGGCCCGGTCCGGACCGACGGATCCAGCGCAGCAGCATCGAGGTCCTCGACCGGCGTCCAGCAGAGCCTTCCGAACGGGATGTGGTCCCGGTCGGTGCCACCGTGATCCGCTTCCGCGACGATGCCGCGGAGTCCGAGATCGCGCTGGCGGACGGGGCGTTGACGGCATTCCTTTCCTGGATCGAGTCCAGCCCACCGGGCCGAGCCCAACGCATCCGGCGTTAGGCCTCCGGGAACGCCGTCGCCGCTAGCCGGTTGCGCCGCCGGCTCCCGGCTGCCACAGGATGTCGCCCTCGGGGTTGGCCAGCCTGCACAGGATGAAGATCAGGTCCGAAAGCCGATTGAGGTAGGTGGCCGGCAGCGTGCTGGTGTCCTCGGGGCTTGCCTGGACTTGCGCCCAGGCGCTCCGTTCGGCCCGCCTGGCGACGGTGCGTGCGGTGTGCAGCAGGGCGGCAGTCGGTGTGCCGCCGGGAAGGATGAAGGAATTCAACGGCTGCAGGCGTTCGTTGAACTCGTCACACCACTTCTCCAACCGGTCGACATAACCCTGAGTCACCCGTAGCGGGGGATACTTCGGATCCTCGACAACGGGGGTCGCCAGGTCTGCCCCGACGTCGAAGAGGTCGTTTTGCACCTGCCGCAGAACTTCCGTGAGCTCCGTCGACGGCGAGCCGAGCGCCAGGACGACCCCGATGGCGGCGTTGGCCTCTTCGGTGTCGGCATAAGCGGCCAGCCGAGGATCGGTCTTGGACACCCGCGAGAAGTCGCTCAGGCCCGAGGTCCCGTCATCGCCGGTACGGGTGTAGATGCGGGTCAGGTGGACGGCCATGCCCGCACGTTACCGCGCTCGAGTGCGCCGCGCCCCCAGCCGCTGTCCCGGCCGGGACCGATGCGGCCGAACCGATAGGGTCAACGCCTGTGAGTGAGCATTTTCGGGTCTGCGGCGGCGCGCGCCTCGTCGGTGAGATCACCGTCGGCGGGGCGAAGAACAGCGTGCTGAAGCTGATGGCCGCTGCCCTGCTCGCCGAGGGGACGACCACACTCACCAACTGCCCGGACATTCTCGACGTGCCGTTGATGGCAGAGGTCCTCCGCGGCCTCGGTTGCCAGGTGAAGATCGAGGGCGCCACCACGGAGATCACCACCCCACCTGAGCTCAGCCACCATGCCGATTTTCCCGCGATGGGCAAGCTCCGCGCCTCGGTCTGCGTGCTCGGACCGCTGGTCGCCCGCTGCCGCCGCGCGGTGGTCGCGCTGCCCGGTGGAGATGCGATCGGGTCGCGGCCGCTGGATATGCACCAGACCGGGCTCAGCATGCTCGGCGCCCAGAGTTCGATCGAGCACGGTTGCGTGGTGGCCGAGGCGCAGAACCTGCACGGAGCCGACATGGTGCTGGACTACCCCTCGGTTGGCGCCACCGAGAACATCCTGATGGCCGCCGTCCTCGCCGAGGGCAGGACCACGATCGACAACGCGGCCAGGGAGCCGGACATCGTCGACCTGTGCACGATGCTCAACCAGATGGGCGCGGACATCACCGGGGCGGGCACCTCCACCCTGACCGTGCGCGGAGTAGCGCAGCTGCATCCCACGGAGCATCACGTCATCGGTGATCGCATCGTCGCTGCGACCTGGGGGATGGCCGCTGCGATGACGCTCGGCGACATCACCGTCCGCGGGATCGACCCGGCCTACCTGCACCTAGTGCTGGAGAAACTGAAGAACGCCGGGGCCCATGTCGAGGAAGACCCGGACGGCTTCCGCGTCGTTCAGCACGAGCGCCCGCGGGCGGTGGACTTCGTGACCCTGCCGTTTCCCGGGTTCCCCACCGACCTGCAGCCGATGGCCATCGGCTTGGCAGCGGTGGCCACCGGGACGTCGATGATCACGGAGAACGTCTTCGAAGCGAGGTTCCGCTTCGTCGAGGAAATGGTGCGGCTGGGGGCCGACGCCAGGACCGATGGCCACCACGCGATCGTGCGGGGTGTTCCGCAACTGTCCAGCGCGCCGGTGTGGGCCTCCGACATCCGCGCCGGTGCCGCGCTGGTGCTCGCCGCGCTCTGCGCAGAGGGGGAGACGCTGGTGTGGGACGTGTTCCACATCGACCGCGGCTACCCGATGTTCATCGAGAACCTGCAGCGCCTCGGTGCGACCGTGGACCGCATGCAGGAATAGCGCCACTCCTGGTCGCCGTCGGCAGGTGGCGGGACTGTGGTCAACTGCACCGGACGCTGGGGATTACCGGCCACTAGGCTCCATGCATACCTGGTACCGACGTTGGTGCCCGTCCTACGATGACCATCCCGGAGCTATGCGGAGGTTTACCGTGCCCTATCCCAGTGACCGTGAGCGTGATCGCCCCTGGGTGATGCGCACCTACGCGGGCCATTCCTCTGCTGCGGCCTCCAACGCGCTGTACCGACGCAACCTGGAGAAGGGGCAGACGGGTCTCTCGGTTGCCTTCGATTTGCCGACCCAGACCGGCTACGACCCCGACGACGAACTCGCCAAGGGCGAGGTCGGCAAGGTCGGGGTGCCGGTGACCCACCTGGGCGACATGCGGGCGCTTTTCCAGGACATTCCGCTGTCCACCGCCAACACCTCGATGACCATCAACGCCCCGGCGATGTGGCTGCTGGCCCTCTACCAAGTGGTGGCCGAGGAACAGGCCGAGGCTGCGGGGCTGGACCGCGAGGAGTTGCTCAGTCAGCTCGCGGGCACTACGCAAAACGACATCATTAAGGAGTACCTCTCCCGGGGCACCTACGTCTTCCCTCCGGGGCCGAGCCTGCGGCTGATCACCGACATGGTGGCCTACACGGTCACGAACATCCCGAAGTGGAACCCGATCAACATCTGCAGCTACCACCTGCAAGAAGCCGGCGCGACGCCCGTCCAGGAGGTTGCATACGCGCTGTGTACCGCAATCGCCGTGCTCGACTCGGTGCGGGATTCGGGTCAGGTGCCAGCCGAGCGCTTCGGCGAGGTGGTCGGCCGGGTCTCCTTCTTCGTCAACGCCGGTCTGCGCTTCGTCCAAGAGATGTGCAAGATGCGCGCGTTCGGCCAGCTGTGGCAGGAGCTGGTCGCCGAGCGGTACGGCGTCACCGACATCAAGCAGCGCCGCTTTCGCTACGGCGTACAGGTCAACTCACTGGGACTCACCGAGGCGCAGCCGGAGAACAACATTCAACGCATCGTGTTGGAGATGCTCGCGGTGACGATGTCCCGCGACGCGCGCGCCCGCGCCGTGCAGCTACCGGCGTGGAACGAGGCACTGGGCCTGCCGCGGCCGTGGGACCAGCAGTGGGCGCTGCGGATGCAGCAGGTGCTGGCGTACGAGACGGACCTGCTGGAGTACGAAGACATCTTCAACGGCAGCCACGTGGTCGAGCGTGCGGTGGCCGACATCGTCGCCGGAGCACGGGCGGAGATCGACCGGGTGCAGGCCATGGGCGGTGCGGTGGCTGCCGTGGAGAGCGGCTACATGAAGTCCGAGCTGGTTTCCTCGCTTGCTGAGCACCGGCGCCGGATGGAATCCGGGGAGGACGTCGTGGTCGGTGTCAACCGGTTCCAGGGCACCGAGCCGAGTCCGCTGCAGGCCGAGGGCGCCGGCGCCATTGAGGTCGTCGACCACGCCGTGGAGGCCGCCGCGATCGAAGCGCTGCACAGGTGGAAGCAGGGACGCAACCAGGACGAGGTCGTTGATGCACTGCGCGCGTTGCGCGATGCGGCCAAGACCGAAGAGAACCTGGTCCCGGCGAGCGTCGTATGCGCCCGCGCCGGGGTGACGACCGGCGAATGGTCGGGGGCGCTGCGCGAGGTCTTCGGCGAGTACCGGGCACCCACGGGCGTGTCGGCGGCATCGGCGGTCGGCGAGGCCGGGGCCGAAATCGCGCGGGTCCGCGAGGCGGTGCAGCAGGCGGGCGAGCAGCTCGGCGCTCGGCTGCGGATGCTGGTCGGCAAGCCGGGTCTGGACGGCCACTCCAACGGAGCCGAACAGATCGCCGTGCGTGCCCGCGACTGCGGCTTCGAGGTCGTCTACCAGGGTATTCGGCTCACCCCGGCGCAGATCGTGGCCGCAGCCGTGCAGGAGGGCGTCCATGTCGTCGGGCTCTCGGTGCTGTCGGGCTCGCACCTGGAGGTCGTGCCCGCGGTGGTGCAAGGCCTGAGCGCGGCGGGTGCCGGCGACATTCCGGTGGTGGTCGGCGGCATCATCCCGCCGAAAGACGCCGCGACCCTGCGCGCTCACGGCGTCGCCCGGGTCTTTACCCCCAAGGACTACGTGATGACAAACATCATGGCCGAGATCGTCGGCGTCGTGCTCGAGGCCCAGGCCGGCGACTGAACGGGCCAGATCGGGCTGACCTGGGCATTTGACGTTGGGCGCGCGGCCCCGTAGGTTTCTCCTCGCACCGCACGACAGAGTGTGAACGCCGCAGCCGTGAGGCTGTGAGCATCACCCATCGACGTAGGTGCCGCCCCGGGGAAGATTGCAGTGGAACCTCACTGCGCACGGTCGGAACCGCGGTATACGGAGTTGCACTACGTATACCGGTTCGGGTAGGCTAGAGAGGTTGCCCCGGCGGGGCTGAGTCGCAAGGCTCAGGACCACGGTGTGCGTGTGTTCTTTGAGAACTCAACAGTGTGTCGATGAATGTCAGTGCCAAATTTGTTTTGTTTTTGTTTGGCCCTTGGTGCTCATGCTTCTTTTTGGGGTGTGGGTGTTGGGGTGTCGGTTT
>JAABVA010006087.1_pt1 | contig 10746 bp, 9 predicted proteins | sample 5560331 | NCBI WGS metagenome assembly JAABVA01 (sample SAMN12812661, study PRJNA571458) | rock metagenome | isolation source: Antarctica rocks | place: Antarctica: Victoria Land, Mt New Zealand sud | collected 2016-01-07 | reverse complement strand
ACAGGTGCCCTCGTTGGTGTTCATCCCTTCGGCGGCTTCAATATGTCCGGCACAGACTCGAAAGCGGGTGGTCGAGACTACCTATTATTGTTCACACAGGCCAAAGCCATCTCCGCAACAAAATAAGGTGATACGGGAAATAGGGAGGGTGTGTTCGCGCTGCGAACACACCCTCCCTATTTCCCGTATCAGCAACACTAGTTTTGATACAAAATCTCGCAGGTAATGCCAGGAACAACAACTGTTCCTGACGCCTGCCCCAACGAAGTTTCACCGACATGACCCTGTGTGCCAACGATTGTCCAGCTTCCAGCAGGTAGCGTGATAACCGCATTCGCTTTTGTTGGATTGTAGATCACAATAATTGTTGCCCATGCGTCACCATTTGCGTGGTCTGTTAGCTGAAACGCAACCGTGTTATCTGGACTTTCCAGAAATGAGAGATGTTTGCGTGCAGCATTGGCAGAGGTCAAGCGAAACGCGGGATGATTGTTCCGCAGATGAATCAGACCCGCATAGTAGTTGAACACGTCCATGTACTGGAACTTGCGCTCCCAATCGAACTGATTCACAGCATCACCCGCGTTATAGCTATTATCGTTACCACCCTTTGTGCGTAAAAATTCATCGCCACCCTGCATAAATGGCACCCCTTGTGAGGTTAGCACAATAGCCTGTACAAGCTCATCCATCAACATACGATCATACTCTGGGTCGCCACCATTGCTAATCGCAATCTTGTCCCACAAAGTATAGTTGTCGTGGCTGGTAGCATAATTGACGGTCTCGCTGGGGGCCGCTGTGAAGGAGTCGATACTGCCTATGACGCTGACCTTGATAAGATCGACCTGACCACCCGCACCCGTTGGGTACCCTCGGTTATGTGCATCGAACATGCTGCCAACCAGCGCGTTACGCATATCATCGTTGAAGACACCAAAGCCAAGTCTTTTTTGCTGTCCCTTCGTGACGAGTTGCCCGCCAGGAAGGGACGAGCCACCGCCTATCCACGGCTCACCATAGAGCAGCACATGCGGATTGAGCGCGTGCAGGTCTTCCGAGACTTTTTTCATGGTCTCGACACCGAGCAAGGCCATCAAGTCAAAACGGAAACCATCGATGTGATACTCTCGCATCCAGTATTGCAGCGAGTCGCACACAAACTTCTGCACCATTGGCCGCTCTGTCGCTAGCTCGTTGCCAACGCCAGAACCATTGGTATAACGGCCAGCGTAGTCGGTGCGATAGTAGTAGTGCGGCACAATCTTGTTGAAATCAGAGTCCAGGGTAGCATAGGTATGGTTATAGACGACATCCATAATCACACCGATGTTGGCCTTGTGCAGACCCTGGACCAGTTGCTTGAACTCAAGCACGCGAGCAATGCCATATGGAGTCGTGGCATAGGCACCTTCTGGCACGTTGTAATTGCGCGGATCATAGCCCCAGTTGTACTGATCGGGCGCGTTCTCATCGACGCTGGCAAACTCCTCGACAGGCAATATCTGCGCGTGTGTGACGCCCAACTGCACAAGGCTATCAACTCCTGTTACCACATCGTTCGGTCCTTTAGTGCCGCGCTCAGTAAAGGCCAGATAGCGCCCTTTGTGTACCATACCCGAATTCTGCTGAATCGAGAAGTCACGTACATGCAGTTCATAGACAACGGCATCGACGGGATTCGCCAGCGTCTTATAGGTATCCGTATCCCATCCATCAGGGTGAATAGCCGCAGAATCGACAATCATACCGCGTACAGCGTTTACTGCAATCGCCTTTACATAGGGATCAACGGCGGTCTGTGTCACGCCATGTATTGTGAGTAGATAGAGGTAGTACCAGTTTGCGAGATTGCCCGTTACCTGCACATGCCACGTTCCCTGTTCGCTCTTCTGCATCGCCTCTTGCCGCGTCGAAGCACCCAGTTCGCTCTCATAGAGCAACACCTGCACATCGGACGCTGTAGGTGCCCAGAGCCGAAACGAGGTCGCATCATGTGTATAGGTGTTGCCCAGATCATTGCCTGTGTAGGTGTACGCTGACGCATTCAACACGTTCCGCGGCAAGACGCTATTCTGCCCATGCTCATTGAGGGCGATCACCAACGCATCACTTACACTCGGTGCCTCGGCCAATGTCACCGCGACGAGATCGGTCAACACCCCATTGGTCGAAGTGGGAAATGAGATCAAGGGCGTATTGATGGAGTCGTATGTTTCACGCTGCCTTGTAATGAAATCGTATGGTACATAGGAGAATGTCACCTTCGCACCACCCTCTGGCACGATAAGCACCGCGTTATGGTATGGGAGCGCGTTATCGAATGTGCCATCGAATGCTATCTTGTAGTTATAGGTGCCAGCCGGTAAGAATCCTGTGAACTGGTACAGGTTTGCATTCACTCTTGTCATTTGTGTAACTTCGTCGGCAGGATTCCAGTTGCCCTTCGCGCCCAACGGATGTTGTAGGTTGCCAACCAGCACGACCTGCCGTGTTTGTACAATATCCACATTTGATACCGCGAGAGTTGTGCCAGTCGTTTGGTTCGTCACAACTACGTCACTAGCGGCAAAAGGGAGCGTAAGTGTGTCGGAGAGTTTCACAAAAATTGTTTTCTCATTCTCTAAGTACGCATTGACAATATGTGATTGTGTAGCAATCTCGGCTACACCTGACGAAGCGGAAACGGTAGAAGCATCTTCCACGAACCGGACCTCCCTATAATTCTATTCAATATTGACCCCATGCAAGGATTGATTGTGTATATTCTCTGTTGTATACGACGAAGCAAGAGACCATTCTGTAGCAATGGTGGCCCTTCCTATCGTAGAATGAAACATATATTTCTGTGATACAACAATTTTTCGTAAGGAGTTATCCCGTGACCACTGTCACTTCATTGAACGCCGCTACGTGGCAAATTTCCTTACCATTCCAGGGAGAGGAAGGGATTATCGGGTCCTATCTGCTTGCAGGGAACAACGAGCTAGCCATCATTGATCCCGGTCCAGGAAGTATGATGGAGCCACTACTCAGTGCCATCAGGCAAGCAGGTTTTGCACCAGAGGATGTGACACACTTACTCGCAACGCATGTACACCTCGATCATGCAGGGGTTGTTGGCTCTCTTGTCAAGCACATGCCAAAGGCAAAGGTCTATGCCCATAGCAAAGGCGCACCCCATCTGCTCGATACAACAAAGGTTGTCACCAGCGCAACGCGCATTTACGGCGACCGTATGCAGCAACTCTGGGGCGACATCGAGTCTACTCCCGCCGACCGTATACAGACAATGGAAGGCGGGGATGTACTCGATGTCGCGGGTCGGCGTCTGAAGGTGTACTACACACCCGGCCATGCTGTACATCATGTCGTCTTCTTCGATACTCACTCCGGCGACCTTTTTGCGGGCGATACGGCAGGGGTGCGTTTGCAGGGGATAGATTATGTACGACCACCCACTCCACCACCCGATATCGACCTGGAAGCATGGTTCGACAGCATCGACACCATCAAAAAGCTGCAGCCTGACGTACTCTACCTAGGACATTTTGGCGCAACCCGTAACGCGGCACAGCATCTCGAACGGCTACACGACCAACTCATCTCATGGGGAAACTTCGTGTTGGGAGGCATGCGCGAGCATAAAAACGAACAGGAGATACTCGACCTGCTTATTGCACAAACCGAATCAGAATTGAAGCACGTCACCAGCGACCCCGATGCACCAACACGCTATGAGATCGCCACCAACTACGCGATGACCGTGCAGGGCTATATGCGCTACTGGAAAAAGAAACATCCCGAAAGATTATAAGAGATGGGAATGACGTGACAACTCCGCGTGCGGAGTTGTCACGTCATTCCCATCTCTCCTATTATTTTATTCGCGCTCGAAGAGTTCATCTTCGCGTGCGTGTTCTTCTCTTCGCTCGGCCTCGCGCTCCTCTTGCTCTTCGTAGGGGATAAGTTCTTCAGGCGACGATGGATTGATCACGCCAATGAGGGCGCGAATAATACCTGCTAATATGATGAGGAAGCCAAAGCCTATGGCAAGCCCTTCACCTGAGTATGACCCCGTATGCAAAGATAGACCAAAGCCGATCAGCGCAAGGCCCACGAGTACAAGCACCAACCCACTCCAGATATACTTATTCCACTTTATACGCTCGGCCTTCCGCAGCCGTCGCATGCGTTGTGCCAGACCAGTTCTCTGCTTTGCCAAAACGATGCTCCTTCCCTCCTGTGGAGGTTCGCAAGTTGTTGTTCATTGCTATGAATTATAGTTCCGAGAAACTAGCGTCTGCTAGCAACTCAGCTTTATACGTGTAACCGTATGGGATTGACTACACAATCCTCTACACCCTTGCCCCGAAGAGCGTTAGGTGCTACTTTTCGCAGAATATTGTAGCTGCCATTGACATCAGCGTTGATCTTGCGTCCGTTGGCAGCTTTGTACAGACCACGCTTCACCCGTTTCCCGCTGAATACAGGTTCTTGTTTGACCTTGCCATACGTGGGGATGAAGTCGCTATCCAGAAACGAGGCTTTGCTGGTATAGGACTCCTCCCCGACAATGACCTGTATGCCCACTAATTCCGCTTTGTAGGTCAGCATGGCAATGAAACGCGCATGAGGTATCATCACGAACTGTTGGTTATTCCGCTTGCCCATGTTGGTTTCTTGCTTCCACAACGGATTTTTTCCAACGACCAACGTCCCTATCCTCTCAGAGACAAGCAGATCAATAATCCGTTTGGAGGCGGTATGCAAGGAGTGGTCAATGCGGCGTGTGCGCTTGATGGTCATGCGTTCCATACGTGCTGTGAAGCGAGTATCGGGTTTGATGATGGTCTGTAATTCCGCTTTGCGTTTGTTATAGAACTGGTTCACACTCTTGATGGGTCTCCCGTTAACCAGTCTTGGCACAAAGCCAACTTTGTTTGAAGTTAGAGCCACAAGATTGTTTATTCCTAAGTCAAGAGATGCCACAAGTGACGTGTCCACATCGGTCTGTTTGGTCGTTTGCTCATACACCACCTCCACCACGTAGAAGCCGCTGCGTGGCACAATGCGTACTTGATTCACGCTGGTATGCGTGGTGTGTATCTCGATAGGGACGCCTGATGGCTGTACAATGCCTCTGGTGAGTCCTCTCTTACTCACGACCTGTACGGTGAAAACAAGAACGTTACGTCCCTTTTGCTTATCCTTGTATTTGGGAAGTTTAGGATGTCCGACAAATTTGGAAGGGTCAAGGCGATACGCTTTACATGCCTCACTGTAACTCTCCCAATTCTGGTCAAGCAGTTTCAACACCTGTTGAGCAACCTTCGCAGGTAACGCGTGGTAGGCTTCGTGGGACTTCATGAGGTGATAGAGTTCGTTGAAGTAGATGCGTCGGCCATGATGAATGAACTCTTGACGCATTTCGTAGAGCGCGGCATTGTACAGGTTCTTGGAGGCAAAGGCCACGCGGTCTATGACCGCGTAGCGGCTATCCTGTTTCCCGATACAATGCTGTTCTACCAGTTGCATCTACGTGTCCCTCTTCTCTTCGGATTGAAGACGTTGTAACTCTTGACCGATCACACGGTCTAATACCTCTAGCATGGTACTACGAGAAAGCACGGCAACGAGCTTCAAGTTATGTAACGTCTCTTTCCAAATCTTTGTGGTGACTTTCTCTTTCATAGGTGTATTTTACCGCCTCTTACACCCTCTAGCAAGAGGCAAGAATACGCAAGGATTGTTAAGGATATGCTAGAAATTCAAGGAACGTTTATAATACTCTATAGCCAACAAACGAACAATTTCCAGTCGCGCCAGTACATTCCCCCCTTGACAAATATAATATGGCACCTTATAATATGGATGTAAACTATAAGGGGGCTAACAAAGTGGACATACGATCAGATAAACTATTACGTAAAACAGAGATCATGAGAAAACGCGCGCAGCAGTATATTGGTGCCAATGACGACACGGTAGAGGCATACTGGCTATTTCTCAATGTAGCACGAGAGATACTTTCGACATTCCAGAATCGGCTTGAGCGTTTCGGGTTGTCTGATGGTAAGTTGGTTATTCTCATCCTCTTACGCTATGCCCCCGATAATAGTTTGACACCCTCGGAGTTAGCTGAGCGTTGCGAAGTGACACGAGGGACAATCACTGGACTCCTCGACGGTCTCGAACGCGCAGGACTCATTGAGCGCAAGAGTCATCCAGAGGATCGTCGCATGCTCACTATTCAAATTACCAAACAAGGGCTAGATTTCATTGAAGAAATGATGCCACAGCACTTCCGACGCTTTGGTGAGATGATTAAGAGGGCGGACTTGAGTAGCGATGAACTACGGCAGTTTCTTACGATACTCAAAAAAATTCAACAAGGCATTCCTGCTCTTCTCGAAGAGTGATGTCTATGTCCCGGTACGATAGAGATATCGCGCCTACAAGGAGTACAACCAAATGCAAGTTCCCGCACAAGCGGCGCAACGAAGTGGTGGGTTGTCGTACAAATGGATTGTTGCAATTGTAGTCGTCTTCGGCCTGTTTATGAGCATTCTGGACACTACTATTGTCAACATCGCCATTCCGCGTCTACAAACCGCCTTTGGCGCAAGTCTAAATAATGTACAGTGGGTTATCACTGGCTATACGCTGGCACAGGGTGTGGCGATACCGCTCACTGGCTACTTCTCTAACCGTTTCGGCCTCAAGCGATTCTACATTATCGCATTGACTGCCTTTACGCTTGGCTCGTTACTCTGTGGATTAGCATGGAGCTTGCCGGTGCTAATCCTCTTCCGCGTCCTACAAGGTTTCGGCGGCTCATTCTTGCTGCCAATGACCATTACCTTGCTCTACCGCGAGTTTCCGCCGCAGGAGCGTGGTATCGCAACAGGTTTCCTGGGTATTCCAATTCTACTGGCACCAGCCCTTGGCCCTTCACTCGGTGGTTACATCGTGACCTACGGTAGCTGGCAGTTGATCTTTTTCATTAACGTTCCTATTGGTATTATCGCCGTCATCTTGAGCTTCATCCTTCTGCGTGAATTTCGGCAAGAGGGACGAGAGCGCTTCGACTTTGGTGGCTTTGTCTTCGTGGCGATTGGTCTTGCCTCGGTCCTCTATGCGCTCTCTGATTCGAGTACCGATGGATGGGGGTCCGCAAAGGTTTTGAGCTTCTTGATCGGCGGCATACTGGCTCTGGTGATTTTCGTCGTCATTGAACTCGCGATTATTCGGCGTGAGGGGCAACCATTGTTGGACCTGCGTGTCTTTGGCTATACATCGTTCACCTCGGCCAACCTTGCCAATATATGTATCACCTTTGCCCTGTTTGGCGGCCTGTTCGTCATTCCTGTCTACCTGCAAAATCTGCGCGGGTTGAGCGCATTTGCAACAGGCTTGATTTTGATACCGCAGGCACTGGGGTCAATGGTAAGCTCACTCGTTGGCGGACGCCTTGTTGACCGTCTCGGCGTGCGAGCCGTCGTGATACCAGGCTTGCTTATCGCAGCCTTTGCCTTCTGGCAACTCTCGTTTCTGTCGCTCTATACGCCTTACGGCTGGTTCCAGGTTTTGCTTGTCATGCGCGGTCTCGGTATCGGTCTCGTCGCACAACCATTGATCGTCGCGGCACTCGCAGAGATTCCACCTCGACAGCTTGCACAGGCATCCGCGATTAACTCGGTGGTGCGTTCCGTCGCCAGTTCGCTCGCGGTGGCAATCCTGGCAACAATTGTACAGACGCAATCGAAGGTTCATTATAGCCATCTTGCAGAGCAGGTTACAGCAGGATCGCCACTGGGACAACTGGTGACACGGCTACAAGCCCTGTTCGTTTCGCAAGGTGCAAGTGTTGCAACCGCAAGAGATGGTGCGCTACAGGTTGTTGCTCGATACATACAACGGCAGGGATACGCATTAGCAATTCAAGATGCATTCCGACTCTCAGTAGGAATTATCCTGGTTGCGATTATCGCGGTCTTCTTCATACGTGGCTCGCGTCGCACACCACAACTACAGCGCGACACACAGCCTGTAGAGGAAGGGACAACAACCGATGAGGGAAGTGCGTCACGTGACGAGGCACTCCTTGCAGTATAAGCATTTGTTCATCTATCCTGGCTATGCCAGGGAAAGATGTTAAGTAAGGCGAAGTAAAGCAAAGTAAAGCCTTATACACAAGCAATCTGTTATTCATAACAAGTATATTCTATTGTTTTTCTCTTGAAAGGAGAATACGCTCATGCGTCGCATGATTCTTGTTCCAGTTCTCGTTGTGCTAGCTTTGTTTGCTATTGGTGGTGGCATCTTTTACTACTTTTACAACAGTTATATGTTCTACTCAACCGATGATGCTCAAGTCAACGGACAAATCGTGAATATCAGTGCTACCGCCCCTGGTCAACTTACCACACTTAATGTGAAACAGGGTGACAAAGTTACTGCCGGACAAACCATCGGCTCCATCACCGTTGCCAGTACGAACGGCCAGAGCAGCACACGGGACATCACCAGCCCAATCGCGGGCACTATTGTACAGGTTCCCGCCGTTCAGGGTCAGGGTGTCGCCGCTGGCTTGACAGTCGCACAGGTAACGGATTTGAACAATCTGAATGTTATTGCCTACGTCGATGAGAACACCATCAACAACGTCTCTAATGGTCAACAGGTCGATGTGAAGGTCGATGCCTTCAGCACCACCTATAGCGGGCATGTACAGCAAATTGTGCAGGCAACCGCTGGTTCGTTCTCGCTCTTGCCAACACAGGATAACGCGAGCGGCAACTTCACCAAGGTTGGGCAACGTGTTCCCGTCATTGTCAATATCAATGGCAATGGTGGTAACGATCTTGTCCCTGGCATGAGTGCTACAGTTACCATTCACCTGCACTAAGTTTTCAAGGCTGAAGCAGTACGATGCCTTCCCATCAACAGAATACTCGAAAAGTAATAAAGTATGGGAAGGCCATTCTCTTGTACGTATCGTGGTTTCACAGGCATATATAGAGAGAGAAGAGGGCAACATGGATACACTTATTATCGGTGGACTGCTCGTTATTGGTGTCGGGGCAATCGTCGCGCTCTTTTTCGTTTTGAGAAGTAACGACACGCCAAAAGCACCAGTAGTACCGAAAAATGTTTCACAGCGGACAGACGCATCATCGAATCCAAACACGCCTATTTCGGCACAACAGACCGCCAATACAGGGGTCGTCGAAACCGAAGCAAGAACGGTACCAAGCATGGACGCGGACTCTCATTTAGAGCAGGAGCAACCGCTCAAAGTACAATTAAACGGCCAGTTCCACGAACTCGCGCATGGCCTACGCACATTACAGCAACAGGCTACCGAGATGGAACAACGTCTCGGCTCGCTCAACCAGATAATCGATGGTATCGAGCGCGATCAGACAGAATGAAGAGTGATAAACAGCTAGAGACAAGCAGCGCAGGAGCTGCTAGCAGCTCCTGCGCTGCTTGTCTCTAGCTGTTTAGTCTTTTCTCTACCATCTCTAGCGTTGGAATCCCCTCCACTCCCTCGCGCTCTATCGAGAACGAGGCGACACAATTCGCAAAGTCTACCGCTTGCTCAGGATCATTATGTCTATACAGCGAAACCAGGAACGCGGCGGCAAACACATCGCCTGCACCCGTCGGGTCTACCTCTTGCACATCATAGGCAGGAAAATGTTGAGTTGTTCCGTGTCGAAATAGTGTCGCACCGTGTCGCCCGTCAGTGACGACAAGCAAGGGTACGTGCTGACTCCATTCATGCAGAATAGCATCAGCCTCCTGACGATTGCCATGAGCGAAGGGTAGCAGGTCATCACGACTCAAGATGAGTACATCAAGCAGTGGTAGTATCTGTTCCGCCGTTTGCCAGGGCGTAGGCCAGACGCGCCCATCGGCATCCCAACGCCGTAACCAGCCTTGCGGAGTTGCGGCAACAATCGCTCCCGGACGCCGCCGAAATAGTGCGACTATTTCTGGTGCTATTTCCTGTGCCAACGGACCAAGCAGGACAACAGGTGTAGTAAGCCACGCAGAAGGTATATCACCAGGCTGTAGTTCGTCGGCTTTTGCACGCAGGTATTGGGTGCGAGAGCCGCGCTGGTACTGGTTGATGAAGGTTGTCGTTTCTGGAGCAGGATATGCCCGTAACGCAATATTAGGGAATGTATGTGGCAGGTCTTGAATGAGGGTAGGCGCAGCACGGGTGACAATGCCTGCCACTAATCCTAAACGATAGGCGGTCAAGGCGGCAAACGTTACAGTGCCACCAAGTGTAAACGAGCCATCAGCACGTAGGTCGCGTGTGACATGTCCGAGCGTGAGAAATTGTAGTGGAGAAGATGGTGTTGACGACATGTAGCACTCCGCTTATTATCGTGTGATGAACCTTTGTAGGGACCGATTGATCGCAATACTGTTCAGCTAAGACGAAGTGAAGACCTCTCCCAACGGGCGACCACAAGGGTCGCACCCTACTATACATGATTTACATTTTATACACGTTTTGTATAGTAGGGTGCGACCCTTGTGGTCGCCCGTCCTTTCTCGTTTCCTGATATTTGAACAGTATTGCGATACATCTGGTACCTACGAAAATCCATTAGATGGTAACTGATGAGACGCCATATTATCTTCCAACACGTTTCAAAGAAATGACGACGCGCCGCTCCTCACCTTCGCCAATACTCTCGGTACTGATGTCCTTACTATCCGCCA
>JAABVA010006086.1_pt1 | contig 10751 bp, 11 predicted proteins | sample 5560331 | NCBI WGS metagenome assembly JAABVA01 (sample SAMN12812661, study PRJNA571458) | rock metagenome | isolation source: Antarctica rocks | place: Antarctica: Victoria Land, Mt New Zealand sud | collected 2016-01-07 | reverse complement strand
GGCACGTTGACCACGCCGCGTGCCGCTCTACTCGCCGTCTTGGTGGTGCGGATCATGAACATCTGCGCGTACTCCAGGCGTTTCTTGTCGGGGGCCTGCTTGCCGGCGAGGTCGCCGATCCGCGCGGCCTCGCCCTCGGTCAGGTGGAGCTTGTCCGCGACCCACTTGCGGGGATCGACGCCGCTTTCATCGTTCGTGTCGTGCATATTGAAAATGAAGTGCAAGCTGGTCTGATCGAAGTAGGCCGCCGCCGCCTTGTTACTGGTGAGATCCGACAACTTCTGGCTCACGAACATGGGGACCATGCCGGAGTGGCGCCCGGTGCGCCCGATGCCGCTGACCCAATCCTGCCCGGCCTCGTGGCGCAGAATGTTCCAGCCCTCGTCGATGGCGAGGAGATGCTGCACCGTGCCGCGCCCCGCGCGCCGGCCCCACTCCTGGGCCAGGCGGTCGCGGCGGTCGGCGATGTCGGTCATGGCGAACATGACGAAGGCGTAGATGGGCGTGTCCGGGCGCAACTCCTTGGGGTCGATGTGGAAGGCCAGCAGGCGCGTGTCGAAGGTGAACGACGTGGGCCGGTCCACCAGCGCAGCGTGTTCGCCGTCGCGCACGTAGGGCACGAGTTCGGCGGCCAGCCCCCGGTACAGGCGACGGTCCTCGGGGTCGTCCTGGGCCGTGGCCTGCGTTTCCAGCCAGGCCGCCAGGTCGCGCTCCAGGGGCAAGTCGGACGCCGTGCGCGGTGTGCCGTCGGGGTTCTGCCCGGCCGCGGTCGTGTCGCGGTGGCCGGCGTAGACGGCGCGCACGCCGGCGCCGATGATCCCGCGCACCAGCCCGGTGATGGCCTTGCCGCTCTCGGCCAACAAGACCTCGTGCGCCCGCACGACGAAGCGCACGCGCGCGGCGCGCTCCTCCTCCGTGGCGCGGGACCCATCCCAGATGTTGATGGCGGCGGTGCCGACGCCGCCCAGGCGGATCGTCGTGCCGCCGGCGATGGCGCAGAGGGTCGCGTAGCCGCCCACGGTATCGACGGCGGTGGCCCAGGCATCCCACAGCAGGAACCACAGCATGAGCTTCTGCGCGACGAAGCTCTTGCCCTGGCCCGAGCCGCCGAACACGTCGATCAGGCGGTTCTTGAAGGCGCGGTCGGCGATGTCGAGGAGAACGAGCGCGCCGTCATCGGCGGCGCAGCCGATCAGCACGCCGCCGGCGGTGCCCGGCGAGCGCACGATGGCCGGCCAGGCGTTGCCCACGGTCTCGGCGTACATGCGGTACGTCGTGTAGCCGGGCGCGTCGTTGCGGCCCAGCGGGCGCGTCGCCCGGAGCAACGGCTGCTGCGCGCCCCTGGCGCGCGCGGCTTGGGTGTCCATCGCGCCCGCGCTCGTGAGCAGGCCCCACAGGGCATCGGCGCGCACGGCGAGGCTGTCCTTGTCGGGCGCGAACACGGTCACGTAGAACCCGGCCCGCACGACGGCGAGGCCACCCGTGCGCATCCGCTGTGCCTCGGTCCGCGCCTCGGTCCGCGCGTCGCCGTGGTCCACGTCGGCCTGGCGGCCCTGCGCGCCCGCGCCCACGACGAGATCGCCCAGGGAGCGCCCGCGCTTCTTGGACCGCGTGCGCTCCTTGTCCTTATCCAGGCCGGCCACAAAGAAGGAGAGGCGTAGCGGGGCGGGGAAGGCAAGCAGCGGGGCAGGCCAGCCGGGCTGCGTGACGATGGAGGGCACCCGGATATAGAACGTGTAGGCCCAGGAGCGCGCACCTTGCCCCGGCGTGTACGCGCCGTCGAGGGTCTCTCGCGCCTCGGGGTCGGCGAAGGGGTCGGGGAACTCCGCGTACAGCGCGCGCACGGTGGCGCCGTCGAGGCGGCGGGCGGCCACACCGAGGCGGTGCAGGGTGCGCTCGACCTCGCCCACGACGCGGGCCAGCGTCGTGCCCTGCGGCGCGCGGGCGGGGCCGGAGATCGCGAGCAGGAAGCGGTGCGTCGGCACGTACTCGCCGGCCAGGTACTCCTCCCACCAGGCGCGCAGGCGACCGGTGAGGTCCCGGAGCGCGGCCGTGGGTGGGCGCGCGTCGGCGAAGGCGCGGATGACGGCGGCCTCGGCGGAGGTCGGCGTGGAGAGCACGCTGACCTGCAACGCGTAGCCCACAGGGGGCGTGAACGCGTCGGCCGCGCCGTTGGTGAACTTGTCGAGCACGTCGCCGGGCAGGCTAAACAACTGGAGGCCGTCGAGTTCGAGCCAGACGCACGCGCCCGTTCCCTTCTCCGTCCGGGTGCCGTCGTTCGCGATCGTGACGCGCTCCGGGCGCGCGGGGTGCGCCTCCGTCCGCGTGCCCGCGCGGGGCGCGCGCCCCCCTCGGAACAGCGCCCCGCGCGCGCGGCGTTCCGTGCGCGCCTGTGCCGCCCTACCCATGCGTCACCTCCCCCACGGTCCCGACGACCTCCCAACGGGCGGCACGCCGACCGGCACGGGTACGGCCGTCCATGTCCACCTTGCGGGCCAGGCCGGCCTCGACCAACTCGCGCCGACGCGGGCGCGCGGCCGAGGGGTTCATCTCCGCGCCCTCGGCGATCTGCTCGTCCGTCACGCAGGGGTGGGCGGTCAGCCAGGCCAGGAGGCGTGCGCGCTGGGTCTGTGCCACCGGCGTCGTCATGAGCACCGGCGCGACATAGGGCGTGGGGAGCGGACGGACGGCGCGGATCGCCGCCACGGTGGGTGTCGTCCCCGCGTCAATAGCAGCGGTCGCCCCGTCGGCGACGAGGACCGGGCCGTAGACCAGGGCCGGGGCGGGGCGGGCCGGGCGCACGCGACGGGCGAGCCGGGCCGTGCGATAGGCCAGGCGGCGCGGGGTCGCCAGGATCGTACGCCAGAGGTAGCCAGTGAATTGGCGCGCGTAGGGCTCGACGGTGCCGCTGCCGGCGAAGGTCACGACCAGAAGGGTCAGCAGCGCGGGGACGCCCACGACGAGCAGCAAGTGGAACTGGCCGAGCCCCGACTGGCCGTAGGGGAGGGGGGCTGTGGCGTTGATGAGCGCGTAGGTGAGTCCGACGATCCCGGCGACGTAGACCGCCTGCCGGATCGTGAAGACGCCGGCGACGATCTTCACCGGGTCGTTGATATAGAGGGCGCTGTGGCTATTGCGGGCCATCGGCTCCCCCTCTCTCCGACGGCCCCTGGACGGCCTTGGAGAGGGCCGCGCCGTAGAGGACGAGGATGGCGCCAGCGAACATCAGGCCGATGTCATGGCTGACGACGGTGAGCAATAGGTAGCCGATGCCGCCGCCGAGTAGATACGGGTACGTCACGCGGAACACCAGGCCCACGAGCGCACGGGCGCGCGGGGGTGACGGGGGTGACGGGGCGGCGACGGGTGGCGCGGGACGGGCGGCGTGGGCCATGTGATGCTCCGGGCGCTAGACGTGAGGCGGGCGAGGGGAGGGCGAGCGCCCGCGTGCGGGTGCTCGTTCCCCCTCCCGTACGATCGACAGCCGACTAATGGATGTTGGCCTGCAAATACGATGCAGCGCCGGTTGCCCCGAACATGAACACGCTGGCGAGCGTGGCTGTTATCCAGGCGCCCGACGCCCGGGGGTTGTGAAATGCCTGCATGGCACCCGCGATGATGAACGCAATAGCGGCGAAGGGGACCTTGATGGTGTTGGCGACATCGAGGAGGGCCTGGGCCAACCCGGCGAAGGGATCGACGCCGGCCGCGAGGACCGGCTGGAAGGCGGCGATAACCGCGGGGTGCGTCAGGGCGAAGTGGGCGCTTGTGGCGACGGCGAGTGTCTCGTGCAGCATGATGATCTGTCCTCTGGTACGGAGTTTGCCCCGGTCAAGGACCGGGCCTGATGTTTGACGTGTCGAATGTCGGCCTGGGCGCGCGGCTAGCTATTGGATGTGGCGGCCGCGTGCCCATTTGTGCGGGCTGCCTGGGCTGTCGTCTGGGCTGTGGTACGTCCCTCTGTATCGGGCTGTCCCGCCTCCACTATGAGGCGGCGGTCGAACTGGTCTTCTGAGAGGAGGAGCAGGTGCTCGCCCGTGCGGCGATCCTCGGCCTCGACCTGCCATGCGTACATGGCGGACCACGCGCGGCGGATCTCCAGGACGCGGTAGCCCGGCGTGCTTGCGATGCGCGACGCCAGGGCATACACTTGCTCCTTAGTCAAGAAATCGCGCGTTGATGCACCTCCCTTTTGCACGTCCCTGCACCGTACTTGTTGCTATTGCAACGAGCGCGTGCTAATGTGAGAATTAGATGGCTGCTACAAACAGCCGATTGCGGTGCGCGTGGAGACGGTGTTTCGAGAATCCTCGATTTAACAATATCTTCGACGCGCTCCTTGTGTTACAGTAGCAAATGCTCGTGCGGATGTCAAATGCGTGTGCGCATGCCTCTGATGCGATTATTCGGGCGCTGATAGGTGGAGCGAAGGATGGATAAAGGGCCAGAGGCTTTTGACCCGGCTTCAGCACGATTTGCGGGACTACTTAACCATTTGTTCGACACCCGCCGTGGGCCAAGCGGCCGCCCTTATACCCTGGCCGAGGTGAGTAAGGGAACTGGTGGGAAGCTATCGCCGGGGTACATCAGCTTGCTGCGTCGAGGAGGTATTGTGATGCCTCCGGCCGATCGTGTCCAGGCGCTCGCCGACTTCTTTGGCGTTGACGTGGGCTATTTCACTGGCCGCGAGCCGGCCTCCCCAGCGCGAGAAAGCGAAATAGACGAGGCGTTGCGACGCGCGCTCGCCGATCCTCTCGTCCGTCGGATCGCGTTGCGAACAGCTGAGTATGGACCGGCGGAACAGGCGTTCGTCCTGTCTGTGATCGAGAGCGCCGACATGCTCCTTGGGCAACGGTCGGGAGCGGAGCAGCCTCGTGATACCGCTGTGCCACTTTCCACAGGTATGGGCACGGCTGACAAGGGAACAAGCAGTACGACGGAGGACCGATGACACGCCGACAGCGCATGCAAGCTGTTGTCTATGACCTTATCCAGCGGTTGCCTTTAGAGCGCCCCCAGACGTTGCTCGAACTTATAGCGATGGTGGCGCATGCCGAGGGGGTGGACATAACGCCCTATAGCTGTGAGCCCGACGGCGAGAGGTGTTCCGGCTTCGTCAGGCGCACAGGGCTGAAGAGCTATGGTGTAGATAGCGGGACCAGTGTTCAAGATCTTCGCCCGCGCGCCGGTAGGAGCCTCGCGCTTCTTGCCTCTGTCATGGTATCTCCGGCACAGCCTCGCACACCGTCACGGGCTGGATCGGTTGTCACTGATCCACGGGGCGCTCCTTGCGTGGGCCGGACCGTGACCAGCACGGCGCTACCCAACGGGCAGGGCCACACGAGTGGTCAGGCCATTATATCACTCGGTGATGTATAGATTGCCCCGTATACTAAAAAATAGACTAAGGCTATTCCTTGCGCTGGCTTTTTTGTTTGGCCGGCGTACGACGGAAGGAGCCACGCCATGATCGTGGCGCCGACACACCAGACACACCGCGACGGGAGACGGGACGCGGATACGCCCCGCGCGCGGTGGGCTCCCAGGAGACGGTCGCGGAGGCCGTCGGGCGGTGGCTGGACGACGGAGGCCGCGGCGGTGAACCGCTCGGACGGGGTTTGTGCCGGCGAGCGGCCGTCGTCACGCCGGCGAGCAGCGAGGAGGACTCTCATGACGTTCGAGACAAGACGCGAGGCAGGTCGCCAACTCGCCGCACAGTTGCAGGAGTACGCCGGGAGCGACACCGTGGTCGAGGGCATGACCGACGGCGGCTTCACGGTCGCCGCCGAGATCGCGGACGCGCTGCGCCTGCCCCTTGATGTGCTGGTGGTCCATAAGATCGTGGAGCCCGGTCACACGCGCACGCACCTCGGCGTGGTGGCGGAGCAGGGCCACGTCGCGGTCAACCCTACGCAGGTCCGTGAACTGGAGGTGACGCCCGCGTGGCTGGATGACGCCGTCGCCTGGGGTGACACAGAGGCGCGCCGGCGCGGGACACTCTATCGCGGCGGCCGGGAGCGGCGGGAGATCGCGGGGCGCCGGGTGATCGTCGTCAGTGATTCCGCGGGGACGGGTCTGACGCTGGGCGCTGCGGTCGAAGCGATACGGACGCTGGGTGCGCGCGAGATTATCGTCGCGTTGCCGGTGGCCCCCGCCTCTGTCGTCGACGCCGTGCGCCCGCAGGTTGATCGGGTCGTCTGTCTGGCCACACCGGCGGAACTGATCGGCCAGGGCCTCCATTACCCCCCGATCGACGACATCGACGACGACGACATTTGTCGCCTCATGGAGGACCGACACCGGACGGTCGCCCCACGGGCTAACCCAGCCAGGCTATCTGACTAGAAAAGGGGGCGACTGAACAGCATGCCCGCCTTCGAGCACCACCCGCACCCCTGGATCGAGCAACGCCGCGCGGCGCGGTCGGCCCCGCCTCCCGACGCGCGGATCGACTTCAACGGCCGCCTGGGCCGCGCCATCACCCAAGCCGCCGGCACGATGTGGGCCTTCTACGTGGCTGCCCTCTTCATGGGCGCCTGGATGGCCCTGTCGCTGTTCAAGGTGATCACCTTCGACCCCTACCCCTTCGCGTTCCTGCTCTTCCTGGGCAACATCGTCCAACTCCTGTTGATGTTCGTCATCATGGTCGGTCAGCAGGTCCTGGCCGGGGCGTCCGACCGGCGGGCGCTCCAGACGTACAAGGACGCCGAAGCCATCCTGGCGGAGTGCCTGCAACTCCAAACGCACCTGCAAGCGCAAGACAAAACGCTCATGGAGGTGGTCGAGCGCCTGGAAACGATGGTGCGGAACGGGCAGGGTGCGGTGCCCGCGCGGGCATAGGGTGTGCGTGGGCGCGGGCCGTGACACAGTAGGGAAAGGACAACAGAGCATGGAGACCGATCACACGGGCGGGCCGTATTCAACCGCCTACCCGGCCGGACAGACACATGGCACCCCCGAGCGGCCGATGCACGAGGTCGCCCGCTCGTCGCTCACCTTCGACCTTTTCGCGGAAGTGGAGCGTCTCCAGACGGAGGAGAGCTGGCGGCAGGGCACGCGCAACGCCAAGACCTTGGTCAAGGAACCGGACTTACGCATCGTCGTGATCGTGCTGCGGCAGGGCGGGCGAATGGAGGAGCATCGCGCGCCCGGGCGCATCTCCATTCAGACGCTGACGGGACGCGTGCGCCTCCGCGTGCGCGACCAGACGATCGACCTGCCGGCCGGGCACGTCCTGATGCTCGATCCAGATGTCGCTCATGACGTGGAAGCGCTCGACGAGAGTGCATTCCTCCTCACCATCGCCTGGCCCCAGTGAGCGCCTCACGCTGTGGAGGGACGATCGCGGGTCGTCTGACGCATGAACACACGGAGACAGAGGACGCGGGTGTGGATGCGCCACAGCGCGCCGCGCCGAGAAAGGACGCACATCGATGACACCGACCCATCTCCTCCTCGCGACCGACGGCTCCGAGCCGTCGCTGGAGGCGGCGCGCTTGGTCCGCGACCTCCTCAACCCCGCCGCGCTGGCCCGCGTCACGATCCTGGCCGTGGTGGCGCCACGCGAGACGCTGCCCTTTTACGACACGTACACCGGGGGCGGCGGTGATGCGCTCGCGCAAGAGACCTGGGACGGGGTGACCGCGGCGGCGGAGCGGACGGCCCAGGACGCCCTGCGGCGGACGGTGGCGGAGTTGCACACAACGACGCCGGTCGAGACCGCCGTGCGCCGCGGCTCGCCCGCCGACGAGATCGTGCGCTGCGCCACGGAGAGTGGCGTCGGGCTCATCGTCCTGGGAAGCCGCGGCTGGGGGGAGATGCACGCGGTGCTACTGGGGAGCGTGTCGGAGCGGGTGCTGCACACGGCCCCCTGCCCGGTGCTGATCGCGCGAGCGACCGGGACGCGCGCGCCGTGATGCGGTTGGCAGGTCCGCGGACTGCTGGTTGTCGGGGGAAACGGGAGACGACATGAGGACGCCACTGGTCGGTAGGAGAGGAGGCACACGACATGGGACACCCACCCGCTGGGACGACGCGTAGCGCGGCGGGACGCGTGCGGATCAAACGCGCGTACGAGCCGGCCAGTGACGGCGATGGCTATCGCGCGTTGGTGGACCGCCTGTGGCCGCGCGGCGTGAGTAAGGAGAAGGCCCATCTCGACGCCTGGGTGAAGGACATCGCGCCGTCGACGGAGTTGCGCCGCTGGTTTGGTCACGACCCGGAGCGGTGGGATGAGTTTGAGCGTCGCTACCGGGCCGAACTCGCGGAGCCGGAGCGCCGCCACCTCGTCGGTGAATTGGCGGCGCGAGCCACACACGGGCCGGTCACGCTCATCTATGGGGCGCGCGACACCGCGCACAACGAGGCCGTCGTCCTGTGCGCGATCCTGAGCGCCGCACGCGCGGCCGCGCCTGACCCCCACGCGGTACACCAGAAGGACGCCGGTCGATGACACACGCCGCGTCTGATTTTCCCCTGTGGATACGGGTCACGCACTACACCAATTTACTCTTCATGTTCTTGTTGATGCGCGCCGGCCTGCAAATCTTGATGGCCCATCCCCGGCTCTACTGGAATGCCAGCTGTAAGCCGGGCTCCGAATGGCTGAAATTCACCAAGGCCACCGTGCCGACCGACCACTTATATACCGCGATGGATGATGAGAGATCTATCTCGCCCTGGCTCGCCTTGCCGGGAAAAGATGTGCTTGGCCTGGGGCGGCAGTGGCATTTCTTCTGCGCCACGTTCTGGATGCTCAGCGGCCTTGTGTATGTGGTCTTGCTCTTTACCACCGGCGAGTGGAGCCGTCTGATCCCCACCTCGTGGGACATCATCCCGCGCGCCTGGCACACCGCCCTCATCTACGGCCGCTTCCACATCCCGCCGGCCAGCGATTTTCGTCCGTTCGATCCCCTGCAACAACTGGCGTATGCCGGCGTGGTCTTTCTCCTGGCCCCCTTTCAGATCATCACCGCGTTCGCCATGTCACCAGCCATCGAGGCGCGCTTCCCCTGGTTCGTGAAGCTCCTGGGGGGTAAACAGGGCGCGCGCAGCCTGCACTTTATTGGCCTGGTGCTCTGGGCGCTCTTCGGCATCGTCCACATCACGCTGGTCTTCGTGGTCCACTTCCAGGACAACGTGCGCAACATCATCGTGGGGAATGCCCCCGGCGCCACGCATACCAATCTGACGCTGACGCTGGTCATCTTCTTCGGGAGTTTTGCCCTCGTTCTACTCATCGCGGCCTGGGCGTCGTGGTATACCCTGGGTCACCGGCGCCGGATGCAGCACGTCCTCGGCGCTCTTGTCAATCCAATCCGCATGCTGAGCATGCAGCATCTGACGTCGAAACAGCACTATACGACCGTCTCGTCGTACTTCTGGACCAACGGCTATCCCCCCGAGACCGACGAGTATAAGACGCTGGTCGAGACGAAATTCGCCGACTATCGGTTGGAGGTGTGCGGGATGGTGGACACGCCGCTGCGCCTGTCACTCGACGACCTGCGCGCGATGGCCCAGGAATCCCAGACAACCCTGCACAACTGTATCCAGGGCTGGAGTGGGGTCGCCGCCTGGACGGGCGTGCCTGTCACCGCGATTTTAGCGCGGTGTGGCGCCTCGCCGCGCGCAAAGTACCTCGTCTTCACGTCGTATCAGCAGGGGAAGCAGTCGTTCCCCCAGGCCACGCACGCGTGGGAGCGTCCATTTTACGAGGCCCTGCCCCTGGGCCAGGCCATACATCCCCAAACGATCCTGGCCCTGGAGATGAATGGGCAGCCCCTACCCATTGAGCATGGAGCCCCGGTCCGCCTGCGCGTCGAAACGTATCTGGGCTACAAGATGGTCAAGTGGGTGCGCTCCATTGAACTGGTTGACGAGTACACCCACCTGGGGGATGGGCAGGGGGGCTTTCGCGAAGATAACCAGTACTATGGCACAAGCGCGGAAATATGATTTCCCTCCCGCTGTCTTCTCATCCTTACCCACATCTTTTGTTCAACAGTCAAGGTAGGGTGCCGGCAGGCTATGGGCACGCGTAGACGGGGTCCCATTTTGGCAGGGTTTGTCTCGGTTAGAGGAGACAGCACGGATTCTGTTCGCCAAGGGATACCATATCAGGGGAAGTATCGATAATTTACCTACTACATGTGGTAGACAATGAGATTTAGGTAAGGACCAGTGTCTTCCGATTAGTGCATCTGTGCTAGGATCGCTGGGCATGTGAACGCTACTCAATTTACGGCCACTTGATACGATAACCGCCGCCATGCTCGTCCTGCTTTCTATCGGCGCTACAACGCCATCAGCGAATTATTTTTTCCAAGCAGCAAGGACGACGACATGAGCATCGGAAATGGTGCCCCAGCGTGGCCGTCAGTTATCGTATCGAATGGCCGGATTTCGCGTAGCGAACACAGGGCAAACGCGCTGCACGCGCTGGGCAAACGCGCTGCACGCGCTGCGCGCATCGCTCGCGCATACCGTGTGCCATGATGGTTTGCCCACACGTTCTGTCCGCTGTCCTCGCGGCTGCTCTCATCGGGCGGTATGTGGGTGGGCCACGGGCGTGGACTTGTCCTCATGACCGGGCTCTCCCGCAGCCTCGATGACGCTGTTGAGCTGTACACGGCGACGTAAAATTGACCCATCGTATTGCCTCACGGAAGAATGTAACCCTTCGACGAGTTGTTGCCTCATGGGATATCTTACCGCAACGAGGCCATAACGATCGGCGAGGACGGCCACAG
>JAABVA010006085.1_pt1 | contig 10753 bp, 9 predicted proteins | sample 5560331 | NCBI WGS metagenome assembly JAABVA01 (sample SAMN12812661, study PRJNA571458) | rock metagenome | isolation source: Antarctica rocks | place: Antarctica: Victoria Land, Mt New Zealand sud | collected 2016-01-07 | reverse complement strand
TGCTGGTGGGCGCCGGCAAGTCCGCGCAGACCGCCGCCCGCGACCTCGCCGCGCTGGTCGCTGCCGCCCCCGGCACCCGGCTGCTGTGGGCGGTCCGCGACCAGGACCCGGACTGGGGTGAGGTCCCCGCCGACCCGTTGCCCGGCCGCCAGGAACTGGTGGAGACCGCCGAACGACTCCGCGCCGGAACGGTCGCCGGCGTGACGGTGCGCACCGGCGTCACCGTCGACGCACTGCGCCCCGCCGGCGGAGGCAGCGACCAGGTGGCGGTCACGCTGCGGTCGGCGGACGGACAGGCCGAGGACGTGGTGGTCGACCGGATACTGGGGTTGACCGGTTTCCTCGGCGACACCTCGCTGTATCGCCAGCTGCAGGTCCACGAGTGCTACGCCACCGCCGCCCCGATGAACCTCTCCGCCGCGCTGCTCGCCGCGGTCGGGGACGGACCCGTGGACTGCCTCACCCAGCCCTCGCACGGGATCGACGCGCTGCGCGTCCCCGAGCCGAACTTCTTCGTGCTGGGCGTCAAGTCCTACGGACGCAACAACACCTTCCTGCTGCGCATCGGCTACGGGCAGGTCGACGAGGTCATCGCCGCCGGATTCCAGGCCCCCCCAGCACTGGCCGCCTCGTGACCACTCGCCTCGTGACTAGCCGCACCGACCCGGCGACGAGCGCAACGGTGAACGCGGCGCCGACTGGGCTGCGGGTGTCGATCGTGGTGCCGGTGCTCGACGAGCAAGCCCGGATTAGCGGCCTGCTCGAGCACCTGCGTCGCAGCTTTCCCGACTGCGAGGTCGTCGTCGTCGACGGCGGCAGCACCGACCACACCGTGGCCCTGGCCAGGGCGTGGGCCGGGGTGCGGGTGGTCGCCGGCGACCCGGGTCGGGCCCGGCAGCTCAACGCTGGCGCCGGCGCCGCGACCGGCGAGGTGCTGTGGTTCATTCACGCCGACACCACCGTCGCGCCCGAGGCCCTGCCCCAGCTGCGGGCCGCGCTGGCCGAGCACGCGGTTGTCGGCGGCGGCTGCCGGATCCGGTTCGACCACCCCGGCCCGGCCCTGCCCTGGTTGGCGTGGACCTCGAACCTCCGCGCCCGACACCTACACTGGATCTTCGGGGATCAGGCGTTGTTCGTCCGCCGGGACGTGTTCACCGACCTCGGCGGCTTCCCCGACCTGCCGATCATGGAAGACCTGGAGATGTCGCGGCGCCTGCACCAGCGGGGTCGCCTGGTGCTGCTGCCCGCCACCAGCACCGCCTCGGCCCGCCGGTTCGTCGAGCAGGGCACGCTGCGGATGCTGGTACTGATGCAGTACTTCAAGGCGCTGTACTTCCTCGGGATCGACCCCGAGAAGATCCGGACCCGCTACCTCACAGCGCGACGACGCCCCCAGCACGCACACCCGCGGGTCCCGCACGACCGCCGCACGGTCGGCAGGCCGGACGCGGGCACGACACGACCAACTGCGAGGAACACCGGCATGAGGCTCGGCGGTACGCGTCCCCTCCGGCTGCTGCGCCGGCTCGAGCGGGCCACCCGCCCGATCGACCCCGAGTTCGTCGCCGCGCTGGCGCGACGCTGGGCCGAGCTGCCCGCCGGGGTCAAGACCCCGGCCCAGCTACTGGGCCGCCACGCAGTGGGCTGCGAGGGCACCCACGGCGTGTTCCCCCAGTGCGACCTGGCCTGCACCCCGTGCTATCACTCCCGCGAGGCCAACCGAGTCCGCATCGACGGCCCCCACACCGTGGCCGGCGTCAACGCCCAGATGGGGCTGCTGCGGCGGCTGCGCGGGCCGCGGGCGCACGCCCAGCTCATCGGCGGCGAAGTGACCCTGCTCGACCCCGACGACCACGCCGAAGCCCTACTCGCGATGCACCGCCACGGCCGCGAGCCGATGAGCATGACCCACGGCGACATCGACGCCGACTACCTGCGCCGCCTGGCGCTGGGCCCCGACGGACGCCCACGCCTGCGCCGGCTGTCCTTCGCCGGACACTTCGACTCGCTGATGTTCGGGCGCCGCGGCATCGCGCGCCCCGGCTGCGAAGCCGACCTCAACCCCTACCGGCAGCGTTTCGTCGACATGTTCACCCGGCTGCGCCGCGAGCACGGCATCCGGTTCTTCCTCGCCCACAACATGACCGTCACCCCGGCCAACCTCGGCCAGGTCGCCGGGGTGGTGCGCGACGCCTCGGCGATGGGCTTCGGCATGCTCTCGTTCCAGCCCGCCGCCTTCCTCGGCGACGCGCGGCGCTGGCACGAGGACTACCGCGACACCACCTCCGAGCAGGTGTGGACCGAGATCCAAGGTGGCGCCGGCACCACCCTGGACTACACGGTGTTCCAGAACGGTGACCTGCGCTGCAACCGCACCGCCTACGGGTTCTGGGTCGGCCCGCGCTGGCACCCGCTGGCCGACGGCGACGACCCCCGCGACCTCGCCGCCCGCGACGCGTTCTTCCGCTACTACGGCCAGGTAAACTTCACCGGCAGCCCGGTCCCCGTCCTGGCCGCGAAACTGGTCCGGGTCGCCGCCCGCCACCCCCGGGTCGTCCCGATCGCCGTGGCCTGGGCGAGTCGCGCCGTGCGCCGCGCCGGCGGGCTGCGCGCCCTCGCCCGCCACCGGATACGGCCCATGACGTTCGTGATGCACAGCTTCATGGACGCCGCCGACGTCACCCCCGCCTGGGAACTGACCCAACGCGGCCAGACCTCCGACGACCCCAGGATCCGCGCCACCCAGGACCGCCTCGCCGCCTGTCACTACGCGATGGCCCACCCCGACACCGGCACCCTCGTCCCCGCCTGCGTGCAGCACTCCATGCTCGACCCCCAGGAAAACATCGAGCTACGCCGGCTGCTGCCCATCACCCCCACCCGAAACACCCGCCCCGCCAGCCCCAGCCCCAGCCCCTAACCCGCCTGGACCCTGGACCCTGGACCAGGTGAACGCACACTGCGGCTCCGTGAGGCGTGCGGGGGGCTGAACGTCCCGCCCGCGCAGCCCGCCGCCGTCGGTGACCGCCCACCCCCGCAGGAGCGCCACATGCCCACGATGAACACCGTTGCCGTTGACCTGCGCGACATCACCCTGCCCGACGCCCGCAGCGGCGACCCCGTCACGCTCGGCGAGCTCGGTGGTGTACAGATCCTCACCGCCATCCGCCACCGCTTCTGACTGCCCTGCCAACAACACATGGTCCAGGTGCAGGACGCAGCGAGCCCGCACGCCATCCCCACCGTCGCGGTCGGATTCAGCCCCCGACGGTCTCGCCCCGCTCGCCGAACACCTCGGCTGGAGCGGACCGTTCCTCGCCGACGAAGACCGGCTGCTCTACCGTCGCCTCGGACTTCGCCGGGCACCGTGGTGGCGGATCTACTCCCCAGGCACCCTCGCCTTCTACGCTCGGGCCCTCGCCCGCGGCCACCACATACACGCTGCGGTAGAAGACACCCGACAGCTGGGCGGCGTCGCCATCCTCCACCACGGTGTCGTCGTCACCTCATGGAATCCGTGCAGCCCCGACGACCGCGTCGACCCCAACACTCTGATCACGGCCGCCCTGAGGATCCAGACTGTCGCCTGCCACGAGCATGGGACCGGCTGAGCGCTCGTTCTGCCACGGGTATGGGACCACCTGTTTGTCAGTGATGGGACCACCCGGCGTGGCTTCCCGGATCAGGGTCGTGAGGCCGTTGCGGTCGTCGCATGACCTATCGGGAGGTGTCCGTGATCGAGGTGAAAGAGATCCTGCGGCTCTGGCTGGATGGCCGGTCGCTGCGAGAGGTGACGGTGCTGGCCGCGGTGGACCGCAAGACGGTCCGCCGCTACGTCGAGGCGGCCAGGCCGCCGGGCTGGCCCGCGACGGCGGGTCCGGGCAGCTCTCGGATGAGCTGTTGGGGATGGTGGTGGCCGCGGTGCGCCCGGCCCGGCCGCGGGGCACGGGGACGACGTCGTGGGAGACCATCGCCGCCCACCGCGAACAGATCACGACCTGGCTCGAGCAGGGCCTGACGGTGACCAAGGTCCACGTGCTGCTCGAGCGGCGCGGGGTGGCGGTGCCCTACCGCACGCTGCACCGTTTCGCGGTCGCCGAGCTCGGGTTCGGACGCCGCCGCCCCACGGTCCCGGTCGCCGATGGCGACCCGGGGGGGCGTGTCAGGGGTCGAACCTGCGACCCACGGCTTGCAAGGACCCTGAACCGCGGGCACCAGGGTTGCTACCTGCGACAACCGCGGCAGCGATGAGGCACCAGGACGCTCCAGATGCAGGAGGACGCCCTGATTCGCACCACGAATGGCTCCACGGCCGAGCTGGACGTGCCGGCCATAGATCACTCGTTCAGAGCACTACGAGAAGTCGGCCTGCCTCACACAGTTCGTCCGCGGGGCGGGCGCACCACCACGGCTTCGGGCTCGAACACCGTCAGCCGGGCCGCTCCGCCGGTGTCGCGGGGGTGACGTCGGTAGCCGTAGGGGGTGGGCCAGGCCAGGATTTCCCCGCCTCGGGAGCGAAACAGCTTCCCGCGCCGGTAGCGCTCAGCGATCTTGGCTCGCTCGTACTCGGCGATCCCTCGACGACGACCCCCAGGCCCGGCTGCTGACCCAGGTCCAAGATTGTGCTCGACGAACTGGCCCGCCACCAGGTCAGTGTCCGGTTACCCATCCGCTCGCTGCGCGAAGGCACCTGCGCGCACGCGATCCGCCTGGCCCGCTGCTGCTACAACCGCCGTCAGCAGCGCTCCGCAGGGACGCAGCGACCGGTTCTCCAGCAGCCCGGCGAGGGAAGCAGAGCCGGTGGGCATCGGAGTGTGACCTGCCGGCGGCGAGCTCACCGGAGAGAACGTCTTCGAGCCCGCCGGTGCCGGCCGGGTCCGGTGCACAAGACGGGGCGGATCACCGTGCCACTGGTCCCGCTGTTCCGGCTCTACTTCGGCCCGCGGATGCGCCGCGACATGCGCAAGACCTGGACCGCGCTCGAGGGCGAGGTCGCCCGCCGCGCCGCGGAACGAGCGTGACGCCACCGGAGAGCGGTCCGCTGCTCTCGGCCGGGTTCTGGCTGCAGCAGGCGGCCCTGGCCTGGCGATCTGAGCTTGAGAAGCGCCTGCACCCGCTGGGGCTCACGGCGACCCAGTTCACCGTGCTCGGCGCCGTGGGCTGGTTGGAACACACCGCCGGCCCACCCACCCAGCAAGAAGTCGCCGAGCAAGCCGGCGCCAACCGGATGATGACCTCCAAGGTCGTGCGCACCCTGCACCAGCGCGGCCTGCTCGTCCGCCACGCCCACGAATCCGACGCCCGTGCGCTGCGACTGGCGCTCACGGCGACCGGCCGGACCACCATCGACGACGCCACCCACGCCGCCGCGAGGTCGACGCGTCCCTCTTCGGCTCCGACCCAGCACCCCTACGCCCCGCACTACGCCACATCGCCGAGCAGCGCGGCCACGTCGACCACCCCCCGCCGAGGGCCGAACCCGCGTGATCTCGTTGAAATGTCGTCCTACCGGCGCTCCACACTCGTAGAGCCAGGCTGGGGTGGTGAGCATCGAGCCGCTGAACCCCGTGGTGCTGCTGCACGGCCAACCCGGTTGCGGCTCGGACTGGCGGGAAGTCATCGCCCGGCTGCCCGCCACCGTTGAGTGTCTCGCGACGGACCGCCCGGGCTACCAATCGAACCCCCAACCCGCCGCGGGCCTCGTCGGCAACGCCGAAGTCGTGCTCGCCGACCTCGACCAGGCCGGCATCGACCAGGCCGTGCTAGTCGGGCACTCCTACGGCGGTGGCGTCGCGATCACAACCGCCGCGCTCGCCCCGCAGCGGGTCCGAGGCCTTGTCCTGGTCGCCAGCGTCGGCCCCGGAGCGGTCACCAGATGGGACCGGCTACTCGCCGCCCCCCTCGCCGGGCCGGTGTGCGCGGTGACGGCATGGACGCTGACACCATGGCTGGTCCGAGCCCACCTCACCACATTGCAGCGCGCCCGCCGCCGACCCCTAGCCCACGACGAATGGGTCAACTGGGACACCTGGGCCAACGCCCGCTGCTCCCACGGCGCGATGTGGCGGACGTTCCTCACCGAACAACGCGACTTCGTCCACGGCGCCGACGCCCTCGACGCGGTCATCGACCAGGTACAAGCCCCCAGCCTGATCCTCGCCGACCCCGCAGACACCCTCATCCCCGTAAGCACCGCCTACGCCCTGCACGAGCGACTCCCCGACTCGCAACTACAGCTCATCGCTCACGGCGGGCACAGCCTGCACCGCCGCAACCCGCACGCCATCGCCCGCGCCATCGCCACCTTCACCGCCGCCCTGCCCTGATATTCGGGTCGACTCGTCAACAGCGAGGACGAAAGCGGGACGTCACCCGCAGCACCAGCCCGCCCGCGCGATGATCGAGGCACCCGGCACGGTCCGAAGGTGCTCGCACACCCACGCCGTGACCTTCGTCGTTGCGGCAGTGACGGCCGCGACGCTATTCGACCGCGAGCTACCGGCTGCCCGGCGCACCCAACCGACCAGCCACCCCACCCGCCGCACGCCTCGCAGCAGCCATGACCAGCTGCCTTCTCGCTACCGCGAGCACACTCGGTGAGAGTGATGGCGCCACGAAAGTGAGAGCGGCGCTGCTGTCGCTGGGCCGGGCCGGAGGATCGGCCAGACGGTCCACACCTGCCTATGCCACGCTCACAGCGTGGCCGATCACCTTCCTCCCGCGCCAGAACGCAACCGACGCTTGACACCCGCCGAGCGGGAGCGCGCCGGGGCCATCTTGGCCGCCCGGTATCAGCAGGGCCACAGCGTCCGCCGGCTCAGCGCGGACACCGGCTACAGCTTCGGCCGGGTGCGGGGGCTTCTGCTCGCCGCCGGCGTGACCCTCCGCGGGCGCGGAGGAGGCAACAACCGCCGCCGCGAGTGATCACAGCCTGGAGAGCGACCACCGCCGCGCCAGCGACCGACCGCGCGACCCATCGTGGCCGGGCGGCGCCCGCATGCGGTTCACCCCGCGGTGGCTCGAGAACGGTGATCGCATGCAATGCGCGAGCGGCGCCCTCGGTCATCGGCTCGGTTCGGTCTGCAGCGCTCGGCCACGCCCCGCTGCTGACCTCCCCGTCCGGCCGGACTCCTGTGTGTGAAGGGGATGTCTCGGTGGCCCATTTCGCTGCTACCGTCGCGACAGGTAGACATAATCGCGGACCCAAGTGATCGACGTGGGCGCGCTGTGCGGTGATTGGCGCGCCAGACCCCGGGGTCCTCGGTGAAGGGGAGGGTTGCCGTCATGGTGGACAACCACAAGGTGCGGTTCGAGCCGGTCGGTATCGAGATCGAGGTCGACGAGCAGGAGACGATTCTCGAGGGCGCCTTCCGGCAGGGCGTGATGCTCATGCACGGGTGCAAGGAAGGGCAGTGCTCGTCGTGCAAGTCGTTCCTGCTCGAAGGTGAGGAGGGCCTGGAGCTGGAGATGGACCGCTACTCCACCTTCGCGCTCAACGACGCGGAGAAGGCGGAGGGCCACGTCCTGCTCTGCCGGGCGCACGCCTACGACGACCTCGTCGTCGAACTGCTGAACTACGACGAGGACATGCTGCGCTCGGGGCTGCCGATCCAGACCGCCCAAACCAAGGTCGAAGCCGTCGACCCGGTCACCTCGGACATGCGCCGACTCGCGCTGAGCCTGGTCGAGCCCACGAAATTTCCGTTCCTGCCCGGCCAGTACGTCGATATCACCATCCCGGGCACGGCCGTGTCTCGCTCGTTCTCGATGGCGAACACCCCGGCGCAGGACGATCGGTTGGAGTTCATCATCAAGCTCTACCCGGGTGGCCGGTTCTCCGGTTTACTCGACTCGGGTCTGCACGTCGGTGACGAGCTCACCGTCAAGGGCCCTTACGGGGTGTTCACCCTGCGCGAGAGCCACGAGTCGGACATCGTCTTCATCGGCGGCGGCGCGGGGATGGCGCCCATGTTGTCGCTGCTGCGGTCGATGGACGACCGGGGCGTCCGACGCCAGGGCACCTACTACTACGGTGCCCGCACGAAGGCCGACCTCTGCTACCTCGAGGAACTCGGGTCGCTGGAGCAGCGTCTGGCCGGTTTCCGGTTCGTTCCCGCGTTGTCGGAGGCGGCCGACGAGGAGGACTGGTCCGGTGAGACCGGGTTCATCACCGACGTCGTCGATCGGCTCGAGGGTGACCTCACCGGACGCGACGCCTACGTGTGCGGGCCCCCGCCGATGGTCGAGGCTGCCATGACGCTGCTGGAGCAACACGGGGTGCCGACCGAGCACATCTTCTACGACAAGTTCACCACCAGCGCCGACGCGGACAACGGAGAGTAAGAGCGTCCGGCAATTGAGGGATGGCCTGACGGCCTGCCCACACCCCCACCCCCAGACGTCAGCCGCCCAGGGCCGCGCGCGCCAGGTCGCGCAGCTCGTCGTCGGCGAGGTCGGCGGCGTCACCGGGGCGGAGCCGCATGGTGCCCTTGTCCGTCACGAGCTGAGGGTGGCGGGCGGTGAAGCCACCGTCGCCGCCGCGGCGCCACCCGTAGAGCGACAGACCGTGCTTCCACACCCCGACGTGAAGCCGGTGCGCGCCGACCACATAGGTGGGCATCGCGTAGGACAACGTCATCACGGCGTCGGGGTGCGCCTCGAGGACCCGGCCGGTGGAACCGACCGAACAGGGCCCGGTGCGCGGGCGCGATCGCGTCGACGTACTCCTGCACCGCGGTGTCCACCTGCGCAGTGTGGCCCAGACCCCACCGGGTCGCCCAGCACCGCGACCGCACGCCGCCGAGTACCGCATGGCGCTCCTCGCCCGCCGGCCGGCACTGTCATCTTCCATGGCGTCACCGCACCGTCGTTCTCCCGTCGCTCCACACGGGTCCCGCGCCGCTCTGAGGGGCGTCGCCCCCGGCTCTGGTCGGGCCGGTCGGGGTGGTGATCCAGTGCGTGCAGGAGCCCGGTCACGCAGCGCCGCACGCCACCAGCAGGCCAGCAGGCCTGCGCCCGCCACCGCGGGACCCGTCCGGCGTTGAGCCCAACGCGGGCCCGCGCGTAGCCCCAAGACCAGCAACCACCATCCCGGTGCAGCGAGGCCGGGACGATCTCGGCAGGACCGGCGCGGGTAGGAAGGGCCCGCTGAGGGCAACGAGGCCGACCCGCGGCGGCGTGTGCGGTCTCGCCCGACCGCGCCGAGGCACTGATCAGGACCACCCCAGGCCACCGGTCCCGGGCCACCAGCACGACCATCCGATCCCGTGAGCGCCAGCGAGCTGCTCGTGCTGGGTGTGGTGGTGCTGCTGGGACTGATCCTGGCCGTGCTGCGGGTCGGGCAGGTCCGGATCGGCGGGGCACTACACCATCGCCGAACTCGCCGAGCTGTTCTCGGTCTCCCGCCCCACCGTCTACAGAGTGCTGGAGCGCCTCCAGATACAGCGAGATCACCAGCGCGTTCCAGGACGAGGGCTTCGCACCCAACCCCGCCTGGGTCGAGCGCCACCTCGTCGAGACCCACCCGGGCCAAGTGACCGTCGTCTGGCAGTCGATCATGCCCTCTCTGCCAGCCTTGGGTGCGACAGCCCGGGTACGGGGTGGAGTGTGGGGGCGTGATCGGAGACCCTGATGTCTGTGACAGCTGAGCAGTCCGCGGCTGGTGCCGACGGGGCCGACGGTGGGGCCGGCCCGCGGTCGGGGGACGGCCCGTCGCCGCGCCCGACGCGGCGGTCGTTCGCCGCGGAGTACAAGCTCGCGGTCGTCGCCGAGTACGAGGCGGCCCCGAACGGGGAGAAGGGCGCGATCCTGCGCCGGGAGGGTCTGTATTCCTCGCACGTGATCGAGTGGGCCAAAGCCCGTGACGCCGGTGCCCTGCACGGGCTCGGGGACGCCCGGAAATCCCAGAAGCGCCCGAAACGTTCGGCCGCGGAACTGGAGCTGGAGAGGCTGCGGTCGCGGAACCAGAAACTCGAGGCCGAGCTGGCGACCACGAAGACCGCGCTGGAGATCATGGGAAAAGGTGTGCCACGAACGCGGGAGGCTGCTTGAGGTAGTTGAGTAGCTGAGCGCGGTGCTGCACGGGAGATGAAGGATTTGGCCCTTCGGAGCCGCCCTGCGGGGGGAGGCTTCAAACCGCCACATGCTGCGGAAGCGGTGACGCAACCGTGGTGAGCGACTGTGGAAAAGGCGTCCATGAGGCGTCAGGTGGGGATCAGGGAGACGGAGCGCAGTCCCGGAAGGGATCACTGTTGACGCGTCGTTATTGATTACACGGCATCAGAACCGGGTGTTACTTTTTGGCCCGGGATGAGTCTGGCGGCTACCCGTTTACTGGCCAGGTGGTGCCCGGCGTGGAGGTGACGTGAACCTGATCTGCCGCTTCCGTGTGGAACGTGGGAAGGCACACTCCGATGCTGCAAACCTGCACTCTTTCTGCAGGATTGCGAAAGGGAGCGTTTCAAGCGGACAAACCGTGAGAAACTGAGTACCGATGCGGGGTGTGTCGGCGGACCGGTTCGTAGTAGTGGTGAAGCTCCTGCTGGGCGCGGTGGGGGTGGAGCGAAGGGACCGGATTGTCCGCGGTTCGTTTGTTCGGTCAACCAGGAGTTCCCTGGGAGGAGCTGCGTGGGCGAGCTGAAGTCGCAGGTCAAGTCGTTCGACATTTCGAAACGGGAGGTCTGGGAGGCGTACCTGAAGGTCAAGGCCAATCGGGGTGCTCCGGGGGTGGACGGCTGCTCGATCGAGGAATTCG